>MTLC01000813.1_pt3 | contig 54945 bp, 44 predicted proteins | sample 1982451 | NCBI WGS metagenome assembly MTLC01 (sample SAMN05710165, study PRJNA340218) | biofilm metagenome | isolation source: sample SPH anode biofilm adapted to +100 mV | place: USA | collected 2012-02-03 | reverse complement strand
CGGGCGGAGATAGATGTGCTGATATACCGTAAGCTGCGCTCGTTCCTCGCTTACATACGTCCCGACTTATCGGGAGAAAATGCCGCCTTACAGGCGGAATCCAATTTAGTATGATTAGTTATTTTTTGAATTTTACTAAGAAAAAAAAATTACAATCCGCTGAAGTTTACATTTTCAAACACCAACGAGGGTATTCTCCACGAGGAATTAAGCCTTGCATCGTTTCCCACCTCAACGAGTGAAGCCCACAGCGAGATAAAATTTCCGGTTACGTTCATTTCATTGAGCGGCGTGGTTGTTTTTCCGTTTTCCACCAGAAAGCCTTCGATACCGTATGAAAAATCGCCGGTAGAGCTGTTGCTGTTGCCCCCGTTAAAGCCTGTTACTAAAATTCCTTTTTCCACACCGGCGGTCAGCCCCTTTAAGTCTTTGTCGCCCGGTTCCAATACCAAAATAGAAGGATTGGAGATGGTAGGCGCTACTTTCATTTTTTTTGAGTTATAAGTGTCAATGTAGTAGGTTTTTAGTACACCTTTTTCAAACACGGAACGTTTTTCGGTAGCTACGCCTTCATTATCGAAATATCGAGCGCCTGACGCTTGAAGGATGTGTGGATTATCCATCAGCGTGAATTTATCGGAACCTATCTTATCGCCTAATTTATTCAGCAAAAAAGAGTTTTTTTGTTGCAGAGAGGAACCGTATATAGCGCTTATCATGGGTCCGATAAGGCGGCGTGAATTTAACGCATCCACAATCATGGTGTATTTTCCCGATTTTATTTTTCTTTGTCCGAGTTTACGTAATACGCGCTCCAACGCTTCTTTACCGATGCCTTGCTTTATCAATTTATCAAAATAGAGCGAGGAATCATACCAGCCGTCAGAAGGGCGGGCTTCCCCTTCCCCTTTGATGGAAACGCTTGTATTGAGCGAGTACCACGTGCTTTTTGTCTCGCCTTCAAATCCGTTGCTAAAAAGGCGGTATCCAAAGCTTTCGCCATCGGCGTAGGAAGATTCTACCGAGATAATGCGGTTGTCTTTCCCAAGCGCTTCTTCGGCGGAAGCTTTTGCGAGGGCTATTTTTTCATCGGGGTTAAGCGTATTCAGCTTTTCATCGTACAGTTGAAGGTCGGGTTTGCCGCCTTTATAGTAACGTGAAGCATCCGGTAAGGTTTGATACTCATCTTTGGCTAAATAACGGGTAGAATCGATACCGTTTTTAATAAAACTTTCCAATTCTTTTTTGTCCAGCCGATTGGTATTAAAGGTACCATAACGTCCGTCCACGTAAAGCGCTAAGGTCATTTCGCTTTCAGAAGCTTGCTGTAATCTGTCCATTTTAGCGTCACGCAGTTCAAAGGACGTGTTTGAACCGGTGCTGAGAATTACTTTTGCTGATTGGCAACCGTTTTTCAGGGCATAATCCATTGCCCATTGTGCCAGTTTTTTATTGTCGTTTGTTATCATTTATTTTTTTGATTAGTCGTTAGTCATTGGTCATTGGTCGTTGGTCATTGTCACATTATCACATTGGCATATTGGCACATTGGCACATTGGCACATTATTCCCCACCTACGGTGAGTTTGCTGACTAATGCCGAAGGCATTCCTTGTGTTACGGGGCAAGATTGTCCGTCTTTGCCACACGTCCACGTACCGTTGTCCAATTGCAGATTATTTCCTACCATGGTGATATCCGCCAACGCTTTGGGTCCGTTACCGATGATATTTATGTCTTTGATGGGCTGCGTAAGTTTGCCGTCTTCTATCAAATAGCCGGATTTTACAAAGAAAGTAAAATCGCCGGCACCTATTTGCACCTGACCATTGGTAAATTGATTAACAAATACTCCTTTTTTTACCGATGAAATAATATCCGCTTCTTTCATATTGCCTGCTTCCATGTAGGTAACACGCATACGCGGAATGGGCATGCTGCGGAAAGACTCCCTGCGTCCGTTACCGGTAGGCGCAATGCCGTAATGCTTGGCGCTGATGCGGTCATGCAGGTAGCTGGTAAGCACTCCCTCGCGTACAATGTAGGTTTTTTGTCCTTCTGTACCTTCATCATCAATGTTTACCGCGCCACGGTTAAAAGCAATGGTGCCGTCGTCCAAAATATTGATGTGTTCATTACAGACTTTCTTATTTAGTTGGTCGGAAAAAATGGAGGTATTTTTCCGGTTAAAATCAGCTTCAAAAGCATGTCCGATAGCTTCATGAAGTAATATGCCGGATCCCCCCGCACCCATCACCACCGGCATTTCGCCACCTTTGGGTTTCACGGCTTTGAAGAGCAGAGCCGTGCCGTCTACCGCTTCGCGAGCAATAACGTCAATCACATCATCCGTTAAAAACTCATAACCTTTACGGTAGGATCGCGCGGCGTAATTATTTTCAATTTTACCGTTTTCCTCCATGATACATACTGCGCCGAGTGACACCATCGGGCGGTAGTCATAATACATTACTCCGTCTGAATTGCAGAAAAGGATATGTGAAGTGCTGTCACTGAGTGAGGCGGAAACTTTCTGCACCCTTTTGTCTAAAGAAAAAATCTTGTCGTTTAATTTTTGGAGGTAAGGCATCTTTTCCTTTAGGCTGATGCTTTCCCAAGGTGATGAAACCAGGTAGTGGTTTTTACGTATCGGCTTTTCTGTGAGTGACACAGGATGCGTTTTCTTTACGCCGGATGCTATGCGCGCAGCGGTGCGTGCCGCTTTGAGCATTTCCTGCGGGGTAATATTTTCAATGAAAGCATATCCCGTTTGGTCGCCTACAAGCACGCGTACTCCCATCCCGAAGCTGATGTTGGATCCGCTGCGGTTTACCGCGCCATCTCGCAGGCTGACAGAATTATCAAACGTGTGTTCAAAAAATAAATCGGCATAATCGCCTCCCTTTTCCAGCGCTGCGACAAGCGTTTTTTTCAGGTCTTCTTTACTTACTCCGAAATGCTCCATGGCTGAAGTTACACCGGATTTTTTATCACCGCTGCCCAAGGCGCCTTTTTCGGAGCCAAAAGTAAGAGAGGGCGCTGCTAATGATCCCAGAAGCGCTATTCCTCCGGATTTTAAGAATTTTCGTCTATCCATAAATTTGATGGGTTGTTTTCATGTCTTAGAAAAGGTTTAATACTTAATATGACGAGTTTATGGTGCAAAATATTACAATATTCAACAAAGATAGCAAATAACATTTTTATTTCTGTAGATTTCCTCTAAATTCTGCGGGTGTCATCCCTGTTTGTTTTTTAAAGGCATCTATAAATACTGAAACCGATTGGAATCCACACTCAAAAGCGATAACTGATAAGTTATAGCGGCTCATCACGTTATTTTGGTCTGATAAAATCTGAACAGCCTCGTTTATGCGGCGCTTATTGATTATTTCATTAAAACGATAGTTTTTATCATTTATAGCGCGCGACAAGTATTCGCGGTTTGTTTTTAATTCTTTCGCTACCACCTCTACTGTGAGGTCTTTTCTTCGATAATTTTTATATTTTTCGAGCCAATCCACAAAGTTATTGAATAAGAATTCTGATTTTTCGCTATCGGTGTTTTTGCGGTTTTTTTTCTTTTCACTATTTTGTTTTATCAATAGCTCTTTCATCTTTCGCTCGTCATCTGTAATTTGAAGATTTTTTCGCACGAGTTCTCTTAATATATTATTTTTTGAACGCTGCAGATAATAGATTACCCCAAGAATGGAAGCGCCAAATATAAGTAGGATAATTATCATCCAACTTATGAAGTAACCTTTTCTATTGCTTTCTTCTTTTCTTTTTATCTCGCCCATTGAATTTAATAAGTCGGATTTGGCATCAAAAAAAGCTTTTGAGGTTTTTGATATGTTTTGGTAAGCGCTGTCTATGCTTGTAAGCGCCATATTCATATACTTGTATGACATTTCCGGATCTGTATCCTTAAAACTTTCAGCCAATCGTTGGTAAATTAAAGATTGGGTTATTTTATCATCTTTTATCTCTTCACCGATTTTTTGCGCTTCCAATGCGTGGAAACGGGCTTTTTCCTTGTCTTTAAGAATTATGTTTATCTTTGAAAGTTGCATGTGCGCATGTATTCTGCGTATGTGGGATGATGTATAACCTTGTGAAAGAATTAATGTGGCTTCATAGTTGTTTTTGGATTCTTGGTATTTTCCTTGTATAAAGTTAATTTCCCCCAAGTTATTGCTTAAAATGCTTTGCATTTGATTATCAACTGTTCCTTCATACTCTTTTATACATTTATTTGCATACAAGGAAGCGTTTACTAAATCTTTACTGGCAAGGTAGTAATCTATAAGATTTACATATATGTAGAATAACTCTATCTTGTCATCGCATTCTATAAAAGTTTTCTCGCCAAATTGAAAAGATTTCAGCGCTTGAGGAAAATTTCCGATACGCAGATAGTGTCTTCCCATCAATTTTTCATTAATAGCTACGCCTTTTATTAAACCACATTCTTTAAAATGCTGATTTGATGACACGATATATTCAATAGCTTTATCGCTTTCCGAAAGAGAGAACAGGATTCGGGCAATTAAACGTTGATTAAGCGCAAGCGCGCGTTTATCCAGGTATTTGCTTTCAGGCAAACCGGTCAAGACTTTATAAGATTTAGCGGGTTTATTTTCCCTGAATAACAGCAAACCTTCCACGCTTTTATACCAATTCATCAGTCGTGGATTGGATAGCGTGGGGAAGATTCTGTTAAAAATAAGTCTTGCGGTATCTACTTTGCCTTGTTCGCAATAAGCGGCAGCTCTGAATAATAGGCAAGCATCTTGAATGTCTTTGGGCTTTTTTTGTAGGCTGGGTACTTGAAGCATTAGCAGAACACTGTCATTTTTGTTTTCTATATAGAAATATTCAATAGCTTTATTTAAGGCAAAAGGATATTGATATTCCTCGTGGCAAGAAACAAAAATAACGAGAAAAAACATAATCAATACATGTAAACGTGCATTCATACAAGATTAAGTCAATTAAACAAAGATAAAGTATTTTTTTTATATCTTTGCATATAAGTAATAAAATCTACCAAAATATCAAGAAAAATAAGAGGTTATACTTCTAAACTTCCAACCCTAAAACTTCAATTGAAGACATATGCTCTCTTTACTCAATGAATACCACTTCTATCTAAAGATGGAGAAATCACTTTCAGATAATTCTATTGAGGCGTATGAATGTGATTTAAAGAAGTTGGCGGATTATCTGAACGATGCGCGTATTCCCCTTGAAGAAGCAAAAGAGGAACATCTACGTGATTTTGTGATAGAAATAGCCGATATCGGTATTAACGAGCGTTCTCAAGCGCGTCTTATCTCAGGCATAAAGTCATTTTACAAGTTTCTGATTTACAAAGATAAAATTTCTGTTGACCCCACGGAGCTTTTGGAAAGTCCTAAAATAGGGTTACGCTTGCCGGCAGTACTTACTGTGGAAGAAATAGACCAAATTATCTCGGTAATTGACTATTCAAAGCCGGACGGACACCGCAATAGAGCCGTCATTGAGGTGCTTTACGGGTCTGGATTACGGGTTTCGGAACTGCTGAATCTGAAAATTTCCAATATTTACATGGACGAAGGGTATATGTTGGTGGAAGGAAAAGGAAATAAGCAACGGTTAGTTCCCATTTCGGAAGAGTCAAAGAAACAAATCAATCTTTGGAAGCAACAGCGTTCTTACCTCACCATTGTAAAAGGGAATGAAGATTTTCTTTTTCTGAATCAACGTGGCAGCCGACTTTCCCGCATGGCTATATTCAGTATGGTAAAAATGCTGGCGGAACAGGCAGGAGTAAAGAAGAACATCAGTCCGCACACGTTCCGCCACTCGTTCGCTACCCACTTACTGGAAAACGGCGCCAATTTACGTGCCATTCAGCAGTTGTTAGGGCATGAATCCATCACTACCACTGAACTTTACACGCACATAGATGTTCGATACTTACGTCAAACCATTTTACAATATCATCCGATGAATAAAAGCGGTTTGTAAAAAGCAATTATACCGCATAAGGGAAAGATTTTGATAGCGGAACCTACCTTGCCGGCAGGCAGGCACAGATTTCAGAACACAGACAAGCAGAAGGAGGTTAGGCTCATCTAAAAATATTAATCTACCTTTAATTCTGCAGTATACGGGAAAATTGGCACATTGGCTTATTGGCACATTCTCACATTCTCACATTAGTACATTGGCACATTGGCACATTATCAGTATTTACCTATGAAAAAAACTATTCTTTTTTCTCTCTTCGTTCTTATGACGGCATTTGCCGCGGGGCAAGAAACCTTGTTGGTGGGTCAGGTAGTGGACAAATACACGCAGGCGCCGCTGGCATCGGTAGATATTTATTTTAAAAATACCAATATAGCCGTAAAAAGTAATGAAGAAGGGTATTTTCTTATCCGTACGCAAGGTGCGCAAACCACTGTGGTGTTTTCATTGCTGGGCTACAAAAGAGAGCAAATCAAGCTCAAGAAAGGTGATAGCGTGGGAGTACAAATGGAATTGGAAGAGAAAAATAATTATTTGATGGAAGTCTTCGTACTTCCGGGCGCCAATCCGGCAGACGACCTGATGAAAAAAGTACGCGCGCGCCGAAAAGAGAATAACACATCTAAGTCCCTAGTCAGCACGGAACAAAGCGTAGTATTCCTGAGCAAACAAGATACGCGCTGGGCAAACAACAAGATTTTCAGCCAATTTCGCGCAGGAAACCTTTCGGCAAATGATTCCTCGCTGCTGGTTCCGCTGTATATGGAACAATCAGAATATGCTCAATCCGGCAACACCAAAAAACAAATTCTCAAAAATACGTTTAACTCTTCAAAAACGGTTTCTGACGGGGTGGCGCAGCTGCTGAAAGGGCTGGACGAGCGGATGAATTTTTATGAAAATTCCATACCTGTATTCGGGCGAAGCGTTATCAGCCCATTGGCGGGCGCCGGAAGTAGTTTTTACAATTATTACCTGAGAGACAGCCTACAAACTGCAAGCGGAAAACAGTACCAAGTGAGTTTCCGAAGTGTAAATCCCAAAAATCTGGCGCTGAACGGCACGATGTGGATAGATTCCGCCTCGTTAGCGCTTGTTAAACTGAACGCGCAATTGCCGCGGCAAGCCAATCTTAACTTTATCCATAATTTTGCGGTAAACCAAGATTTTGAACTGCGCGCAAACCTTTGGTTGCCTAAGTCCGAGCAGACGCGTTGGAATTTATCTTATGAAATCATTGCGGACAGTGTAAACAAAAAACCCGAATTACTTATTAGCCGTGACGCGGAATTTGACCTAACACAAAATTCCGTATTGAAAAACGATACTTCTTTTGCTGATACCCCTTTTTCTCAAGAAAAAATATCAGCACACATAGAAGAATTAAACCAAACCCCTTTGTTCAAATTCGCCCGCTATGCCGCGGACGCCGTTCTCACCGGTTATATGAAAGCATGGAAGTTTGATGTGGGAAACATCACCACGCTTGCCCGCCTTACGGAGCAAGAGGGTTTCCGGCTCACCCTGCCCATCCGTACCAACGAAACCCTCTGGAAAAACGTGATGCTCGGCGGAATGCTGGGCTATGGTTTTGGCGACCGCGCGTGGAAATACGGCGCCGAAGCACAGGTAAAACTTCCGACAGACCGGCGAATTATATTTGGCGCGCAGTATTTGAATGATTATCATTGGATTATGTATGATAAAAACGATTTTCTATGGCGCGAAGATCCCATCGGTTCACACGATGAAAACATTGTGAATACCCTGTTTTCTTTACACAAGGGTAAATATAACAGCAAGCGGGAAAACTTCACGTTTTTTATCCAAAACGATTGGAACGACGACGTGGAAACACGCTGGATAGTAGGTCAGGAGCGATTTTTCGGAAACAACAGAATGCCGCTTGTTAGCGGAAGTAATGAGTATTCGGAACTGAAAAACCGTTACGCTACGGCGGTAGCCCGTTTTTCGTTCAATGAGCGGGTCATCAACGAGCATTTTCAGCGCTTGTATCTCTATAATTATAAACCGGTGCTTTACACCCTTGCCGAAGCCGGAAAATTTACCCTTGGCGATAGAACCGGAAACTACGCGCACTTGAAACTGAATGTGCAGCAGGGACAGCGGTTTTTGCTGGGCGAGTGGCGGTATTTTGTAGAGGCAGGTAAGGTGTGGGGCGATGTGCCTTATCCACTTTTGAAATCTTTCAATACGCGCGGAAGCGGCGGCTATAATTTATACCAATTCGGATTAATGAATTATTATGAATATCCGATGGGCGGCTATAATTTATACCAATTCGGATTAATGAATTATTATGAATATCCGATGGATACTTACGCGGCTTTTCATTCCGAAGTAATTACTAATGGAATACTTTTTAACCGTATTCCACTAATAAAAAATCTGAATTTGAGAGAGTTGTTCATATTTAAAATGGGTTATGGCACGCTAAAAAACACCCATGCATCACTATTAGACTTTCCGCCTGCGGCATCTACGCTTGCCCGTCCTTATTCCGAAGTAGGCATAGGTTTTACCAACCTCTTGAAGTTCTTTTCCGTGCAATCCATCTGGCGGCTTACAGACTTGAAAAAAGAAGGCGTAACGCCCTGGAGCATTTCATTCAGCGCGTGGTTTAGCTTTTAAAAACTGTAACCTGCCTTTCGGCGAGACATCCCTTGTAACCCGGAACTAACTTTTTATAACTATTTTACTACTTTTGAGTGATGAAAAAAGCGTACTATATCCCTTTTCTTTGCGCGTGCCTGATACTAATCCTTCCAAGCTGCCACAGGGAGCGCAACGCGCGTGACTTCGCCGTACTGTGGCGGTTAGACTCCATTGCCGAAATTGAGCCGAAAATAGCCGAAGACACCCTGAAAATGTTTAATATAAAGCATCTGTCCCGCTATAACCGCGGTTATTATCAATTAGTGGACGCTATTATCAAGGATAAAAACTACTTCCCGTTTACTTCCGACAGCCTGATAATGGATGCCGTGCGTCTGTTGAAACGTAAAAAGGGGGAGAGACCATTCCCATACGCCCGCGCGCTGATGTACAGCGGCGTAGTGCGTTACCGTATGGGCATTACGGACAGCACGGCATATAACCCGATGAAAGACGCGCTGAAAATAATGGAAAAGGAAACCCCGCGCGCCGTGCGTAATTTAAGCTTGATTGCCCAATACCTGGGCGTTATTCACGACGCGAACGATAATATGGCACAGGCTTACCGTTATTTTAAAAAATCACTGACGTATGCCAAGCAGATTAATAAAGTAGATTATATGTTTTATGATTATCTGGAATTAGTATGGAACAGGTTAAAAACAAACAACTTACCCCAAGCCAAACTATATCTGGATACGCTTAAAAACTATACATATTTATCGGAAAGCAATAAAGTGGGATATGAGAATGTAATGGCGGTGTATTATTATTACAATAAAGAATATAAAAAAGCATTAGAGTTAGACCATGTCTTAGAAAAACAAGTTCATTTGCTTGCGCCTGATGAATTATATAAGTTTTATTATCGATTGTCCGACAGCTACAAAGCTTTGCAGGATTACAAAAATGCATACCATTACATGCAGCTTGCCATTCAGCAAGCGGATACTACCCAGTACTTAAATTATATTTTATATATAAATGCAGGCGAACTTGCCGAAAAAGCACATTACACGCAAGAAGCAGCAAAAGCATATCGCGCTGCTTATGATTTATTAGATAAATCCATTGAAAAACAATTAGACAAAAAGATATTAGAATTAGAAAAGAAATACGATTATACCGAAGTAGAAAACAAAAAGCTGATAGTTGAAAACCGACTTTATCTTATTACTGTAGCCTCAGTATTCATTATACTGGTACTGTTTATTTTTCTACTTTGGAACCTGAGAAGCAAAGCACAAAAAGAAAAAAGGCTGTTAATTACGGCAAGTGAAAATCTCAAATTAAAATTAGAGCACGAGAAATCGGAATATGAAAACCAACGTAAAAAATGGAGTAATGAATTATACCAGTACATCGCCAAACAGCAAGCGGAAGCACAACGATTACTCTATAAAATAAGCATTAGCAAAGGAATAAAAGCCGATGAAAAATTGACACTGTTGATAGCCAATGAAATGAAAAATTACAGTAAAGAACAGCAAAACATTACAAACAGATTAGTCCATACAGATAACTTTTTCACCATTAGTGGCTTAGATAAGGAAAAAGAAAATTTATTAAATGACAATGAGAAAATTCTTTTATCTCTTTTGTGTTGCGGACTTACGCACGCAGAAATAGCATCTATGATAAGCAGTACCCCTGAAAGTGTACGTGTGAGAACGGTTAAATTAAGTCAGAAACTGACCGAATTGAAGATAAAAACAAATCTTCAACTACCGTATATACTGTAATATGAAAAATATTATTGTCTCATAATCAGGAACCTACACATAAAAACACCGTAATATATATTCAGTCCGTGAAAAAATATTTCACGGACTTTTTATTTCCTTTAATTTTACCCGCAAAGAGATATCCAAACCCTAAAAAAGAAAAGTATATGAAAAAAATTCTTTTATCACTGTTATGTATCTGCGTGTTTAGCATAGGTACATTTGCTGAAAAATCAGCAATAGCCAAAGAAGTAGAGCTGAAAAAGGCAAAGCTTAATGGTCCCTGCCGTGCTCCGGCGCTTAATCCCGCAAGGTTTAACGCCACACTTTCATCAGATATGCTTACCATTACCGCTCAAAACTATACCGGCGCTGTGCAGGTACAGATTACAGGCGCGGGCGGAAGCGTATTTAACAGTTTTTATACGTACGGCGCCGCCGTAGAAACCGTACCTCTTACCACGCTGTCTGCCGGAAACTACACCATTTCCCTGATTACGGAAAGCGGTACCTATACAGGAAACTTTGTTTTATAAACTTTTGTGCAAATTTTAGCCTGACCTTAATACTTTTTGGCTTTTACCCCCGCTGGCGCAGGTCTCATTCCAAGTGTCGGGAATGTGTCGGTAAAGGGCTAATGCAGAGACAAATATTTACCGTGATTACGTATCCTGACTTTTTAAAGTGAATAAAACTTTGACAAAACTTTTCTATAAATTAACCAACTAATCAACACGAAAACATGATGGCAAAACTCAATGCATGGTTAAGACCCAATCTCTTAACTGACGACAAAAATGATTACGTAGCTGTTCCCGTAAGCAACGGCAGCCTCACCATTCCGGACATAGTAAAAGACCTGCTTGCCGAAGGAATGGAAATAAAAGCCGAAACGGCTGTGGACATCATCACCCGCTTTAACCGTAAAGCTGCCGAAAAAGTACTTTCCGGCTTTAATGTAAACACCGGACTGGTATATATGCGCCCCGTGATAAAAGGAGTATTTTATGATAAAACATGGAATGCCGATAAACACAGTGTGTACGTAACTATAAACCAGGGACTGGACTTGCGCCGCGCCGTAGCCGAAACCACCGTGGACATACTCGGCACGCAGGCAGACCCCATTACCATCTTCTCAGTTACGGATAGCACCACCGGTAAAACCGACGGAACCCTTACCCGAGGACGCAATGCCGAGCTAAAAGGGGCTTATCTCAAAATAACCGGCGCAAACCCCGCTTGCGGAATCACTTTCCGTAACGTAACCAGCAAAGAAGTAACTAAGCTCGCCACGCAGGACATGGTGCTAAACGAACCCTCACGCCTCCTTATCTTGGTGCCCGCCTCGCTGGCAGCCGGTGAGTATGAACTAAGCGTTACCACACAGTATAGCGGCGGCAATACGTTATTGAAAACCCCTCGAACCATTATGGTGGATATGCCTATCATTATCAGCTAAGCAAGCTAAGGGTGAGTTAGCAATACTACTAACGCACCCTTAGTAATACTACTAACACACCCTTAGCAGTATTACTATTGACTACAGACTAACGACCATTGACTATTGACTAACGACCATTGACTATTAAAAACACCTTTCACCATGAAAAAACTACTCTTCTTTTTATTCGTTTCGGCTGTGCTGCATACTCACGCACAGCAGAAACTTGTCTACGCGTATGATGCGGCAGGCAACCGCATCAGTCGTACTATCGTAATACCACCGCAAGGTGTTAAATCTGCCCGTGGAAACAATCCTACACCTCCATCAGCCTTCTATGATACGCTGGGCGAAAAACAAGTAAAACTCTACCCAAACCCCGTTACCACTTCCCTTACGGTAGAAGTTACCGGTTTTGATGAAAAATCTGCCGGCGAATACCTGATACTGGATATGCAAGGCAAGCAACTTGTCAAAGGAAAAATGCAAGCAGCCACTTTTCAGGTAAATATGTCGGCTTACACACCGGGTACGTACCTGCTTCATCTAATACTCAACGGTGAAAAAACCGTGTGGAAAGTGATAAAAAAATAAAAACCTTAAAAAAGACTACCATGAAAAAGACTACTAAATTATTATTATTCTGTACTCTTTCTCTCTTGATGCCTGTTAAGGGTTACACTCAAAAGAGTACAGATACCGTTAAGGTAAAATACACGTATAATATCAGTTATCGTAACGACAGCGTGAACGATAACAAAGATGTAATTACAGTAATCAAGGTGTTGGAAAATGGCGATACTGTTTATACATATAAACATCAGGCATTTGATTATGGCGATATAAGCAAGCAGGCACCCACGTTTTATACGTATCAGAGTAATACGCCCAACAGGGTAAGCGTTTCTAATAAATCCCTTGTTTCGCTTGCAAGAGTTCAGTCTGTAGACCAATCCAAATCAGTAGGAAAGATACCTTTTTCAGAAGGAATTACCCCTTCCGGTGGACGAACGTATTCTATCCCCATACCGCAGGCTTCAGGTATTTCTCTATCGCCTCAAATAGCCCTAAGCTATAATAGCCAGACGGGTAACGGAGTAGCCGGCTATGGATGGAACATATCCGGTTTATCTTCAATTACCGTTACAGGCAAAAACATCTATTATGACAACACACCCGCGCCCGTAGATTTAAGTAAACCTTCAGAATGCGTTTTTATGCTGGACGGCACACGTCTGATAGCCAATACCGGTTCTTTAACAGAATATCAGTATGAAACGGCGCAAGGTTTCGTATTAGTACAAAAACAGCTGGCGGGTAATGGCAATATAGCCTGTTTTACCGCCAAGTTTCCTAATGGCACAACGGCGAGGTTCGGCTTTACAAATAATACGGAGATGCGTTACAGCTATCCTGTAACACAACTGGAAGATGTAAGAGGGAATAAGATTAATTTTGAATACACGCAGTCCGGAAATAATTATTATATATCTAAAATCAAATATGGAGGAAAGGCAGAAGATACGCATTTGGCGGAAATTCATTTTAATTATATTTCGAGAACAGATTTTGCTACGGCATACATCGGTGGCATAGGTTTTTCGGCGGATCTATTACTTAAAAGCATTGTTTCCTACAATAAAGTAAACGGCAATTTAGAGGAACTGCGTATCTACACACTCACACACATACTGAACGAAGTTCAACAGCTTACCCAGTTGGATTGCAGCATAGGCGCGTCATCACTAAACCCATTAACGTTTGATTACAATACTTCTTCGCCCGGCAATCAGGCGGAACAATTATACAAAGAAACAAACTTGTCTTTATCCAACTACTTTTCGAGCACAGCAGATATCAAGCCCGTATTTATCCGTGGAAAATTTATTAAAAATAAGTTCAATGACGGACTGATTACCTTCCCCGGCAAGTTTAGTCCATACGGGATAACAGGGTATTTGGTTAAAAAGGTTCTCTGGTGGGAAACGAAACGTTATGCTTCTTTTGGCAGTACCTATCCGCCAAATCAACAAATACTGATAGCGCCCGGACTATCTTTTGGAAGCGATACAAAGGAGATACTTACCGAGGAGGGATTTCAGACCATTCAGCCTGCCGATATCAATGGTGACGGAGTAGATGAAATAGTAAAAGTAAACTTTGGCGGAATATCATTCGGTAGCATTCCATTTACTATAAACCCTAAAACCATACTTAAAATAACCAAATACGCCATAACAGACGGGAACCTAAGTTCGCAATCTTTTACAGTTCCGATAACAGGTATTGTAAGCAACGAAGGAGAAACGTACAGCCCCATTTCAATGTCTTATTACTTTGGTGATTTTTCCGGTACGGGAAAAACACAACTGCTGGCAGTTACACACAATAAAGACGCTTTAAATAATGACCGCACATCGTACTTTGCGCTGATAGACATTGAGCAGGGAACATTGATAAAAGAAAGTACCCTGTTCGGGCACTCTCTGTCTGACCAGTCTTATATTCAGACACTGGATATTAATTCCGATGGAAAAACTGACCTGTGCCGCGCTACCGATTCTGGGTTAGAGGTATATTCGCTTTCGGGAAACGATTTTGTAAAGGTATTTACTGACCCTGTTGTCACCAAAAGTGTCTTCTATAAAGATGAACTTTATGGTGATTTAAACGGAGACGGGAAAGTAGATATTCTTGTACCACCTACAGTTTCTTATCAAAACAAGCAGTACAACGAGATACCCGTATGGGCACCTCATCAATGTCCTATTTGTGGTGGGTCAGAACCAATTATTAATTCATATAACAATCTTTGTAGACATTGTAATAATGATATAAAAGCATATTACACAAGTAATAATTACAATCAAGCACACTGTCATGAATGCAGCGCTCAATTACAGAGTTGTGGAAGTAATTCAGACCCAAACTACCCTTCTCCGGGATATCCGGGTGGAGGTACTGATAACCTTTGTTGTCCTAACCACGGACAGATGACTATGGCTGAGATAGATTTGGGATATGTAGATAATGGGAATATATGGACAGCCTATTTATCTACCGGAAAAGGATTTGTAAAAACAGAGCTTCCTATTATAAATACCGAAGGTAATGAAAATTACACACTTTTTGACATCAATAATGATGGGTATGCAGATTTATTACAAGTAAAGAATAACCAAGTTACCGTACGATTAAGTAAAAATAGTTTTATACAGTCCACGCCAACGGGTTATGCAATATCCATTCCTTCGGGAAGTAAAATAATACCTGCCTCTATCAGGGATTTTTCTTCGATGAGCCATTTTATTTGTGTGGAGAACGCGGATGTTAGTTGTTATCGTTTTGCACGAGACGAGAGCAAGGCTCGGTTGCTTACCACGCTCACAGATAGTTACGGCGTAAGGTACACCAATGAATATGCCGATATGACGGGAAGAGGATACAGTTCTAACTACATCCCTACTTCTACCTCTCGCTCCTATCCATACACCTCTTTTATAGCCCCGCTGAATCTGCTTTCTTCTACCACCGTGTATAAGGATAACAGCCAAATAGCCAATAACTATTACGCTTACTTCGGCGCCGTATTACACCGCACCGGATTAGGCTTCTGCGGATTTGAGAAAGTAAAAACCATAGACTTTATCAATAATATCACCACCGAAGAAGAGAAAAACCCCGAACTGTTCGGTGTTACCACCCGGGTAACTTCACCGCTGGCAGAAGCAAGCTATAGCTACTCTGCGAATATGGACTACAGCACTAAAAAAGCAAATCCGTATATGTATTACGCTTCAGAAACAGACAAACTGAAAAACATCACACAAACGAAGAGTTATAGCTATGATGCTTATAATAATCCTACGCGCGTAAGCGTTTCGTCCAATGACAATGAGGCCACCTCGGCAGTTACTACCCAAACATACGCCCATACCGTAACCCCCGCGCTTTATCTGGTGGGGTTACCCTTGGTAAAAACCGTAACGGCAACGCGTAGCGGGCAGTCCTGGACAGGAAAGGATGAAATAACGTATAACGCTGCCCGCCTGCCGCAGACCCGCGTTACGTACACGGGCGCCAATGGCGATAAAAAAACCGGCGAAACCCGCTGGGAGTACGATGGTAACGGTAACGTAACCTCTGAAAAAGCCACCGCGTATAACAATACGCTGTTCTTAGGCAAAACCTACACGTACGACCCCACGGGCAGATACGCGCTAAGCGAAACCAATGCCCTGAACCAAACCACTACTTACGGCGGATTTGATAAATACGGTAATCCGGCAGCAGTAACAGATTACAAAGGACACACCACCACACACACTTTTGATGTCTGGGGGCAACCGGTATCTACCACTTACCCCGATGGTGTAACTGAAAACGTAACGGCAGCGTGGGGCGGAGCCGGGTTATATACCGTAACCAAAACCGCTACCGGAAAACCCACCGTAATAGCCCATTACGACGCGCTGGGCAGAGAGATACGCGCGGGCAACCAACGCTTTGACGGGCAGTGGCAATACGTGGATAAAGTATATGATGCCCGTGGCAGGATAGAAAAAACCTCATTGCCATACCGTACAAATGCTACCCTGTGGAATACCTATACGTACGATGCCTATAACCGCCCCCTGACCCTGACCGAAGCATCGGGCAAGGTAACAAGCTGGAGCTATAACGGCAGAAGCGTAACCGAAACCCGTAACGGCATAGCCTCTACCAAAACACAAGATGCAGGTGGAGTACTTACCGATGTAACCGACCCGGGCGGAACCATCCATTACGTGTACAGAGCCGATGGGCAACCCGCCGGAATAATGGCGGACGGCGTACCTACCTCGTTCGGTTATGATGATTACGGACGGAAAACGTCCATAACTGACCCCAGCGCCGGTACGCAAACCTTTACCGAAACGTACACTAATAACCGCAAGACCACTACCGTTACCGATGCCAACGGCAAAACCATTACCACCCGCTACGATGAGTACGGACGAGTAACCGCCGTGGAACGTCCGGAGTTTAATACCGCCTATACCTACAATGCCGATGGGCAGATAATAAGCGAAGCATCTACCAACGGCACCGACAAAACATACCAATACGATAACTTAGGGCGCGTTACGGTACAAAAGGAAACGGTACCCGATGGAAAATGGCTGCAAAAAACATATACCTACGCCGCCGGCAGTGTGGTAAGCCTGCAGTACACCACACAGGAAGGCGCTATAGCCACCGAAAACTATACCTACGCCTACGGACACCTGACCGAAACCAAACTGAACGGGCAAACCACCCTCTGGAAACTGACGGCGGAAAATGACCTGGGGCAACCCACCCAAGCCCAAACCGGACCGCTGGCGCGTACCTACGGCTATACCCCTTACGGAATGCCCACCGGCAGAACAGCAGGAAGCCTGCAAAACTTCTCTTATAACTTTGACCCGCTGAAAGGCAACCTGCTCAGCCGAACCGACAACACCCGTAACCTCACCGAAACTTTCGGGTACGATAACCTGAACCGCCTTGCCTCTATTAACGGAAACAACATTGTATATGAAGCCAACGGCAATATCACTACTATGCCCGGTACCGGTACAATGACCTATTATAACATAGACAAACCCTATGCCGTTACCGGACTAGCCCCCGCAGGAAACACTGTCCCGATGCGTGAACAGCACGTTACCTACACCTCATTCCAACGCCCAAATACCCTTACCGAGAATAATTACGTTGCAGCATTTACTTATAATGCCTCAGGCGAAAGAATAAAAATGGAAATATCTAATGAGGGATATCGTTATTTAACCCAATATTATTTGGGAGAATATGAGACCGACAACGATGGTGGTTTGCAGATTTTATACCTGGGTGGAGATGCTTATAGTGCACCGGCAGTATTAATTAAGCGGGTTATGAATCCGAACTGGAAAATTTACTATATTTGCAGAGATTACCTGGGCAGTATTACCCATATAACCGATGGCGGTGGATATTTAACGCAGGAGCTTAGTTATGATGCCTGGGGAAAGTTACGCGACCCCGGTACGCAAATAGCCTATGCCCCCGATAATGAACCGGAACTTTTCCTAAGGCGCGGATACACAGGACACGAACATCTTACCCTGTTCGGGCTGATAAATATGAACGCCCGCTTGTATGACCCGGCGTTAGGACGCTTTCTAAGCCCTGACCCGTATGTGCAGGCACCTGACTTTACGCAGAACTTTAACCGGTATAGCTATTGTCTGAATAATCCGCTGGTGTATGTGGATCAGGATGGGGAATTTTTCTGGATACCAATTATTATTGGAGCAGTAATAGGAGCATATACGGGTGGTGTATTGGCTAATAATGGGGAGTATAATCTATTTAAGTGGGATTACAGTTCGGGAAAAACTTGGGGCTATATGTTTGGTGGTGCCGTTGTTGGGGGGCTCGCCGGATTGACGGGGGGAGCAATTGCAGGCTCGGGTATTCCTATGGCAAATACGGCCGCAATAGCAGGTTCTTCATTGATTAACTCTGTAGGAACCTGGGCATACACCGGCGGACAGACACCCATCAGCATAAGCTTAGGAGTTGCTTCTTATGATTTTACAAATAATAAATGGGGGTATCTTGGGAAAAAGGGTAATTCTGTTCTTGAAAATATAGGTTATGGATTTGGAGCTTTGGCTAATCTGCCAGACATAATATCTCTATTTAGTGGTGGAGGAACAAATGTTGATTTAATAGTTGAGAAGAAGGATGCTATTAGTCACTCGGCGTTAGTTGGTGAAAATGAGGGAATTAATATATCAGTAGGACCATATAAAGAATTGGGTGAAGGGATTAATATGGAAGCTTTAAAAAGTGGAACAGGCACAATCAAAGAACTCACACGAACAATGAAAGGGAAAATATGGGAAAATCATGCAACTGATGGGAACGGTTGGAAACTTCCTATTAATAATGTAAGTAAAAAAATCTTGTCTAATATGTCAAATAAGCTTCAAGCACAAATGAATAATAAAACATTATCTTGGAATTTGCTTGGGAAAAGTTGTGTTGGCTATACTTCAAGGGCTTTGTGGTCTGTGGGTATTCCTAATTTAGGTGGCATACATCCTTATTGGCTACAATTTCAAATGATTGTAAGACAGACAGGAATTTATTCAAGTCCATATCTTTATCAAATTCCGTAATAATAAAAAATATGAAAACATCATTAACAATAATATTTGTAATATTTTTGAGTTGTAGTTCTACTAAATATAAATGTAATTCAATAACAGATATTGAACAAAAAGACACACTTGCGAAGTCATTATTAAGCGAGAAAGAAGCTATATATCTCAACAAAATTTTTGAAACTGCTCGGAATAATTTTGACTTTAACAATAAAAAAGTAGGATTTATCAAAGGAAGTTCTGGTAGTATAAAAAGTAACAAACAAGATTATTTTGATATGCAAAGTAAACATTGTATTAATGAAAATTATCCTTGCGATAATGGTGCTATATATATATTTAATTCTGCTCAGAAAAAGGAAAGTGGCGGTTATGATGCTGCGATTGTATATTGGAATAAGTTTGTGATTCCAACAGAAAAAGTAATTAAACGGTTGAGAAATAATCGTTGAGACTTTTGCTGGCGCAGGTCTCTCCCGAAGTGTCGGGACTGTGCCGGTAAAAGCGGGCTAATGCATCAGCGTATGCAGAGGCGGGTATTTGCAGAGATTATCTGGGCAGCATTACCCATATAACCAATGCCGACGGTTCACTGAAAGAAGAAAACACCCATTTGCCCCTCGCTTGCAGCGAGGGGCAAATGGTTCAGCGTTTGTAACGCGGGTAAGAGCCTCGGCTGGTGCAGGTCTCTCCCGAACTATCGGGGCGAACTATCGGGGCGAACTATCGGGGCGAACTATCGGGGCGAACTATCGGGGCGAAGCATCGGGGCTGTGCCAAATACAAGACACGGGTTACAAACCTGCGCCGGCGAAGGTTCACTGCCCGACTATCCCGTTTTAGCGAGATTGTCGGATTAAAGCGCAACAATCTTAAAACGTGTTTTCCATGTAAATCAATGAATACCGCTTTATTTTTGGGCTAAAATTCTTATATTTGTACCTGAAAACAAAATTGCTCGTTTATCATGAAAAAGGTACTTTTAATATTTTCTCTTTCGATAATTTTTCTGCACACGTCCGCCCAAACCGACCTTACCCGCTACGTGAATCCCCTTATCGGTACGGATTCAAGTTTTGAACTTTCTAACGGAAACACCTATCCCGCCATTGCCTTGCCGTGGGGGATGAATTTTTGGACGCCGCAAACCGGAAAAATGGGCGACGGCTGGGGCTATCAATACGGCGCGCACAAGCTGCGCGGCTTTAAGCAAACGCATCAACCATCGCCATGGATCAATGATTACGGCGCGTTTTCCGTTTTTACCACCACGGGTAAAATGATTTTTGACCAGGAAAAGCGGGCGTCGTGGTACTCGCACAAGGCGGAAATCGCGCTGCCGCATTATTACCGCGCGTATTTGGCGGATTACAATACTACGGTGGAAATTACACCCACCGAACGCGCGGCGATGTTTCGCGTAACGTACCCTGAAACTTCCGAGGCTTATTTAGTGATAGACGCTTTTGATAAAGGCTCGTATATCAAAGTGTTGCCGAAAGAGCGTAAAATCATCGGTTATGCCCGCAACAATCACGGCGGCGTACCCGAAAATTTCAAAAACTATTTCGTAATTACGGTGGATAAAGAGATAGAGGACGTTACTTTATTTAAGGACAATGTTCAGGCGGATAATATCCTGGAAGCCGAATCCAACCACGTAGGCGCGGTGCTGCGTTTCAAAACAAAAAATAACGAGCCGGTTCACGCGCGTGTGGCCTCTTCTTTCATCAGTCCCGAACAAGCGGAACTCAATTTGCAGCGCGAAATAGGCAATCAAAATTTTGACCAAATAAAACAAACCGCTCAAAAAGAGTGGAATACATTATTAGCGCGCGTCCAAGTGGAAGGCGGCACATACAACCAACTATCTACTTTTTACACCGCGCTCTACCGCACCATGCTTTTCCCCCGCAAATTTTACGAGCTGGACAAAAACAATAAAACCGTGCATTACAGCCCCTACAACGGTAAAATATGTGACGGATATATGTTTACTGACAATGGATTTTGGGATACATTTCGCGCCGTATTTCCGTTTTTTACCCTCGTTTTCCCGGAAATGAACAGCAAAATGATGGCAGGTTTGGTAAATACCTACAAAGAAAGCGGCTGGCTGCCCGAGTGGGCAAGTCCGGGACACCGGGATTGTATGATTGGTTCCAACTCGGCGGCAATTATTGCCGACTCTTACCTGAAAGGCATTCGCGGATACGATATTGAAACCCTCTACGAAGCCATTCTGAAAAATTCCGAAAACGAAGGTCCGATTAGTTCCGTAGGAAGAAAAGGGGTGAAGTACTACAATGAATTGGGATATGTTCCGTACGATGTAAAAGTGAATGAAAACACTGCCCGCACGCTGGAATATGCTTATGACGATTTTACGATTTGGAAATTGGCTAAATCGCTCAATCGTCCCCAAGCGGAAATAGACCGTTTCTACAAGCGCGCGCATAATTACCAAAACGTATTTGACAAATCCACCAACTTTATGCGCGGACGCAATCTCGATGGCGCTTTCCAATCACCTTTCCGTCCCGATAAATGGGGCGATGCTTTTACGGAAGGTTGCTCGTGGCACTGGACTTGGTGCGTTTTTCATGACCCGCAGGGATTAATAAATCTGATGGGCGGACAGAAAAATTTCGTAGAAAAATTAGACAGCGTATTTATCGCGTCGCCCACCTTTGATTATAGTTATTATGGACAGCAAATCCATGAAATTACCGAAATGCTTGTGATGAATATGGGGCAATACGCTCACGGAAATCAACCCATACAGCACATGCCATACCTATATGCTTATGCGGGTGAGCCGTGGAAAACACAGCAACGCGTGCGCGAAATTATGGATAAACTGTATCTTAATGCCCCGGACGGACTCTGTGGCGATGAGGATAACGGTCAAACCTCGGCGTGGTATGTATTTTCGGCGCTTGGATTTTATCCCGTGTCCCCCGGCACCGGCGAGTATGTACTTGGCGCGCCGCTGTTTAAAAAAGCCACCGTTACTTTTCCTACCGGTAAAAAACTGGTGATCAGCGCCCCGGCCAATAACGAAAGGAATAAATATGTGAATAAATTGATTTTCAATGGGAAAGAATACGGTAAAAACTACGTTAACCACACGGATTTAATCCAAGGTGGAAACATTCAGGTAGAAATGACCTCCCAACCCAATAAAAAACGTGGTACGCGCCCAAGTGATTTTCCATATTCCATGACGGGCAGAAATTAAACTTCTTATGATTAAGTACTAAGTACAATAGTTTTTTATAAAAATCAGAAAATTCACGCGAAGCCACAAAGCCGCCAAAAAACTTTTAAATTTTTTCTTTTCGTTCTAGTTTTATTCGGATTAATTTTCAAGTAATTATTGATTTTCTGTGTCTTTGCGACTTTACGCGAAAAATAAAACGCAAAGAATATTGCTTTGCAATATTCTTTGGTTATAAACCTATTATACAGATAAATACGCTATTTTATAATGATCTCTTGAAGTATAAATCAAAGATTAATCATAATCTAAATTTATTTTCCCCTTTTTAATCTCTGTTAATTACGTAAAATTTCACTGAAATATTACCCTTAAAGTCCACAACCTCATTATCCGAAATGGGGTTAAAAAGCGTATTTCCTAAATTTCGCAGTAAGTTTTTTTCTTATTTTCCCACCTGAAAAACAATCAGTTAAAATTTTTGTTTCTATTGTATTAATCAATAAAATACATGGAAACCACAGAAAAAAGCGTCCTCGACAAACTTACCCCTTCAAAAATCCTAAAAATAATGAAGGATCCCGAAAAGTCGGCAAAGGCGGTCAATTTAATTTATATGTCCGACAATGGTGACGGGATTTCGCGTAAGAAAAAGGGCAAAAAATTTCAGTATTTCAAAAACAAAACCCTCATCACCGATAAAGAAGAAATCAAGCGCATTAACAAGTTGGTTATTCCGCCCGCATGGGAAGATGTTTGGATTTGCGCGCTTGAAAACGGGCATCTGCAAGCCACCGGAATCGATGGCAAAAAACGGAAACAATACCGATATCATCCGCTTTGGAACGCCTTGCGCAATCATACCAAATTTTACCGGATGCTGCAATTTGGCGCGGCTTTGCCTCAAATCAGGCTAAACTTGGAACAGGACTTATCCCTAAAAGGACTCGAAAAAAGGAAAGTGCTGGCGGTGGTGGTTAGTTTGATGGAAAGAACCAACATTCGTGTGGGAAATTCTATTTACGAAAAACTCTACGGCTCGTTTGGATTAACCACGTTGAAAGACAAACACGTGAAAATAGCGGGACAGAAAATCAAATTTTCCTTCAAAGGCAAAAAAGGGGTTTATCACGACATTGAATTAAAGAACAAAAAATTAGCCAAAGCCGTACAAAATTGTCAGGACATACCCGGAAAAGAGCTTTTTCAGTTTTACAATGAGGCCGGTAGCCGACAATCCATTGACAGCGGCATGATAAACGACTACATTAAGGAAATAAGCGGCGCCGATTTTACCGCCAAAGATTTCAGAACGTGGTCCGGCACGGTAAACGCGCTCATCGCTTTCAAAGAAATAGGCATGGCGGAAACCGACAACGAGTACAAGTCCAATATAAAACAAGCCCTCGAAAACGTAGCCGCCCACTTGGGAAACACGCCCTCTGTTTGCCGGAAATACTACGTGCATCCGTTGATTGTAAATTTATATGAGAATCATTCCATTAAAAAATATTTGGACGAATTGGACGCCATTGAGATTGACGATGGAAAAACCGGACTTACCCGAGAGGAAAAGATTGTGATGAAAATTCTGGAAACAGAAAAGATGTAATTATTCTAAAATTTTATCATTCAATAGTATAATCCCGAACACCCCATTTTGAAACTCATAGAATTTACCAAAGAAGGCATTTTTTGTCCGCAGGGCAATTTTCACATCGATCCGTGGTTGCCGGTAGATAACGCCGTCATCACGCACGCTCATGCCGACCACGCGCGGTGGGGAATGAAAAACTACTTGTGCCATCACTTTTCAAAACCCATTTTAAAGAAAAGAATCGGCGAAAACATTCTTTGCGAAAGCATGGAATACGGCGAAATCGTCCACAAAAACGGCGTAAAAATATCCCTGCACCCGTCGGGGCATATTTTGGGCGCCGCTCAAATCCGTTTGGAATACAAAGGTTTTGTTTCGGTTATCTCGGGCGATTACAAGCTGCAAAACGACGGATTGACCACACCGTTTGAACCCGTGAAATGCCACGAATTTGTTACGGAAAGTACTTTTGGATTGCCTATTTATAACTGGTTAGACGTGGAAACGATGAACGCGCAGTTACAACAATGGGTACTTCAAAATCAAGAAATGGGCAAGACCTCCGTGTTCATCGGCTATTCATTGGGAAAATCGCAACGTATTCTAAAAGCCGTGGAAGGCATTAACGAAATCTTTGTGCATTATTCCATCGGCAGGCTCAACGAAGCGTTTGAAGAAGCGGGCATCCGACTTCCCGATTACACGATTCAAAACTTTCAGGAAGACAAAAAACATTTACAGGGAAAAATCGTTATTCTGCCGCCGGCTTTGTTGGACAGCAACATCATCAAAAAAATTCCCAATGCCGCCATTGCTATTTGCTCCGGGTGGATGCAAGTGCGCGGTTCGCGCCGTTGGCGAAGCGCCGATGCCGGTTTTGCCATGAGCGACCACGCCGACTGGAACGCGCTGCTGCAAGCCGTTGGCGAGACCGGCGCAGAAACTATTCACGTAACGCACGGAAAAAGCGAAGTGTTCGCCAAGTATCTGCGGGAAATAGGAAAAAACGCCGATGTGGTGGAAACTCAATTCGGCGAAGAAGAAACCACGGAAGAAGAAATTATACCGGAAGTATGAAACATTTCGCGCAACTCATATCCGCGTTGGAAAGTTCCAACAAAACCACCGTCAAGTTGGAAGCTATTATCCGCTACCTCAATTCGGCGCCAGAACGAGATAAATTGTGGTTTGTTTCGCTCTTTACAGGAAAACGTCCGAAAAGAGCCGTACCCATTAGTTTGATGAAAGAATGGGCGTTGGAAATCACGCGGTTGCCGTATTGGCTTTTTACCGAAAGTTACGCGTCGGTAGGCGATTTGGGCGAAACCTTGTCCCTTATTCTTCCGCCTCCGCGCTACACGGTAGAAAAATCTCTTTCGGAATGGATGGGGGAAATTATCGGCTTGAAAGACAAAACCGACGATGATAAAAAAGCCTTCGTCCTCCACGCGTGGGACGGATTGGATTACACCGAACGCTTTATTTTCAATAAATTGCTCGGTGGCAGTTTCCGCATTGGCGTATCGTACAAAATGCTGGTAAATGCGCTGGCAAAATTCTCAAACCAAGAATCCAGCGCCTTGATGCATTCCATTATGGGAAAATGGGATGTGGACGAAATTACTTTCGATGAGCTTATTTCGGGAACAACCATCAATCCCGACCAATCCAAACCTTATCCGTTTTGTTTGGCATATCCGTTAGAAAAAGAGCTAAAAGATTTAGGCGAACCGCGGGATTGGGTCGCCGAATATAAATGGGACGGTATTCGCGGGCAAATCATCAAGCGAAACAATGAAGTTTTCCTCTGGTCGCGCGGCGAAGAACTGGTTACCGAGCAGTTTCCCGAAGTGGTGGAAACCGTGAGTCAATGCCAAGGCAATTTTGTGCTCGATGGCGAAATTTTGCCTGTTAAAAACGGCGATATCCTCAACTTCAACGAGTTGCAAAAAAGATTGAACCGAAAAAATGTCAGTAAAAAAATGATCGACGAAATTCCTATATCCATTTTCGTGTACGACTTGTTGGAATGGGAATTTGAAGACGTGCGCGGTAAAACATTTTTGGAACGCAGGCAATTATTGGAAAACTTCATTACCCAAAATCCTTTTCACAACATACAAATTTCGAGTATAATCCCTTTCGAGCATTGGGAAGAACTACCACCCATACGCAATCGTGCGCGAGAAATCAATAGCGAAGGGCTGATGCTGAAAAATAAACATTCCGTTTATCACAGCGGCAGAGTAAAAGGCGATTGGTGGAAATGGAAAATTAATCCACTTACGATGGATGCCGTGCTCATCTACGCCCAAAAAGGCAGTGGACGCCGCAGCGGTTATTATACCGATTACACCTTTGCCGTGCGCGACGGCGACAAGCTGGTAACCATCGCCAAAGCCTATTCCGGATTAACCGACGCCGAAATTATGGAAGTAAGCCGTTTTGTAACCAAAAATTCATTGGAAAAATTTGGTCCGGTGCGCACGGTAAAACCCGAATTGGTATTTGAAATCGCTTTTGAAGGCATCGGTTACAGCAGTCGCCACAAAAGCGGTGTTGCCGTGCGTTTTCCACGCATCGCTCGTTGGCGCAAAGACAAAACCGTCGCCGAAATTGATACGTTGGAAAATGTGAAGAAGTTGATTACGTGATAATGGAAATTATGAATATCGTTTATTTTACACTATGGCTTGAAAAGCCTGATTTTCATAACCGTAGGTTAACGACCTGCGGTAGAAACATCCCCATCTCAACTCGACCCGAAGTGGTCGAACTTTTAATGTACCGCCTTTCAGGCGGACGATTCTGGGGTATCTCTTCCGTAAGCTGCACTCGTTCCTCGCTTGCATACGGTTATGAAAATATTACCCTATGGGTAAAATTCTATACATCTAATCTAAATGACTTTATTATGAATAAACTTTGAAAAGTTACTCATTCATTTTTATCTATAACATCCGCATTATTTAATTTATATATTTTCCCACCCAAATGAAACCCAAATTCCCCCACACACACGGCTACCAACTGATTCGCCGCTGGATGGAACAAAAAGGACAAACGCCTTTTGAGTTTCAGCAAAAGACGTGGGAAAAATTGGAAAACAGTTACAGCGGAATGGTGGTGGCGCCCACCGGATTTGGAAAAACGTATTCCGTTTTCTTGGGTGTGCTTATCCATTTTTTCAATCATCCCGAAACGTATGAACGTGGACTGAAATTAATATGGGTTACGCCGTTGCGGTCGCTCTCAAAAGACATTGCCAAAGCGATGACCGAAGCGTTAGAAGAAATTGGATTGGATTGGGAAGTAGGTGTCAGAAACGGCGACATTGATGTAAAAACGCGCCAACGGCAAACCAAAAATATGCCCGATATTTTAGTCATTACGCCCGAGAGTCTTCACTTACTCATGGCGCAAAAAAACAACCTGCGTTTTTTCAAAAGCCTGCAATGCGTGGCGGTGGACGAGTGGCATGAGTTGTTGGGTTCCAAACGCGGCGTGCTGATGGAATTGGCGCTTTGCTACCTCAGGAAATTAAATAAGAATCTCAAAATTTGGGGAATAACCGCCACCATCGGCAATCTGGATGAAGCGATGGAAGTATTGATTCCGTATCAAACCAAAAAAACCAAAATCATAGCCAAAGAAACCAAAAAAGTGGATATTCAGCCCGTTTTTCCCGATGAAGTGGAAATTTTGCCTTGGGCGGGGCATTTGGGCGGTACCTTGGCGGGGAAAGTGGCGGAAATTATCGAAAATTCCAAATCCACCATCGTCTTTACAAATACCCGCAGTCAGAGCGAAATGTGGTATCAGCTCCTGCTGGAAGCAAATCCCGATTTTGCCGGACAAATAGCCATTCATCACAGTTCGGTGGACGCCGAAATACGAAATTGGATAGAAGACAGTTTGAGTTCCGGCAAGCTTAAAGCCGCGGTGGCGACCTCGTCGTTGGACTTGGGTGTAGATTTCAAACCGGTAGATACGGTGGTGCAGATTGGCTCGGTAAAAGGCGTGGCGCGTTTTATGCAGCGCGCGGGCAGAAGTGGGCACTCGCCTTACGAAACGTCTAAAATTTATTGCGTTCCCACCCATTCGCTGGAATTGATTGAAGTGGCGGCCGTAAAGGAAGCCGTAAAACAAAAAATTGTGGAACCGCGAGAGCCGTTCGTGCTTTGTTACGATGTGCTGGCGCAGTTTCTTACGACCTTAGCCGTAGGCGACGGTTTTTTTGCCTATGAAATGTATGAGCGCGTGAAGGAAACATTCGCTTTTCGTGAAATATTGGAAGAAGAATGGAAAAATATTCTCAATTTTTTGACTGTCGGCGGCGGTGTGTTGCAGCATTACGAGCAGTTTCACAAACTCGTTATCGATGAAAACGGCGTGTACAAGGTAACTTCCCGCAAAATAGCCATGCTGCACCGGTTGAACTTGGGTGTGATTGTGAGCGACGCCATGCTGAAAGTGAAATTTATTTCCGGCGGCTACATCGGCATGGTAGAAGAATATTTTATCTCGAAAATGAAGCCGGGCGACCGTTTTATTTTAGCCGGAAGGGTGTTGGAAATGGTCATGATTCGGGAAATGACCGTGTTGGTGCGCGCCGCCAAAGGCAAAGCGCTTGTTCCGAGTTATTTAGGCGGACGATTGCCGCTGAGTTCGCATTTGGGACATTTTCTTCGGGAAAAACTGTCCGAATCGCTCAATCCGGCTGCCAAAGAAAAAGAGTTGCGTTTTTTGCACCCGCTGTTGATAAACCAAATGGAACGTTCGCATATTCCAAAAGAAGATGAATTTTTGGTAGAAATAATCAAAAACCGCGAAGGGTATCATCTTTTTATGTATCCTTTTGAAGGGCGTTTGGTGCACGAAGTGATGGCGGCGCTCATGGCGTATCGCATCAGCTGCGTTTCGCCTATTTCTTTTTCCATGGCGATGAATGATTATGGTTTTGAGTTGTTTAGCGATAATCCCATTCCGGTAACGGAAGAAAATCTGCCGCAAATTCTATCCAAAGAAAACTTAATGCAGGACGTTATCGCGAGCATTAACGCCACTGAAATGGCGCGAAGAAAATTTCGGGACATTGCCGTGATTTCCGGCATGGTGATTCAAAATTTTATGGGTGGAAAACGAAGCAATAAATCCTTGCAAAGTTCGGCGGGACTTACGTTTGACGTATTGGAGGAGCATCATCCCAACCATTTCTTAATTCGGCAAGCATATACCGAAGTTTTCAACCATCAATTGGAAGAAGTGAGGCTGCGCGAGGCTTTTCGCAGGATAGAATCGTCGAAAATTGTGTTGCGCTTTGCCGATGGATTTACCCCGCTGAGCTTCCCTATAAAAGTGGACAGTTTACGTCAATCGCTTTCCAGCGAAGATTTGGACGCGAGAATAAAGCGCATTCAGCAGGAAGCGATGAAGAAGAGAAGATAGATTAATACCGCAATAATGAATCTCGCTACCAAAGAAATAATCGTTCAAAATCATGTGTTTATCCTTACCAATCAACGCGTAGTATTTTGGGAGAAGCATCATCTGTTGATGTTGTCGGATTTACATATTGGAAAAACGGCGCATTTCCGAAAAAACGGCATTCCTATTCCCGATAACATCCTTCAAAAAGACTTGGCTCGTTTGCGAAAATTAGTGGATTATTTTCAACCGGAAAAACTCATCGTAACGGGCGATTTGCTGCACGCGGGCGACAACAAAGATGTCGATTTTTTCTGCGAATGGAAAAAGCAATTGTCCCACATAGAAATTTTATTGGTGCACGGCAACCACGATCGCCTATCAGCCAGCCTTTCCGAAAAACTGCAACTAAATTTGCAAGAAAAAACATTCTGCATCGATGAAATTTGCTTTACGCATCAATTCGATGACACGAATCCACTATTTCAAGTTACAGGACACATTCATCCCGGCATTTTACTCAAATCGAGTGTAAAAAACATCAAACTTCCCGGATACGCGCTTACCTCGCGCCAACTTCTTCTGCCCGCTTTCAGCGAATTTACGGGATTAGACACTAAAAATCTTCCGCGTGATAATACGTTTTATGCTTTTACGGATAAAGAAATCTATGAGATAGGTGACAAAAAAAGTTGAGAGAGATGTAGGTTATTAGAACACACATCGCTTTGCCGGCAGATAGGCTTTTGACTTACGCACTTTTGTTTGGCTTTGCTCTTAAAATCTGTATTTTATTGTCAAAATCTTTTACTGTTTATGAGCCATAAAAAAAGCGGCTTTTATAACCGCTTTTTACTATTTATAGTGAAAAATATTTACATCAAACTATTCGGGTCTAAACGTTCTTTTTCAATGTCCAAAAAATATTTATACGTTCCTACTTTCAGTTCGGCGCAGGCATCATAATCACAAACTATAATACCTCTGCGGTGCATTTGCAGAGCGCTGATAGTCCACATGTGATTGATGGGCTCTTCCACGGCGTGACGCAGGGCGCGTGCTTTATTGTGCCCATTCACAATGATTAGAACTTCTTTCGCGTCTAAAATAGTGGCAACGCCTACGGTAAGGGCAGTTTTAGGAACTTTATTCACATCGTTATCAAAAAAGCGCGAGTTGGCGATGATGGTATCCGTAGTCAGCGTTTTTTGGCGCGTGCGTGAGTTAAAGGATGATGCCGGCTCATTAAAAGCGATGTGCCCGTCCGGACCGATACCGCCTAAGAACAGATCAATGCCGCCTGCTTCACGGATGGCGTTTTCATACGCTTCACATTCCGCTTCCAAATCGTCAGCCATACCGTTCAGGATATGCGCGTTTTCTTTTTTAATGTCGATGTGACTGAAAAAATTGTCCCACATAAACCGATAGTAACTCTGCTCGTGTTCACGGGTTAAACCTACATATTCATCCATATTGAATGTAATCACGTTTTTAAACGAAATTAATCCCTGCTGATGTAGTTTAATCAAGTGTTTGTACATGCCCAATGGCGATGAGCCGGTAGGCAGTCCAAGTACAAAAGGTTTTTCTTCGGTGGGCTTGGCCGCAATCAGCTTGGAAGCCACGTAATTGGCAGCCCATTCTGAAACATTTTGATAATCAGGCTGAATAATAAGTCTCATAATGAATTTACTTGTTTGGTTTTAAGATTACAAAAATACATTATAATTTCCAAAGTTCAATGGTAAAGATTTATTTTTCAGGGAACAGGGTGTTAAATGTTTAGTGAAAAGCGATTTTTTCTGATTTACTTTTATTTTCTACAAAAACAAGCTGCCTTTTCCCCTTGAACTGATAACGTGTCTTTTGACGGGGGAAGGCTGCTGTTAAGGCTCGTTTTTGGATGCTCATACGCTGAAAGTTTTGCTCGAAGCTCTTTTCACCTCTTTGGTAAGAGCGTCATTGTTTAGACAAAGTAATTTAATCTTTTCTAAAAGTTCAATGACAAAGCGCCAAATATCTGATATGGGGGTATTGAACATACTTTCCGTGTTTTCCTTACAGAATAAACGGAAAATGTACAAGAATATTATTTAAAAATATATTTTAACATTTACTGCTCAACTTTTTTGAGGGGGCTGAGTAGTTACGTTTTTTTATTTGCAATAAAATGAAAAAAATATGAATTAAAATATAACTTGGTAAAATCTTCTGTTTTTTTCAGTAATTTTGTATGCAGAATCATCGGAAGTAAAAAAGATGCAAGCAAAAAAGATACTGATTGTAGAAGACGATGCCGGTTTTGGGGCGATGCTTCAAAAGTGGTTTCAGAATAATCATTTTGAAGCTACGTGGTGCATCGGTATGGCTAAGGCAAAAGCGGCATTAACCAAAGATAAATACGATATGGCGCTTTCTGACTTGCGACTTCCTGATGGTGATGGCATTATGCTGCTGGCGTGGATAAAAGAGAAAACGCCCGGCATCCCCGTTATGATTATGACCGGATATGGCGAAGTACAAACCGCCGTTTCAGCCATAAAATTAGGCGCTGTTGACTTTTTGGAAAAGCCCATAAATCCTACTATCTTAAAGCAAAAAATAGAAGGGGTTTTTGATTTGGAAAATAAGACCAACCCTCCTTCATTTGGTGACTCATCCCAAAAAAAATCTATCATAACCTCTTCCATAGTAGAAGGGAAAAGTGAAGCTACCGTTCGCCTGTATCAGCATATCCGCTTAGTTGCGCCCACGCAAATAGCGGTAATGATTATCGGGGAAAGCGGTACCGGAAAAGAACACGCGGCACGTATGATTCACGAGTACAGTCCACGCAGCGCCGCACCTTTTGTGGCAGTGGATTGCGGCAGTTTATCCATGGAATTGGCGCCAAGCGAACTTTTCGGCCACAAAAAAGGTTCTTTTACTTCTGCTATAGATGACAAAAAAGGTCTTTTCTTACAAGCCAATGGCGGCACACTGTTTTTAGACGAAGTGGGCAATCTTCCTTACGGCGTGCAAACACAGCTGCTTCGCGTGCTGCAAGAGAAAAAAATACGCCCCGTGGGTACCAATAGCGACATAGAAATAGATGTGCGCATTGTTACGGCTACCAATGAGAATTTAGAAAAAGCCATCGGCAATAATCAGTTCAGGGAAGACTTATACCACCGCCTGAATGAGTTTATGATACAAGTGCCCCCTTTGCGAGAGCGTGCGGAAGACATTGAACTGTACGCGTTACATTTTTTGAAAGAAGCAAATGTAGAGTTGGGAAAAAATGTAGAGGGCTTTTCTGCGGAAGCCATGGCGATACTGAAAAGCTATGGCTGGCCAGGCAATCTGCGTGAGTTGCGCAATGTAATACGCCGTGCCGGATTATTTGCCAACGGAAACCTGATTACCCCTGAGCATCTACCCGTTTTACAGGCATCTACCCACAAAGAAGACGATGAAGAAGGCGGCATGTGGCTTAAAATAACCGGTGAAGATGAATGCCACCGTATTAAAGAAGCGCTGAAAAAAGCCGATGGTAATAAAGCCATGGCAGCGCGTTTATTGCACATTGACCGTAAAACCCTTTACAATAAAATGCATCTTTACGGCATCGAAATATAAAACCACACCTCTCTTTTTATCTCATTGCAAATAATTTTCCTTGATATGGCGCGTATAAGTATTAAAAGCCTCTAAAAAAAGCGCTATATCTTCTTTCCACGAAGGATAAGCACTTTCGTCTTGGGCGCGCAACCCATCCATTTTCCGAAGTGTTTCCGTTATTCCGTCCGCGCTCAGTTGCGATAAGAACGACAACATTTTATGACAAACTTGTTGCGCACCGGCAAAATTATTCTCAGCCGCCATTTCTTTCAGTTTTTCCGCGTCTTTGGGCGCATTTTCCACAAATTGCTTTAGTACGTCTTTAATACTTTCCACATCATTTTCAAACATCGCATACAGCAATGGAAAATCTTTTTCAGGGTTTGACGCTTTACTCACCGTTCGGATGGTTTTTTCAGACAAGATGTCTTCTATCGCTTGTAAAGTAAAAGGTTTGGGCAGCAAACCGCTAAAACCGAGATTTTTAGCTTGTGCTTCAGTCATATCATCATGTGCAGTCATCAGCCATACAGGAACGTCTTGATTGATATCTCTAATAGCTTTCAATACGTCTATTCCGGTAATAATATTCATTTGCATATCCGCCAGCACCAAAGAATAGTTCTGCACATCTTTAATATAGAACCGAATATTGGTTTCATCGTCACATACAGTTACGGTATGGTGCATTTTTTGAAGAATTTCCACCAACATTTTTACCAAAGAATCATCGTCTTCAAAAATAAGTATTTTTTTAGATTCCGTATGATTATCGTTCTTGTTCATCTCAAAAGAGGTTTTTTGAACGAGATTATCCACTTCTTTAAAAGGTATGATGATGCTAACCAATGTCCCTTTATTGACCTCGGAAGTGATTTGGATTTTCCCGTTCAACGCTTCTACCAAGCCCTTGGTAACATACAATCCGAACCCGGCGCCTTCGGAAGAAATCAACGGATTTTCAATGCGTGAAAAGGGCTTAAACGATTTTTCAATGTCCTTTTTTGCCATCCCCACGCCCGTGTCTTTTATTTCAAAAAGTAAAGATTGGTTTTTTTGCGTCAAAATAAGCTGTACGTACCCCTTTGAGGTGTATTTTATGGCGTTGGAAAGCATATTCACTAATATTTGCTTAATGGCAGTAGGATCTGTTTTTACGTACAGATTTTCTTTGGCTTTATTCACAAATTCAAGTTTCAATCCCTTGGATTGCGCCATGTTCATCAACATTCCTACGGTTTCGGTGCAAATTTGCGGGAGATTAAACTCGCTTTCGCCGAGTGGACCGGATTGCTGCTCCAATCTTGAGTACTGGAGCAAGTTAGTAAGTAAACTTAAAATGTGCTGACCGGAATTTTGGACTGAAATTAACTGATGCCTTTTCTTTTCTGAATTTTCCTCTTTTTTCCATAAATCAAGATATCCCATTATGGAAGTCAGCGGTGTTTTAATATCATGTGAAACTGACAGCAAAAGTTTATGCCTACTGTTCATTAAATCCTCAATAGTTTGTTTTTCCTTAGCCAATGCCGCCCGCATTTTTTTTGCTTTGTTTAGGTCATCGAGAATAAAAAAGATAAGCGTGAGAATAAGCAGCAAGGAAAGCACGCCGGTAACAAGGGAAAAAAGGAATATTTTTTGTGTAAGGTTATCGGCTTTTTGCACGTTCTGGGTGGCGGCATTAAGTGTTTTTTTATGTAGTTCATTCAGGAGTTGCGAAATTTGAAAGGATATTTCCTGTTCTGCAAACATAAGACTTTTCGTATTCCTCTCTATATCAATTATTTCTTTAATATAGGCAGTGGTAGCTTTTTGGGTTAAGTTTCTTATGTCTTTAAAGACAGCCAACGTATCACTCTGTGCTTTGAGTACTGTATCTATTTCCATTTCAGCAAAATGAATAATAGTGTCCACGTTTTCTTCCGTGCCGAATAAATCTTTTAGTTTTTTCCAAAAACCTTTCTTTTTTCCTAATATCTTCAGCGTAGTAGTATCCCTGTTATAGGTAATTATAAGCGAGTCTTTAACGGTGTTATGATAATCTTTTATCTTCTGATTCAGCTCATCCAAAGGGCGAAATGAGGCATCTTTCTGAGATAATTCCGTGACAATGTGTTTCTTCTTAGCCAAAAGAATGCTGATACGCAACAAAAGGGTATCTTGATTACCATTTCCTTTAATTTGATTTAACTCATCTATCTGATTGATAATTTCCTTGGATATCCGTTCATAATTTTTCAAGTAAGACTTCTTTTTTGAAAAAAGAAACGCGTTTACTATACTTTGTTCTTGCTGCAGCGACGAAATCAAACTGTTAGTTTTAGGAAGCAGGAGGCTGATTCTTTGGACTTCATTTTTCTGCGCTTTTATATTCTCCTTATAATTGTAGGAATAAAAAAACACGCCTATGAAGTAAAGAATAATTACTAAAAAAATAAAGGTAACCTTAATCCTTATTCTGCGTTCGTAGGAAGAACCTGTTTTCATATATTATTGGAAATGCGTTTTTACAAAAGTAGCAAAATATCTCGGTGTTATATTCCTTTTATATGATTTTATCCGCAATGAAAACAAATTGAATTACCAGATACCAATGCCACTAAATACCAAACACGTGGGTTTTACTCTACTTTAAAAGTGGGGGATGTAGGTTTGCTTTCTTTATTCGCAAAGTATCGTCCGTGTGAAAGTCCTATCTACGTGGAAAAATCCTCACTTTCCACATTTTTCCTCAAATTCCGATGTTTGGCACACCACGGGCAAAGTCGCCATAAACCGCTGATTATCAATTATATTAATTCAAAAACAATTATTCATCACTTTTTTAGCACACGAATTGAATATACATTATCAGAAACAAAAATAATACTAACAATTTAATTTTTACAAAAATGAAAAAGAATTTAATTTTAGCAGTGGCGTTGACTCTAGGAGCAATGACCGCAGTAAGCGCAAAAAGTGTAGAAAAAGCACAAGAATCAAACAAAATAACAGTTGCCGTAATAGCACAAGACACCACAGTAAAAAATGATACTGTTGTTCAACAAGTGGCTGATGAATTTAAAGCTATTAAATTTGAAGAGTTGAACGAAAAGGTGCAAACCACGATAAGGGGTTTAGTGGAAAAATACGATTTGAACGCGCTGCATTTTAATGCAAAAAGACAAATCACGAAATTAAAAACCACACTGAAATCAGACAAAACCGAAAAAACGTTCTACTTTGACGCGGAAGGAAAAGAGATTGAATACGACGAATCACAAAAATCACAAGAAAAATAATCATAAATAGTTAATAAAGAAGGATTTTACCCTGAAACAGACTTTTAAGTGTTGGTTCAGGGTAAAATTTTTTATAATTATTGGCAACTCTCAGCCCTCAACCCCCTAATGGGGGGAGGCGGGGGCTGTAGTGCATTAATGAAAGTTAATGTCGTGCTAAGGTGCTATTTTTCACTGTTTTTATAATTAAAAAAAATGAAAAATCTTATTGGCTATCCAAATACTATAATATAGCATGTTGTAGAGAGGCTGTATAGTTACAATAATTCTTACATTATTCTTTGTGGAATGATAAAATTATTTTGGTTTTATTTTGCGAAATAAAAAAATCTTGTATTTTTGTGAAATAAATGGTAATAGTTTATAGTAAATTTAGGTAAAAAAAAACGAACAATTAACACAGAATCTATTATGTCAATCAACAAAGCAATTTTAGTAGGAAACGTAGGCGCAGACCCCGAAGTGCGTTATTTGGAAAGAAATGTGGCGGTAGCTAATTTCCGGTTGGCTACCACTGAAAGAGGTTACACGATGCAAAACGGCACCCAAGTGCCCGACCGTACCGAATGGCACAGCATTGTAGCTTGGCGCGGACTGGCAGAACTCGCTGAGAAATACATCAGAAAAGGTTCACAATTATACGTGGAAGGCAAAATACAAAATCGCTCGTGGGAAAAAGACGGTGTAAAACGTTACACCACAGAAATTTACGCGGAAACCATCCAGTTGCTCGGAAAACGCCCGGAAGGAAGTGAAAGCAACGTTCCCACTACCACTTCACAACAGTTGCCAGAAGAAGGTTCCGTACCAAAAGCATCATCGGAAGAAAGTGCGGATGATCTTCCATTCTGAATAAAAAACAACTAATTTTTTAATTAAAACACACGCTTCTTAAACGAGGCTGTGTGTTTTTTATGATGAAAGAAGACAGACTGTCAGACAACAGATTGTTTAACAATTTACAATTGTCTGCCTTCCGACTTCTGTCTTCCGTCTTCTGACTTCCGACTTCTAACTTTAAATAAAAATATGGCTTTAATAAAATCAGTAAGAGGATTTACACCCGTAATGGGTAAAGATTGTTATCTGGCGGAAAACGCCACGTTGGTAGGTGATGTAGTGATGGGCGAGGGTTGCAGCGTGTGGTTTAACGCCGTATTACGCGGCGATGTAAACGCCATACGCATCGGCAATCACGTAAATATTCAAGACGGCTCTGTGCTGCATACGCTTTATGAAAAATCGGTGGTGGAAATAGGCGATTACGTTTCCATAGGACATAACGTAACAGTGCATGGCGCCAAAATCAATAATTACGCGCTTATCGGGATGGGCGCCACGCTGCTGGATTACGCCGAAGTGGGCGAAGGGGCAATTGTGGCGGCAGGCGCGTTAGTGCTCAGCAATACCAAGATTCCGCCCTACACGCTTTGGGCCGGCGTCCCGGCAAAGTTTGTAAAAAACGTAGAACCTGAACAAACCAACGAAATAAACCGTAAAATAGCTCATAATTATGCCATGTATGCGGGGTGGTATTCTTAGTTCCGAGTTTCAGGTTTCAAGTTCCAAGTTTCAGGTTTCAAGTTCCAAGTTTCAAGTTTTGCAAAACTTTTTGCCTTAGAACTTTATTATACTGCCTTAGGTGGCAAATTGAGATTTTCAGATGGGTCAAACCAACTGCACTATGCAAGCTGTGGGAAGAAAGACCGCTTTGCTGACAGACCTGCCTCGCCCGCTGGCGGGCATCAGAGTTGCCGAGTTCTTCTTGCCTGTGTTATGTTATCAAAATCTTCCTTTATTTCCTTATTTAGTATATTTTGAGTTTAACCTTGAACCTGAAACTTGAAACTTGGAACCTGGAACCTGGAACCTGGAACGTGAAATAAATTAAAAAATTATTTGTATGATTATTAGCGATTTAATAAAACAAAACTGGCTGAAAGATTTCCGCTCGCAAAGTTTTTATAAGGGTATTGCCGTAAAAATTCTGATGGGATTTATGGCGCTTTATTTTATAGGCGTTTTCTTATTTTTGGGTTTTTTCTTGGGCGAAATACTGAACGAAGCCAGCCCCACGCTGAAACCGCTGGAAGTTTTTAACGGCGTTACCCTTTATATTTTGTTGGGTGGTTTGATGATGCGCTTTTTTATGATGCAGCTCAATACGCTCAATCTTCAAATTTACCAATCGATGCCCATAAAACGCGCCACATTGGTCAATTTCGTTTTGCTGAAACCTCTTTTTAGCGGAATAAACTACCTTACACTTTTCATCATCATTCCTTTTGCAGTAAAAAGCGTGGTGGCATACTATTCCGGTGCGGTGGCGCTGCGGTTTGTTCTGAATTTTATACTGATTATTTGGTTTAACATTTTACTTACATCTTACCTGAAACGCCGATTTGGCTCTTCACTGTGGATGATTCCGGTGTTTGTAATTATTATCGGCGGAATGACTGTATTGGAATATTTCAAAGTATTCTCGTTATTTGATATATCGGTACGCTTGTTTAATTGGGTGGTGATAAATCCTGTGGGACTAATTGTGCCACTGATAGCTGTGTTTGCGGCGTACGGTATTAACCGCTGGTTTTTTTCGCGGAATTATTATCCTGAAAAATTTAACGAAAAACTGAAAAGTAGCAATGTAACCTCTACCCGCCGTTTTTCTTTCCTTGAAAAATATGGCGCCGTGGGTGAATTGATGGCGTTGCAATTACGTCTTATCTTTCGCCATAAACGCACTAAATCACTGGTGTATATGTCCGGGCTGCTTTTATTGTATGGGCTATTATTTTACAGGGGCTCGTATGGCCAAGGATACGCGATGTTATTTTTTTGGGCTATTTTTATAACCGGCGCGTTGATGATAATGTACGGACAATGGATTATTAGTTGGGAAAGCGGTTATTTTGACAGCATTTTAACCAAGAATATTCCGGTAAAAACGTATATGCGAGCCAATTTCTACCTTTTGCTTTCATTTAATCTCATTTCGTTTATACTTACCACGCCCTATTTCTTCTTCGGTACAAAAATTATTTATCTTCATTTAGCGGCATTTTTGTATAATGTGGGCGTAAATATCTCGCTATTCCTGTTTTTCAGTCCGTTTAATAACAAACGAATAGACCTGAACGCGAGAAGCTCGTTCAATTACCAAGGCACGACGTATAAAAGTTTTCTCATAGTGTTGCCTATTCTTTTTTTACCGATGATTATTATGTTTATCGCTTCTGCATTGGGCAATCCCAACATGGGTTTGGTAGTGATGGGAAGTTTAGGTCTGATAGGGTTTTTATTCCGCGAAAAAATACTGGATTTAACCGTAAAACTCTTTAATAAACGAAAATACATTATGGCAGCAGGTTTCAGAGAAACAGCGTGATAATGTGCCAATATGCCAATGTGCTAATGTGCTAATATGCCAATGTGCTAATCAACCAATTAACTAATTCACCAATCAACCAATTCACCAATTCACCAATGATACAAATAAATAATCTTTCAAAACAATACAATAACAATACTGTTCTGAACGTAAGCGAATTAACTATTCAGAGCGGCGAAAGTTTCGGACTGGTAGGCAATAACGGCGCGGGTAAAACTACGCTCTTCCGCTTGATACTGGACTTAATTGAAGCCAATACGGGCGAAGTTACCATTGACAATCAACCCGTAGCGCGGCGCGATGAGTGGAAGATAGAAGTCGGCTCTTTTTTGGATGAAGGGTTTTTGATTGATTTCCTGACCCCGCAAGAGTATTTTAACTTTGTGGGAAAAATGTATCATAAATCGGCCGGCGACATTACTCAGTTTATGGAAACGATGAAAGAGTTTTTTAACGGCGAAATTTTGGAACAGAAAAAACTTATTCGCGATCTTTCCAAAGGAAATCAAAAGAAAGTAGGCATTGCCGCGGCATTGCTTGTAGAACCCAAAATCCTTATTCTGGACGAACCGTTTACAGCGCTTGACCCATCCTCTCAAATCCGCCTGAAAAGATTGCTGAATGACTTGCAGGAAAGTAAAGGAATGACGATGCTTATTTCCAGCCACGACCTAAATCACGTGACGGAAGTGTGTAAACGCATTGTGGTGCTTGAAAAAGGATTGGTGGTGAGGGACATACACCGCAGTGAAGATACGCTGAAAGAATTGGAAAGTTATTTCGCGGTATAACGCGCGAAGCTCTTCACACGTTTGCAGCCAACCATTTCCGCATTTCGGAAGTGGTTTTTCCACGTCGGCGCGCGTAGCTTTCAAGCTGCGCTTCATCAATTTTCCCTACCATAAAGTATTTGGATTGTGGATGAGCAAAATACAGTCCGCACACCGAGGCGTTAGGAAACATCGCGCCATTTTCCGTAAGCGTAATGCCTATTTCTTGAAATTTCAGCAGCGCGTCTAATTCAAAAATAATGGATTGGTCCGGTAAAGAAGGGTAGCCTACTGCCGGACGAATGCCTGAGTATTTATTTTTCAGCATATCATCCACAGTCAAATTTTCATCGGCGGCATAACCCCAAAATTCAGTGCGTACCTTGAAATGCAGCCACTCTGCCGCAGCTTCCGCCAATCGATCCGCTAACGTTTTTATAAGAATAGATTGATAAGTATCATTCTCTTTTTCAAACTGTTTCGCCATTTTCTCAGCGCCTGAAACGGTAGTGGCAAACGCGCCCGCGTAATCGCCCTCTTCCGCTAAAAAATCAGCCAGCGCATAACAAAATCCATCGTTGGAAGGGTTTTGCTGTCTGAGCGTGGGAATTTTTAGTTCTTCGCCGTTTTCTGTGTTGAAAACAATATCGTCTTCGTCCGAATATGCTTTGCCTAAAAATACCGCGGCGTTGATTTTTAATAAATTATGTTGCAAAATATCTTGTAACATTTGCCGCGCGTCTTTGAAAAGTTTTAGCGCTTCCTTGGCTTTGGGACGTTCGGCAACGTCAAATGTTTGCAACCAACCCGTTTTGCAGGACTCGCATTCACACACGGTTTCAATGCCATCATACCTGCCCGTAAGCCGCCACGCGTGAAAAAAAAACCGCCAATCAATAAATGCTGCGATTTCTTGTAAATTAATATCTGTAAGCGTTATATGTCCTGTTTGGTTTGGTTGCATGGGTTTTATATGTATTTGCTCAGCCCCCTAAATCCCAATGTCATTAAGTTAAGAATATTTCTTTCCCACAAAGGCACTAAGAACACAAAGTTTAATTTAGAGCTACGCTCTAAATTCTAATAAAATAGGACGTTTTTGTGCCAATAAGTGAATAAAAAACTTTTAAGTTTTTTAGCTTTGTGTTCTTAGTGCCTTTGTGGGACTCAATTCTTATAGTTGAAATATTAGATAAAAACCTTAACTTAATGACATTGCCCTAAATCCCCCAAAGGGGACTTTTTGCTCATCTAAATGAGAAGTTAAATAAACTTTGGTTAATAAGGTTCGCTACCTATATTAAATGTCAATAGGCGGCTATCTTACTTGTTTCACTGCAAACTCAAAACTATTTCAAAACCATTTTTTTCGTTTAAAATACCATATCATCGCCGCGGCAACTAAAATCATCACGCCCCACATCACGAAATACCCATACCGCCATTCCAACTCGGGCATAAATCTAAAATTGGTGCCGTAAACGCCCACGATAAACGTCAGCGGAATAAAAATCACGGAAATAATCGTGAGTACCTTCATAATGTCATTCAAACGTGTGGTGGCAGCCGTATGGTACACGTTCAGCACGTCATAAAGAATTTCGCGGTAGCTGTCCGTCAGTTCGTTGGCTTCGTTAATATTATCCTGTAACTCTTTGTAGTTTACCCGATTTTCGTCATGAATAAATTCCGATTCCATTTTGGCAAGGTTCAGAATCATTTCGCGCGCCGGTTTGATGTGTTTGCGCAGTAGGTTCAGCTCTTGCTTATAAGTAGTTATCAGCGCCAGCAGTTCTTTGGACGGATTTTGGGTCATTTTGTCTTCAAGTGTCTCGATGCGTTCGCCCAATAGCCCGATAATGTAGATGTAATTATCTACCACCACGTCCAGCAGCGCAAACGCGAGGTAATCCGGTCCGGCAGTGCGAATTTTATTCTTATGCTTGCGTATGCGTTCACGCACCGGTTCAAATACATCGCCTTTTTCTTCCTGAAAAGAGATAAGCACATCTTCGGTAATGATTAAACTCAGGTTTTCCGCTGAAATTCTACCCGATTGTTTATTTACTTCCAGCATTTTAAGAGTTACAAACACCCCATGTTCATACTCGCGCACGGTGGGGCGCAAGGAAGGATTCATCACATCCGACATAACGCTGCTTTCTATTTGGAAGATTTCCGCCAATTTTTCCATCAACGGAATATTATCCAAACCATCAATGTTGAGCCACGTAATGCTGTTTTTATTCTTAAATTCCGCCAACTTTTCCACAGATTTTATTTCCATCTCGTGTACAAAATCCAGGTTAAAGTCAATAACACGCACCAATGGCTTGTCGGTGCGCTTTTGACCCCGAAACACCATCGCGTAAGGCGAAAGTCCGATGTCTTCTTTCCGTTTTTTTGTGAATCTTGACATTTTTACGAATTTATCGCGAATTTTTACGGATTTTTACGAATTCAATTTGTTTGAAAATTATATAAACCACGCCCTATAAACTATTTTTCTATAAACTAACTCATCCTCTTTGGCGTTCCAGCAATATCATCATCATCAATCCGAGTATAATCCGTTGTTCTTCTGCGGTGTCAAATTCGCCTAATTTATTAATTACAAAACGGCGTCCGAAAAATGATTTTACTTTTTTAAGTTGCGCCACAGGCGTGCCGTCCGGGCGTGCCACGATGTAGGAAGGATGAAACCAATATCCTGTAAACATTCCGATGATAGGAATTTCACCTACGGTAGAATCGAGTACTTTTGTCCAAGGATTTTCTTCCGAGACAAGAAATTCCTGCACATCGTTTTCATCGTAAATCTCGTAATGAGCTTTCCAGAGCGACTTCCAACCCCGACGCGCCACGCGTCCCATTTCTTTATCGTCCGCAGAAAAAAACGCGTACGATGCAGAAAAATCAAGCCATTTATTCGCTTTGATCTTATACTGTAATTCTGAGCGGCTCGGATCTTTATACACATCTACCTGTTCTTTCAGTTTAAGAAGCTTTTGACGTACAAAAGCGATGTTTTCACCCGAAGCGTCCTGAATGGTAAAGTCATTGGAAATGGTGGTGATACGAAACGTGAGATTTAGTGGATAGTTCATAATTTTTAAGTTTTTTGCTTTCAGCAATCAGCTTTCAGCATATTATCAATTTCATTTTGAAAGTTTAAAATATTTGATGCCGTACACGAAAAACATTACCGCCGAAATAGACAACGGAATGCCCATGGTTACGTAAAGTAACGATAAATAGCGTATCGGAACTATGCCGGATGATCTCAGAAATACCCCTAAACCAATCATGGAACCCATCATCAAATAAGCTTTCCAATTAAAAAAGGAAAAAACGCATGGCTTTTCCTGTTTGATGGCTAAAATTCGTTCAGAGTGTCTTTTAAATACTTTGGAAAACATAAATTGATAGAATAGGATACCTGCCGGAATACTGATTAACAATTTCCACCACACTTCGTGAGGAAAGGCAGCCAACATCCCTATTCCTTTTCCAAGCAACATGCCACCCGCGAAAGTCCACACACATCCCGCTATCAGCATCAAGTAACGTTTAGGCACAGCGGGTTTTAACTTATAAAAGAATGAATTCATCAATAAAAAAATAATTTTTGTCAAAAGTACAATTTTTTCTTTTGGTAGAAAAATTTCAAACAATTGTATGCCGTAAGTAGTTTTAAAATTATATTTCAATAGAGGAATAAGCGTTTATTTTAGTAATTTTGCATTCGATTTAACAGCCAGACCCAATGAAAACAATACTTATTATCAATGGTCCCAATCTTAATTTGCTCGGCAAGCGCGAACCGGAAGTGTACGGAAACAAAAGTTTTGAAACCTACTTTGAAGAGCTGAAAACGCTTTTCCCGGAATTTCGGTTAGAGTATTTTCAGTCCAATTCCGAAGGGGAAATTATTGATAAACTGCATTTGGCAGGCTTTACTGCGGACGGAATCATTCTCAACGCCGGTGCTTACACGCACACCTCGCTGGCGATAGCGGATGCCGTGCGAGCTATTCAAACGCCTGTTATTGAAGTACACATTTCCAACGTTTTCGCCCGTGAAAGTTACCGGCATCACTCTTATTTATCCGAAGCGGCAAAAGGCTGTATCATTGGTTTCGGATTGAATTCTTATAATTTGGCATTGGAAAGTTTTAGATAAATTTTTACATTTCAATTTTCCTAAAAGATTTAGTTTTTTAGAACGTTTTTAGATAATTTTTCATCTATTCAGTTAATACAAAAAATATGGAAAAAACTTATTTTATTTCTCAGAAATTAACAAGCATCCTTGCCATTTTATCTTTCTGTGTTTTAGTCGGATGTAAAAAGGAAGATGTTACGTACAGTGAAAATGTCCCGGGATATTTAACCAAGTATATGAATTACCCATCAAATGTATATCCACAAAGAATCTCCGAAGTAAATTATATTAATATTAATGTCGGTACTCTGTCTGTTAAAAATGACACGATATTAATGGAATACAAAAACAATAGGATCTCAAAAAGAATTGGTTCTGTTATTAAAATCATACCTCCTTATAGCCCTATATTTACTAAACAAATATATGATACTTTAATTTACACAAATAATCAAATTTCAATACTAACAAAAAGCAACTCCAAAGAAATTTCAGGAGTTACTAACTACAAAAAAGATGTTTTTTTTGAAAATAACAGAATAGTAAAAACTATTCAATACTATCAATATATAAATGAAAAAAATGATGTAGTATATTATACATACAAAGGAAATTTACTCGTGAAAAGGTTAGGATATAAAGGAGAAAATTTAGCATTTCAATCAGATTATTATTACAATGCTAAGAATAATTTAGACAGCATCGTATCCAGATTTAGCGAGTATAACGCATCTAATGAAAAACTTGAAATAGATTCGAAATCTATACGGAGAATAAAAGAAACATTCGAAAATTACGATGAACACATTAATCCATTAAAATCATTGATTATATTTGATGATAGTTTTAATCGTTCTTTATCCGCAAACAACTATCAAAAGTATAGCTATCTTAATTTTAACGGAAAAGGCGATTTACTCAATGAATGGCACTATACATATGATCTCAAATATGATGCTCAAAGTGTTAATTTCATGCAAAAATAATAACAAAAAAGAGATATTAATACTGAACGCTAAATTATAATAAATAAAGGCGCATCCAAATAATGTATAATAAACAACTACATTAGAAATGCCTCAGACTACTAAATATTAATTCGCGAAAATTTTTCTTAATTCGCGACAGTTCAAAAAAACAAAGAATGCAACGAAAATTTACAAAAATAGTAGCCACTATCAGCGACAAGCGTTGTGATGTGGATTTCATACGTCAACTGTATGAAGAAGGAATGAATGTGGTGAGGATGAATTCCGCACACTTGGACAGGGAAGGGTTTATGAAAATTATTAACAACGTGCGTGCCGTGAGTAACCGCATCGCGTTGCTTATTGACACCAAAGGTCCCGAAGTACGCACTACCGTAGCGGAAAATAACGCTATTGCAATTAAGACCGGCGATTTGATAAAAATTACGGGAAATGCAGAAAGCATCTCTACAAAAGAATGTATATCTGTAAGTTATCCTTATTTTGTGCGGGACTTGCACGTAGGCGATGATATTTTGATTGACGACGGGGAAATTGACCTCAAAGTGGTTGCCAAAGAAAGTGATTACCTCATGTGTGTGGCACAAAACGATGCGGTAATGGGCAGCCGTAAAAGTGTGAATGTGCCCGGTGTACGTATTAATCTGCCTTCTTTAACGGAACGTGACCGCCAAAATATTCTTTTTGCCATCGAGCAAGATTTGGATTTTATCGCTCACTCGTTTGTACGTTCCAAACAGGATTTGCTGGATATTCAAAATATTTTGGACGCGCACCAAAGCGATATAAAAATCATTTCCAAAATAGAGAATCAGGAAGGTGTGGATAATATTGACGAAATCATTGAGCACTGCTATGGTGTAATGGTGGCGCGTGGCGACCTGGGCATAGAAGTGCCTCAGGAACGTATTCCGGGTATTCAGCGCAAGCTTATCCGCAAATGTGTGAAAGCACATAAGCCCGTGATTGTAGCTACCCAAATGCTTCATTCCATGATTGAAAACCCGCGCCCCACACGCGCCGAAGTAAACGACATAGCCAACGCCATTTATTACCGCACTGACGCGTTGATGCTTAGCGGCGAAACCGCTTACGGCAAGTATCCCATAGAAGCGGTGCGCACGATGGCTAAAATAGCGCTGGAAGCCGAAGCTACCAAAATGCCCGAAAATGACATTCCCATAGAGTTTGGGCAAGGAAATGTAACCGCGTTTTTAGCGCACGCGGCTGTACAGGCGGGTCAAAACATTGATATTACCGCTATTATTACCGATACATTCAGTGGTAGAACCGCCCGATATTTAGCTTCCTACCGCGGCAGCGACCAAATTCTGGCTTTTTGCTACAAAGAACGCGCTTCGCGTGAGTTAGCCCTCTCTTATGGCGTGTATTCTTACTACAAGGAAGAATTGGTGGAAGACGAACGGACGTATTTTATCACATTGCTTCAAAACCTTTTGAAACGGGAAATTATTTTGCCCGAAGATATTCTTTGTTATTTGAGCGGTCCCATCAGTGGAAATTTTGGCACTACTTTCTTGGAAATAAATAAGGCAAAAGTATTGCTCTCGGAAATAGATAATTATACGTTGCCGAAGTAATAATCAGAGGTAAGCGGCAAGAGGTAAGGGGTAAGCAGTAAGCGGCAGGAATTTTATCTAACTTTAACGTGCGGATTTTACCGTATTGAAATAAGTTTTGTAAATTTGCTATCAATAAATCCGCTATAATCTAAAAAGAGATTTTAACCTGCTGAATTATTGCAAAATAGAGTTTGAAATTGTAAATCCAAAATCGTAAATCATTATGACCGTTACCGTAAAAATAAACACCGATACCCCGCGCGGAAAAGCGCTGGTAAAAGAACTTCGCCGCTACCCCAAAACCGTTACGTTTGAAAATCCGGCAGAAACGGGCATTGTTCCCGAAGGGTATATGACGGTAGAAAGTTTCAGAGAAGGTATGCATAAATTCATATCAGAACAATATGAATAATGTGATTATTGCAGAAAGAGTCTTTGTTGAAATGAAAAATATCTTTTATGCGTTAACACATTGGAAGAAAGGCGCACTGGAAGAAGACGCGGCACATCATTATGTGGAAGATATTATCCGTGAAATATATAGCATCCCCGAAAAATTCTATCATTCCAATGCCGTTTATCCCGAACATAAAAAATACGGCAACAAAGTCCACAAATACCGCCGGAACGCCCACACCACGTGGTATATCATTTACAATACGGACAGCTATAATAATATTTTTGTTAACAAAATTATTTCAAATCATACCACAACAGCGTAACAATTTTCGACCCATAAAAAAACCGATTATCATGACCGTTACCGTAAAAATAAACACCGATACCCCGCGCGGAAAAGCGCTGGTAAAAGAGCTTCGCCGCTACCCGAAAACCGTTACGTTTGAAAATCCGGCAGAAACGGGCATTGTTCCCGAAGGATATATGAGCAGCGAAGAATTTTGGCATCTGCAAGAAGAAAAAACAAAAAAATTCTGCTTAGAAAATGGTATTTTATAGCAAGCAGGCAGATGAGGATATGGATAACATCCGTGCGGGATTATTGCATTGGAAAATAGAGTTAAGCGAAGAATTTGTATTGAGTTATGTAGCAGAAATCAAGCGTCAATGCGAACTAATTCCCAAAAATTTCTACCACACCAATACCGTTTATCCCGAACATAAAAAATACGGCAACAAAGTCCACAAGTACCGCCGGAACGCCCACACCACGTGGTATATCATCTACAATACGGACAGCTATAATAACATCTTTGTGAACAAAATTATTTCAAATCATCTGACAACAAACAAATTATAATGTAACAGAGACGGCAAATGATACCGTCTCTGTTATATTTCTATTTACTTCCTCACATTTACACCGCCACCTTGCAATTCTCTTTTTTCCACCTCAATTTGTGTTTCTTCCTTACTCTTAAAACTACCGAAACGGTAAGATAGTTTCAGCCAGCAGGTTACACCGTCATTACGCATATACACATCGGTCTTCAAATTCGGCATATTAAACCCGATGTTTTGCGCTGTCATCTGCATTGCTTCGGCAGTGATTTCTAACTTATCTTTCAGGAACTTCCGCGATAAATCCACTTGCCAATAGTTCATCGGCTTTTGGAACGTGTATATTTGGAAATTTCCTTTGAACATGTGAAACCAGTTGGCGTCCAGCGTGAACTGATACGGAAGCGCTATGTGCGTGTTCAAATTAAACATCCACAGCGGTTTATGCGCCTGTCCTGCCGGGTAAGGGTAATCTTTTATATCGTTGAAATTGCAGGACAGAAACACGTGAGCGTAACTCATATTTGCCATATTCATCGGTTGCTTAAAAAAATCCGCGCCTTTGGTAATAAGCCCGAAAGGAACCGGAAGCGACAGATACACGCCGTACATTTTGATGTTCTCGTAATTCTTGGATGTTTTTATGGTCTTGTAATTAGATTCCACATCCGTAGAAAGCAAACTGATATTTTTCGAGTAACTAAGGTAGCTACCGATACTCGCGTAGTTAAAGGCGGAAATACTCAGCGAATAATTATCATAAAAATTCGGTTTCAACTGTTGATTTCCGGCGGACGAACTGAACGCGTCAAAATAGCCATTCACGTTCGGATCCAGCTGGTCATACGCAGGCATGGCTATTTTACGAGAATAGCGTGCGGATACATTTACGTTAGGAATTAGCTGATAAAGCAGGTTTGCCGTAGGAAAAACGCTTGTAACACGCCCATCTAACGTATCTATGTTTACAGCAAGGCTATTGTACTTCAAATCTTCTAACCGCACGCCGAGCGTAGCGGAAAGTTTTCCGAAAGTTTTTCGCGCTTCAGCATACGCCGCTATGTTCTGCTCATCGTAGGTGAAATCAATTTTCTCATTGTAAGTCGGCTGACTGAAAATGGCGGCTGACGCGCTATTATAGTTGTACTTTCCCACATTGTGCGCCTTGGTAAAATTATATTTAGCGCCCGTGTTCAAACTGATTTTTTTGAACGGAATTTCAAAATCTACCTTTCCGTAAGCGTTATCCAAATTCAGATTAATATTGCTGATGCCATACACGGGCGGTTGAGTCATTTGTGATGAAAGCCCGTCAGAATTTTTATAATAATTTGAATAGTAACCTGTTATTTGAACGGAACGCCCCAGTGTGTCTAACATCGTTTTGTATTTCAGCACAAATTCATTGTTACGGTTTACTTCGGGATTCTGAAATTTCGATTTAAAATTTATGGGGTTCGATAAATTTTCCGTTTTGAGTTCCGAATCCGTATTTCTTTGATTGTTAGCTGAATTTAAGTTGTAATTAAAAACAATATATGAGTTTTCGGTTAATCTATAATTCAGCATCGGACGAAAGTAGAAGTTTCTATTGAGGTTCTGTTGTGTAGAGCTATGCGCAAAAATCACAGGGGGTGTAGAAGATGTAAACGTTTGCTGCACGTCGTTCCACTGGTCTTGTTGCTGCCAGTTGTAGCCTGTTTGCAGTTGCCAATTTACCTTCTTTTTCCGTCCGTTGAGCATCAGCGAGGGCGAAAGTTTATGATTTTGGCTAAAACCATAATGCATATTGAGCGTGCCGCTGAAATTAGCCGGCGATGTGGTGCGCGTGATGATGTTTACCACCGCGCCGCTGTTATTAGCCTCGTAAGCCGCGCCCGGGTTTTCTATCAACTCTATTTTTTCAATGGTGTTGGCGGGCAGGCTTTCCATAAAGCTCTTCAAATCCGAGCCGGAAAGTTTTTGCGGAACACCATCCATATACACCGATACGTTTTTGCCATTCAGATTCAAATCGCCCGAAGGACTCAGCAGCACGCCGGGCAGTTTGCGCACCGCGTCACGCATAGAGCCGCCCGAGAGCGCGGCGTTTTCCTTGACCTGATAGGTGGTTTTATCCGCGTCCACTTTAACAAACTGCTTGCGGTCGCCCACAATTTCCACTTCTTTCAGCGTTTTTGGTTTCATCCCGAAGTAAATCATTTTAATAGTTTGCGCGGCGTTTTCGTTTTGCTTTATGATAAAGCGCATTTCATCGGGATTGGGTGGACCCATTTTGGGTTGCGCGTTGTTTGAGAAAGCAAAGCCTTCTTCGGGCATCCGGGTGGTTTCCGAGAAATCCATTTTTCCGTTAATGTTCTCATCGTGAATGGCGGCGATGATGTATTCGCCCGCGGGAATGGTGTCTAACTTCCACACGGCAACATTTTTCTCAATGTCCAACGATTTGGTAAGATACGGTTTTTGCTGCGTGTAGCCTTCCTTTCCTTTGAAAAGCGTGACCAATACTCTGCCGTCATTGCTTTGCAAGTCGGTAAAAGTAACGGTGAGAGATTGATTTTCTGCCGATAAGAAGAGAGGCAGCAATAATAAAGTTGCTAAAATTATTTTTTTCATGTGTTTGTAATTTAAGCCCCCTAAATCCCCCAAGGGGGACTTCTGGGCGTTGTGAAATTTATAATCATAACCTTGTGTGTCCATCCCCATAATTCGGGATTGTTTTGGACATGGGTATTTCATAAAAATTATTTCTATTTTTTGTATTCTTCTAATTCTAAAATTTCTTTTTCTAATTTTTCTACACGATTATTCACTTTTTTAACTGAAAAATAGCCAAATATAAGGGTAAAAATTAATAGTCCTGCCATAAACAAAATTGTAGTTGTTCCAAAATGAAAACTCTTCCAACCTAAGAATAAAATGCCTAAAAACAGTGTTATTGTTGAAATTAAATTTGAACTTTGTGTGTTGTTTAGCGCTTTTTTGAAGTTATTTACTTTCTCGTTTGATTCCATTATGGTGTCTTTTTGTAGGTTTATTTTCTTTAAAGCAAGATAAGTTTTAATGGATTTAACACAAATGTAGATTATAACAGCCAAAATTAGAATGCCGCCGATAATAAACAATGTATCTATGTTTTCAATCCTAAGTTGTTCGTGCAATGCTACTAATAGTATTATCGGCGTTGTTATAAACACGTAAAGGTTTTGAAAGATAAACCAATTCAGCTTTTTCTGTGGTTTTTTGATAAGAGTTTCTGCTATCAGCTTTTTGTTCATTTTTTCAAGATTATTCAGCTTGGTCTCGTAGTTTTCCCATAGGGATTTTAATTCTTCGTATTCCATATCCTTTGCTTTTTAATTGTTTGACAAATAAGATTTTAATCTGAGTTTAATCCGACTGATTTTTGTGGCAACATTTGTTTTTGTCAAACCGATTATTTCTGAAATTTCATCGTAAGAATATCCGTCAAGCTGCAATAAGATAATGGCTTTGTCTAATTTCCCCAAGCTGCCAATGGCGCCGTGCAGCTTTTCAAACAATTCATTGTTATCGGATTCATTTTGCAAATGAGGCATCACATCGGTATATTCTATGTGATTTTTACTTTTCACAAAATCCTTGTACCATGAAATTGCCGTGTTAAGAGAAACGCGGTAAACCCAAGTGCTTACTTTTGAATCGCCCCTGAATGAGGGAAATCCTTTCCATAAGTTGTAGATAATTTCTTGAAAAAGGTCGCCTTTATCAATTTCATTATCACAATACATCAGGCTTACTTTGTAAATCAGCTTTTTGTTATCTTCCACTAATTCCAAAAACTGTTCGGTCAAACGTTCATCAATCATTTTAAATTTCGTTTTTTGATATTAGTCGAAAAAAATAGCGGAAAATCACAAAGGGTATTAATTTTTCAAAAACTTTGCTCTGCAACTTTGTCAAAGTTAAAGCGCCTCTTTCTTGGGTTAAGCGATTTCCAATCGCTTAACGTTAGGCGATTGGAAATCGCCTAACCCAACTCAGACTTATCTGTCAAACTAAAATTCCCCCCTTTGGGGGATTTAGGGGGCTGGGATTTAGGGTGCCGGATTCAAATACGTTTTCAGCGCTTCCACATACGCCTGAAAAGCTTCTATCCCTTTCGGTGTAATCTTACATACGGTGCGAGTGCGTTTGCCGAGAAATCCCCGCTCTACTTCAATGTAACCTGCCTCGCTAAGTTTATCTATCTGCACGCTCAGGTTGCCGGCGGTGGCTTTGGTTTGTTCTTTCATGTAAACAAAATCAGCCTCTTCCACCGAAATCAGGATGGACATTACCGCCAACCGAAGTTCAGAATGAAGCAGCGGGTCAAGTTCCTTAAACATGGTTTTTCTTTCCTTTATAATACAAAATATGTCCCGGTATCACTTGCATAATTATAAAAATAGCACCAAAGAATAGAATGGAATCTAATCTTTCTATTGAAGGTAAAATCAGCGATAAGAGAATGGCAATTCCACCGCTTACGGTCATTAATTTTACTTTGGTAATAAGACCTGTAATGGTAGTGGCAATACTCATCACTAAGGCTACCACAAACAAAATAGGAACGTGTTTCCAAAGCGTAGGGGTAAACGAAGCCGCTATTACCGCCACCCCGCAAACATACCAAACGTAATCCACAGCTTTGTCCACAAAAGTACGAGCAGTACGCTGAGATTTTTTGTTTGCCAGCATCATAATGCCGTAACCTATTACGGGAATAAGCAGCCAGAGCAGGTTCCATGATGGATTATGCGTGTTTTTTAAAGCATACCAAACCGCCACAGATATAACCGCCGTAGTATAACCAAACGATAAAAACGGCAAAGCATGGACTTTTTCCAATCGCAGCTGCGTGTTCCGAATCATTTGAGAAATCAGTTCCAAACTTTCTTTCTCGTTTAAAGGTCTTTCTTCCATAATTTTTTGAATTTAAAATAAGTAAATTAAAAGTCTGTTTTATAAATACGATACAAATATAAATCAGTTTATTTTATAAACCAAATAAAAATAAATAATATAGTTTGTTTTTAAATTTAATTAACAATAATGTTTTTCATTTTATGAATTGACCTAAAAATATTATCTTTGCAAAAGCTTTGCTCTCACTTTGACAAAGTTTAAAACTTTGTCAAAGTGAGGTTAGCACGGACTTTAACGGACAAGGCACAACTTGTCCCTACGGCGTTATTTATTATTTATCAATCTCTTTAATTCTCCAAACATTCTTCAAGTCTCCCTTCGGGGGATTTAGGGGGCTGGGGTTAGGGGGCTTAATTCACCAAATATGATTACACAAGACCAACTAAAAGAAGTGTTGGAACGCGAGAGCGCGTTGAGGGGGTATCTTTGACGTTGATGCCAAACTGATACAGATAGAAGAAGAAGAAATTCGCACGCAGGCGCCTGATTTTTGGAACGATGCCAAAGCCGCCGAAGCGCAGATGAAAAAAGTGAAAGACCTGAAAAAATGGGTGGAAGGCTACAATGAAGTAAAAGCCGCCGCGGATGAACTTCAACTGGCGTATGATTTCTTCCGTGAAGAAGCCGTTACCGAAGAAGAGGTGGATACCGCTTACGCTCACGTAATGGCGCTTTTGGAAGCTATTGAAATGAAAAATATGCTTTCAGCCGAGGAAGACCAACTGGGCGCCGTCCTCAAAATAGTTTCCGGCGCGGGCGGCACCGAGGCGCAAGACTGGGCGGAAATGCTTTTCCGCATGTACCAGCGCTGGTGCGAACGGCAAGGCTACAAATGCGAAGTGAGCAACTACCAAGCCGGCGATGAAGCGGGTATTAAAACCGTAACCATGCAGGTGGAAGGGGATATGGCGTTTGGCTACCTGAAAAGTGAAAACGGCGTACACCGTCTTGTGCGGGTATCGCCGTATAATGCTCAGGGAAAACGGATGACTTCGTTCTCGTCCGTATTCGTGGTGCCGCTGGTGGACGATAGTATTCAGATAGAAGTAAATCCGGCAAATTTGAGTTGGGACACCTTCCGTTCCAGTGGCGCCGGCGGGCAGAACGTGAACAAAGTGGAAACCGGCGTGCGTCTGCATTACAAGTATTTCAACGAGTTGGCGGGCGAAGAGCAAGAAATCGTCATTGAAAATACCGAAAGCCGCTCACAGTTAGGCAACCGCGAAAACGCGCTGCGACTTCTGCGCTCACAACTCTATGAGATAGAACTTGAAAAACGGCGCGCCGCACAAGCAAAAGTAGAAGCGGGTAAGAAAAAAATAGAGTGGGGCTCGCAAATACGCAGCTATGTGTTTGATGACCGCCGTGTAAAAGACCACCGCACCAATCACCAAACCTCGGATGTAAACGGAGTGATGGATGGTGATATTGATGATTTTATTAAGGCGTATCTGATGGAATTTGGACGGGAAGAGTAAACTTCATTTTCTGTGTATGGGAATGTTTTCAGATTTTAAGAAACTCAAAACAGCCAACTAATAAAAAATTTTGTTTAGTTGGCTGTTTTCTGTTAAATAAACACATTCTCCTCACACACGATTTCTCGGATTGGTTTACATTTTGTCGTTTAGGTTACTTAGTGACAAAAAATAAATAACATATAACACTATTCGCCCCCTAACGGGGACGG
>MTLC01002194.1_pt1 | contig 55065 bp, 47 predicted proteins | sample 1982451 | NCBI WGS metagenome assembly MTLC01 (sample SAMN05710165, study PRJNA340218) | biofilm metagenome | isolation source: sample SPH anode biofilm adapted to +100 mV | place: USA | collected 2012-02-03 | reverse complement strand
CTGGAGATTTACAATCCGGTTGACAACCATGGCAAGTACCTTTCCACGGTTGAATTTTTCGGCGGTCAGCAGGTTTTTGCCGCCAACCAGAGCGTAATCGAAAAGTTGACTGAAGTTGGCGCACTGCTGCAGACCGCCCAGATCAGCCATTCCTATCCTCACTGCTGGCGCTGCAAAAAACCGATCATCTTCCGCGCCACCGAGCAGTGGTTTATCAGCATGAAAGCCAACGACCTTCGTGAAAAGGCCCTGAAGGCCATCGACCAGGTCCAGTGGATTCCCAAATGGGGCCGCGAGCGGATTTACGGCATGATCGAGAACCGACCCGACTGGTGCGTTTCCCGCCAGCGTTCCTGGGGTGTTCCGATCACCGCCTTCTCCTGCGTGGAATGCGGCGAATACATCGCCGACGGCACCATCATGGATCATGTGGCACAGATCTTCAAAAAAGAGAGTTCGGATGTCTGGTTCGACTGGTCGGCGGAAAAGCTGCTTCCGGCGGGAACCGTCTGCCCCAAATGCGGAGCCGCCTCCTTTGAAAAAGAAAACGACATCCTGGATGTCTGGTTTGATTCGGGCGTTTCCCACGCCGCAGTACTGGAACCCAACCCCAAGCTGCAATCACCGGCCGACCTGTACCTGGAAGGGAGTGACCAGCACCGTGGCTGGTTCCATTCATCACTTCTGGAAAGCGTCGGAACACGCGGCGTGGCACCTTACAAGAGCGTCTTGACCCACGGCTTCGTGCTGGACGGACAGGGGCGCAAGATGAGCAAGTCCGTTGGAAACGTTGTGGCCCCCGAAGACGTCATCAAAAAATTCGGCGCTGACATCCTGCGCTTGTGGGTGGCGGCCATGGATTACCACGACGACACCCGCATCTCCCAGGAAATCCTGACCCGCGTGGCGGAATCATATCGCCGCATCCGCAATACCTGCCGCTACATACTCGGCAACATCAACGGCTTTGATCCCGTCACCCAGAGCGTGCCTTTTGCCGACATGCCGGAAATAGACCGTTGGGCTCTGCACCAGCTGGAAATCCTGAAGGAACGCGTACTGACCGCATACAGCGACCTCGAATTCCATGTCATTTACCAGGATGTCAACGCCTTCTGCACGATCGAAATGAGCGCTTTCTATCTGGATATCCTCAAAGACCGCATGTACACCAGCAAAACCGTGTCACTGCAGAGATTGAGCGCCCAGACGGTCATGTACAACATTCTGGACACTTTGGTGAGAATCATGGCGCCGGTCCTCTCCTTCACCTCGGATGAAGTCTGGCAGTTCATGCCGGGTAAACGTGAAGAAAGTGTCCATCTGGCCGAGTTCCCCTGTATGAACCCTGAGTGGAAAGATGACCGGCTGGTTACCCGCTGGGAACGGATCATCAAAGTACGGGCGGACGTTTCCAAAGCGCTTGAACTGGCACGGGTTGCCAAAACCATCGGCCACTCTCTGGATGCTGCCGTCATAATTTCCGCAGACCCGGAACTGTTCGGCTTCCTGCAGGAGTACGCAACAGAACTTACCAGCATCTTCATCGTATCCAAAGTTGAGCTGGCAGAAAAAATCAGCGGAGATTGCTGGTCATCGGAGAGCATCGAGGGGCTGAAAATTCAGGTCAGCGCGGCTCCCGGCGCCAAGTGCGAGCGCTGCTGGTACTACAGCGAGGAACTGGGCAGCAGTGCCGAACACCCGACTATCTGTCCGAAGTGCACAGTCGCCGTCATCTAGTGCCCTGAAAAGGAGTTGACATGAAAGTTGAAATTCTTATCAAGGAGTTGATGGCTACAGATGTCATCAGCACAACACCGGACGCGATCTTGTCGGATGTGATCCAGAAGATGATCGATCACCGCTACTCCTGCGTCATTGTTGTGGAAGAAAAGCGACCGGTCGGAATTATTACCGAGCGTGACATTGTGCGGCTGATGGGGCAGTTCATGAACAACAGGCCGCAAACTCCAGCCAGAGTAGCGGATGTCATGACAACACCGGTGGCTACCATTACCGAGGAGACTAATCTGTTCGAGGCGCTGGTAATCTCTTCGGCACAGAAGATTCGCCATCTTCCGGTTGTAAATGCCGACGGAGAGCTGTTGGGACTGGTTACCCAGTCCGATCTTGCCAAAGCGCACTTTCATATTTTTGAAAAACAGCGGGAGATAATTGAGCATTCCGTCACAGCCAGGACACTGGAGCTGCAAAAGGCTAACGAGCAGCTCAAATCGCTATCAATGGTAGACGCCCTGACTTCCCTTGGCAACCGGCGGGCAATGGAAGTCGATCTGGAACACACTCACTCCCAGGCCCTGCGTTATAACCGTTCATACGCCGTGGCACTCTTTGATATCGACTTTTTCAAACAGTTCAATGACACATACGGTCATCAGGCTGGCGATAAGGCCCTTAAAGATGTCTCGGGGCATCTGCTCTCGAGCATTCGTAAATGTGATCGGCTGTATCGTTACGGCGGCGAAGAGATTCTGCTGCTGATGCCGGAAACATCCCTGTACGGCGCCCTGATTCTGGCGGACCGCATCCTGGCAAGCTTTGCTGTTCTGAACATTCCACACGAAAAGAATTCGTGCGGATTTCTGACGCTGAGTTGCGGTGTTGCCTGTCAGGTCGAAGAAAACGGCTATGACCATTGGGAAGGTCTGGTCGATCTGGCAGACCGCGGATTGTATGCCTCCAAGAGCAACGGTCGCAACCAGGTCACAATTATCCCACCCGAGGACGCCAATGATGACAGCGTCCCGAGATTGCACGGAAACCAACCATGAAAAAACGCTACACCATTTTTGCCGCTATTTCCGTCATCGGCATAATTGTCGATCAGATCACCAAGTTCTACATAGACCGCAGCATGCAGCTGTTTGATTCGATTCCGATTGTCGATAACTTCTTCAACCTGACCTACGTCCGGAACAAAGGGGCCGCTTTCAGCTTTCTATCCAACGCATCCTGGCGGCTGCCGTTTTTTATTACGGTCTCGGCAGTCGCCGCCCTGGTCATACTGATTGCATTTCACAGACTACGCGACGACCAGCGCCTGGCCCACATATCTTTGGCGATGATTTTTTCCGGTGCCGTCGGCAACCTGATTGATCGTCTGAGACTGGGAGAGGTAATCGACTTTCTCGACGCACATTGGCATCAAATGCACTGGCCGGCCTTCAACGTGGCGGACTCGCTGATTTGTGTAGGTGTGTTCCTGCTGGCGGCGGACATGTTCCTGGAAGAAAAACGCCAGAAAACAACCTGACTACAAATTCAAGGCCCCGCCGGAAATATCCGGAGGGGCCTTGGTATGACGAACTTTCACATCTACCAATTCATCCGGTGTAACAGACACCACCAACATAGACATCCTGCACCCGACCTCTTCGAACAACTCGTTCAATCAATCCGTTTTCAACATCGCCGCAATTAGCCACCACCTGAAAATCGCCCCGTTTACCGGCTTCCAGGGAACCGTGGCCGGCAGACAACTTGAGAGCCGCTGCGGCTCCACTGGTGGCCATTCTAAAAACATCCTCCGCAGAAAGGTCCTCTGCAAAATGATCCAGGGCATAGCGCATTTCATCCCACATTGACAGCGAATCATTGCTGGCCAGCGAGTCGGTCCCCAGCGCAAGCGGGATACCAAACTTATTGAACAGGGCCACCGGTGCGGTTCCGACATCCAGCTTGTCGTTGCTGCGCGGGCAGAGTGCGATGCTGACTCCGCGTTCCTTCAATAATCTGGCGTCAGCCAGTGAAACGTGAACACAGTGGACCGCCAGCGTATCAGGAGTCAGCAGGCCATGACGATCCAGCAGTTCGGTTGAACTGCAACGGTGCGGATGGCTTAAATAGCGTTCCCAGCCGACAAAAGGATAAAAGTCCTGCGCCAGAGGACCACTGGAACCAAATATGAAATCTGACTCGGCGGCGGATTCGGAAAGATGGATGGACAGCGGCAGTTTCCCCGACAAGGCGGTTTTAGTGATAGTCGCCAGATGTTCTTCTCCGATCGTGTAAGGCGAATGTGGCGACAACCCGAACTCCATCAATCCGGCTTTAGATTTGGCCGTGCCAATGGCCGTTAGCGCAGCTTCCAGCTTGTCGTTAAACCTGACTGAATCCTGCCCCAGCAGTTCGAAGTAAAGCCGCCCTGTCAGCATTGACCCGGCATAAACAGAGCCCAGCGCAGCGTTGCTGACAATTTCGCCAACTGCAGTCGTGCCGGACTCCAAACACATCCGCACCCCCTCCTGAATTGAAGGCGGATAATCTTTTGGGTTCAAACCACGGGCAATTTTGATCAGCTGGATAATCCAGTCTGTGAAGCGGCGGGGATTATAATCAATATTAGTCCGAAGACGCCAGGCGGGAAAGTGGGTCAGTTCAAGGTGGGTATGGGCGTTTACGAAACCGGGCATTATGGCGCAACCGGGATATTCGATCAGTGGAGCGGAGTACTGCCGCTTCAACTCCGATACTGCCCCAACAGCGGATATCAGACCATCGCTGACCAGGATTGCCCCTCCCTCAATCGGCGGCACATCGGGATTTATGAGCCAGGAAGCTGTATAAATGGCCGTGTTGGACATGTATCCCCCTTTTGCATCGTGATAGTTTTACAATGATACCGGAATATCAGTAAATTGAAAGGGGAGTGTCAGCTATTACAAAAAATCAGGGCGGAAAACCTCTGTTTTCCGCCCTGTCAAAGTGACTCTCACCAGCAAGTGCCTACTGCACATTTTTTATCTTGATTCTCCGCATGTTACAACTCATCCCCCAGCACACTGTTATCAATCAGCCTGGTCTGCCCTAGCTTGGCCGCCACTGCCAATAAAGTGGCATTGTCAACGACTTCCTGTTCATCAAGCGTTGCCCCGTCCCGAAACTCGACATACTCAATCGTTACGCCCGGCTCCGCACCAATAATTTCGAGCGCCGCCTTCCGCAGCTTTTCCGCCGTGCGCTCTCCACCGGCGAACAATCCACGTACGTCAGCAAGAGCACGGTGCAGGCAGAGCGCACTGAGGTGCTGTTCCTTTGACAGGTAGGCATTGCGGGAACTCATGGCCAATCCGTCTTTTTCGCGTACAATCGGCATTCCGACAACTTCTAACGGCATGCTTAAATCCATGACCATGCGGCGAATTACTGCCAACTGCTGATAATCCTTCCGGCCAAAGAGAGCTACATCCGGCTGGACAATATTGAACAGCTTGGTCACAACTGTGGCAACACCGTCAAAATGCCCTGGCCGACTGGCGCCGCAGAGGGGCAACGAAACGTCACGCACTGTTACAGTCGTCTGGAATCCAGTCGGGTACATGTCGGCAGCAGTTGGAGTGAACACAATATCCACGCCACATTCGGAGGCTATTCGGAGGTCACGCTCCATATCGCGCGGATAGCGGTCCAGATCCTCGTTTTTGCCAAACTGGATCGGATTGACAAAGATCGAGAGCACGAGAACATCACTATTATTACGACCTTCGCGAAGCAGTGAGGCATGTCCTTCATGCAGAAAACCCATGGTCGGAACAAAAGCTATCCGCCTGCCTTCACGCTTGAGAGAACATGCCAAAGTCTGCATTTGCCTGATATCACTTATTGTTTGCATATATTTCCTGTAGTCCGGAATCGTCAGCTAAATGAATGTTCTTCGGTAGGAAACTCACCCGACCGCACTTCGTCAACGTACTGTTTGACCGCTCCCGAAATCAGCGGAGCCAGCTCAGCATAGCGTTTGACGAACTTCGGCGAATATTTTTCGCACAACCCCAGAATATCGTGTATCACCAGTACTTGTCCGTCGCAACCGGGTCCGGCGCCGATGCCGATGGTCGGGATCGTCAGTTCGGCCGTAATCTCGGCAGCCAGCGCGGCCGGTATCCCCTCCAGAACCACGGCAAAAGCCCCGGCATGCTGCACAGCCAAGGCATCGTCCATGATCCGCTCGGCCTGATCTTTTCGACCTTGGACCTTGTAACCACCCATGCGGTGTACTGATTGAGGCGTTAAACCGATGTGAGCCATAACCGGAATATCAATCGTTGAGACTGCCCGGATGACATGGGCCATACTGCTTCCCCCCTCAACCTTGACCGCCTCCGCGCCCCCTTCCTTGATCATCCGGCCGCAGTTGCGGCAGGCATCTTCGATACTGACCTGATATGACATAAAGGGCATATCGGCCACTACCAGCGCTCTCGGATCGGCCCGTTTTACAGCTTTCACATGGTAAAGCATCTCATCCATCGTAACCGGCAGAGTCGTATCATGGCCTGAGAAAACAACACCGGCGGAATCACCCACCAGGATAATGTCCACTCCGCCATCATCCACCAAACGTGCAAAAGGAAAGTCATACGCGGTCAACACCGTTATACGCCGGCCCGCCTGTTTCATCTGAAGTATTTCTGGAATGGTTATTTTTTTTCGCATCATTAGGTTCCTTTATAGCTTCCAGCTTCCATGGGTTATAAGTACAAAAAACGCGCCGGAAGGCGCGCTGTGAACGGACAGTTCAGCACAAACGTGCTTTACTGGCAGGTTACCCCTTCCGTCCCGGTTCGCCGTCGAATCCGTGCGGTATGTCGTTACTGATTTCAAGCTGTTGGTTGATCAGCTCCCGCTAATAGGGTAGCCGTCATGAAAAAGATATTCAGCTCCAGAGCTGATATTTATTACCCACCTCTAAATCTGACATGTCAGGTTTTTCATTGACTCCAGCTCTTTGATTACTTCCGCACTCTGAGCCCTGCGCATCTCCATGTTATCAAACATCTCTGTCACCATGTTGCTGACCGACTCAACCGTATTGCGAATCATTACCCCATCCTCCACCTGCCGGGTGGTTGAACTGACCATCTCATGTGCCATATCCTTGATGGTTTCTATGGAGCGCGCAATGCTTCTGGTGGCCTTAGCCTGATCTGTAGATGCGGTAAATATCTGCGACGTCATGGAACTGATATCCTCCATTGAGCGCGCAACAAGCTGAACACTGGTGACCTGTTCCTGAGTCGCCAGCTTGATTTGCTGCGTCATATCAAGTGAGCAGGCCGAACGGTCATAAATTGCTTTCAGCGATTCGCCTGTCGTGTGACCCAACTCAACTCCGCGATGCACCAGATCTTTGGTAGCTGTTATGTTATGGGCTGCGGTCTTTGACTCGCTCATGATCTCTTCAATGATCGAAGTAATCTCTCCGGTCGAGTGGCCGGTCTGGAGAGAAAGATTGCGGATCTCATCGGCCACGACACCAAAGCTTTTACCGTACTCTCCAGCCTGGGCGGCAATGATTGAAGCATTCAGGGCCAGCAGGTTTGTGCGTTTGGTAATGTCGTTTATTACACTGACAATATTTTCAATGCGGGTGCTGTTCTCGGATAACCGCTTGATGGCATCATAAGACAGTCCGACCGAGTGCTGGATTTCCTCAAGTGAGTTGATAGTTTCGGCAACCACGGCCCGGCTTTCTTCCGCCTGCAGCTTTACCTGATTTGAAACTTCGTGAGAAATAGCTGCGTTCTGCTCAACGTTCCCGATAGTGCTGTTGATCTGTTCCATAGCCGACGCTGATTGGTGAACAATACCTGCCAGATAGTCCAGGTTGCGGGTGACCTGTTCGATTGCCACCGAAATTTCGTTCACTGCGGTACTGGTTTCATCAACCGAAGCCATTACCCCTTCCGAAGCTGATGCGATAACGGAGGTGCCGTCCGCAACAGACTCGACGCTCTCCTTGAGATGTATCACGTTGCTGGAGTATTGATCGCGGCTCCCGAGCAAGAACTTGAATGAGCTTTCCATCTCCGATGTGAGCGTATCAATCGACGTCAGCAGATTGATACGGGTTATGGCCGAAGCGACCTGGTCCGCAAAGAGCATGATTGTGTCAACATCAGAGTCATTAAGAGGACGGTGACTGCTCTTGTTGTCAATACCGAAAGCACCGATGGACTCACCCTTGACGACAATCGGACAAAGAATAAAGCTCTTTGAACGCAGTGGAGTAAGATTGTTGTGAGGGGACTGAAGCTGATAATCGGAGGGGAAGCGGGATATATCATCCACCAGATAGACCTTGCGCTCGGTGAAACATTTATAGATCACCCCGATACTCGGGTCGAGCGGCAGGATAACGTCCTTGGTGTTAAAACCATCAGTGCCGATGGCGGTAACAAAACGGAGATTTTTACCGTTTTCAGCCATCATGATATTGACCCGCTCGTATCCCAGCACTTCGTGCAGCCCCTCGGCGCACAACATCAGGATCTCCTCTAGATTGAGCGACATCTGGATTTTGCTGCTGATGTGATGAAAGTTTTTGATATTCCTGTCCAGGACTTTGTAACGATTTTCAAATATCTGCTTCTGCTCATCCACTTCCTTGTGGAGGACATCAAGTTCGGTGGCGCGCTCATGCAGTTCATCTCCGTTTTTGCCGATCATGTAGCCAAGAACGGACATGACAATGGCCGTGCCGGCGCCGATATAGTTATACAGCGCAAAGTGTTCGCCATCTTTGACTATATCCGAAAAGATCTGGCCGAAAAAAGTCTGCCTCGGGTCGTAGAAGAACAGGATCCGGATCGCAATCCAGCCGAGAGGAGCGTTCACGCCAAGCAGGAACCCGCAGATAGAAAACAGTGACGCTCTTCTTTTCATAATGCCGTCCTCATGTCCGACTCCTCTATCAATTATCCTGGGCAAGTTTTTGATCAATAGACTGACGAATCTCTTCCATGACCTTATCAGAATCGTCACTATTGTAGGCGACTATGTTCTTAAGATGCATGTATGAATCCAGGTCAATCTTGTCAAAGGTGAAAGCCATGCAATCATCGACAACACGGGCGACTTTCCCACTGAAATTTATCTTTATTTCCGGAAGCGTGCCGGTCAGGACCATTGATATCTCGACCATTTCCCCTTCCGGCAAGCGTTCATCTGTCAACAAGAGCATGCCGGTCATGCTGAGGTTCTCCACCGTCCCCCGGAACTGCCGCCCGGCGGTGGCTATTGTTGCCTCAACGTTAAAATGTACCCTGGAGAACTTACGAGTACTCATCCGACACCTCCCGTGCCTACAAGCCAGCTACTGGATAATAATTGCGTGGATTGGCGTTCACTCAACGGCCAGCTGACTATGCTTTGCCGGCTGACCCCAGAACAGCTTCATTCTTGTGTTTGACCAGTTTGACCAGCTCTTTGCGGGCCTCACCCAGATACTTGCGCGGATCAAATTCCTTGGGGTCTTTGGCAAAATATTCACGAATCTTTGCGGTCACGGCCAAGCGCCCGTCGGAATCGATATTGATCTTGCAGACCGCACTGGCGGCCGCCTGACGCAACTGCTCTTCCGGAATGCCGACCGCACCTTCCAGTTTGCCGCCATATTGATTAATCAGGCTGACATACTCCTGCACAACCGAGGAAGCACCATGCAGAACGATAGGAAAACCGGGAATGCGCTTTTCGCACTCATCCAGGATATCAAAACGCAACGGTGGAACCGGCTGGCCGGCTTTGAACTTGAAGGCACCGTGGCTGGTTCCGATTGAAATGGCCAGTGAATCAACTCCGGTTTTCTTGACAAAATCCTCGACCTCTTCCGGCTTTGTATAAGTGGAATGCTCGGAGGAGACTTCATCCTCGATACCGGCCAGGACGCCCAGTTCGGCTTCAACGGTGACGTCAAACTGATGGGCATAATCGGCAACTTTTTTGGCAAGCGCCACGTTTTCTTCATACGGCAGGTGCGAGCCGTCGATCATAACCGAGGAAAAACCGCTGTCGATGCACGACTTGCAAAGCTCAAAAGTATCACCATGGTCAAGATGGAGACAAATCGGAATATTGGAGCCAGCTTCACGTGCCATTTGAACAGCCCCCATCGCCATGCAGCGCAGCATGGTTTCGTTGGCATAGCTGCGTGCTCCCTTGGAAACCTGAATAATGACCGGGGAGTTCGTTTCGGTGCAGGCTGTTATAATCGCCTGGAGCTGTTCCAGATTATTGAAATTGTAGGCCGGTATCGCATATTTGCCGGCCATCGCCTTGGCAAACATCTCTTTGGTGTTGGACAACCCCAGCTCACGGTAATGAACCTTCTGCTTTTCCATTTTCCCCTCCTCGGATGTGGTATTTTAATGATGACGCATCAACGCCAAATCATTGTAAATCAGCATCTGCGACAGGTATAAATACCATGCAAACTGCCTATAATCAAGGTGTAAACGCGAACAGTTTCTGTTGCCAGATACGGGTGACTCACCTATAATGCGCGTCGCGGAGAATTTGACACCATGCCTGAAAAACTTTCTTTTACCCCCTCTTTACTTGACAGCCACTGCATCATTGATGTCCGGACCCCGCTTGAGTTTGCAGAAGACCACTTGCCTGGCGCCCATAATGTCCCGATATTATCAAACGAAGAACGGGTCGAAATCGGCACCATTTACAAACAGCAAGGCTCGCAGCAGGCCCGCATTCGCGGGATGGAGCTGACTTGCGGCAGATTTGCCGCCATGACCCGGGAAGCGGTTTCCCATGCCGATGGCAAGCCGATTCTGGTCTACTGCTGGCGGGGGGGGATGCGCAGCCTGTCGATGGCCATTTTGATTGAATCATGCGGCTACCCGGTCGTACAGCTGCGGGGAGGCTACAAGGCTTTTCGTAACCAGTTGACAGCCTATTTTGAAGATTTCAAGCCACCCGCACCCCTGATTGTCATCCACGGCATGACCGGCAGCGGCAAGACGACTTTCATCAACGGCCTTGACCAAAATTCCTGGACAGTGATTGACCTTGAAGGACTGGCCCGACATCGCGGCTCCGCCTTCGGCTCGCTCGGACTGGGAGAGCAGCCAACGCAGAAGCGGTTTGACACGCAACTATGGGACGCATTGCGTCAGGCTCCCACCGACAGGCCGATCGTTCTGGAAGGCGAAAGCCAGCGCATCGGGCGCATTACATTGCCGGGTAACTTTTACAACGTCATGGCGGGAAGCTGCAAGATCTGGTGCAATGTTTCAACAGACACACGGGTGGATCGCTTGACAGAGGAATATGCACATCAGGAGTACCGGGAACCGATGGCGGAAGCGCTGGAGCGCATCAAAAAAAGATTGGGCGGAGTACATTACAGCGAACTGAAAGGCATGCTGGACGGCTGGAACATACCGGGCGTAGCACGCGGGCTGATCGAAAAATACTACGACAAGCTTTATTACAAACACCGGCCATGGACGCCTGACCTGGAGCTTGACCTGGAAAGTTTTCAGGATGGCGAACAAAAAATGCTTGTTTATTGGACAGGCCGCAACTCCAGCTCAGCCGGTTAGCAGACCATTGGCTCAGTTTCTGCAAATGCGTCACCAGAAGATTTATCGGTGGAGGCAATCAATCATGAGAGTAGCATTACTGTTTTTTATGGCCCTGGTACTTGCCGGATGCGCCCATGTCATGAGCGAAGCAGGCTTGAAGCTGGTTGACAGTTCGGTTAATTACACAGAACTGAGCAGGAATCCGGAAATACACTCCGGCAAGCGCGTCATGATCGGCGGAATCATTGCCGGAACCAGGAGCAGTGGCGATGTCATAATGCTGGAAGTGACACAGCTTGAGCTGTTGAATAACGGCGTACCGGACGAAACATCAACGTCTGGCGGCCGGTTTCTGGCCATCAGCAGCGAGCTGATCGACCCTTTGATCTACAGGCCGGGCAACCTTGTCACGATTATCGGAGAGGTAAAAGGCAAAAAGATTCAAAAACTGGAGAGCGTGGATTACCCATACCCGCTTATATCGGTAAAAGAGCTGCGGATGTTCCGGAAATCCGAACCTTTCGCCACCTATCCGAACAATCCTTATCAAAACCGGGTTGACGATGGGAAACTGATGCTTCGTCCTCCCGGACCGACCAGCGGAGAACCCAAAAGCCCTTAAATCGGCAAGGAACCGCCATGCGCCGGGATCAGAGCCGCATCAAAACCGGCAATCCCCCACTCCAAAAGCTCCGCGCAACCTGATCCGTACAGTTCAGGCGGTGGATTTTGCCCCAGAAAGCGCAACACAGCCAGCAACAGTTGCCCTTCTCTCCCTTTTAAGCTGGAAAGTTGATGAGAAACCAGATGATCGCGCTTGCTCAACTTTGAACCGCCAGGACCGGTCACCAGCGGCAGGTGGCAGTAATCCGGCTGCGGCAAACCCAGTATCCGTTGCAGGTATACCTGCCGCGGAGTTGACGAAAGCAGATCATCTCCCCGCACCACCTGATTGACACCAGCCACTCCATCGTCAACAACCACCGCCAGTTGATACAGATACTCAGCAGCGCCCCTTCGAATCGCAAAATCCCCGCAGACTTTGGTCAGATCCTGACATATAACTCCCCGCCGCAGATCGCTGAAACAGACTTCACCATCAGGCGATTTTATCCGCCAGGAGCGCACCACCCCACCCGCCTTCATACCGGTCCGGCAGCTGCCGGGATATGGTGGGCCGTCGTCATCGGAATGCGGGGCGGAAGCGGCCAGGGCGATTTCCTTGCGCGAACAGCTGCAGGGATAAAGCAGATTCCTGGCCTGCAACAGCTCAAAGGCCTGCCGGTAATACTCCTGATTCAAACTCTGGCGGGCAACCTCGCCATCCCAGAACAGGCCGAATGACTCCAGCGTCCGCATGATATCGTCGGACATTCCGGCTACCTGGCGGGGGGCGTCCAGATCGTCAAGACGCAGCAGCCAGCGGCCTCCGGCGCGCTTTGCCATCAGATAACTTCCAACCGCCGCCACCAGAGAGCCGCTGTGCAGACAACCGGTGGGGGACGGGGCAAAGCGGCCGGTGACCGGCTTTGATGCCGTTACTTCCACAGCTGCTAGTTTACGAAAGAACAGCAGTAATCCGAAACGGTTGCAACCTTCATAAGGAACGTTGAATTGGCCGGGACATCAAACGACTGCCCTCCAACCACTTTTTTCCAATCGGCATCACCCTTCATCTGCCATTCAAGCTCTCCCGACAGAATTTCCATTACCTCAGCCGCGGCGGTGGAAAATTCATACTCGCCAGCCTGCATGATCCCCAATGTTTTCTTGCTGCCGTCAGCAAAAATTACCGAATGGCTTGCGACTTTGCCGCCAAAATAGATATTGGCTTTTTTGATTACTGTGACGTTTGCAAACTCCGACATAAAATCCTCCTGATTTGTGAAATATCCCGCATGTTATAAACGGAGTGACATGACGAGGCAAATAAAAAAGCCCGCTGCATTTCGACAGCGGGCTTTCTGAAACAGATTTCGAATATCAGGAATTCAGTTAAAGGTGCCCCTCAGGATACTGGCATGCCACATCACCATGGTCTGGCCGGTGGATGGAGACTCTCTCAGGTCGGGAATGATGGTCGGCACGGCAATCCTGACCCGGCCATTATTAATTTCAGCCAGTGCGCGGGCCGACTTTGCCATACCGTAGGCGGTACCGGCCAGCACGCCGGAAGCGGCGCCATAGCCGATATAAGACAGGTGATCAGCCGGTTTATTTGTGAAAGCCAGGATGGCGCCACCAACCAGCGCCCCGATACCGGCACCATAGAAGGCATCCTCAAACACTTCGCGCAGCGTATTGTCCGCCGCGTGGGCTGAAGAAACGGACGTCAGGAATGACAGGCAGATCACAAGCGCAAGCAGCTGTTTGAGTTGTTTCATATATGTATGCCTTTCGAAGACAATTTCAGAATGTGCGATTCACCGAGCAAGAAGCGCGCCACTCGACAGCATTACCGCGCTTCGAGTCAGACAAGCGTGTAATATCGTCAACTTGCATCAATTCCACATCAGGAGTGTAAAACCGGCACTTCGGCATAAATGTATTCTATCCGCCACGGTGTTGCAGTTACGACACACCACTCATGCTGCTTACCGAATCAGTGAAAGCGCCAAAACCTGTTCGTCTTCACGACTGTCCACCTCGCCATCCAGCCTGGCCCGCAGCAAGCGCTCTTTTACCCTCCCAAGGTCCGGACCGGGCTGGAAACCGAGGTTCAACAGGTCATTGCCGTCAAGCAGCGGTGCAACATCACGCAGCTTTGTCAAATAAAGCGAAACAAAGCGGCGCACCTGCTCGTTGCTGGCGCGGGACGCCAGATAAAGCAGCATTTCCAGCGAAAATATGCTGAACCAGGCGTATAATTCGCTGTTACGCACATCAGAGGCATGTTTCAGGCGGCGCTTAATGGCCGCCAGAGTTTTGTACGCCAGAGAGCGCTGGCTGTGCAACTGGTCGGCAAAACGCCCCGGAACCGAGAGTCGCCGACAGGCATCACTGAATTCATCCCCTTTAAGGCCATCGAACATTGCCATAAAATAGACCTGCCACTGTTCACATGGGTCGTCCAGATACAGCAGACGAAACCAGGCCATGACCTGACCCGCCTCGCGCAGCACCCGCTCGGTGGCCGGCACCAGTTTAAGCGCCGGATGAATGACCGGCAGCAACCCCAGGACAGACAGACGCCGTATGGCGGCCGTCGGCTCCTTTTCGCGCAGAATCTGTACCAGTTCGCTGAAGAGTCGCTCCCCTCCCAGCTTGTCGAGCAGATGCATCCGCACCGCACTGCGGATCAACTTCTCGGTGTGCGGAGCGATACGAAAACCAAGGCGCTGTTCGAATCGTATGGCACGGAAGACCCGGGTTGGATCTTCCACAAATGACAGATTGTGCAGGACCCTGACGGTTTCTTCCTGAATATCCTGCTGGCCGCCGAAATGGTCGGTCAGACGACCGAACCTTTCTTTATTGATGCAGAGCGCCAGCGTGTTTATCGTGAAATCGCGCCGGTACAGGTCGTGCCGGAGTGAAGCGCGCTCCACTGTCGGCAGAGCTCCGGGTGATTCGTAATATTCCAGCCTGGTGCTGGCCACATCGACCTTGCTGCCATCAGGAAAGATCAGTACAGCGGTGCCGAATTTCTTGTGGCTGCGAACACGGCAATTGTGACGCTCGGCAAAATGCTCGGCAAAGAAGATGCCATCCCCATCAACGGTGACATCGATGTCCAGATTATCGATCCCCAGCAGCAGATCGCGCACAAAACCGCCAACCGCATAAACCGGCAAACCCAGTTCGTCGCCGACTTCACCCAGGTTTCGCAGAAGCAGGCGCCGTTGATCGTCAAGTCGCTTGACCATCAGCCCCAGGACAGAACGGCTGCGGGTCGGCAGCTTCAGGGCTTCGACATCGTAGAGCGACTCGCTCTGTCCCTTGCGTCCACCGTAGATATGGCGCAGCAGATCCGTCCTGGTAACTGCGCCAGCCAGCCGCCCCCCGTCAAAAACCGGCACAAAGCGGCGGTTACCCTCGACCATGTACTCCTGAATATCGGCCAGCGGGGTATCGGGAGCGGCCTGCAGATACTCGGTATGCATGAAATCGGTCACCGGCGATTGGCCAAGATCGTGATAAAGCGCCTTTTCGACGATTTTGCGCGAAATGATGCCGATCATCCGGTCTCCGGACATGACCGGCATGGCATTACAGTTATAGCGGGTCAACAGCTCACGCGCCTCGGCAATATCAACAGTATCCGGGACCGTTTTAACCGACGTCGACATCAGGTCGGACGCCAGCACATTCGAACTTACCGAGAACCTTAAATACTCGTCCAGTCGTTCCAGCACCTGCTGCAGCGACCGGTCATGAATTGAAGCGGAAGCGGCGGAAGCATGCCCGCCACCTTGAAAACGCTTCATGATTTCACCGGCGTTAACTTCCGGAACGCGGCTGCGGGCCACGATATAGACGTTATCCTCCATGGACACCACCACGAACAGGGCGTCCAGATTCTGCATATCCCGCATCAGGTGCACCAGTGAGGCAATATCGCCAATGTAATGGTCGCAGGAAGCGTGGGCAATCGAGATGACAATGCCATTGATCGAGGTCGAACGGAGGGTGGTCAGCAGCTGACGCAACAATCCCATCTGGGATTTGTTCAACTCCGGGGTCAGTGCCTCGCTGACAATAGACAACCTTGCACCCTGCCCCAGCAGCCAACCGGCTGCGCGGTAATCCTCCTGGGTCGTGGAGACAAACAGCAGTCGGCCGGTGTCCTCATGGATGCCGAGCGTGATCATGGTCGCTTCTTCCGGAGTCAGGGTGATCCCACGCTCCATCAGCAGAGCCGTCAGCAGCGTTGAAGCAGAACCACAGCTGGTGATCACTCCGCCACCCGGTGTTATGCTTTCAGCTGTCACCGGATGGTGGTCGTAGATATGGATTTCAAGGCCGGGACGGTCAAGAATTTCGGCAAAGCGGCCGATGCGGGCAGCATCCTGGCAATCGACAATAATCAGCCGGCTGATGCTGTCCAGATCGATCTCTTTGGCTCGGGTAAGCTGGGGCAGGTATTCGGGATGGCGTTCGACAAAATCTCGAACGCCTTTTTCCTGTGAACCCGGAAACGAAATCAACGCACCGGGATACAGCCTGGCAGCAGCGGTCATGGCTCCCAGGCAATCAAAATCGGCATTTATGTGGGTGGTGATGACATCCATCTTTTTTTCAGCACTCCCGGACAACAGGCATCAAAACGTTCCTTACTCCGCCGGTTTGACCGGAATCGGGGCCAGTCGCCAGATGTCATTGTTATAATCATGAATAGTCCGGTCGGTTGAAAACTTGCCGCTGCATGCCGTGTTCATGATGCTCATGCGGGTCCAGCGCTCGCGATCCTGGTATGCGTTGGCCACGCACTGCTGGGCATCGACGAAACTGCGGAAATCAGCGGCAACCATCCAGGGATCATGCGGGCTGGCAATAGCGTTCAGAATCTGATCAAACAAGCCCGGCTCGAACAGGTTGAAGTGACCACTGCTCAGAAGTGCCATGACCCTTTGCAAATCGGGATCACCCGCAATTATTGCTGAAGGGTTGTAGTGGGAGCGCAACTGATCCACCTCTTCGGTCGTCAGTCCGAACATGAAAAAGTTTTCGTCGCCAACCTCCTCGCGGATCTCGATATTGGCCCCATCCAGGGTACCGATTGTAATGGCGCCGTTCATCATGAACTTCATGTTTCCGGTGCCGGAAGCTTCCTTGCCGGCGGTCGACAGCTGTTCCGACAGGTCGGTGCCGGGGCAGATAATTTCCATCGTGGTCACGCTGTAGTTGGGGAGGAAGGCCACCTTCAGCAGTTCCCCAACGGCTGGGTCGCTATTGACAACCTGAGCCACATTGTTGATCAGTTTGATGATCAGCTTGGCCATGACGTAGCCGGGTGCCGCCTTGCCGCCGATCAGTACGCAGCGGTTTGTCCATCCTTCGACGTCACCACGCTTGATCCGGTCGTAAAGATGGATCACATGAAGCAGGTTCAGCAGTTGGCGCTTATACTCATGAATCCGCTTTACCTGAACATCAAACAACCCGTCCGGATTAAACGTGACACCGCAACTTTCCTGAACCAGAACGGACAAACGCTCCTTGTTGGTCTGTTTGACACCATGCCAAAGCTTGCGGAATTTAGGATCATCGGCGTAACTGGCGATTTTGTTGATCTGCTGCAAATCAGACACCCAGCCGTCACCGATTTTATCGCTGATCAGCTGGCTCATCCTCGGATTGCAACGGGCAATCCAGCGACGGGGCGTAACGCCGTTGGTCTTGTTATTGAATTTGTGCGGCCAGAGTTCGTAAAAATCACGGAAGAGACCCTGAGCCAACAGCAGCGAATGCAGCGCGGCAACACCATTAACCGAAAAACTGCCCACAATCGCCAGATATGCCATCCGGACCTGGGGTGTCTCTCCCTCCTCGATAATCGACATACGCCTCATACGCTCGTTGTCGCCCGGCCAGCGGGCGGAGACTTCAGCCATGAAGCGGGCATTGATTTCCAGAATGATTTCCAGAATCCGCGGCAGCAGATGACCGAACAGCGGCAATGGCCACCTTTCCAGAGCTTCCGGCAATAATGTGTGATTGGTGTAAGCCATGGTTTTACAGGTGATCTGCCAGGCCTGATCCCAACCAAGTCCCTGCTCGTCCATCAGAATCCGCATCAACTCGGGCACGGCACAGCTCGGATGGGTATCGTTGAGCTGGAAACAGTTGTTTTCTGCAAAATCGCCAAAATCGCCCTTCTTCCCCACTACCCAGCGCTCGACAACATCCTGCAGACTGGCCGAGGCCAGAAAATATTGCTGGCGAAGACGCAGAACCTTGCCGTTCTCACTGGCATCATTCGGATAAAGCACCATCGTGATATTTTCGGCTTCGTTTTTGGTCGCAACCGATCCGGCATAATCACCGGCATTGAATTCGCCAAGATTGAATGCGTCCGTAGCGGCGGCTTTCCAGAGCCGCAGAGTGTTGACCGTTCCGTTGCGGTAACCCGGAACCGGGATATCGTAGGGCACAGCCAGTACGTCATGACTGTCAACCCAACGGACACACTCTTCGCCCGACTGATTCCTGTACCGCTCGCTGCGGCCGCCAAAGCGCACCCTCTGGGCATATTCGGGGCGTTCCATCTCCCAGGGATTGCCATCCCTCAGCCAGTGATCCGGCTCTTCTATCTGACGACCTCCGACAATCCGCTGGCGGAACATGCCGAATTCATAACGCAGTCCATATCCCATCACCGGCAGTTGCAACGTGGCGCAACTGTCCAGAAAACAGGCCGCCAAACGCCCCAGGCCACCATTTCCAAGACCGGCGTCACTCTCCGCCTCGGCCAGCTCTTCCAGCTTGATGCCAAGTTTTTCCAACGCCTGCGAAGCCGCGTCGGTCACCCCCAGGTTCAACATGGCATTGCCCAGCGAACGCCCCATCAGAAATTCCAGCGAAAGATAGTAACCGCGCCTGCATTTCGACTCCACATACGCATAGCGGGTTTTCTTCCAGCGCTCCATCAGGCGGTCGCGAACCGTCAGCGCCAGCGCCTTGTAATAATAATGAGTGGCGGTGCAGTACTTGTCCTGTCCCAGATTATAGGTGAAATAATGCCTGAAATCGTCGATCAACTTCGGCACATCCATCGGCAGTGCAGGTAGTTCGGTCAGACCGGGAGGATTAACTGTTCTGCGCTTCTTTATTTGCATCATGATGGTTCCTTCCAGCGAAAACCCTTTGGGTGTTGGCCGTTTGAGTTATTTTTATGCATCAGCAACTACATACTTACACAGTTTTAAAATCAAAGGCAATCAGAGTGGCGACTCCCGCCACGCGGAACCGCCCCAATGGCGGCAGTACCGGACAATGACGGGGCCATGACAACCTACTCCTGGACGATGACTACAAAATCTTTCCGTTCCTTCCCCACTTGTTGCAACAGGGTCAGCGCCAGATCGAAGTCTTTGCCCATGCTGCGGCGGGAGGCCCCGGCTCCATTCCAGATTATCTGAATCGGCCCTTTGACATCCGAAGTCAGAACGTCCCAGAGCGCATCTAGATTATTGCCAAAATGAGGCGGGAAAGGGAGTTGCCGCATCAACTCGCCGTAGAAGTCCTCAATGGTCCGGACAGACTTTCCCTCGATAATGCACTGTTTTTTCTTCACTGGCATGCTGGCACCTCATGAAAAGTAGAGTAGTGATCAACCGTCACGTTGCGTTGCCCTTCCTTCGAATAGATCAGTCGTTTGGCACCCCGGTGACCTCCCTTGTAGTCCAGGTCCGCCTCATGCCAGGAGCGGATGTTCCGTGGCAGTCGCCCTTCGCGGTTGCCAAAGTAGTCTCCGCCAATGCTCTTGCCTTGCAGGCACCGGGAAGACCACAAATCACGTCCCGGCCTCCACCCCAATCTTTTAGCCTCCGTTTTGGTTACAAACTGGGCCGGCAGGGAGGTGTTGCCGCTGGCATTAAGGGAGCGCAGAATTTCGACCAGTTCCTTTTCGTCAATCCGCGGCGAGAGTTGACTGTTAAAGAGCTGGACAACTCTTTCGCAGCTCTCGGCAAAGGCCGACTGGCTGCATAAAGATATGGAAATGCTAAGCAGTAGCGACATCTTCAGTAGCCGTGCAGTAACGGTTCTCACCTTCATCTACTCTCTCCCCGGTTGGCGCTAATCTCTGACGATGCACATCTTTTTGCAGTATACCAGCAATTAACACTAAAATAGAACAGTAACCATTAGAGTAGCAGCTTCGACAAAAATATTGATTTGGTTGATAAATTATATCAAGTGAAATATATTAATGGGTCAAATGTTTAGTATAGGAGGTTCGACAGAAGCATATAACGGCGCCTATCGAAAGGGCGTTCACCCCTACGTTACTGAACCAAGCAACCGCAATTGAGCATGAGGAGAATTCATGACATCCCTTTCGATTGTCATTCCTGTCTACAACGCTGAAAAGACCATTGCCGAATTGTGTCGAAAACTTGTCTTGCTCCTCTCCGCCGATTACCGTCTGGAGATCATACTGGTGAACGATTGCAGCAGTGACGGGAGCGATGCGGTCTGCAGGAGCCTTCAGTCCGAACTGCCGGATCTGGTCAGCTATGCCCGGTTATCCCGGAATTTCGGTGAGCATAATGCCGTGATGGCCGGACTGAACCAGGCCCGGGGAGAATATGTCGTAATCATGGATGACGACTTACAGAACCCGCCTGAGGAGGTGCCCAAACTGGTTGCCGAGATCCGCAAAGGTTATGATGTGGTTTACTGTCAATACCTGGACAAACGCGACAGCCTGTTCCGCAACCTCGGCAGTTACCTGAACGGCACCATGGCCCGGGTTATCCTGAACAAACCCTCCAATCTCTATCTCTCCAGCTTCAAGGCTCTGAACCGCTTCATAGTGGAGCAGATCATCAAACACAGGAATCCTAACCCCTATCTGGACGCCATCATTCTGAAGATCACCAGGGACATCGGAACGGTGTCAGTCCGCCACGACCAGCGTCGTACGGGAAAATCCGGATATACCCTCAAGAAACTGACGGCACTCTGGGGGGATATGATCGTCAGCTATTCACTGATCCCGCTCCGCATCCTGGCGGCAATCGGCTTCGTCCTGACGCTGATGGGGGTCTATTCCGTGGCCGACATGCTGGTCAGGGGCATTCACCCTCTTTTGGAGAATCCCAGCGACATTGAAAAACTGGCCTCAGTTTCCATGTTTTTCAGGGGGTTCCAACTGCTGGCAACCGGCATCGTGGGAGAGTACGTGGGACGCATCTACCTGAAACTCAACCAGGAACCGCAATACATCATCAGGGAGCTGCTGGCTGTTCCAGCGGAACCTGGAAAAGAGGTGAACCATGACCATGAGAAATGACATGCTCATGCACGGACTGGTGTCAGGAACAGGAATCCGTCCGGAATTGATTCCGCTTATCAATGCCTCTAGGAGTGCCGGAAAATCAATTCATGATGACAGCTTCGTGGATGAGTGGATTCGAATAAATTGTCATAATGCTGGTCTTAACACCATGCTGGTCCCGCTGGAAGATCTGGCCGGCTGGCGCCGGGAACCGCAAAACGGGAATCTTTGCCATTCAACCGGCCGTTTTTTCAGCGTGATCGGTATCCGTTGCCGTCACCGAGTTGAGGCCAGCGAACTCGAATGGGACCAGCCGATCATCGAACAGCCGGAAACCGGCATCCTCGGGATTCTGGTAAAATCCATCGGCGGGGTCATGCATTTCTGCCTGCAGGCCAAGGAGGAACCGGGAAATATCGGAGGCGTGCAGCTATCTCCCACAGTCCAAGCGACCTACAGCAATTATTCCGGTGTCCATGGCGGCGCACCCCCGCTGTTCCTCGAATACTTCCTGTCACCAAAGCCGGAGCGGATCATCTTTGCCCGCATGCAGACCGAGGATGGCGGCCGCTTTCTATACAAATCCAACCGTAACATGATTATAGATACCGACAGCGATTTTCCGCTGGAACTGCCGGAGCGTTTCATCTGGCTGACACTGCGGCAGATTGCCGGTCTGCTCCGGAAAGACAGCCTGGTCAATGCCTGCGTGCGCAGCATTCTCTCCAGCCTGCTCTTTGAAAGTTCCGGTGCCGGACAGGACGAGGAGGCAGACGGGTCGGCCAATCCGGCTGAAATCTGTCCGTCCGGGATCTGGGACACTCTCCAGTGGCTCGATGACCGCCGGGCGGCCAACCACATGCTGGCACGGCGGATCGGCTTGAATGATCTTCAGGAATGGGGAGTGGATGGGAAAGGTTTCTTTTCACACAATGAAAAGCGTTTTTTCAGGATTGTCGGCATGCAGATCAAGACGACTTCCCGGGAAGTGGCGGCATGGTGTCAGCCGATCATTGAGAATCCGGCACCGGGCATAATCGGGCTGCTCGTCAGGAATAGTCCGCAAGGGGTGGAAATCCTGATGCAGGCCAAGGCCGAGGTCGGCAACAAATCGGCTGTGCAGCTTGGACCGACAGCTCAGTTTACGCAGGGGAATTACGCCGACAGTAAAAAACTGAAAAAACCGTTCCTGTACGACGAATTTCTTGCCCCGAAAATGTCCAAATCGATCCATGAAAGCTGTCAGGCCGAAGAAGGGGCCCGTTTTTACCGGGAATGCAATATCCACCGCATACTGCTGCTGAAGGATGGCACCCAGCTGCCGCTCCCGGAAGACTACCGCTGGCTGCCGCTGCCGCATCTGCAGTTTCTGATTCATCTGGGGGAGCAGGTTAACTCCTGCTCCCGGAGCATTCTGACATGCCTGCTGTAACCACTACCCCTGCATTTGCGGCATCTGCCACTCGCCCGCTTGGGATCGGGGTATTGGGATGCTCTGACATCGCCTTGCGCAGGTTTATGCCTGCCGTTGCACAATGCGGCAGAGTACGCCTGATTGCCATCGCCAGCCGGGATATGGACAAGGCGGCGGCGGTTGCGCGTCAGTATGCCTGTGCCGCCCTGCAGTTCGATGAACTGCTCAATTCAGAACAGATCGATCTGGTCTATATTCCGCTTCCCAATCATCTGCATGAAGAGTGGGTTATCAAGGCGCTCAACCATGGCAAGCATGTGTTGTGCGAAAAACCGCTCGGATTATCCCCGGCTTCGGTCAGCCGCATGTTGGAGGCAGCCAACCGAAACGGGGTGCTGCTCTATGAAAACATCATGTATCTGCAGCATCCACAGCACGCCACTGTCAGGGAGATGATGGCCGCAGGCCGCATCGGCAGCCTATCGACTCTGAATTGCGTTTTCACCATTCCGGGGCCGGCGCCGGACAACTTTCGACTGGACCCACAGCAGGGAGGCGGAGCCTTTCACGACATGAACCGCTATCCGCTCTCTGCGGCCCGTTATTTCCTGCGGGGCGCGATTTCTGAAATCATCCGCTGTAACGTCGCCTGGCAGAACGGAATGATCATCTCCATGGAGGCGGAAGCCCACACAACAGCAGACGAGCATTTCACTTTTACGATCGCTTTTGGACAGCCTTACCGCTGCTTCTACGAACTTGGCGGCTCAAATGGCACGCTGCGACTGGAACGGGGCTTCACCGCGCCCGCGGATTATCAGTGCCGCCTGGAAATCAACTGCAGCAGTAAGCATGAAACTATTCTTATGCCGTCTCACGACCACTTTCTGCTGACTATTGATCATGTCGCAAAGCTGATAACCGACAAGGGCGACTTCCCGGCCGAACATCATCAATGTCTCCAGCTGGCACAAGCGGCTGATCGTTTTTTTCGGCATGCCAAAACACACGGAGGAGCAGTATGACTCAATCAAAAGTATCTGTCCGTTACTGGGACTATCTGACTGAGTACGCCGAACACCGCGAAGAGTATCTGCGCATCTGCGACGAGGTGTTTTCATCGGGACGACTGGTGCTGGGGAGCCGCCTGGCATCTTTTGAAGAGAAATTCGCCAACTACTGCGGTGCTTCCCACGGAGTGGGGGTTGCCTCAGGCACTGACGCCATCTTCCTGTCGCTGAAGGCGCTCGGCATCGGCAGCGGCGATGATGTCATCACCGTCGCCAACAGTGCCGTCCCGACCGTGGCCGCTATCCGCGCCACCGGCGCCACACCGCTCTTCGTCGATGTTGAGGAAGATACTTTCCTGATGGACGTGAAGCAGCTGGAAAGCGTCATAACCAGACGGACGCACTGTATCCTACCGGTACATCTGTTCGGCCAGATGGTCGAGATGCTGCCGCTGCTGGAATTGGCCAAGCAACACGGTTTTTCCGTCGTTGAAGATTGCGCCCAGGCCTGCGGCGCCACTTATCGCGGCTGCCGGGCCGGCAGCCTGGGGGATGCCGGGGCGTTCTCCTTCTATCCCACCAAGGTGCTGGGCGCTTTCGGAGATGGGGGGATGGTGGTCACCTTCAGCCCGGGACTGAACGAAAAACTGAGGAAGCTGCGTTTTTACGGCATGCAATCCGGATATTATGCCGAGGAGGAGGGGTATAATTCACGCCTGGACGAACTGCAGGCGGCCTTGCTGGAGAAAAAACTCGAACGGCTGGATGATGCGGTTGCGCGGCGGCAGAAGATAGCAGCAATCTATGACAAAGGGTTGGCCGGCGTGGGTGACCTCCAGCTTCCGGCTGTCCGACCGCATAACAGCCACCAGTATTACCTGTATACCATCCGGACGGAAGATCGTGACAGCCTGATGGCATATCTGGATCGGCAAGGTATCGAAACCAAGGTCAACTATCCCGACCCGATTCATCTGATGCGGGGCTACAGCTTCCTGAATTACAAACCCGGCAGCCTGCCGGTTACGGAGCGGCTGGCAGGCACAATCATCTCATTGCCGATGTACCCGGAATTGCCGGAAGAGCACGCTGCGGCGGTGGTTGACGCCATCAGGCGCTATTTCGCTCAAGGTTGACACGTTATGAACCGGATTGAATACCGCCGCATGTATGAAGCCGAAGATCAGCACTGGTGGTACGTGGGGCTGCACGAACTGATTCTTTCGTTGATCGAGCGGGAGTCAAGGCGGCTGGGGCACCCGCTGGATATTTTCGATGCCGGCTGCGGTACCGGACGGCTTTGTCAACTCATGCTGCAGATGGGACATCGGGCGGCCGGCTGCGACGCAGCGCAGGAGGCGCTGCGACTCTGCAAAGAGCGCGGCATTGACAGCATGGTCTTGTCGGATCTCAACAGTATCGAACTGGATCCGGAGACCTATGATGTTATCACATCCATTGATGTCCTCTATCACACCGGCATCAATGATGACGTGGCGGTCTTGCGGCGACTGCGAAGCGGCCTCAAGCCGGGCGGCATGCTGCTTCTGAACCTAGTCGCCCATGAGTTCCTGCGCAGCAGCCACGATCTGGCGGTGCATACCAGGGAACGCTATTCGAAGCGCATGTTGCAGGAAAGAGTGCAGAGGGCCGGTTTCGACGTGATTCTGGTAGGCGGCAGGGTCGGCATGCTGTTCCCCCTGATTACCACCTATCGGCTGCTAGCCAGGTTTTTGATAAATAACCGGACCAATCATGCTGATGTGGTTTCGGATGTGGCCATGCCGCATCGGTTTGTGAATAATCTTCTGCTGAAAGCACTGAGGCTGGAAAACCGCCGGATCAACTCCGGCAGAATGTTGCCGATCGGCTCATCACTGTTTGCCGTGGCCAGAAGAAATAATGATACCGATAACTGTCAATCCGGGAAATTCCATGCAGCCTGATCCCCGTCGTATATTGCTGATCCGTCCGCCCGACCCGTTCCAGTCCTCGGCCCTGCTTTCCCACACCCGTCCGATGAATCTGGCCTATCTGGCCGCCGCGCTGCGGGTGGCCGGATTTGAAAGCATGATCGCTGATTACGAGGTTACCCCCTATAGCCTGGGAAATCTGCGGCAGATTCTGGAAATTTTCTCACCGGCGCTGGTCGGCTTTACCGCCATGACGCCAACCATCACCAGTGCAGGGGCTCTGGCCGGGGATGTCAAACGCCTCTGTCCGTCGCTTGTCACCGTGGCGGGCGGGAGCCATGTCAGCGCCCTGCCGGAATTTACGCTGCAGCAGTTCCCCGCCTTTGACTACGCCGTGATCGGTGAGGGGGAAACAACGCTGGTTGAGCTTTGTCAAAGCCTGCGGGATGGCGGTCAGCTGCGGGAGATCTCCGGGATTGCTTTTCGCGAGCATGGCGCAGTGACCTTGACCGGACCCCGTTCTCTGATAGCCGATCTGGATACGATCCCTTTCCCGGCCCGGGATCTGATCGATTATTCCCGCCAGGCCGGCCATTCCAGCCGGGGCTTTTCCAACCGTCTGAACTCGACCGAACTGTTCACTTCACGCGGCTGCCCGGTCGGCTGTTCCTTCTGCGCCATCCAGGCCACCTTCGGCCGCACTGTCCGCTTCCGCGACCCGCTCTGCATCAAGGAGGAGCTTGACCAAGTCGTGCGGGAGCAGCATTTCAACCACATCGTAATCGCCGACGACACCTTTACCTTGGAGCCGGGGCGGGCCGCAGCCATCAGTGAAATTCTGGGGCAGAGTGGCATTGAATCCTGGAATTGCGATACCAGAGTCAATACGGTGTCACTGGAACTGCTCAAGGCCATGAAGCGTAACGGCTGCGGGAAGGTGGCCTTCGGTGTGGAATCCGGCAGCCAGAGGATGCTGGACGCCATGGGCAAAGGGGTCCGACTGGAACAGGTGCGCAATGCGGTCAACTGGGCCAGGGAAGCCGGAATCAGTCACATCGAGGGAAATTTCATCATCGGCAGCGATCCGTCAGAGACTTTGGAAGAACTTGAACTAACCCGCCAACTGATCTGCTCACTCCCCTGGACTTTTGTCTCTGTGGCTGTTGTGGTCCCCTACCCCGGCACGCCGCTGCGCGAACGGATGCTGGCAGCCGGACTGATAGAAAACCGGAGCGGCTGGGAAGATTACGTCATCTTCGGCAAACGCCCCGGCTGGAACACGGAAAACTTCAGTGCCGACCAGCTGCTACAGCAGCAGCGGACCCTGACACGATCATTCTATCTGAGGCCATCCTACATAGCTTCCCGGCTGGCCTCGATCCGTTCCTGGACGGAACTTCGTTACTGGGCGTCCGCGGGCACCTCCTACCTGAAATGGTACACAACCGGAAAGGCATGAAAAGCATGAACAAATTTTTAAAATTCACATCCCAGCGCTATTTTTATGACTTGATCCTGTTTACGGTGGCAGTGGCACTCTACAGCCCATCGCTTAAGAACGGGTTTGTGGGGGATGACTACCTGTACTTCATAGGCAACCGCTTTATAAGCACCTTTGACCTGAAATACATACTGCTGCATGGTGCCATCGGGGCCGACTACTGCCCTTTGCGCGACCTGAGCTTCGCGTTTGATTATCTGGTCTGGGGCGAAGACCCTTTCGGGTTCCATCTGACGAACCTGATACTTTTCGGCAGCACAGCCGTAGCATTCAAATACTTCATCACAAATGTTTCAGACCTGCTGGCTGACCGCACCGGCCAGCGCGCAGAGTCGGCGATCCCTGATGTTCAGGCCTTTCTGGCCGCACTGCTGTTTGCCATCCATCCGATTCAGCTGGAAGTTGTCTATGCTGTCCATAACCGGGGAGCTCTGCTGACGAACCTGTTCTTCGTTCTTTCCTGCTGTGCCTTTATCCACTTCCTGCGCAACGAGCAAGACCGAATCCGTTCCTATGCCATCGCCCTTTTATTTTGTATCGGCACCTTCATGTCCCGTGAATACGGCATCATTTTGCCACTGGTGCTGCTGTTGCTGGCGGCCTTCCATGAACCGTCCCGACGCACGGCCACCTTCCTCCGCACGGTCCCGTTCTTCATTGCCGCTGCCGTTTTCTATTACATCTATCGCCAGTATGCTCTTGCCGCAAACTACATTTCTTCCAACACTGAGTCGCTGCCGCTGGAACTACTCTCAAGGGGCGTGGTGGCCTTCAAGATTATGATCTATTACCCGCTGCATTTATTTAACATCATAATACCGGTCAGCGACAAACTTGATTCTGCTTCAAATATGCTTTCCGTCATGGCCGTGCTGGTTGTGACCGGGGCTCTTGCTGTTGCATTTTTCAAGCGCCGCCGGAATCCGGCACTCCTGTTTTCACTGTTATTATATCTGGCCTGCCTTCTGCCGGTAATGAACTTTTTCAAAACATATCCGGTGGTGACAGACCGCTATGCCTACCTGCCCGCTCTCGGCCTGTTCCTGCTGGTAACTTCGATTAAATTCCAGGGGTGGAAACGCTACCTGCCGATTGCATTTGTCGCCTTTACATCCACCCAGGCGCTGCTGATGCTACCATTGCGAAAACCATGGGAAAATGATGTGGCCTTCTGGCGGCAGCAAGCAACCATGTACCGCGGATCATACTTTTTCACCAAACTGGGAGTAGCCCTTTTCAGGGAAGGAAGGCAAATGGAGGGGGAGGAGGCCCTAACCATGGCACGCATCCGCTCTGCCGGAGCAAACGATGATGTGCTGATCGGCGACCTGTACTTCAAGCGCGGCTACTTTGAGAAAGCCATTCAGCTATACAATGTTGCCCTTTCCAAATATGCGAACAGCAGCGCGACTGCAAGCCCGGACCGGGTCAAAATAATAACGACCAAAGTCGCTATGGATAAACTCTACAGCAACCTTGCAGGTTCGTATTACAACGTCGGTGATTACAAGAACGCACTCTTTTATTACGAGCAGGCCATCAAACTGAAACCACGCGTTGCCGAACTTCATAGCAACGCCGGAGCTCTTTACGCCATGGGGGGCGACCTCCCCGCAGCGCTACGGGAGTTCGAACTGGCTGCGGCCCTGAACCCGGGCTATGGTCCTGCCTTTGTGAATCTGGTCAAAATAAGTCGCGATCTGGGTAACAGGGCTAAAGAAAAGGAGTATACCGAGGTGCTAAGGAATCGCTTTCCGGATTTGTTCAGGAAGTTATGACCGGAGGACTGACGTTAAATAGCGCCGACTGAAAGAATTTGAGAGCTGCTGTTATCATTTTGCCAATATTCAAATCTCCATCTCCCGAAACCTCCGCACCGCCTCCGGTATGGCTTCTTCGCGGATATTCCCGAAAGCCAGCCGCAAATACCCTTCCAGACCGGGACCAAAAACCTCTCCCGGCAGGCATATTATGCCAGCCCGGTCCACCAGTTTCTTGGCCGCCTGACGGCCGCTGCTGCCGATGAACGGATGCCGCACCCAGGCAAAAAATGCCCCGCTGGCCGAAAGAACGAAACGGTTGCCCGGCTTCATGAATTCTGACCGGAACAGATCGTGACGGCGGGCCATCATTTCCCGGTTGTCCGCCACCCAGCCATCCAGATACTCCACTCCGTATTTGACGGCATGCTGAGTGATGCGCGGCTGGCAGACCGCCATCGTATCCTGCGCCTTGAGCGCATGGTGGATAAACTGCTCGGAAGCGGCCAGCAAACCGGCCCGGTAGCCGGTCAGCGCATAGGTTTTGCCGAATGAAGCGATGTGTACGAAATGCTCACCCCAGTCAGATTTCCTGAACAGGTCATGCGGGCGGCTGCCGCCTGGAATAAACTCGTTGTAGGTCTCGTCCAGAATCAGCGCAACATTGTGGCGGCGGGCCACCTTCAGCAGCTTTCCGATCACATCCGGAGGTGTGATTGCTCCGGTGGGGTTGCTGGGGGAAACCAGCAGAATCGCTTTAGTTTTGTCACTGATCAACCTTTCGATAGTCTCCGGACAGGGCAGACCACCGTTAGCCTCCACAAAAGGAGCATAAACTTTGCGGATGCCGAGCATATCCAGCGCCATCGGATGATCGAAATAGCAGGGCGCCTGCAGCACAACCTCATCCCCGGCCTGGCAGAGTGTGACAATCGCCAGCCAGAAGGCCTGACTGGCGCCGATCGTCAGACAAAGATTGTTTGGTGACAGAGCGGCGCCGTATTTCCTGCCGTAGTAGCCGCAAAGCGCTTCGCGCACCTCCGGCAAACCTTCATCCGGTGAGTACTTCGACATTAACGGATCGTGCAGTATTCCGGCAAGATGGTCCGTCAGCCCGGAAGACGGGGCATAATCCGGAACCGCCTGGCACAGATCGATCAGCTCCAATCCATGATCGGGACGCTCCGCCACCCATCTTTTAACTTCCGAAATCGGAGGAAACTGCACTCCGGTTATCAACTGCGAAAAACCGATCCCCATCCCACCCTCCATTGGCTGTTTTTTGCCCCGACTATAGCAGAATTCACCCCCTCCGCATGCACAATATTCTCCTACAAAATTCATGTTTTAACTTGACAGAGACCTTGACGGCGTCTATAAGTTCCATTACTGTGGAAAAAAGTGGAATATAGTGGAAATAAATACCTGCGAGTAGACGATGTTCAGAGGAATTTTCGAGACAACCATAGACGCCAAGGGGCGCACCAGCCTGCCAGCCAGGTTTCGGGAAGTGATGCTCGAGAAGCATGAGGACGAGCGTTTTTTCCTGACCAACTCGGTTCCGGTTGATCTGGGCAGCGGGGTTTACAGCTCGGGACTCCTGATATTTCCATACAAGGAGTGGTTCGTCTTCGAAGAGAATTTCCTCGTCAGCAAAGGCTTCACCTCCGATCAACGCAAAAGCATTATGCGCACGATCATATCACCGGCGCAGGAGTGCAGTGCGGACAAACTGGGGCGTTTTCTGATTCCCCCCACTTTTCGCAAGAGCGCAGCGCTCGACCGGGAAGTTCAATTCGTGGGAACCATGGACAAGATCGAGATCTGGAGCATGGCCGAGTGGGACAAGGTCCGGGCTCAGGATGTCAAGAATTTCCCGAGCGGCACCGAAGCTGCCGCCGAACTGGGGCTGTAGTGGCGGACTTTCACCATCTATCGGTCATGCCGGATGAAGTCATCCGCTTTCTGGCCCCAAAAGGCACCGGGACGTATCTGGACGGAACCCTCGGTGGCGGCGGGCACAGCCTGCTGATCCTTGAAAATGCGCAGCGGGCGACACTGGTCGGATTTGACCGCGATCAGGCGGCTCTGGCGGCAGCCGGCGAGCGCCTGGCGGCATACAGCAACCGTTTTCGCCCGGTGCATGGTGACTTTGCCGGATTGGCCGATCACCTTGGAGAACTGGGTGTAACCGGGCTGGACGGCTTCATTATGGACCTGGGAGTATCGTCACACCAGCTGGACACCGGCGAGCGGGGTTTCAGTTTCCAGAAAGATGCGCCGCTGGACATGCGCATGGATACCAGCAAAGGCGAAACCGCAGCCGAGCTGCTTAATGAGCTGCCGGAGCAGGAACTGGAGCGCATCATCAGCGAATTTGGTGAAGAACGCTGGGCCAGGCGGATCGCCTCCTTTATCGTCAATGCAAGGAATGAGTCGCCCATATCCACAACCTTCCAGCTGGTGGATATTATTAAAGGCGCGGTGCCGAAAGCCAAGTGGGAAGAGAGAATCCATCCCGCCACCCGAACCTTTCAGGCACTGCGAATTGCCGTCAATCACGAACTGGAAAGCCTGGAGCGGGGCATGCGTGCTGCGCTGGACCTGCTGAAGCCGGGTGGACGCGGCGTAATCATATCGTTCCACTCCCTGGAAGACCGTATCGTCAAGCACATCTTCCGGGAGTACGCCGAAGGTTGCACCTGCCCCCGCCAACTACCGATCTGCGCCTGCGGCAAGCTGCCACGGGTAAAGGTTCTGACCGGAAGGCCGGTCACGGCAACTGCAGAGGAAATAGAAAACAATCCCAGGTCACGCAGCGCCAAGCTGCGGGCCGTTGAAAAACTGTAGACCAAACCGACCGCCGCCGGTCAACCCACTAGCGGGGTGAGTAAAGGCGGGATGGTTTAAGAGGTGATTATCATGGCACATGCACGAGCGGATTATGGCAAAGTTGCGGCACCGCGCACGTTTGGCGGGGTGGAACTGTCGTCCCACCGCATTGATATTTTCAAATACCTGATGATCTGTATGATCCTGTTCACGGTAGTATCGGTTTTTCACGTCTGGTCACGTTTCAGGCTGGTTGAACTGAACCTGCAGATATCGGATATTACCCGCCAGATGAAGGAATCGGAGCAGGAGCAGAAGCGACTGAAACTCGAAGCGGCCTCGCTGAAGACACCGGCCCGCATCGAAACCATTGCCAAGAATGAATTGGGAATGGCGCTTCCTAACGAGTTGCAGGTCATTCACGTTAAATGAAGGACGAAAAGGAAAAATGGGCCCGCGTCAGGATCGTCATAATCGGGACGATTTTCGGTTTGATGTTCCTGACGGTTGTTGGCCGGGTATTCTACCTTCAAATCCTGAAACATGAAGATCTGGTCAAAAAGGCCGACAGACAGCACCAGCACCGGGTGGAACTTACACCGGCCAGGGGGAGCATCCTTGATCGCAACGGCACCCCGCTGGCAGAATCAATCCACATGGATTCCTGCTATGCCGAACCCAAAAACATCAAAGATGCCGATGGCACTGCCGCAATCCTTGCTCCAATCCTGGGAGTCCCCAAGCAGGAACTGGTAGCAAAATTTTCATCCAACAAAGCTTTCACCTGGCTTGAACGCTGGATGCCACCTTACACCGCCTTGCGAATCAAGAACATGAAACTTCCCGGCATCGGTTTTGTTCCTGAGTCCAAGCGTTTTTATCCTAATATCGAGACGGCAGCGCACGTGATCGGTTTCACCGGACGCGACCCTAACGGCCTGGAAGGAATTGAACTCCGCTACGACAGCACAATTCTCGGCAATACCGGTTATATGATAACGGAACGGGACGCGCTCGGCCGAAACATCTCCATCATGAATACCGTCTTCAAGGATTCTTCGCCAGGCAAGAATATCGTCCTGACCCTTGACAAGACCATTCAATTCATCGCCGAAAAAGAGCTGGCCAAAGCGGTCACCGAAAGTAACGCCAAAAACGGCATGGCGTTGGTGATGGAATCGGATACCGGCAAGGTATTGGCGATGGCCAATTATCCGACCTTCAATCCGAACTCATATTCACATTACTCGCTTGCACAGCTGCGCAACCGCGTCGTGGCAGACAGCTTTGAACCGGGTTCGACTTTTAAGGTTTTTACGATCGCCTCGGCACTTGACGCAGGAGTAATCAAAGAGAGTGATGTTTACAACTGTGAAAACGGCAATTACCGGATTGCAGACCGCACCATACATGATGACCACCCCCATTCGCGGCTTTCAATCTCGGAAATCATCAAGTACTCCAGCAACATCGGATCCGCGAAGATCGGCTTCAAAATGGGGGAAGAAAGGCTTTCCAGATATCTGCGGAATTTCGGTTTTGGGACACGCACCGGCATTGACCTTCCGGGTGAATCGTCCGGATACATGAAGCGCAATTGGTACGGCATTGACCTGGCAACCATTTCCTTCGGGCAAGGCGTATCACTTTCAACCATGCAGCTGGTTACGGCGGTATCAGCCATCGCCAATGGCGGCACGCTAATGAAGCCGTATCTGGTTGAGCGGATTCTCGATGACGGCGGCAATGAAGTCCAGCATTTTGAGCCACAGGCATTGCGACGGGTCATTTCGCCCGAGACAGCCCGCAAGGTTTCAAAAATGATGGAGACCGTCACCGGAGAAGGCGGGACCGGTACAAAAGCGGCGGTGGATGGATACCGGGTGGCGGGAAAGACCGGTACGGCACAGAAGGTGGACCCGGTCACCCATACTTATTCGCCGTCTAAGCGCATCGGTTCTTTTGTCGGGTTTGTCCCTGCTGACAACCCGAAACTGACTATCGCGGTCATAATTGATGAACCGCAGGGGGTCAAGTATGGTGGTGTTGTGGCGGCTCCTGCTTTTAAAGGGATTGCTCAGAATACACTGGCATACCTTAAGATAGCGCCCAACATGCCGACCACCAAGACCCCCAAACCGGTCGAGTCAAAAAACGCACCGGCCGCTGATCCTGAAACGGATTCAGATGATACCATTGACGATTCCACTAACGATGGCGCCGTCATGCCGAACTTTCGTGGCATGAGCATGCGCGGCGTGATGCAGGTGATGGAAAAACGGGGCATAAATATCCGCCTGATAGGCAGCGGACGGGCAACCGAGCAAAATCCGCCGCCGGGGCATGCGATCAAGGGAACCGGTGCGGTGTGGATCAAGTTCACACCTTCCGCATGAGGAATGAGCGCATGACGCTGAGTGAGTTGTTAATCGCGGCAGGGAATCCGGAAATGCACGGGGACTCGTCCGTTCAAGTATCCGCACTGACCTGCGATTCTCGCAAGGTTCTGCCTGGAACGCTTTTTTTTGCGCTGCGCGGCGCAACCTCCGACGGGCATGATTACATCGAAAAGGCGATCAATGCCGGAGCTGTTGCTGTCGTTCTTGAAGATGCCTCGTTTGCACCCGCCGCAGTTCCCTGGATCAAGGTTGTCGACGGACGCTCCGCCATGGGACGCCTTGCAGCACGCTTCAATGGAGACCCCACCGCCAGCAGGCCGCTGGTCGGCATCACCGGAACCAACGGCAAAACGACCACAACCTATCTGATCGAGGCGATCCTGGCGGCCGCAGGAACTCCTGCCGCTGTTCTCGGCACAATCAGTTACCGCTTCGGCGCGACTAAAATAGAAGCATCACATACCACGCCCGAATCCACCGAGTTGCAGAGCGCCTTCCGGCAACTGGCAAAGGCTGGTGCGCAGGCCTTCGTGATGGAGGTCTCGTCGCATGCTCTGGAGCAGAAACGGGTTGACGGGTGCCACTTTGATGTCGGCGTATTCAGCAACCTGACCCGTGACCACCTGGATTACCATGTGACAATGGAAAGCTATCTGCTGGCCAAACAGCGCCTGTTCAGCGAACTGCTCCGCCCGTCCGACGAAAAACCGCTCCGACGTGCCGCGGTCAACATGGACGACCCTTACGGCGCTGCGGTTGCCGCATGCTGCAGCTGTCCGGTAATCACATTCGGCATCAAAGGAACCTGCGACGTTCGCCCCACCGGCATCACCTCATCGGTGCACGGCATCAGCGGCACAATGGTGACACCCAAGGGAAGCTTTGAGTTTTCATCGCAACTGCTCGGCAATTTCAACCTGTCCAACATCCTGGCGGCCGTTTCTTCCGGCATAGCACTTGATCTGCCCCTGGATGCCATCAAGAGCGGAATTGAAACCCACGCCACCATACCGGGACGAATGGAACGGGTCATAAACAACCGCGGAATCACCTGCCTGGTTGATTATGCCCATACCGGCGATGCTCTGGAAAATGTGCTTTCAACACTGCAGGAGCTGGCAGCCGGAAGAATCATTACCGTCTTTGGCTGCGGCGGCGACCGCGACAATGGCAAGCGCCCGATCATGGGACGGATTGCGGCAGAAATGTCGGATTTCACAGTCGTCACTTCCGACAACCCGCGCACCGAACAGCCGCTCGAAATACTTAAGCAGATCAAAGCCGGCATAACTCCGCTTGGCATCCGCGAATACAACCTCGAGGAGTGCGGCAGCCACATTACGGAAAAAGGATTTGTCATGCAGGAAAATCGCCGCGATGCAATTCGACTGGCGGCTCGGCTGGCAACAGCCGGTGACATAATACTGCTGGCCGGCAAGGGGCACGAAGATTACCAGATCATCGGAACCGTCAAACATCATTTTGACGATCGCGAAGAAGCGGCGGTAGCTTTAGCGGAGAAGCACATATAATGTTCACCATTCCCGAAATAGCCGCCGCAACCCACGGACGGATCATCGGACGGGCAAGCGGCGCAGTGGAGAGCATTTCCACTGATTCCCGTTCTGTTCTGCCAGGGCAGCTGTTTGTGCCTTTGCGCGGAGATCGCTTTGACGGTCACACTTTCATCGCCGAAGTTGCAACCAAGGGGATCACAGTACTGCTGGCGGAAGAGCATTGGTTGAAATCCCACACCATTCCGGCAAAGATTACCTGCATCGCCGTAAAAAACACCCTGAAAGCCCTGGGTGACCTGGCTGCAGCCTGGCGACTTCGCTTTGACATCCCGACCATCGGCGTCACCGGCAGCAACGGAAAAACAACCGTAAAGGAAATGCTGGCTACCATTCTGGAGCAAACCGGACCGGGACTCAAAACGTCCGGCAATCTGAACAACCTGATCGGCCTGCCTCAGATGCTGTTCCAACTGCGACCTGAACATCGCTGGGCGGTACTTGAAATGGGGATGAGCGAACCGGGGGAAATTGACCGTTTGGCGGAGATAACCAGACCCCGAGTGGGGATCGTCCTCAACGCACTTCCGGCCCACCTGAAGAGCATGGGAACGGTTGAAGCGGTAGCTGCCGCCAAAGGTGAATTGCTGAACCGTGTCTGCGACAATGGCCTGGCGGTGGTTAACGCCGACGACCCGCGGGTAGCATCGCTACACCAGAATCCGTCGGCACGTAGAATCAGCTTCGGCATTAATCGTGGTGAAGTGCGGGCCAATGACATTGAGACGCATGGACTGGAAGGACAGAACTTTACAATGATCACACCAAAGGGTGAAATTGCGGTTCACCTGAAAGCATGTGGCCGGCACAACATCTACAATGCTCTGGCCGCCGCATCGGCATTGCTGGAAAAAGTGGAATTACCGGTCATAGCAGCCGGATTGGCAGCTTTCACACCCTACAAAGGGCGCTTCCAGACCGAGCAACTGGATGGGATCACACTGATAGACGACAGTTATAACGCCAACCCGGCCTCGGTCAAAGCCGCTCTGGAAACCTTGTCGCAGGTAGCGACTGAAGGGCGTCGCATTGCAGTGCTGGGCGATATGCTGGAACTGGGCGAACATGAGGCTGAAGCACATCGGACGATTGGAACGGTTGCGGGTCTTAATGCCGATCGTTTATACCTGATGGGGAAGCTGATGGGAAAATACGCCGCCGAAAGTGCTGCTTTGGCCAATATGCCTGTTGCATCAATCCAGGTTTGCACAAGTCACAAAGAGATTGCGGAGAAGCTGTATCGGGATCTGCAAAAAAATGACGTAATTCTATTCAAGGGGTCAAGAGGCATGGCAATGGAGCAGGTCGCAACCGAGCTGAAAACAGTGATGCAGCACGGCAAAGGGGAATAGCCCATGCTCTACCACATATTTTATCCGCTGGCAGCCAACGTTAAACTCTTCAACATCTTTAAATACCTGACGTTCCGCACAATTTATTCAATGATTACCGCGCTGCTGGTCTGTTTCGTGATCGGCCCCTGGATCATTCGCAAGCTTGAATCTTTACAGGCTCGCCAGGTAATCCGCACCGACGGACCGGAATCGCATCTCCAAAAACAGGGGACACCGACCATGGGCGGGGTCATGATTCTGGCGGCAATCGTCATACCAACCCTGTTGTGGGCCGATCTGACCAACCATTATGTCTGGATCACGCTGTTTATCACGATCGGCTACGGCGTGATCGGTTTCGTGGATGATTACAAAAAAGTTGTCGAGAAAAACCCCAAAGGACTTTCGCCCCGCCAGAAGATGTTCTGGCAACTGCTGCTGGCCGGAGCGGTATCAATATTTCTTTTCATCAAACCGGGCTTCAGCGAACAGCTCTTTTTCCCGTTCTTCAAGAACTTTCACCCTGACCTCTGGATCTGGTTTATCCCTTTCGCCACGATCGTTATCGTGGGAGCCAGCAACGCAGTAAACCTGACCGACGGACTGGATGGGCTGGCAATCGGCCCGGTAGCGATCAATGCCGCCACATACATGCTGTTTGCCTATGTTGCCGGTCATGCCACGCTTTCGGCCTACCTGCAAGTGCCGCGGGTTGTAGGAGCCGGTGAGCTGGCCGTTGTCTGCGGTGCCATGGTGGGCGCCGGCCTCGGATTCCTGTGGTACAACTCTTATCCGGCAGAAGTTTTCATGGGGGATGTGGGGTCACTCTCCCTGGGTGGCGCTCTCGGCACGATTGCCGTGCTGACCAAACAGGAGCTGCTTCTGGTGATAGTCGGCGGAGTGTTCGTAGTTGAGGCTTTATCTGTCATTTTTCAGGTCGGCTCGTATAAATATCGCGGCAAACGGATTTTCCGTATGGCCCCGATCCATCATCACTTCGAATTAAAGGGTGTTGCTGAACCCAAAATCATCGTGCGTTTCTGGATCATCACGATTATCCTGGCGCTGGTGGCAATTTCGACCCTTAAAATGCGATAAGGTTTATATGGAACTGAAAAACAAAAAAACCCTCGTGGTAGGCCTCGCCAAAACCGGTGTGGCCTGCGCCCGTTTCCTGGCTTCAAAAGGTGCAGAGGTAACGGTCACCGACTTGCGCAAGGAAACGCAGCTGACCGCTCAGCTGGCCGAGTTGGCCAATTTCAACATCACACTGGAGCTGGAACGGCACGATGCAGAAACATTCCTGGCCAGCGACCTGATCGTGGTTTCGCCGGGAGTGCCGATGGAGATGCCGCAGCTGGTGGCGGCACAGAGCGCTGGTGTTGAGATCATCAGCGAGATAGAACTGGCGGCGCGCTTTATCAATGCTCCGTTGGCAGCGATCACCGGAACAAATGGCAAGACCACCACAACCACCCTTTTGGGAGCTATTTTCAAGCATAACGGTTATCACACCTTTGTGGGGGGGAACATTGGCAACCCGTTGATCGAAGCGGCAGAATCGCACCAGATCGTTGATCAGGTCGTAGCCGAGATCAGCTCCTTTCAGCTGGAGTGGATCACAACATTCCGCCCTACGGTAGCGGCACTGCTGAACCTGAGCGAAGATCATCTGGATCGTTATCCGGGCTATCAGGATTACATCAACGCCAAACTGAGGATATTTGAAAACCAGACCGCAGACGATTTCGCCGTCCTGAACCGCGATGACGAACTGGTCTGGGAGCAGGCCGGAAAGCTCTCAGCGCAGGTATTCCCTTTCAGCCGCAAGATGGAGCTGGAAGAAGGGATCTTTCACAAAGACGGGGTTATCACCTATCGCCATAACGGACATGAAGAATGTTTTCCAACCTCTGCAATTCGGCTTCAGGGCGTGCACAACCTGGAAAACATAATGGCCGCCATGGCCTGCGCACTGCTGTTGGGCTGCCGCCCCGACGAAACCTATGAAACAGTACTCTGCTTCGAAGCGCTGCACCATCGCATGGAGTTTGTGCGCGAAGTTGCCGGAGTGCGCTACTACGAGGACAGCAAGGCCACCAATGTCGGGAGTGTACAGAAGGCACTGGAAAGCTTTGAGGATATCACCCTGATTGCCGGTGGCAAAGACAAGGGCGGTTCATACGCGCCGCTGGCACCAATGATCAGTCAACGAGTGCGGCATTTGATCCTAATCGGAGAAGCTGCCGACCGGATGCAGCTCGAGCTTGGCAACCTGACCAACACAAAAAAAGCGACAACTCTGGAAGAGGCGGTCCAGCTGGCTGCCGGACTGACATCACCAGGCGGCACTGTGCTGATGTCACCGGCCTGTTCCAGTTTCGACATGTTCCGTGATTATGAAGAGCGAGCGCAACGATTTATTGCGGCGGTAAATGAATTGTAGGGGCAACCCTCACGGAAACAGCCATGAAACTAACTTTTAAAAAACTGGAAGAATACGATCTGGTGATAATGCTGATGGCGATCGCGCTGACCTGTTTCGGCGTGGTGATGGTCTATTCGGCATCCTCGGTCATGGCTGCCAAGCGCTTCCACGATGGCTTCTTCTTCCTGAAACGCCAGGGACTCTTCGCCCTGATCGGCTTTGCTGTCATGCTGGGTGTCATGCGGATCAACTATCAGGTTTGGCGTAAGCTGGCCGCACCGATTTTGCTGGGGTGTCTGGTGCTGCTGGTGCTGGTGCTGATACCGGGCATAGGCGGCAGCGCAGGCGGCGCATCGCGCTGGATCAGATTGCCCGGTTTCAACCTGCAACCTTCCGAAGTTGCCAAGCTCGCCCTGATCATGTACATGGCCTACTCGCTGGACAGAAAGCAGGATAAGATCAAGCAGCTCGGCCCCGGCTTTGTTTCTTACATGCTTATTCTGCTGGTGCTCCTGGGATTCCTGCTCAAGCAGCCCGATATGGGCTCAGCCCTGACTCTGGCGGCAGTTGCCATGGTCATGCTGTTTGCTGCCGGAACGCGCCTTGTCTACATCATTTCCATCTTTCTGATGTCGATGCCTTTTCTCTACTTTCTGGTCATGAACGTGGCTTATCGCAAACGCCGTATTCTGGCATTTCTAGACCCCTGGCAGGATCCGCAGAACAGTGGTTTCCAGATTATTCAGTCCTGGCTGGCGCTCGGTACGGGAGGCGTATTTGGACAGGGGTTGGGAGAAGGGAAACAGAAACTTTTTTATCTGCCGGAAGCCCACACTGACTTCATCCTGGCGGTGGTCGGCGAAGAACTTGGGTTCCTGGGCGTGATCGTGATCATCGGCATGTTCTTTCTGCTCGTACAGCGTGCCATGCGGATCGCCGTGGCAGCGCCGGATGCCTTCGGCAGATTTCTGGCGCTCGGCATTGCCGTGCTGTTCGGCATTGAAGCTACCGTCAACATGGGAGTCGTGACCGGTCTGCTCCCCACCAAGGGCCTGGCGCTCCCTTTTATCAGCTACGGCGGCAGTTCACTGATAATCAGCCTTTTCGCAGTCGGCATACTCTTAAATATTTCATCGGGACTGAAGATCTCCTCCATCAGCCTCAAGGAGGAAAAATGAAACTGATTATAGCGGGTGGCGGAACTGGAGGCCATCTATTCCCGGGCATAGCGGTAGCGGAAGAATTTCTGGCACGAGACCCGTCCAACGAAGTTCTCTTTGTCGGCACGGAACGTGGCATTGAGGCGCGGGCCGTTCCGGCGGCAGGATATCGACTGGAACTTATCTCGGCAGCCGGGATACGCGGCAAAAGAGGTTTAAGCCAGCTTTCAGGCGTTGCTAAAATGTTTTATGGATATGCGCAGTCACGAAAGATCTTGAAAAGTTTCCGTCCAGATCTGGTCTTAGGTGTCGGCGGCTATGCTTCGCTGCCGATGGTGCTGGCTGCTGCCGGAATGCACGTACCCCGCTTCATCCACGAACAGAACGCTATTCCAGGCCAGACAAACCGTCTGTTGGCCAGATTTGCCGATCAGGTTTTCATCACGCTGCAGGAATCTGACAGATATTTCCCGAAAGAGTCTACGCTTCTGACCGGCAATCCGTTGCGGAGACAAATCCTTGACATGGTGGAAAAACCTGGTTCATCCCTGACCGACGGTTCGACTGCGGCTGACAACGGAGACAAAAGTTTCCACCTGTTTGTTTTTGGAGGCAGCCAGGGGGCTCACGCCATCAACATGGCCATGGTTGATGCGTTACCGTTATTAAAAGATTGCCGGATCAGACTTGAGATTACCCACCAGACCGGTAACAGCGACTGCGAAGAGGTTTCTACCGCTTATCGCGCAGCCGGTCTGACTTCCAAGGTCACGCCCTTCATAGCAGACATGGCTTCGGAATACGCTAAAGCCGACCTGATCATCTGCCGTGCTGGAGCGACCACAATCGCCGAAGTCACCGCCTGCGGCAAAGCCTGCCTGTTTATCCCGTTTCCCCATGCGGTGGACGACCATCAGCGCAGAAACGCCGAAGCGCTACTCAAAATGGACGCCTGCTTCATGATGCTGGAGCAGGAATTGTCCGGCCAGCAGTTGGCGAGGATGATCAAGGAGTTGGCCGGGAATGCCGAAACCGTCAGACAAACCGGGCAACGGGCCTTCGGCCTGGCACGACTGGATGCGGCCTCAATCATAGTCGACGAAATGCTGAAAGGATCAACATGTACGGAAAAATAGAAAAGATTCATTTCGTAGGAATAGGCGGCATTGGCATGAGCGGAATTGCCGAAGTGCTGCTAAACCTGGGGTACAAGGTATCCGGTTCCGACCTGCGCAGTTCGGATACCACCGAGCGTCTGACCGGGCTGGGCGCCGAAATCGCCACCGGGCACAACTCTGACAATCTTAAAAACGTGGACGTGGTTGTGATCTCTTCAGCTGTGCATGAAGACAATCCCGAGGTTATGGAAGCAAAACGGCTGCATGTGCCGGTTATCCCACGCGCCGAGATGCTGGCAGAACTGATGCGGATGAAGTACGGTATCGCCATCGCCGGAACCCACGGCAAGACGACTACGACTTCAATGGCAGCGGCGATTCTCGGGCACGCCGGCATTGATCCGACTATCGTTATCGGCGGCAAACTGAATGCCATCGGCACCAACGCCCAGCTCGGGCAGGGCAAATTTCTGGTGGCTGAAGCGGACGAGTCGGACGGCTCGTTCCTGGTGCTGTCACCCACGATTGCCGTCGTGACTAATATCGATGCCGACCATCTGGATCACTATCTGGGAGGCATCGAAGAGATCAAGGAAACCTTTGTAAAGTTCATCAACAAGGTGCCGTTCTACGGCCTGTCGATCCTCTGCCTGGATGATAAAAACATCCGCGAAATCCTGCCGCAGATCAAAAAGCGTTACATGACCTACGGGCTTTCTTCACAGGCCGATATCAGGGCCACACACGTCAGGCATGATGGATTCCAGACATCATTTGTGGCCCATTACAAAGGTTACCGTCTGGGAGAGATCTCTTTCCCGATGCCCGGCCCGCATAACGTGCTGAACGCGATGGCCTGCATAGCGGTGGCTCTGGAACTGGATGTGCCGTTCAGTGCCATTCAGGAAGGATTTGCAAGGTTCAGCGGAGTCGGGAGACGTTTCACGGTCAAAGGTGAGCCACAGGGTATCATGATTGTGGATGATTACGGTCACCACCCGGTCGAAATCAGAGCCACCCTGGCGGCAGCACGACAAGGCTGGCCGGAGAGGCGTATAGTAGCTGCCTTTCAGCCACACCGCTACACGCGTACCCACGAATTATTCGATGAATTCGTAACCGCTTTCTACGATGCCGATGTCCTGATTCTGACTGACGTATACGCCGCCGGAGAAAAGCCGATAGCCGGGGCGACTGCCGACCGACTGGCCGCAGAAGTGCTGCGGCACGGACAGAAAGACGTGACCTGCATTGCCGACCGCGAACTTATACCGGAACACCTGGCCGGCATTGTTAAAGAAGGTGACATTGTGATCACACTGGGAGCTGGAAATATCTGGCAACAGGGCGAGGCCCTGCTGAAAATTCTGGAGGCACGAAACTGAACCTTCCTGACGGGATCATACGGGGCAGGCTGCTGCATAACGAGCCGATGAGCCTCCATACATCTTTAAAGGTGGGTGGTCCGGCTGACCTGTATGCCGTGCCCGAAGATGCCGCCGACCTGCAGAATCTGATGATCTGGCTGCGCAACGAGAATATGCCCTGGATGGCTATCGGAAAAGGGTACAACCTGCTGGTGCGTGACAAGGGCATTCGCGGAGCGATCATATCTCTGGAACGCTTTAACCGCGTTGAACTGACTGACAAGATCTGTGTCAGGGCCGAAGCCGGTGCTGACAATCTGGCTCTGGTTCGCTTCGCTCAGGAACGCGGTTTGGGTGGTATCGGATTCATCTCCGGAATTCCAGGCACGGTTGGCGGGGCGATCAGAATGAATGCCGGCGCCTATGGCAATGGAATTCTTGAACACACGCAATGCCTGACGCTGTTGCGTGACGGAAATGTTCAGGAATTCTGCATGGGGGAATTGAATTTCGGCTACCGGCATTTGAGCCTGGAACCGGGTGATATCATTCTGGCGGCACTTTTTAAGCTGCAGGAATGCGATGCGGAGTGCACCGAAGAGGAGATTCGCAAGGATCTGGAGTTGAGGCGGTCCAAGCACAATGTCGGCTTCCCAAGTGCCGGATCATTCTTTAAAAATCCATCTGGGCAAGCCGCCTGGAGATTGATTGATGCAGCCGGAATGCGCGGGACACGTCACGGAGGAGCGATGGTTTCCGAAGTACACAGCAACTTTTTAGTAAACTCTGGCGGAGCGACTGCTGATGACTTTCTGCAACTGTCCGCCATGGTAAAGAATGCGGTATTTCAAACATCTGGCGTGACACTGGAAGAAGAAGTGCGTATAGTGGGCGTTGAATAGGGACAAGCTGAGGGTGACATGGGTAGCAATAGATTAATCACTGATATCAAGGCTTTAAGAATTGGCGTTCTGATGGGGGGGCTCTCTGCCGAGCGGGAAGTCTCACTTTGCAGCGGCGCGGCGGTGCATCAGGCGCTGGTTTCGCAGGGTTTCGACGCAGTTGCCATAGATGTCGGCCGTGATCTGGCGGATGTGCTGAAACGTGAAAAGATTGGAGCGGCATTTATAGCCCTGCATGGCCGATATGGTGAAGATGGCTGCGTACAGGGGCTGCTGGAACTGCTCCAGATCCCTTACACCGGCTCAGGTGTATTGGCTAGCGCGCTCGCCATGCACAAACTATACAGCAAGCAGGCCTTTGCCGCCAGCGGCATACTGACAGCTCCGTTTTGCTGTTTCCACCGCGGAGAAACGGTCAGGCTATCCGAGCTGCCATTTGGGCTGCCGCTGGTTGTAAAACCGGTTCAGGAAGGATCATCCGTCGGAATTTCAATAGTGAAGGATGCTGAACAGATGGATAGCGCCCTGGAGTTGGCTTTCCGGTATGACGATGAGATTCTGGTTGAGAAGTACGTTAAGGGGCAGGAAGTACAGGTCGGCATTCTTGGTGACCGCACGATCGGTGCAATCGAAATTGTGCCCAAGAACGAGTTTTATGATTTTGAGGCAAAGTACACCGACGGGATGGCTGAGCACATCTTTCCTGCCCGCCTGGAAGAAGCACTGTATGAAAAGGCACAACAGACCGGCTTGGCCGCCCACCGCGCACTTGGATGCAAAGGGTACAGCAGGGTCGATCTACTGGTGACAGCCGACGGAGAGTGTTACGTTCTGGAAGTAAATACGCTGCCTGGAATGACTGCCCTGAGCCTGTTGCCGGAGATTGCGGCCAAAGGGGCTGGCCTGTCATTCGAGGCACTTGTTTCAAATATAATTGCGTCAGCATCACTTTCGATTAAGGTCAACTGATCCATGCGGGATTTTGCCAACTCCAAATACCAGCGCCAGAAAGTGTCGCAGAACAAGGTCAAAGTGCAGCGCAAGCCGCTTGATCTGAAGAAGTACCTGCGCCCGCTGTCAATCATGGCGGCCGGACTGGCTGGCGTTGCTTTGTTTGGATCAGTTTCGTTCGGTGTTTACAAGGCAATTCGTTCAACCACTTTTTTTAGCCTTGAAAACGTCGATGTTTCAAGTTCAAAACGCTTGACCCGCAATGAGATACTCGAATTGGCCGGCGTCGAGAAAGGCAAGGATTTATTGAGCCTTAATCTGAAACAGATGGGAGATCACCTGCTTCAGAATCCCTGGATTGAGTCGGTACGCATCAACCGTTATTTCCCTGATGCACTCTCGATTACCATCACAGAGCGGGAGCCGCTGGCAATTGTCAACATGGGTTTCATTTACTACCTGGACAAAAAGGGCACTGTTTTCAAAGTGCTCAATCGGGGAGACAGGCTCGACTATCCGGTTGTGACCGGCTTTAGCGAGGAAGAACTGACCAGTGATCCGAAAGGTGCCAGAGAGGCCCTGCTGGCAACCTGCGAATTGCTTTCGATACTGAAGAACAAAGGCGCCTTTATTCTGGCGGATGTGTCGGAAATTCACTACGACAAAGGTTATGGCTTTACAATGTTCACGTCATCCGGAGCGCTTCCTGTAAAAATCGGCGCCGGTGACTTTTCTGCCAAAATTGAGCGTTTTGCGCGTATATATCAATCTCTGATGGCACAGGGAACGGCATTGCAGTACATCGATCTCGACTATAACGACAAGATAATTGTAAAGAAAAGCTAACTCGCATATTTTAAATATAAAGCAGGAGGGTAGTATGTCAGCAACAAAAAGGGATAATCTGATCGTCGGCCTGGACATCGGCACCACGAAGATTTGCGCCATCGTAGGCAATGTAACCGAAGACGGAATTGACATAGTCGGGATCGGCACCAGCCCCTCCAGCGGGTTGCGCAAAGGGGTGGTAATCAACATCGAAAGCACTGTCGGAGCCATCCGCAAAGCGATCGACGAAGCCGAACTGATGGCTGGCTGCGAGATCAAGTCCGTCTACGCCGGAATTGCCGGCGGACATATCAAGGGGCTCAACTCCAACGGCGTCATCGCCATTAAAAACCGCGAGGTATCCCAGGAGGATGTGCGGCGGGTCATTGATGCTGCCAAGGCGATCAATATCCCGATGGACCGCGAGGTCCTGCATATCCTGCCTCAGGAATTCATCATCGACGAACAGGACGGCATCCGCGAACCGCTCGGCATGAGTGGAGTCCGGCTGGAGGCAAAAGTTCACATCGTCACCGGTGCCGTTGCCAGCGCGCAAAATATCGTCAAATCCTGCAACCGGGCCGGCCTGGATGTGGCTGATATCGTACTGGAACAGCTGGCATCATCACACGCCGTTCTATCAGACGACGAAAAAGAACTGGGCGTCTGCATGGTTGACATCGGCGGCGGCACAACCGACATCGCCATTTTCTCTGAAGGCGCCATCAAATACACCTCCGTCCTCTCCCTGGGGGGGAACCACCTGACCAATGACATCGCCGTTGGGCTTCGCACCCCGATGGCCGAAGCGGAAAGAATCAAGCAGAAATACGGCTGCTGCCTGTCCACACTGGTCGGCAAGGAAGACAAGATCGAAGTTCCCAGTGTCGGCGGCCGCAAACCGCGCGAACTTTCCCGCAACGTCCTCTGCGAGATTCTGGGACCGCGAGTGGAAGAGATCTTTGCCCTGGTCAACCGCGAGATAATCAAGTCCGGCCTGGAAGATTCAATTGCTTCCGGCGTCGTAATCACCGGCGGCTCCAGCATACTGGAAGGCATGCCAGAGCTGGCCGAGCAGATTTTCAACCTGCCGGTGCGGCGCGGCCTTCCGCAAAATGTGGGCGGATTGTCCGATGTCGTCAAATCTCCGGTTTATGCGACCGGTGTAGGACTGGTAGTCTACGGCAGCCGTAACTCCGGTTCACGCGAGTTCCCGACCAGCAAATCCGAAGCCAATCTGTTCGGGTCCGTTTTCGGGAGAATGAAGCACTGGTTCCGCGAATTTTTCTAGTGCCGATGCAGATCTTTTTGAGGGGCCGCACACCGCATGATTTCCGGTGAGCGGCCCGTTTTATCAGGCTTAAACCCTGCACATTCGCCGAACTGCCAACACAGCTTTCCGCCTAACTCTCTGATTTCTCGACGGCCCTTCCAGCATCCGTTTTTTTATTACTTTTTTCTTTGATTCTTAACGGAATTGGGGTTACATTCCTGTACTAATGGATCGAATTACTGCCGTTATACAAAGGGGGACAATACATGTTTGAATTTGATGAAACCATTGAACAAAGTGCCGTAATCAAGGTAATTGGAGTCGGCGGTGGCGGCGGAAATGCTGTCAACACGATGATTTCCAGTTCTATAAATAAAGTTGATTTTATAGTTGCAAATACCGATGCGCAGGCGCTACGCACCTCCCAGGCTCCCGTCAAGCTTCAACTCGGCCGTGATCTGACCAAGGGACTCGGCGCAGGCTCCAAACCGGAAGTTGGAACAGCTGCAGCTCTCGAAAACAAAGACCAGCTCGTAACAGCAATCAAAGGCTCGGACCTGGTGTTCATAGCAGCCGGCATGGGTGGCGGCACAGGCACAGGCGCAGCTCCGGTCATCGCCGAGGCGGCCCGTGAGACAGGTGTTCTGACGGTTGGAGTTGTAACCAAGCCTTTCACCTACGAAGGCAAGGCCCGCTCTGTTCTTGCAGAGCAAGGCATTGCAGAACTTAAGAAACATGTTGATTCCTTGATCATCATCCCTAATGATCGCCTGATCAGCATGGCCAGTAAAAACATGTCCCTGTTTGATGCTTTTAAACCGGCTGACGATGTCCTTCGCCAGGCTGTTCAGGGCATCTCCGAACTGATCACATCCACCGGATTAATGAATCTGGACTTTGCCGACGTAAAAACTGTCATGAGCGTCCGCGGAATGGCCATGATGGGGATCGGAATGGGCTGTGGCGAGAACCGTGCGGCAGAGGCGGTCAACAACGCCATCTCCAGCCCGCTGCTGGAAGACAACGACATTTCCGGAGCCAAGGGCGTACTGGTCAACATCACCGGCTCCTCATCCATGACTATGGACGATTACAATACAGTTAACCGCATCGTCCACGAAAAAGTCCACGAAGACGCCAATATCAAGATCGGCGTTGTCAGAGATGATGATATGGGCGACACCATCAAGGTAACGGTTATTGCCACTGGATTCGGTGACCGTTTTGACACCGAAAAAACCCGTGACTTCCGCAAAAGTTCACTCTCGATTGCAGACAAGCACGCAACACCTTCCGTTTCGCTTGACAGACCGACCTTCCAGCGCGACCGCGAAAAGACAGAGAACATTACCCGCATTCGCCCGACCGTTTCCTTCATCGAGGATGATGAGGATCAATACGACATCCCGACTTTCCTAAGAAAATCTGTAGATTAGCCCGATACAAAATATAACAAAAGAGGGGGCGGTCGTTTTCGACCGCCCCCTCTTTTGTTATAAACCGTCCAGAATGTTAGGCAATCGTATGGCGGATGTCCTTACCTTTAACCATGAATATGACCATCTCTGCGATATTGGTGGCATGGTCAGCAATCCGCTCCAGCGACTTGGAAATGTAGTTCAGTCGCATGGCACGTGAAATTGTCGATGGATCCTCGATCATAAAAGTCAGCAGCTCCCGCTGGATCTGAATATTGAGGTCGTCCACAAAGCTGTCATCCTTGCAAACCTTAATGGCCAGTTCCGAATCACCCCGCACGAAAGCATCCAGTGCCTCCTTGACCATAACCTCGGCCCGGTGCGCCATGCGTGGAATGTCTATGTAGGGCTTGAGCGGCGGTTCCTCGTTCATCTCACGGGCGCGCTTGGCAATATTGGCGCACTGATCACCCATGCGCTCCAGATCGGTAACGATCTTGAGGGCTATTGTTATGAAGCGCAGGTCGCGGGCAGCCGGCTGGCGCAGCGCCAAAAGTTCCAGACAACGCTCGTCAATCGACACCTCGGCGGTATTGATCTCGTGATCCATTGCAATAGTACGCTCGGCCAGCGCCGTATCCCGTTCCACCAGGGACTTTACCGAGTTGGCAATCATCCACTCAACCTTGCCCCCCATGACAAGGATACTCTGTTTCAAATCGTTCAGCTCCGCATCAAACACGGCACTGATGTGTTCTCTCTCCATTATTTCTCCTAACCGAATCTTCCGGTGATGTAGTCTTCAGTCTGCTTCTTCTCAGGGTTGGTGAATATCTTGCGGGTTGCCCCTGCTTCAATCAGCTCGCCCAGATAGAAAAAGGCGGTGACATCCGAAACTCTGGCGGCCTGCTGCATGTTGTGCGTGACAATCACGATAGTATACTTGTCTTTCAGCTCGTCAATCAACTCTTCAATTTTCAAAGTCGAAATTGGGTCCAGCGCCGAGCAAGGTTCGTCCATCAGGATGATCTCGGGATTGACGGCAATGGCCCGGGCGATGCAGATACGTTGGGCCTGGCCGCCGGAAAGTCCCAGGGCCGAGTCGTTCAGGCGGTCCTTGACTTCGTTCCAGATGGCGGCACTTTTAAGACTGCGCTCAACCGCCTCGTCCAGAGTCGCCTTGTCATTAACGCCTGAGATCCGCAATCCATAAACGATGTTCTCGTAGATGGATTTGGGAAAGGGGTTGGACTGCTGAAAAACCATTCCGATTCTGCGGCGTAGCGAGATAACATCGGTGGAGGATTCATTAACCTCGGAACCGTTGAAGCGGATGCTGCCGGTGATCTTTGCGCTCTCCACCAGATCGTTCATCCGGTTGAAACAGCGTAGCAATGTTGATTTGCCGCAACCGGAAGGGCCGATAAAGGCGGTTACCTGGTGACGGATCATATCCAGATTGATCCCCTTCAGGGCATGGGCGTCTCCATAATGCAGATTCAGGTCAGCAACTGAAAGTATTGGAGATTTGTCGTTTTGTTCCTGAGTTTGTGCCATGTGTCATTCCTTGAGTGCGCGTTTAGAACGTCGAAGTAGTGTACTTCCGGCGCATACGGTTGCGCAGGTAAATTGCGGTGCTGCTGGCCACAACCACAATTGCCAGCAGCAGCATTGTTGTGACATAAACCATCGGCTTGGCAGCCTCCACGTTGGGAGACTGGAAACCGACATCATAGATATGAAACCCGAGATGCATAAACTTGCGGTCCATATGGAAGAAAGGAAAAGTGGTATCGAAGGGAAGTGTCGGCGCCAGCTTGACGACCCCGACGATCATCAGCGGAGCCACTTCCCCGGCGGCGCGCGCCATGGAGAGAATCAGACCGGTCATGATGCCGGGTGTGGCCATCGGCAGCAGGATTTTGGTAAGAGTCTGGAATTTTGTTGCCCCCAGCGCCAGTGATCCTTCGCGAATACCTTTTGGAACGGAAGCCAGCGACTCTTCGGTGGCGACGATTACGACCGGTACTGTCAAGAGAGCCAGGGTCAGACTCGACCAGAGGATACCACCGGTGCCGAAGGTCGGAGTCGGCAGACGCTCCGGGAAAAACATTGAATCAATGCTGCCGCCGACGCCGTAGACAAAAAATCCGAGACCGAAAACACCATAAACAATCGACGGCACACCGGCCAGATTATTGACCGCAATGCGCACCATGCGGGTCAGCAGGCCGTCACGGGCGTATTCACGCAGGTAGATGGCAGCCACGACACCAAAAGGAAGCGAGAAGACGCTCATCAGCAGTACCATCATGACCGTGCCGAAGATGGCCGGAAACAATCCACCTTCCGTGTTGGACTCGCGCGGGTCATCCAGCAGCAGCTCGCGAACACGCTCCAGATAGGCCCCGCACTTGGCGAAAAACGACATGCTGTTGGGATGCTGGTAAGCGATGATATCAATCAGAGCGATATCCTTGCTTACGCCGGAAACATCCACAAACTGGCCGGTAATGCGTGTGATATCACTCTGGGCGGCGGCAAGCTGTTCATTGAGAGCATTAAACTCATCCATCGCCTTTTCACGCTCGGCTGTCAGTTCAGCGATGGCCGCGCTGTTCTTCTCTTTCCCGCGGTATTCTAGATTAAGCAGCTTGAGACGAATCCGTTCTGCCCGACCGTTCAGATCAGACATCTGCTCCTTGATCTTCAAAGTACCTTTGTTTTTCCCGGCAACCAGTTTCATCGCCACCGCCAGCTTTTGATCGGGTGTTGCCGCAACGGGGACATCAAGCCCTTCGGCAGTAACACCCTTCAAAAAGCCGAAGAAGTTGCCATGTTCGCGGCGTTCAAGCAACATCGCATCCGCCGGGCGGGTGCGGGTGGCAATCTCTTTATCATCGATCCAGCGGAAATCCTGTCCCAGCAGATCACGATTGCCAACCTTAAGTTGCAGACGTTGGTCACCGTTGGCAGGGTTCTTTTCCCGCTGCATGATCTGGCCCAGGGCGGCACTGCCATCCTTCAACTCAAAGCGCACCAGCTCTTTCGGCCAGTAATAGCTGAAACCATTAAAGACGACCACGCCAATCAGGGAAAGCGTCATAACCAGCACGATCGCCAGAGCGGAACCGGTCACCAGCACATACGGTTCACCTGTTTTCCAGAATTTTTTCATTATTCTAAGCCTCTTGGTTTTAATCCAACCAATTTAAAGGGTGTAACAGATCAATAGCGTCCGTACTTCTTGCGAAACCTCTGCCGCAGCGCTTCTGCCACGCTGTTGATGATAAAGGTGAAAATAAACAGCAATACGGCCGAAAGAAACAGTATCCGGTAAAGGGAGCTGAACACCGGCGCTTCCGGTATTTCAACGGCAATGTTGGCCGAAAGTGAGCGCAGGCCGTTGAACAGGCTCCAGCTCATGATCGGGGTATTGCCGGTGGCCATCAGCACAATCATTGTTTCACCAATGGCGCGCCCGAAGCCGATCATTACCGCCGAAAACACGCCCGGCAGAGCCGAAGGAAGCACCACCCTCCAGGCGGTCTGCCAGCGACTGGCGCCCAGCGCCAGCGAAGCGGCGGTCAGGTTGCGCGGCACGTTGGAAATGGCATCCTCGGCAATAGTGAAGATAATTGGTATCACGGCAAATCCGAGTGCAATAGCAATGATGATACTGTTGCGCTGGTCGTAGCGGATACCTAATGCACTGAACAGCCACTGCTTGAAATCACCGGCAAACAGGTGCAGTTCGGCGAATCCGCTCAGCAGAAAGGCCAGATAGCACCCCAGAACCACCAGCGGGATCATGGCGATGAATTCCTGGCCACGGGTCAGGCGCTGCAGCGGAGAGTTGATTTTAATTCGTTTCCAGAAGAAAATCGTGACCAACAGCAGCAGCGGCACCAGAATGATGCTCATAAACACTGTCAGAATACTCTTATCGATCAACGGCGCCAGCCAGAGTCCAGCCAGGAAGCCGATTACGACCGACGGGATGGCGGCCATGATTTCAACCAGTGGCTTGACGCGCCCTTTCAGCTTGGGCGACATGAACTGGCTGGTATAAAGCGCCGCCAGAATGGCCAGCGGCACGGCAAACATCATCGCAAACAGGGTGGCTTTGATCGTGCCGAACATCAGCGGCACCAGGCTCAGCTTTGGCTCGTAATCATCATTTGCGGATGAGGACTGCCAAGCGTATTCAGGCTTGTCATAGCCCTCATACCAGACTTTTCCGAACAGTGTAGCAAAAGAGATTTCCGGGTGCGGATTATCCAGCTTCCAGACTTTAAGCATTCCGTTGTTATCAAGGCCACAAAGAGTGTTGCCCTTGGAAGACAGAGCTGCAAGCTGCAGCGGCGCGTCCAGCGCTATCGTCAAGAGGTTACGCTCGGAAGTCATATGATCGAGATGAACTTCTCTCTGATCGACTGAAACGAGGGTTTTGTTACGGGGTGAAGGTATGATTACGGAGGCCGGTCCGGGCGTGGAACGCAGGGTGTGGATACGCGTCAAGCGCCTGTCCTCGCCGCTACCGGCCTGTTTAACCGGGAACCAGGTAGTCAACGCACCCTTGGCGTCGCCGACTGCGACCGAAACGTCGCCCAGCACAAGTGCCAGGGATGTGATGGCCTGCCTGGCATCTGAGGCCAGTACGCTATCCAGCAGGGTTGCCTGGCCAGGCTCCGAGATATCCCAGCGTAGCAGCATTCCAGTATCGGTGCCGGCATAGAGATAGTGTCCTTTGGAATCGACCTTGACAACCGAAAGGCGCCCAGGCAGAGGATCACTGATTTCAACTCTGATTTCGCTTCGCTTCTGATTGCCAAGAAAATCCTGCTCAACCAGCTGCTGGACTACTCGCAATCGATCTCCGGCCAGCCGGTCAACTCTCACGGCCCCCTTCTCTTCTATCAGACGTGCGAACGACTGCACAACATCCCCAACCGGTCCGAAAGCCAGCTCTTCACGGGGCGTGACGTCGTAACTTATGGAATATTTGCCATCGGCATCTTTGGCTGATTCCAGCGAAACCGTATCCGAAGAAATCGCACCGTTATCCCAAAGCAGATTGTAGTTGGATTTTCCGACGGATTCGGCGAATACGACCTTGGTAGCTCCCTGCGGCATATTCGGGACTTTGATGCTGCCCGAAATGGCCCCGGCCGGAACCGCCATAAAATGAAAGGTACCGCCGTCATCAAGGGCATAGACTCCATGTTGATTTTCGCCGGAACCGACCGCCAGTATCTTCTTGGATGAAATTTCGCCAGGCAGCATGACAGAAGCCACAATCTTGGCCGAAGAGGGGTAGAACAGAGGCAATGCAACCTTGGAAATCATCACCAGGATCCATACGACCGAGATGATGACCATTATTCCGCCTAAGCGTATCAGAATTTCTGCGATACTATCGTTGCGCCGGGATTTATCGGTAAAGTTTTTTGCCATGTTCACCTAGTATTAATAGTAAAAAATCCCCCTCCCTGAAAGAGAGGGGGTACCAAAGAGGGTGTATCAAATTTATTATTTAAGTGATTTCAATTGAACATCAACCATTTTGGCTGTCAAAGGATCGTAACCATCCTTGACAACAATTTCCTGACCTTCCTTGGAGAGGGCGTACTTGACGAATTCTTCAACTACCTTCGGCAAAGGCTGACCCGGCTTTTTGGCTACATAGATGTACAGCATTCTGGAAAGTGGATATTTGCCGGACAGAACATTCTGGTAGTTGGCAGCTTCAACCTTGCCACCTTTCTTATCTGAGAGCGCAAGCGCCTTTACACCGGAGGTAGCGTAGCCGATCCCGGAGTAACCGATAGCGGAGATGTCATGGGCAACGCCTTCAACAACTGATGCGGAACCGGGCTGTTCCTTGACGGAGTTCTTGTAGTCGCCTTTTTTGAGCGTATGCTCCTTGAAGTAGCCGTAGGTTCCGGAAGCTGAGTTGCGGCCGTAAAGGCTGATCGGCATACTGGCCAACTTACCTGTCACGCCCAACTGTCCCCAGGTTGTGATATCGGCCAGACCACGCTTGTGAGTTTTTGAGAAGATAGCATCGACCTCATCCAGCGACAAGCTCTTGATCGGATTATCCTTGTTGACAAAAACTGCCAGCGAGTCGAGCGCCACGCCAATCTTGGTCGGCTTGTAGCCATATTTCTTCTGGAACTCCTCGATTTCCGAGCTTTTCATCTCACGCGACATTGGTCCCAATTGCGATGTCCCGGCGATCAGCGCCGGAGGAGCCGTACTGGATCCCTTGCCTTCGATCTGGATGTTGACATTCGGATATTTCTTCTTAAAGCCTTCAGCCCAGTAGGTCATCAGGTTATTGAGGGTATCGGATCCGATACTGTTCAGATTGCCAGCCACACCGGAAGTCGATGTGTACTTTTTGATATTGGAATCGACATGGGTTGGAGCGGCCTGCGCGGTAATTGTGGTTACCGTTATCAGTGCAGCGGTCAGGATTGTTTTCTTCAACATTTGGTGTTCCTCCTTGAGTTTTACCTTGCAATATGAAAGTCACTCTAGCAGATGAATGTTACAAACATGTTACAGGAAGGGAAAATGTGAGTTAAAT
>MTLC01002665.1_pt1 | contig 55248 bp, 46 predicted proteins | sample 1982451 | NCBI WGS metagenome assembly MTLC01 (sample SAMN05710165, study PRJNA340218) | biofilm metagenome | isolation source: sample SPH anode biofilm adapted to +100 mV | place: USA | collected 2012-02-03 | reverse complement strand
TGTCACAATAAGTCGTATCCGCTCAGAAGCGGAAGATTCGTACTAATCAGGTTTATATTTTGTTTTTTACCGTTGTGAGCTGGAGATTACATGAAAAAGCATTTCTTGATAATGGTGATATTATTTCTATGTTCATCTTGTATCAGCAAATCTAAGGAAGATTTGTATACAGAAGGAATTAAGCAGTTAAATTCTTCAAATGCTAATGGTGCCGTTGTGCTGTTCAAGAGCGCTTTGGAAAAGGACGAAAATTTCATTGATGCCCGTTTTCAGCTGGCTAAGGCCTATGCAAAACTTGGCAAACTTGAACAGGCTGAAAAAGAGTTTACGAAAGTTTTAAAACAAAATCCATCTCGCGATGACGTACTTCCGGAGTTGGCTGATGTCTATAATGGATCTAAAAGACCTGAAGAAGCTTTTAAACTTGGAGAACAATATCTTGCAAGACACCCCGGAAGTGTTGAAGGACTGGAAATACTTGGAATATCCAGCGCTGTAAAGGGCAAATATGTTGAAGCCGAGAACTATTTGATTCAAGCATTGGCCGTCGAACACTCACGAGTAAAAACAAAACTTGAGCTTGCAACGGTACTTGTTGCTGGCGGCAAGGAACAAAAGGCTAAAACATTGTTGGAGGAATTGGTCCAGGCCGACCCCAAAAATGCCAAACCGTTTTATATGCTGGCTGCCTTGGAGAAAAAGCTTGGTAATAATGATAGGGCGTTGGAGTTATATAATCGAATAGTAGCAAACAACTCTTCGGAAACGCTGGCATCATATAAGGCTGGTTTGATTCATATTGAAAGAGGCGAACTGGACAAGGCTGAAAAAATAGCTGATGATTTGAAGTCAAGCAATCCCAAGCGTGCTGATGGGCATCGCTTGAAAGGGTTGGTTAACTACTATCGTAAAAACTATGCAGATGCTTTAATTAATCTACAGAATGCCAACAAAATTACGCCATCGCTGGAAGGGTATCATTTTCTGGGTCTCTCTTACTATAATCGTGGAGAGTTGGAGACTGCACTCAGCCAGTTCCGAAAAATTCTTGATAATGTTCCCGATTCGCGTCAGGCTAGGCTGATGACAGGTACCATTTTACTTGCTCAGAAACGTACAGATGATGCGATCATCGAAATCCAGAGAGTCATTCAGAATAATGATGGAGATGCTGCCGCTCATAACCTGCTTGGTAATGCTTATATGGCAAAAGGTATGTTTGACGAGGGAATGCGTGAACTCAACCGAGCAACCAAAATCGATCCCAAAATCGTTGATGCCTACCTAAAGAAGGGGTATTTTTATTTCAGTAGAGGAAAAAATGCTGAGGGAGAGTCAGAGCTTGTTACTGCTGTACAGGCCGCCCCGGATGCTATTAACAGCAGGCTTATCCTTGCTTCCTTTTATCAAAGAGGCGGTAACGGCGTAAAAGCTTTGTCAGTCCTCAGGGACGGTTTGTCCGGTAAGAAAAGTGACGCGGTATTATACAATAGCATTGCCGCCGTGCTTTTATCAACTAACAAGCTTGATGATGGGCTGAAGAATATACAAAAGGCCAAAGAAATAGATCCTGCTTTTGCCGCATCATATCAAAATCTGGTTACGATCTATGCCGCTACAGGGAAGTACGACAAAGCTGTTGAAGAATATTCAGCCCTTCTGCGTATTGATCCTAAAAACACGCGTGCAATGCTTGGGTTGGCTGCTCTTTATGAAATAAGAGGTCAGGATAGTGAGGCTCAGGCCCAATACGTAAAGGCAACAGAAACGAAACAACCTGAGGCATTTATGGCTTTTGCCAGTTATTACAGGAAAAAGAATGACTCAGGTAAGGCGCTAAAGATACTTGACGATGCTCTGAAAATAGATTCGCGTAATACAGCAGTACTCGAAATGAAAGGACGTTTGCTTGTTGCCGAAAGCAAATACAAAGACGCTCTCAAAGTTTTCAATGAAGTTGAACTTCTGGACCAGGAAGCTGGTGTTGCATTGAAAATTGGAGCCTATGTTTCTATGAAAGACATTACTAAAGCAGTTGATCAGGCCCGTAAAATTGTAGAAAAATATCCAACGTCAGCTCGCGGTTACATGGTGCTTGCCTCTATATATGAAAGCCAGAAGGATTACACACGTGCCATAACCGAAGCCAAAAACGGTGTCCGGGTAGATGGTGACAATCCAAGGGCGATTATTTATCTTGGTAATCTGTTTGAAGTCAGCAAGGATTATAACCAAGCCATGTCACTTTATACAGATGCACTTCGTAAAAAACCTGATTTTATTCCAGCTTTATTTGCCCAAGGAGCCCTGCTAGACTTCACAGGCAAAAAGAAGGAGGCTGTCACTAAATACAAGGCAGTGCTAGCAAAAGCAGACGATTATGTGCCTGCCCTCAATAATCTCGCCTATCTTTCTGCTGCAGGTTACGGGAGCAAGGAGGAAGCATTGCGATTAGCCATATCTGCCTATAAACAAGAACCGGGAAACGCCGAAATTATGGATACACTTGGATATGCACTGCTTAAAAATAAGCGTTTGGAAGACTCCAGAAAAGTTTTGGAGAAGGCTGTTACAGTGCTGTCCAATAATCCATCAGTGCATTATCATCTGGCGCTTGTGTACAAGGAGTCCGGTGACAAATTAAAGGCAGTGAGGGCTTTGAAAAAAGCGCTTTCACTTGGACAATTTCCCGACTCAGCAGCGGCCGCATCTCTGGATGCCGAGCTTGGGAAGTAAGAGGATAAATCTTGACTATTCATTGGGTTATATTGATTGCAATTGACGCTGTTTTAGGTGCTGCTTCGCTGTTTACTGCGGCTGTGATTAGGTTGGGATATTCTGCTACAAATGATATGCTATTCGAAATTTCGACCATCTATACGACATTTGTTTTTGTAGTCGTATTACTCTTCTCTTCACACCTGATGGAAGTTTATGAGTTAACAAGAAACACTAGAAAAAGAGAAGTATTTGTAAATATTTTGTTTGGTGCTGCAGCATCCTTCTCACTGCTCTCTGTTGTTTACTATATGTACCCGGATATTGTGCTTGGTCGCGGTGTTCTTGCTATATCACTCCTTATCTTCATATTGTTACAGTTTTGCTGGCATGCGATATATCTTATTGGAAAAAATTATCCTAGGTTTCTTCAGCGCGTCCTGGTCCTTGGTACAGGAGAACTAGCTGCCCAAATCGGAGAAATGATATCCTCCAGTAGAAGTAGTTTTCTTCTGTTAGGTTATGCATCATGCGGGAAACGAGAACCTTTGGACGAAAGCGGTACTAGTCCTTCAGAATATGTACCAACAAATTCTATTGTCGGTGAATGTGATGAACTACTTTCAATAGCCATGAAATATCGGGCTGACCTTATTGTTGTCGCTCTTTCTGAAAGAAGGGGGATGTTCCCTCTCCGAGATGTTCTGCGATGCAAGCTGAACAGCATTCAAATTGTGGACGCTCCCTCGATATACGAAAAAATTCTAGGTAAGTTGATGTTGGAGTCAATTACCCCCGGGTGGTTTATCTTCTCCCATGGTTTTCGCAGGACTGTACTTTTCAACTTTTGCAAGCGCTCAGTTGATGTTTTATTGTCTTTGTGCGGATTGTTTCTGATGCTTCCGTTTTTTCCAATTTTAGCAATTGCAATAAAACTGGATTCAAACGGGCCAGTTTTTTTTAGGCAAATGAGAGTTGGTAATAAAGAAAAACAATTCATACTGTACAAATTTAGATCAATGCGACAGGATGCTGAACAAGTTACAGGAGCCGTATGGGCAGAAAAAAATGACCAACGCGTAACCCGTCTAGGAAAATTTCTCAGGAATTCAAGAATTGATGAAATCCCACAATTGATAAATGTGTTAAAAAACGACATGAGCTTTGTTGGACCACGCCCGGAGCGTCCAGAATTTGTAGAAGATTTGAAGCAGATTATACCTTACTATTCAAAACGACATTTTATGAAACCTGGCCTAACTGGGTGGGCCCAGGTTCGATATCCATATGGTGCATCTGTTGAAGATGCCATAGAGAAGCTTCGCTATGATCTGTACTACATTAAGAATATTAGCCCGTTTTTGGATACGTTAATTTTTTTAGAAACTATAAAGGTTGTTCTTTTCGGCCGTGGTGTAAGGTAATGCGTGGGAACTAAACAGGAGAAGAACTAATGAGACATTTGGTAATGCTTTTATTATTTGCTCTTTTACTAGTGGCACCTTGTGCAGTATCCGCTGCAGATTACGTAATAGGTGAAGGAGATGTGCTTGATATAGCTGTATGGGGTGTTAAGGAGTTGTCCTTTTCTGCCAAAGTTCGCCCAGACGGTAAAATTACGGTCCCTGGACTCGGAGATGTTGCTGCTAGCGGACAAACACCAGTTGCTCTACAGTCCTTACTGACAGTAAAACTAAAAGAACTGGTTAAAAACCCAATTGTAACTGTATCCGTGACCGGAATAACCAACAGTAAAGTTTATATTTTTGGTGGCGGAGTAAAACCTGGTGTATTTGAGCTTCTGCAACGATCTACACTACTTCAACTTCTCTGTTCAATCGGAGAGGTGAAGTCAGCTGACCTGAAAAAATCCTATCTGTTAAGGAATGGCAAAAAGGTTAAAGAAAATTTCTATGGCTTGTTTATTGGTGGCGACACTTCTGGCGACGTCCAATTAGAGTCCGGGGATGCAATTTTTCTCCCGTTATTGCTGGATAAAAGCGTTTATGTTCTTGGGGCGGTTAATACACCTAAAGCAATCGAGTACCGAGAGGGGTTGACAGTCATGGAAGCAATTCTCGAATCTGGAGGTTTTACAAAATTTGCCAGTCAGAACGATACCATTATACGTAGGAAGGACTCTGGGACAGATATTACAATCCCAGTACAGGCAAAAGAGATCACTCAAAGCGGGAAAATGGAGCAGAATGTGAAACTAAAGCCAGGTGATTACATTATCGCCAAGGAGAGTTTTTTTTAATTTTAACGGCGTCTAAAGTAGTAACTTGGAGAAAGAAATGACATCCAACGAATTCGACTACAAACCCTATATAGTTATCCTCAAGCGGAATAAAAAAATACTCATTATAATTGCCCTCGCCATAATGACAGTTATTACAATCGCCAGTTATTTATTGCCTAATATATACGAAGCCAAAAGCACAGTTTTTATTGAAAAGAGTGTCATCTCAGAGTTGCTGAAGGGCCTGACATTTACTCCATCTGCAGAAGATAAAATTAAAGTGCTGTCATATGCACTTAATAGTCGCACCTTAATTACCAAAGTCATGGATGAATTGGATCTTAGAAAAGGTGGAGAAGAAGAGCTGGAAAATCAGATAAAAAGGATGCAAAGCAATACTTGGATAAATATCAAGGATAGGGAAGGGCTCTTCGTAATTTCATTCCGGGATAAAAATCCTAAGATTGCACGAGACTATGTAAATGCGCTGGTGAGACGCTATATTGATGAAAACACCGCTAGTAAAAGAGAAGAGTCATATGGGGCAACCCAGTTTGTAGCTGAGCAGTTAGCTGCATTTAAGGAAAAGCTGGATAAATCGGAAGAGGCTGCCAATGTATTTAAAAGTGGCCCTGGTTCCGTTGCTAACATAGATCCTTCACTTTTGCTAAGAGACATAAATGCTTCTCAACAGAGACTGGATGAATTGAGGATAAGGCGGACACAGCTTGAAACATCAATGGCAGGTTTAAGTAAGGTTAGTTCAGCCCAATCCAACATGCCTGCATTGCAAAAACGTTTGCAGGAACTGCAGCTGAAATACACCGATAGTTATCCGGAAGTACAACGAGTCAAAGAGGATATCCGTGCTTTGGGTGAGCAGCTTAAAAGCGGACAAGGGGTCTCCAAGCCGGTTGATTCTCCCGAATATGCCAAACTTGCTTCCGAACTGCGGGCTCTCCAGCAGGCTGAAACGAACCTTGCCAAAGATATTTCCCGAAATCGTGAGCTGATGCATAGTATACCCGCCGCAAAGGCAACGCTTGACGCTTTGGAACGTGAAAAAAATTCACAGAAGTACCTCTACGAGGCGATGCTGTCTCGTCAGGGACAGTCAGAAGTTTCCAAGCAGATGCAGGTTCAAGACAAGACTACTGTATTCAGGGTAGTCGATCCGGCAGTATTGCCATTCAAGCCGGTCAGTCCTAATCGGGTTAAAATTATTCTTATGGGGATATTTGCAGGAATTGGTGGTGGGATCGGTTTGGTTCTTCTTAAAGATCATCTGGACAGCACTGTGAAGAATGTGGGTATGGCCAAAAATTTCGGGATACCGGTACTTGCAGTTATTCCAAGAATTCAAGATGCTCAGACGTTAGCTCTACAGGCCTCAAAAGATCGCAGATTATATATAGTCGGTGGTTGTTATTTTACGTTGATTCTTCTGGTTCTAGCAGCAGAGGTGATGGGAATGTCTGTGCCATATAAAGTATTAAGTAAACTTTCCAATCTTTTTATTTAAGGAAGCAATTTTAAATTGAAAAAAAATATATAGAACATCGAACAGGTGAGTTAATGAGTCGAATTGAAAAAGCTATGGAGAAAGCCGCGTTGCAGAGAAATTGTGCTGTTGCTCCATCTGTAATAACTCGGCAGCAGGCTGACACCCAAGTACATATCCCTCCTCCACCGGAGTTGGTTAAAGAAAAAGTTATGTCCGATAATAGATATTTGGTTAATTTGAACGATCCCTACTCACCGATCGGTGAAGAATTCAGGAAGTTGAAATCTTCACTGGCAAAGTTGACGCAAGGGGAAAAATTCAAAAATACGATAATGGTTACAAGTGCTGTTCCAAACGAAGGCAAAAGTATAACCGCTTTGAATCTTGCTATCAGTTTAGCCCAAGAGTACGATCACACTGTTTTGTTGGTTGATTCGGATCTCCGGAATCCATCGATTAACGTTTATCTGAACTTGAAACAGCAACAAGGTTTTGCAGAATGTCTTCTCGGTGAAGCCGATTTGAGTGATTCTATAATAGCAACTGGAATCGGAAAACTTTCTATAATCACCGCAGGACGTGAAATTCTAAATCCTGTTGAAATGTTCAATTCGCAAAAAATGAAGGATCTTATATCAGAGCTGAAAAATCGTTATCCTGATCGCTATATAGTATTTGATGCTCCGCCTGTTCTGCCTTTTGCAGAAACACGTACGTTAGCTAACTTGATGGACGGGGTTCTGTTTGTTGTTAAGGAACGACTAGCCTCTCAAAATGACATCAAGGATGCACTCGAAGCTCTTAAAGGCTGTGAAATGCTCGGTTTGATTTATAACGATACTATTCCCGCGGAAAACGACGAACGATACTCCAGCTATAGCGGTTATGCTTCATACAAACGATGAAATAACCTATTCTATGTGTATACTTTTGACATGTATACGGAGTCTGTTGCATGTATAATTTGTTCTTTGATCTTAAATACAAGCCGTTTGACTTATTACCGGATCCCAAGTTCATTTATTTGAGCAAGTCCCATAAAAAAGCCCTTACTTACCTAGATTACGGCATCAGGGAACGTTCCGGTTTCGTTCTGTTGACTGGTGAAGTTGGATCTGGAAAAACGACACTGATCAGAGATTTGATCAGTAAAAACTATGAGCACGTTGTTTTGTCTAAAATATTCAATACCTGTGTCACTTCGGAGCAGATGCTGGCCATGATCAATGATGATTTTGGCATTGTTACTGATAGAAACGATAAAGTTTCTCTTATCCGTGATCTGAACACTTTTCTAGTAGAGCAGTATGCAAAAGGCAACCAGTCGATATTGATAATAGACGAAGCACAGAACCTGACACCGCAACTCTTGGAAGAAATTCGCATGTTATCCAACTTGGAAACATCCGACTGTAAACTTCTGCAAATCATTCTAGTTGGACAACCAGAACTACGGACGATTCTTGCTGCACCCGAACTGCGACAGTTACGACAGCGTATTAGTATCAATTGCCACTTGAAGGCACTTAATCGCGAGGAGGTAGGGCATTATATTGAGCATCGACTGAAAGTGGCAGGTAATGCGTCGGCCGTTGAATTTTCATCTGAGGCACTTGAGGTTGTTTGTAGATACAGCAAAGGAATTCCTCGGCTTATAAACATAATATGTGATTTTCTGATGCTTTCGGCGTTTGCCGAAGAGTCTACAATAATATCCAGTGAGATGGTTCGTGATGTAATTGGCGACCTTGATTTTGATAATTATTATTGGTCTGCTGGCACCGAGTTAGTCAGTAATTCTCCCAATTGTGACGTTTCGTATATTCCAGAAAATCCGAGTCAAAATAAAAAAATATTAAGTATGCTGGAAGAAATATCTCATCGCATCGAATCACTAGAAAACTGTAATTTGGATACTATCCAGAGTAGATTCGAAAGTATTAAAGAAGGATTCGCGTCGTTTCAGAACATTATATCAAGCCGTCTGTTAGAGAATGATGAGCAAATAATCTATTTGAAAAACAAACTTGAAGAACTGGCTCAACCTGATGAAAATAAAGATAAGGCAGTTTGGTCTGATACACCAAAATCTGGCTTTATACGTAGATTCTTCAGTGGTGATTCTCTCAGTTGACAAAACTGGAAGGCGGCATTATGAGACCCAAGATTAAAAAAAAGCTTACCGTGATAATTAGTTGTAGTCTGTTGTTAATTGGTAATGCAGAGTTGTCTTTGGCAGCAGACATGGATTTTAGGCCGTACATTGTTATAAGCGAGGAATTTAATGACAATATCTATGAAACCTCAAGCAACAAACAACATGAGCTGATTACACGATTGCAGCCGGGCTTTACCTTCCGCTACCAGGCACCTTTCTGGAACTGGGATATGGGATACAATTTTGATTACCAAAAATTTGCACAAAACTCTAGAAGTGATCAGTATAACCATAATGCGAACTTGAATGGAACCGTCACGTTATTGGACAACTTCTTTCATCTTGACCTCAGTGACACCTATAATCTTGTTAATCTCGATATCGCACATAACGTTTCAACTGAGAGTAGTCTCTTCCTAAATCAGACAGAACAGAACATTGCTACAATTTCTCCTTATCTGCTATGGCGTTTAAGTGGGGACAGTACACTCAAGACCGGTTATCGTTATGTGGACACCCGCTACTGGGGAGGAGGCATCGAAAGAAATGAGCATGGTGCTTATGCTGACCTGAATCACGAATTAACGTCTAAACTAAGTCTTTCTGCTGGATATGCTTTTACATACCTTGAATCTCAATCTAGCAATTACAACAAACATGACCTATATGGCGGTTTCAAGTATCAATATTCCGATAAATCATTTGTCTATGGAAAGGCAGGCAATAGTTGGCAGCAGTTCAAAAACGGAGGAAATAGCAGCTATTTGTTCTGGAATGCTGGTGCCACCCATGACATGGGATTCGCTGTTGCTACAATTGAAACCAAAGTTCAAACCGTTACGGATCCGTTGGCAGTATCAACCAAAGAAACCAGCTATAGCGGAAAACTCGAAAAAACATTGCATCGTGGTTTGGTTGCTCTTTCTGCAGGCTATTCCGAATTCGTTAATTCGGAGACCGGCAGCGGAAAACGGCAAAGTCTCAATTTCAACACTAGCGGACGCTACGAAATATTGCAGAGTCTCACCGCAAATATAACAGCAACCTTTGAGAAATTTAGTCGGTTAACGAACGCCGACTATCCCTATCGTTTGAGTGGTGTTGTCGGACTAAACTACGCTTTGCAAAATGACTTTACTATTGGATTGACTTACACTTATGTGAATTATCTGTTTGATCTAGACACAACTGCGGGGTCAAAACAGATCAATAAGGCGGTTTTGGATATTAAAAAAATATTTTAGAACATAACTGGCTTGTTGAGAATTGAGGTCTGCAAGCATTTGATGTTCTGTCGAGATTAAACCAATCCACAGATTAGTTCTTCTGTTTGATCCTATTCCCCGCAAACTGCTTTGAATGGATAAGACGACAGGAATCCGGCTTTTTGATTCCATAAATAACGAGGTGCCTGGAATGGTGTTGTCTGAAGCTGTTACAAAACGTAAGCCGACTGTAATAATCCGACCACGCAAGCGGCTGTTTCAGCTTGACCTGAAGAGTATCTGGCACCATCGTGAATTGCTTTACTTCCTGGTTTGGCGAGACGTGATATTGCGATTTAAGCAAACGGTTATTGGAGTGGCTTGGGTCATCTTGCAACCCCTGATCACTATGATAATATTCACTCTGATATTTAGTAAGTTAGCCAAGATCCCTTCGGATGGCATCCCTTATCCAGTGTTTGCTTTTTGTGGTTTGTTAACTTGGACATATTTCGCTCAGGCCTTGGCACGGAGCTCAAGCAGTGTGGTCCATAATTCCAACATGGTTACAAAAATCTATTTCCCTCGCTTGCTGATACCTCTCGCAGCCTCGGTTGCGCCGGTGGTTGATTTCTTTATTTCTTTCCTGCTGCTACTGGTTCTGATGGCTTGGTACCAGATCACGCCTACTAGCGCTCTAATAACACTACCTATATTTATGATCCTTGCAATAATGACGGCTCTGTCCGTCGGATTGTGGTCCTCTGCACTTAACGTAAAATATCGTGATGTGGGCAATATTATTCCCTTCGTAAGTCAGGTCTGGATGTACGCATCGCCTGTTGCATACCCGGCAAGTATGGTTCCAGAGAAGTGGAGACTACTCTACAGCTTGAATCCGATGGTTGGTGTAATCGAAGGGGTTCGTTGGGCACTTCTTGGAAAAGGTAATCCTGATTTTATGATGATTGCAGTTAATATAATCGTCGTATTGTTCTTATTTACTGGCGGAATCATCTACTTCAAAAGAATGGAACAGACATTTGCTGATGTAATTTAATCAGCGCTGAATAACTGAAAGATAACACAATCCTGAAGGGGAAACTCGCTTTCATAATTTCATGTCGGAAATAACCACGATCAGTAGCCTTTGGTAACCTTATGAGTGATATTTCAATCAGAATCGAAAATATAGCTAAGCAGTATACTATCGCAACGATGAATAATCGTAATGACACACTTGTGGATAAACTTACCGGTGGTCTAAAATCGCTCTTTCGTCGTAATGGTCAGCCCCATTCGGGCGAGAAAATATTTTGGGCTTTGAATGATGTTTCCTTTGATGTCAAACAAGGTGAGATTGTCGGCATCATCGGCCAAAATGGAGCCGGGAAAAGTACTTTGCTGAAAATCATATCCCAAATCACTGTGCCTACAAGCGGACAGGCTGAAATTTTCGGGCGGGTCGGGTCTCTGTTGGAAGTGGGTACTGGTTTCCACCCGGAACTGAGTGGCAGGGAGAATATTTATCTCAATGGCGCTATCATCGGCATGAAGAGGGCGGAAATCCGCCGACGTTTTGATGCCATAGTTGAATTTGCCGAGATCGGAGAATTCCTAGATGTGCCTGTCAAGCGCTACTCAAGCGGCATGTATGTACGTTTGGGCTTTGCTGTGGCAGTTCATCTTGAGCCAGATATCCTTCTGGTTGATGAAGTCCTGGCTGTAGGTGATGCCACCTTCCAGAAGAAGTGCATGGATAAGATAGCTGAAGTAGCAAACGGAGGACGGACAGTACTCTTTATCAGCCATAATATGGTTGCTGTAAATACTTTGTGCAAGCGCGTGATCTGGATGAAAGGCGGTAAAGTTGTCGAAGACGGCTCATCGGCAGAAATTGTGACCAGGTATCTGGGTACGTCTTTGAAGGGTATGGATATTGAGGAAGAGGTTTGGGATGACGTCGCTGAAGCGCCGGGCAATGATATTGTGCGGCTGCACCGGGTGCGAGTACGGCGTCAGGACAGAAATGAAACTGAACCCCTGACGATGCAGACACCGTTTGAGGTGGAAATTGAATGTTGGAATCTGATTGCCGATTCGCATTTGCATGTAACCCTGCACCTTTTTACTGCAGATGGGATCATTGCATTTACCACTGGCTGCAGGGATAATCATCCCATTCAAGCAGGCCTTTTTCGCAGTGTATGTCATATTCCTGGTGACTTGTTGAATAGTGGTCTGCATCGTTTTGTTGTACTGGTTGTAAAGGACACAAGTCTATTGATTTATAGTCATCAAAGCCGCGTGCCAATAAATATTCTTGATCTGAGAGAAAGGGTAGGAACTTGGTTTGGCAAAGAACCAGGGGTTGTCCAACCGTTGCTTAAGTGGACTAAGGAATACCTTGGTAAAGATTAAGAGGTGATGAATTTAGTAATACAATGGAGTCATTTGTGATCAAACCTTTTGAAAAACCCATTTATGTGACTAGGCCCTATCTGCCGCCATTGGAGGAGTTTTGCCAAGGGCTACAAGAAATTTGGGATAACAGGTGGTTGACAAACAATGGCCCCATACTCCAAAGGTTTAACCAGGAATTGTGCAACATCTTTGAAACCGACAATCTCTGCCTTTTTAATAATGGGACCCTGGCTCTTCAGATAGCCCTGCAGGGGATGGGAATCTCGGGCGAGGTCATCACCACTCCGTATACCTTTGTTGCAACAACCCATGCATTATTCTGGAACAAGATCAGACCGGTCTTTGTGGACATAGAACCGGAGTATTACACTCTTGATCCTGAAAAAGTAGAAGCTGCAATTACCCCCTGGACAACGGCGATCCTAGCCGTTCATGTCTACGGTCATCCCTGCAAACTGAATGCATTGGCCGACATTGCACGGCGTCATAATTTGAAACTTATCTATGATGCGGCTCATGCTTTCGGTGTCAAGGTTGGCAATAACTCAATCGGTCATTTTGGTGACCTGAGCATGTTCAGCTTTCATTCCACAAAATTATTCCACTCCATCGAGGGAGGAATGCTGATTTTCCGGGAAGCTGGATTGAAAGGTGTCTTTGACTATCTGAAGAACTTTGGTTTCAAAAACGAAGTCGAAGTAGTCATGCCGGGCACTAATGCAAAAATGAATGAAATGCAAGCGTTGATGGGTATTCAAGTCCTGAAATACCTCGAAGAAATAATGCAGAAGCGTTCAAAAATCACTGATTTATATCGAAACAGGCTTCGTGAGGTTCCTGGCATTCGCCTCGTGCCGTCCCTGTATTCTGATATAAAATATAACTACGCGTACATGCCAATTGAAGTGGATGAACAAGAATATGGGATGAACCGTGATACATTATACGAAAAACTCAAGGAGTATAATGTCTACGCTCGCCGTTACTTTTATCCTTTAATTTGTGATTACGCTTGCTACCGCAGTGTCTCAGTGAAAGATCCATTGACTGTCGCGCGACGAGTTTCTGAGCAAATTCTGACCTTGCCAATATACGATGGGCTTGAAATATCTGATGTTGAGATCATTTGCGAGATCATTAAGTCTCTTTTTCATGGAAGAATTGAATTACCTCGGAGAAACAGTTAGCTGTTTTGTCTTTTTGAGACTTGCAACACAATATAATCGGTTAAGAATTCTCTCCAGTGTAGCGACTAAAAATATAATAATTAACGGATCCACAATATATGAAACTAGCCATCATGCAGCCCTATTTATTTCCTTATATTGGTTACTATCAATTGATCTCAGCTGTAGACAAGTTTCTCCTCTTCGACAATGTAAATTATATTAAAAAAAAATATGTGAACAGGAATCAATACTTAGTTGTTAATGGCAAGCCCACGTTCTTTATCGTACCCGTTAAAGATAAGAGCTCTTTCACAAAAATTAGTGAAATTGAGGTCGTTACTGAAAATAAGTGGAGATCAAATATATTAAAAAGTTTATATGTGAATTACAGATATGCTCCATTTTTTAATGATGTCTATCCTATTTTGGAAGATGTTATAAATACTGATACCAATCTATTGTCAGTATTAAATGGACAAAGTATAATCAAAGTTTGCAGGTATTTAGATGTTTCAACTGAAATTGTCGCAGATGTTAGTAAATACTATGAGTTGGAGGAGAGCTTAGGCGGAAAATATGAGGACATTGTTCAGAAATTCCCGTACATAACTTCTAATAATCTTGAAAAAAAAGTAATTAGGGCAATTGAGATATGTAAAAAAGAAAATTCAACAGTATATGTTAACGCCATAGGTGGTCAGACGCTTTACAATAAAGATGATTTTGCCAATCATGGCATCTCTCTTTATTTTATTAGGTCTGAAGACATTTCATATATTCAACGTTCGCCAGTATTTTATCCCAATCTTTCCATTATTGATGTTTTGATGAATTGTGGAAAAGTAAAAACAAAAGATTTTTTGAGTATGTTTACTCTAATATGAATAAGGCAACCAAATTTGAAATGCATGCTGATAAGTTTTCTTATTTAATATTATGTAGACTAATTATATGTAGAGATGCAACCGATACATATATCAATTCAGTTGGTGGCATCGGGTTTTTATTACCGTAAGAAGTATACCGATGTTAGTGTAAATGTGTAATATATGAAAGTCAACCTCAGACTGTATGACCAAGGGGGCTTTTGAGGAAGGTTTGTCCATCATCGATATCATTATGTTCAATTCCAGCTGGAAATACAGATTATGCTTGATGACTATTAATTATTGTAGTCAAGGTGCCCGCCTTAGGTTGTTATAATGCCAACAAGGTTTCTATAATCTTCATACTCACATGAAATAAACGCCATCGTGAATACAAATATCTAATAAGGAGAGTAAATAATGGAGACTGGGCAAATATACTTAAGATCACTGGAACTCGGTGACTTGGACAGAACTCACAAATGGCACAACGATCCTGCCTTATATGAGACTTTGATGGGAACGTTTCGATACGTGAGTAAATTTGCAGAAGAAGAATGGCTTCGCAAGAAGATTGTCTATTCTACCAAGGAGGTAAACCTAGCAATATGCTTGACGAGCGACTCACAGCATATTGGTAACTTCTATCTTCTAAATATTGACTGGATTGCTCGGACCGCTGATATGGGGGCCCTAATAGGTGAACCCGGAGAACTTGCTAAAGGTTACGGAACTGAAGCTTTGCGATTGGTCATGAAGCATGCTTTTAAAGATCTAGGTTTATTGAAGTTATATGCACCTACATTTTCAGACAACAATGCAGCAATTAAACATTTGGAAAAGTGTGGTGCTGTGACGGAAGGTAGATTATGTAAACATTGCTTCAAGAATGGCCGGTTTAAGGACGTCTTAATAATGGCCATTTACGCTGAGGATTCTGCCTCAAAGTAAGCGAAATAGCATGATTGTAAGCAGTTAAGAATCATTTTAGTATTAATCAGAGGTCAACCGTAAATATGCTAAAGGACACTACCTTAAAAGTAAGCGTCGCAATAATAACGTACAACCATGGGGAGTTTATTGCGAAAGCCTTAGATAGTGTTCTGATGCAAGAAGTAAATTTTGACTATGAAATCATCATTGGCGAAGACTGCTCTACCGATAATACACGTAAGATTCTCCTCGAGTACAAAAAGAGATATCCTGATAAGTTTCGACTCTTTCTGAATGAAACGAATTTGGGCGCGCATAAGAACGCTTCCCAAGTGCAACAAGCTTGCAAAGGTCAGTACGTGGCGGTACTGGAAGGTGATGATTACTGGACTTCTCCCGATAAATTGCAGAAGCAAGTTGACTTTTTAGACAGCCATCCTGAATGTGTGATCTGTTTTCATAATGTAAAAATAATTTATACTGATGGAAGTCAAGAAAACAGAGCACATTGCCCTCCAGATCAAAAAGAGATTACAACGTTGGAAGACCTGCTCATAAGAGACTATATCCCTACCTGTTCTACTATGTTTAAAAGAGGTCTATTCGGCGATCTTCCAAACTGGCTTACTAAAGTCAGGTGCGGAGATTGGGCGCTTCATAGTTTGAATGCACAGTATGGGGACATTGGTTACATCAATGAAACAATGGGCGTGTATGTTAAACATCCCGGTGGAATATGGAGTAGCTTTCGAGAAAAAAACGAACTTGAACACGATAAAGCGATAATAGAATATTACGATGCTATGTACGATAATCTGGATCAAAAATATAGAAGAGTTATTAATCAAATATTGCCTCCAAAATTACTTGATTTGACAATGAAATGTGAGAGAGCCGGTGACTTGGTAGGGGCTAAAATTTATGGGTTACGGTGTTTAAAGAATCATTTAATATTTGACGGATGGTTACTGAAAATGTTGTTTGAATTGTATTTGCCCCGAATCTTCAGTCTGTTACGAACTGTTAAACGCACGTTTTATCCTGTGAAACAGTGATCAACGAAGTCAATAACAATAATATGGATATATGGCTCGAAAATCATAAGAGATCAATAAGTAAACCTGGAGAGCTCAATGAAAAACTCTAAGCTTATTGTTACACTTGCTATCGGTGATAAATACACTCAATTGTTTAAGAGTTTGTGTGAGAAAAATTGGAAAAAATATGCTGATACTCATGGTTATGATTTGATTTGTATGGATCATCCTCTGGACAATTCAGAACGGGCTAAAAACCGCTCTGTAGCCTGGCAAAAATGCTTAGTACTAGAACAGGACTTCTCGAAGGATTACGAGAGAATCGTCTGGATAGATGCTGACATATTGATTAACTCATCAAATGCACCATCAATAGTTGAAGATGTTCCAATTGAGAAAGTGGGGGTTGTTGAGGCATTTTCACAGCCGTGGCGCATGCAGTCGCTGGCGAGATGTTACGAATACTGGGAGTCTGATGGGGGAAAAGTGGTACGTGAAACACCCAGGGAATACCATGTTAATTATGGCCTGGGACACGTAGAAGATGACAAAATTGCTCAAACCGGAGTTATGGTTCTCTCCCCAAAACATCATCGTGAATTGCTGCATAAAGTCTATTATGATTATGAGGATAAGGGTGGGCCGGAATGGCATTATGAAGCTCGACCACTTTCTTACGAATTACTTCATACCAACTCAGTGCATTGGATTGATCAACGATTTAACGTGCTTTGGCCGTTCTACAAATTCCTGTACTACCCGTTTCTGAATGAACCTCATCCAGACCGAAGGATCGGCACTAGGGTCAAACGAAAGTTATTATCGCAATTGGGAGTTTCTCGTAAAATATTAGAGGAGACATGCGCGAACACGGCCTTCATCAATAGCTATTTTCTGCATTTCGGCGCTTCTCAGGACGAAATGAAATTAGTTGATACGAGCCTAACCTCATGGACCCAATGCAAACTGCTCTGAGTAGCATGTGATCAGCATCACTTAAACGACCATGTCACTAATATTTAAAAGCCAATTTATTAATCCACCCAGATGGCAATAGGAGAATATGGATGAATCTGCTAGTTCCTTTCGGGTTTTATGGGTGGGGTAATGTTGGCGATGAGTCAACGCTACAGGGCTTTGCCAGGCTGGTTGCGCTTAACCGCAAAAGTGTACGCGTATGGGTTGCTTCGAGAAATAAAGCTCACACAGCGGAGGTTGAGCCGTCTTTCAAATACTTCAATGCTGAAGGCAGGGATCTTGTTAGAAAACTTGCATACTTTCTCTCTGCCGGACAAGTCATTGCCGGTGGGACACCGATTATGGACGTCCTCGGAGATTGGCCTTTCAGTGAACTGGTGCCACTTGTTGCCGCCGCTCATCAAAAGCAGGAACCACTGATATTTGTTGGTACTGGTACGGAATCTCTCACGCAGGAGAAGTCCCGGTTGATTATGGCTAATGAAATCGCGCCTAAAGTTCTTGGCTGGAGCGTTCGCTGCACTCGCGACAAAGAAAGACTGGTTGACTACGGTGTCCCTTCGGAAAAGGTAACCGTGGCCGCTGATATGGCATGGCTACTGCAAAAAGTCAGTACGGATTTTGGGAAAAATTACCTCAAACAGTTGAACGTGAATACCGACTCCCCACTTGTTGGCGTGAATGTTAATAACGAAAAGTTTGTCATAGATAAGGAACCCCGGTTGTTTGAGAAGCTGGCTGCTTTTCTGGATATGATCGTCGCGAAATATGGTGTACGGATTTTGTTCTTCTGTAATGAGGTACGTGAAGGGGAGTCGTTTGACAAGGTTGCCAGCCAAAAAGTTCAGGCAAGCATGAAGCAGAGCGACAAAACGTTCCTTATGCCCAATCAATACTGGGCTCCTCAGCAGGTACTCTCCCTACTTGGCTGTTGTCATATGACCTTCGGCATGCGCTACCACTTCTGTCTTTTCTCTGCGTTACAGAATATCCCGTACATAGCACTGAAAAGGTCAGGTAAGGTTGAAGATCTTTGCTGGGATATGGACTGGCCGTACGGGGTTTCTCTCAATGAAATAGACGAGGCAAGACTTTTCAATATCTATACGGACCTTGAGCATAACAGGGATGCCGTTATTCAGGGACTGCCCGAAAAAGTACGGATACTGCGGGAAAGATCTCTGGAAAACTCCGTGCCGCTTGATGCACTGTTCAGGAGTCTTGGGAAATGAAGGGAAATGGGACTCTGAATGTTGCTATAGATCCGCAGACGATGCCGGGAGTTTCCGGCGGGGTGGCTCAAGCTGCAATGAGCCTAGTCAGCGGCTTGGGTCAACTTGACGGTCCTGAAACCTACACAATAATTACGAGATCGCAGGAGCAGCTGGAATGGTTGAAAGGTTTTGCCGGGTCAAACCAGCGCTTCGTCATGAAGCGGACACTACCCAAAAGTGATGACAGCGTCCTGCAATTCGAGGACAAACGGAGACCGCTCCCGCAGTTCGTAAAAAAAACGCTTGGTCCAGCGTTGCCGTGTCTTCGCTTTGCCTGGAACAGATACTTGTTGTCACGAAAATCAGACGCAGATTTCTCCATAGCCCAATTCCTGAAAGACTCAGCGAAATTATCTCTATGCAGCTATAACATTCCGGTATCTGACGGATTTTATGAGAGCCTTGGATGCCATGTGCTTCACATCCCTGTCCAGGGTTTTGTTTTGTCGGCACTTCCTACCATTTATAACCCCCACGATTTGCAACAGGAGCATTACCCGCACTTTTTCCCAGAGGAAGAGCTTAAATGGCGCGATATGGTGTATCCGGCTGGCTGCCACCTCTCTCATACGGTGGTGGTCGGTTCGCAATGGATCAAGGACGATGTTGTCCGTTGTTATGGAGTTAACCCCCGCAAAATTCAGGTGGTGCCTGAGGCGGCACCAACGGAGTTGTATGGTTCACCCTCGCAGGAGTTCCTGTCCGAAATAGTGCAGAAGTACACGATTAATCGGCCCTTTGCGTTCTACCCGGCGGTGACCTGGCCGCACAAAAAGCATATTGTGTTACTGGAAGCGCTGGCCCTCCTGCGTGATACTCACAACATTGTCATCCACCTGGTTTGTACCGGATCGCGCTACGAGCAACACTGGCCAGAAATAAGCGCATGTATGGACAGACTAAACCTTTCAGGACAGGTCAAGTTTCTGGGCTTTGTTCCTGAAGAAGACCTGCGTGCCCTCTATCAATTGTCGCAATTTCTTATTCAGCCATCCTTGTTTGAGGCTAGTAGTCTGCCAATTTTTGAGGCTTGGCTGGAAGGGGTGCCAGTGGCTTGTTCCAATGTGTCAGCTTTACCGGACCAAGTTCAGGATTCTGCGCTCCTGTTTGACCCGAACAGCGTGGAGTCAGTCGCTGATGCCATGATGCAGTTGAACAGCAGCAGTTCATTACGGCATGAGTTACAAGCAAAGGGGTACAAACGACTTAAAAACTTTGACTTGGAACGAACTAGCAAGCTGCTGCGAGCCGTGTATCGCCGAGCGGCACAGTTTCCGCTGACGGAAGAGGATCACTGGCTTCTGAGCTGGGACTGGATGAAATATCCCCACAAAAGGAAGGGCGATTGACTCAGGTAAAGCCAGTGTATAGCAGTATCCTTCTCATAGAAAAATCCAAATGTGTAATGGAGACATAGAAAATGAGTGCTAAGTTCATTCCTGTTAATAATCCTATTATGGATGCCAACGAGAAGCAATATGTACTGGATTGTCTTGATTCGAGTTGGATATCGTCAAGTGGTAAATATATTGATAAATTTGAAAATTCTTTTGCAGAGTTTTGCACGGTTAAACATGCCATTACTTGCTCTAATGGGACGGCGGCCTTGCACCTTGCACTTTTAGCCCTTGACTTAAAACCTGGTGACGAAGTTATTGTCCCGACGCTTACCTTTATTGCGACGGCAAACTCTGTTGCTTATTGTGGTGCTACGCCGGTATTCGTTGATGCGGAATCTGAAACATGGAATATGAATCCGGCATTGATTGAGGAGAAAATAACCTCTCGCACCAAAGGGATCATCGTCGTCCACTTCAGGGGGCATCCTGCGGATATGGACGCAATCATGGCAGTGGCCAAGCGGCACGGGCTTTTTGTAATAGAAGACGCAGCTCAATCACATGGGGCAACCTACAAAGGTCACAAAACTGGTTCAATTGGCGATATTGGCACATTCAGTTTCTTTGGTAATAAAATTATCACTACTGGTGAAGGTGGAATGATAGTAACCAATAATGATGATCTTGCCAGCCAAATGAGCTTGTTGAAGAATCAGGGCATGGTAAACACGAACCGCTACTGGCATCCGGTGGTCGGATACAACTACCGGTTGACTAATGTGGCGGCAGCAATAGGCTTGGCACAGCTTGAGAAAGTTGATCGACAGATTCAGGGACGAACGGACGTTGCCACCTGGTATCAGGAATATTTGCAGGGCGTTTCAGGAGTGCAGTGGCAGCAGAGTAAAGTGTGGGCCGACCGGGTTTGGTTTTTGTTTACTCTAGTAATACATGATGATGAGCGGTCCGTTCGGGATGAACTGATTCCCTATTTATTGAAGCAGGGCATTGACTCGCGGCCGGTTTATTACCCGTTGCATAGCATGCCCCCCTACGTGGGACACCAGGACGGCGGCGAGTTCCCGGTGGCAGAACAGATATCAAAGAGAGGGCTAAACCTCCCAACCTGGGCCGGCATGACGAAGGAAGATGTCAAATACATCTGTGAAACAATAGTCGATTATGTGCGGCACTGATTAGAGAATAAAATCTGAAACAGATGGTAAGGAGGGCGTATGCGTAATCTGTTAGTTACCGGATCAAACGGTCTGATTGGTTCAGAAATGGTGCGTCATTTTCACACTGCTGGCTGGGATGTGCATGGTGTAGATAACAATATGCGGGCTGATTTTTTCGGTCCGCAAGGCGATACTCGCTGGAATCAGAAATGTTTGCTGGAGCAGTTTCCCGGTTTCGTTCATCATGAGATCGATATGCGTGATAGGCCAACTGTGCTCGCACTCATCCAAGAACTCACGCCCGATGCCATAATTCATACGGCAGCTCAGCCAAGCCATGATCTGGCGGCGCAGCGACCATTTGACGATTTTGATGTCAATGCAGGCGGAACAATGAACCTGCTTGAAGCTATGCGCCGCTTTTGTCCGGAGGCACCGTTAGTCCACTTGTCTACTAACAAAGTCTATGGCGATGCTCCCAACAGCATAGCCCTCAAAGAATTAGCTACTCGTTGGGAGTATGACGATCCAGCGTATTGGAATGGAATTGCGGAAGACTTTTCCATAGATCAATCCAAGCATTCCCTGTTTGGTGCATCGAAGGCGGCAGGTGACATCCTTGTTCAGGAATATGGTCGATATTTTAACATGCCGACCTGTTGCCTGCGCGGGGGATGTCTGACCGGTCCTTCTCATTCCGGTGTTGAACTGCATGGTTTCCTGAGCTATCTGGTCAAGGTAAATGTTACCGGCGGACATTACTCAGTCTATGGCTACAAAGGTAAACAGGTACGGGATAATATTCATTCTTTCGACGTTGCCCGTTTTGCCGAGATGTTTATCGAAAACCCTCGGATTGCCGAAGTATATAACTGCGGCGGTGGCAGGCAAAACTCATGCTCAATTTTGGAGGCCTTCTCGCGGGTTGAATCGCTGACGGGGAAAAACATGAATTGGGAATATGTTGAGAAAGCTCGTGAGGGTGACCATATTTGCTATATAAGTGACCTAAGGAAAATGAAACTGCATTATCCTAAATGGGACATTACCAAAAGTTTGGATGATATTTTCAAAGAAATTGTCGATGCTTGGGTCGTTCGGGAACGATAATCGAGTGGGACTCAGGCTTAAATGCCCGTCAGTGCAACAGTAGTTTTAGAGTAGTTGGAATATTTCAATGCAGAAGGAATATTGTGCGTGAACAGTTTTGAAGATGTAACTGCAGTTGTACTCGCGGGCGGTTTCGGAACACGACTTAGTTCAGTAGTCAGCGACCGCCCTAAAGCGCTGGCATCCATTGGGGACAAACCCTTTCTCGCATACCTGCTGGATTATCTTTCCGCTTCGGGTATCCGTACTGCCGTGATGTGTACCGGCTACCTGGGAGATCAGATCCAGCAGTATTTTGGAGATCATTATGCGAATATTGATATTCTGTACTCACGAGAAACAGAACCGTTAGGGACAGGTGGGGCTGTGCGGCTGGCGCTCCCCTTAATCAAATCGGAGTCAGTTCTGATTTTGAATGGCGATTCATTCTGTGACGCTAATCTGAATGAATTTCACGTGTGGCATTGCACGCATGATACGGATGTTTCTATGCTACTGGTTAAGATGTCGGACACAAGTCGCTTTGGTCGAGTAATGATCAATAGAGTCTCCCGTGTAACACAATTTGTAGAAAAAGACGGCACACAGACTTCCGGTTGGATCAACGCAGGAATATACCTGGTTAAACGGGAATTGCTTAACACGATACCCCAAAAAGGAGCTGTGTCGCTGGAGCGGGAAGTGTTCCCGCATTGGGTTGAGCAGGGCTTGATGGGGTATACAAGTAAGGGTCGCTTTCTTGATATAGGAACTCCGCAATCGTATGAGAGTGCGGCAGGTTTCTTTTCGATAAAGGTTCCATAATCGTACTGCATACAGATTCCATGTTTGAGGAGGTTATTTTGTGATGGAAGAGATTATGGCTCAATTTGCGGCCCACCGTGAAGTCATGATTCAGACTGAACAAAAACTGTCTCCCTTGATAACTGACATGGTTAGCCTGCTAGTGGAAACATTTAATCATGGCGGCAAGTTGCTGGTGATGGGGAATGGTGGTTCAGCAGCCGATGCCCAGCATTTTGTTGCAGAGATTGTCAGTCGTTTCAAGATGGAGAGGAGAGGGTTGCCGGCGATTACACTGTCAACCGACACTTCTATTTTGACGGCTGTCGGCAATGATTATGGTTTTGACATGGTTTTCCGCCGTCAGGTGGAAGCGCTGGCCGTAGCAGGTGACCTGGTCGTTGGCATTTCTACCAGCGGCAATTCCGCCAATGTGCTGCAGGCACTGGCGTTGGCGCGTGAAACTGGGTGCCGCACGATCGGCCTACTTGGGGGTGGGGGCGGTACTATCAAAAAAGTCTGTGATCTGGCTTTGGTCGTGCCGTCCAGTGATACCCCCCGGGTTCAGGAGGGGCACATAACCATCATTCATATTGTCTGTGATCTGCTTGAAAAGATGATGTTTGCATAACAGATATTCCTTGTCAGCATCTGAATGGATCTATTTTTTATGCAGTCGCTTTAAATTAACAGGAGGGTTTTATGATAATAAGCAGAACACCTTTTCGTATATCTTTTTTTGGTGGCGGCACAGACTACCCTGCTTGGTATCTGAAACATGGTGGCGCGGTACTGGCGACAACCATCGACAAGTATTGCTATATCAATTGCCGTCATCTCCCCCCTTTTTTTGAGCATAAATACTGCATCATTTATTCAAAAATGGAGTATCGCCAGACGCTTGAAGAGATTGCTCATCCATCTGTTCGAGAAGTAATCCGATATTTAAATTATGATCGAGGTTTGGAAATCCACCATGACGGAGATCTTCCAGCTCGCAGTGGTATGGGGTCGAGTTCTGCGTTTACGGTGGGGCTACTGCACGCTTTATACGCTTTGAAGGGACAGATGGTGAGTAAAAGGCAATTGGCCCTGGAGAGTATCCATATTGAACAGAATATTCTTAAAGAGACTGTTGGCTCGCAGGACCAGGCACTGGCGGCATACGGTGGACTCAACCATGTATCCTTTCTGACAAATGGGGATATCTCTGTCAGGCCTGTTACCATTACCCCTGAACGTGTGAAAGATCTCAACTCCCATTTGATGCTTTTTTATTCAGGTATCAAACGGACTGCATCCAATATCGCTGATAGTTTTGTCGGGAATATTGAGGACAGCAAGCGTCAGTTGCGGATTATGAAGGATCTCGTCGATGAAAGTATCAGTATTTTGAACAGTACTCAGAATATCAGCGGGTTTGGTGATTTGATGCATGAAGCTTGGCAGTTCAAACGGAGCCTCAGCTCAACAGTCTCCAATCCTCAGGTGGACGAACTGTATGAACAGGCGATGTCGGCAGGTGCATTGGGTGGGAAACTGACAGGTGCTGGTGGTGGTGGTTTCATGTTACTTTTCGTTCCCCCGGAAAAACAGAAAACGGTCAGGGAAAAACTTAATAAACTTATCTATGTCCCCTTTAAATTCGAATTTTCCGGGACGCAGATCATTTTCTACGATGATGAAGAAGATTATCTGGCTGAAGAACAAGCAAGAGCTAAACAGATAATCAAGCCGTTTCGTGAACTGGAGCAGACACTTGTGCCAGATGGCGGAATAGATAATGCTTTGGCAAACGGTAATGATGGCAATTCAAATGGAGGTTGGAAATGAACATACTGGTTACAGGTGGGGCTGGATATATTGGGTCTGTGCTTGTCCCCCTTCTTTTGTCGGAAGGTTACAGTGTTACAGTCCTTGACAATTTTATGTACGAGCAGGCTTCGCTGCTTGATTGCTGTAATAATAAAAAGCTCAGAATTATTCGTGGTGACGTTCGTAACACAAAACTGCTGGCCGAACTAGTCCCTCAGGCCGATGCCATTTTTCCACTCGCCTGTCTGGTTGGCGCTCCGATTTGTGATCGTGATCCTGTTGCTGCAAAGGCTATTAATTATGAAGCAGTGAAAAACATGGCAGATCTTATGAAAGCTGACCAGAAGATGGTTTTTCCCTGCACAAACAGTGGCTATGGGATAGGTCAGGCAGACATCTTCTGCAATGAAGAAACACCTCTGCATCCGATTTCAGTATACGGCCGCTTGAAAGTAGAAATTGAATCACTCCTTCTCAATAATTACAACTGTGTCACTTTTCGCTTTGCCACTCTATTTGGTATAAGCCCTCGAATGCGTCTTGATTTACTGGTTAATGATTTTACTTTCCGTGCGGTCACCGACCGTGTAGTAGTGCTGTTTGAACCTCATTTCAAAAGAAATTATCTCCATGTTCGCGATGCTGCCTTCGCATTTCTCCATACACTAGACAATTTTGATCAGATGAAAAATCGCCCTTTTAATGTCGGTCTGAGTGATGCAAATCTAAGCAAATGGGAGTTGTGCGAAATAATCAAGCAGGAAATACCTGATTTTACGGTGATTGTCAGTGAAGTTGGACAGGACCCGGATAAGCGAAACTATATTGTCAGCAATGAGCGTATAGAGGCCACTGGATATAAACCACAGTACAGTTTAAGGGATGGAATTGCCGAACTCGTTAAAGGATATCAGGTTATCCGACGCAATCAGTTTTCAAATGTGTAGAGCATGCAAAAATTGTGGCGAGGCAAAATTCTGAGGAGATTATGAGAGTACTAGTTGTTTCTGGAGCTTATCCACCTCACCGCTCTGGAGAGGCCACTAATACGTACCATCTTTGCCGCCAGCTCGCTGGTCGTGGTCTGGATTTGCACGTGCTGACCACCGTCAATAACAGCGAACCGTGTGACGGTATTACTCTTCACCCTGTTATGCAAGACTGGTCATGGGACGAATTGCCACGCTTTGTTAAGGTTGTCAAACAGGTATCTCCTGATGCCGTCTTGCTGATGTACATTGGCTGGATATATTATCACCACCCGATGATCACTTTTTCCCCCTCGATAGTGAAACTCCTGCTTCCGGGAGTTGCTTTCGTAACAAGATTCGAAAATATTTCCGGTACAGTCGCAACTACCTACATTTCTAGAGTTTTCAGAAAAATTTTTGCTCTGGCGAGTGATCATGCCGACTATGAATATGGAACGTTGTTTAGTTCCAGTGACCGGCTTATTTTTTTAAGTGGTAATCACCACGCTGCACTGTCTCATCGCTCTGAGTGTGTCGACGGAAAGGCGGTCCTGATTCCTCCTGCACCCAATATGATTTTGAATCTGAATGATCGAGAAGGTATTCGAAAACACGGTCGAGAAAGACTAAATTTGAGTGAAAAATGTTTTCTGATCTCTTACATTGGTTTTATCTATCCTGCCAAAGGACTGGAGTCATTGTTACACGCATTTAAGCAGGTATGCGATTCATCGCCTGACTTTAGACTTGTACTTATCGGGGGGGCAATAGCAGAAGAATCGGGTTGCCGACCCACTTATATGAAAACCCTAGAGGAACTTACTGACAAAATCGCAATAAGCGATAAAGTTTTATGGACTGGGGGGTACACTTGGGATGACCATAAAGTTTCCGAATACCTCCTGGCCTCGGACGTGTGTGTGCTTCCTTTTGATGTTGGTGTTCAACTGAACAATAGCTCATTATCGTGTGTTGCAATTCATGGCCTGCCGATAATCACTACACAAGGTCCGGTGGTTGAGAAGCCTTTTGTTCATGGAGAAAATGTTTTTTTATGTCCTCCCAAGTCGCCCCAGTCAATTGCCGATGCAATTATGATTGTGAAGGAAGATGATGAACTCAGAAAACGTCTAAAAATTGGTTCTCTGAAATTGGCTCAGGATTGGTTCTCTTGGGAAGAGGTATTAGATAAGACAGCAAATGCGCTTAAATCATCACTTTATATTTAAGAATAAATTTATTGAAGATCGCCTAGATTCAACCAACTCGATGTTTATATGATTCCATTCTAAAATATAATGCCTGGCCTGTTCTAACTAAAAGTAAAATATCCTGCTAGAGGAGAGTATTCGCATGGAAGCATCTCCGCTCATAAGCATTATAATTCCAACATACAATGATGCTGACGTCGTGTGTGACGCCATAGACTGCTCTTTGAACCAAACCTACCCCAATATAGAAGTAATAGTTGTGGATGACGGCTCCAGAGATGGAACGGAGGAATTGCTTCAGGAAAAATATGGAGATAAAATTAATTACATCCGTCAAGAAAACAAAGGCCTTTCAAGCGCACGAAATAGAGGCATACACCATTCATCTGGGAAATATCTGCAATTTTTGGATTCCGATGATCTCATAGACAAAAACAAGCTGACCATCCAGTTAGAACAGTTAAAGTATATCAAAGGTCTGGCCGTTGCTTATTGCGATTATATTCGTACTGCTATAGATGACATGACTCTTAATTGCAAAAGGATGAGTCCGATTTTACAAAAGGAAAAGCCGTTCGACGACATGATTATGAAGTGGGAGACGGAGTTGAGCATTCCTCCGCATTGTTTTCTCTTTGACGCAGCATTCTTCAGGGAACGCGGAATCTCTTTCGACGAAAGTCTGCCGACGCATGAAGACTGGGAATGCTGGATGAGCGTTTTCGCGTGCATTCCTACAGTAGTTTTTATTGACTACCCACTTGCAAACTACCGTTTACGGAGTGGTTCAATGTGTGCGAATAAACTAAAGATGCGGAACGGTTATCTTATGGCAATCGACAAGCAAATTCTGAAGAATAAGGGAAACAGTGATGTGGTTGCAAAGCTAAAACTCAGAAAAAAGCAAATCAAACATCTGTACTGGGAAACAAGTCCACTCATGAGATTTATGGGAAAATGTCATCCTCTTGTCAAAAAAACATTCTGTGCTGTCGTTCCGTGGCGAATTCAGCGGATATTAGACTGATGCAACAAGCGAGATTTTTATGACGCGTTCGATAGCTTTTTATCTGCCTCAATATCATCCGATTCCTGAAAATGACGAATGGTGGGGTAAGGGTTTTACCGAGTGGAGTAATGTTGTAAAAGGAAAGCCTTTATTTAAAGAGCATTATCAACCGCACCTGCCGGGTGAGCTTGGTTTCTATGACTTGCGCATTCCAGAAGTGCGAGAAGCTCAGGCGGAATTGGCACGCCAGCACAGCATATATGGTTTCTGTTATTACCACTACTGGTTCAATGGCCGCCGTATTCTGGAGCGTCCGTTCAGTGAAGTCCTTTTATCGGGAAAGCCCTCTTTTCCATTCTGTCTCTGCTGGGCCAATGAAAACTGGACGCGAGTATGGGATGGTGGTAGCAATCAGATACTACTTGAGCAGAAATATGGACATGAAGATGATCTCAAGCATATCAATAGCCTGATTCCTGCTTTTCGTGATCCGCGCTATATACGGATCAATGGGAAACCACTCTTTCTTGTGTATCGTAGCGAGCATATGCCGAACCCTATCCAGACCGCAGAAATTTGGCGCGAAATCGCTTACCGAGAAGGAATTGGAGAGATTTATCTGGCAAGGGTTGAAAGCTTCATAAGTGGAGTTGACCCGCGCACAATCGGTTTTGATGCTTCAGTGGAATTTGCTCCTGACTGGAAAAATCGTGGGGAGTTTATGAATCGACATCGCCAACATCGGTGGGCGGTTAAGCTTGGGTTGAAGCCCGGTGTGTTTCTTGATAATGATGTCTTTGTTTACCAGGATATGATTGATAAAATGATGAGCAAAACCTTGACCGATTACGTTCAATTTAGATGTGTCACCCCGGGATTTGACAATAGCGTCCGGAGGTCGAAGCGTGCGGCAATTTCATTTGGGGCTTCGCCTGAAAAATTTGGTGCTTGGTTGCGTGCAGTCAAAACAGAAACAGAACAAACTCGTAATGGTGACGAAAGAATTGTATTTATAAACGCTTGGAATGAGTGGGCCGAAGGAAATCATCTTGAACCAGATTTGACATGGGGTAGAGGTTACCTCGAGGCCGTCCGTGATGCCTTACGGGGATGAAAGTGTGCATAATCCACTTGTTTACTTGATTATCCTCAACTGGAATGGCCTGAACGATACCCTTGAGTGTCTGGAATCAGTGTTTGCGGTTGATTATCAGAATTTCAAGGCAGTTGTTGTCGATAATGGTTCCACGGAAAACCCCTGTGCTACAATTAAAGTACAGTTTCCTGAGGCAGTATTTATTGAAAATAATGAAAACCTTGGATTTGCAGAAGGTAACAATGTCGGTATACGCCATGCTTTACAGCAGGGTGCTGATTATATTCTTCTACTCAACAATGATACAACGGTTGATCCCCAGCTTCTCACAGAGCTTGTGAGAGCATCACAAGAATTGAATGACAGAGCGATCTTAGGGGCACAGATCTATTACTATTCTGAACCTGATAAAGTCTGGTATGCTGGTGCCGAGTGGGACCCTCTACATAGTGCTTTCCGCCATATAAAAAATGAGCTTTCACAAAATATAATCGAAGAAACTGATTATGTATGTGGGTGTGCATTGTTTTTTAACGTTAAAATTATTGAGCAAACCGGTCTCCTTGACCACAGATTCTTCTTGACTTTTGAAGAGACTGACTTGTGTTATCGAGCGAGGCGGACAGGAATCAGATCTTATTGTGTTGCCAATGCGAAGGTGTACCATAAAATATCCGCTTCATTCGGTGGAAGTGCTTCGTATCTTATATCCTATTTTCTCACGCGGAATTCTTTATTGTGGGGTGAGCGTAATCTGCCATTAAAAGGATATTTAAATCTTATTATTACTACCTTTAGACGAATTGTATGGATGAGTTATCCGGAAACAGAATTCAAGTGTCGTTTGACTAAAATACTATATGTATTCAAACAACACTTTAGAGGTAAATACTCTTCTGTCGCATCGTATGCACACTTTCTGGGCTTCAAAGATTATTTGTTGAGAAAATTCGGCAATTGCCCGCCCACCGTATCAATACTTCTAACATCAGGTGCACAGGGAAATGAATCCGCAAATATATAATAATTAAGTTAGTCGCTTGTTGTTTTGCATGTTATGTGTATTTTAATTTATTATCAGAAATTATTTGAAATCATTACAGAGACTTCAAATAGTTATCAGTATTAAGCAAAATCAGAGGATTCCTTAAAGGGATTGATTTAATGCTAAACGCCCTAACAATAGATGTGGAGGACTATTTCCAAGTGAATGCCTTCGCACGGCACATCCAACATGAGAATTGGGGCCAGTATCCCTTACGCGTCGAGCGGAACACTCGTAATATTCTCGACATGCTGGACGAATTTAATGTTAAAGCAACATTCTTTGTGCTGGGCTGGATTGCAGAACGCGTACCGTCTATTGTGAGGGAAATACAGCAACGAGGGCATGAAATCGCATGCCACGGTTATGGACATCAACTTATATACAGCATTGGACCCCAAAAATTCAGGGAAGATATTTCCAAGGCCCGCATCATACTGGAAGATATCTGCGGAGAACGAGTTAACGGCTACCGTGCACCGAGCTACTCCATTACCAATAAGTCGCTCTGGGCGCTAGAAATTCTGGTGGAAGAAGGATTTACCTACGATTCAAGTGTTTTTCCAGTGATTCACGATACCTACGGAATTCCAGACGCGAGCCGTTTCCCCGGAAAAATTACCTGTGCCAGTGGAATTCTGAGGGAATTCCCACTGTCCACATTGCCCCTGAAGTTCGCGGGTAAGGAGTATCGTCTTCCCATTGCGGGGGGGGGATACCTGAGACTATTCCCCTCATGGGTAGTCAGTGGTGCGATCAAGCGGATAAACAACCTGGAGAATCAGCCGGCAGTACTTTATTTTCATCCATGGGAGCTGGATCCGTACCAGCCACGCATCAAGTCCGGGTTAAAGAGCCGTTTTCGCCATTATCTGAATTTAGAGAAGACCGAGGGGAAACTGCGCAAAATTCTAGCGGAGTTGCAGTTCGGAACAATGTCAAGTGTGCTTGATTTGCATCCTGAAATGTAAAGGCGCAATACATGTGTTCGATTTATTATTAGCAGATTGCTGACATTTCTGGAGTATACCAGTGTCTGAAAGACAAACCACCGTATGTAAAATCGAGCGTGATTGCACAGCCAGAATCGTTTGGGATGAATATGTGAATGCAAAATCCGCTGCCAGTAACTATCATCGATATGGCTGGCGCGATGTGATAGAAAACAGTTTTGGGCATCCCTGTCATTACCTGTCGGCTAAGGATAACGGTGGTGATATTGTTGGAATCTTGCCACTAACTCACATTAAGAGCGCAATATTTGGCAGTTTTCTCGTTTCACAACCCTTTTTTAACTATGGCGGGTTGCTCTGTGACAATCAGGAAGCCGGAAATGCCTTATTGGCAGAAGCCGAAAACCTACGGAAAGAACTTGGGGCAGAGCATGTAGAATTGAGGCATACTGAAATATGGCCCAGTGACCTCCCTGCAAAAAAGCACAAAGTCTGCATGCTGCTGGATTTGGTCGGAAATGCTGACGCACTCTGGAAAAGTTTCAACGCCAAACTCCGTAATCAGATCCGCAAAGCGGAAAAAAGCGGTTTAACGGTTGTGGTGGGTGGCAAAGAGCTGCTACCGGATTTTTATACGGTTTTTGTCCATAACATGCGGGACCTTGGCACGCCGGTCTATGCGCAAAAGCTTTTCGCAGAGGCAATGGATGCCTTTTCAGCAGATACCCGCATCATCACGGTATATCTGGAAGAAAAACCACTGGCATCAGGTTTGATTGTCAGATTTCGCGAAACGCTTGAAATTCCATGGGCGTCTTCCATCCGTGACTATAACCACCTTTGCCCGAATAATCTTCTGTATTGGACAGCGTTGCAATACGCCCAGGAAATCGGCTGCACGCGTTTTGATTTTGGTCGATCTACCCCAGGGGAAGGTACATTCAAATTCAAGGAACAATGGGGAGCAAAACCTGTTCAATTGAATTGGCAGTATCTTTTGCAGGAAGGGGCGTCATTACCGGACCTCAACAACAAGAACCCAAAATATGAACTGGCCATCAAGCTCTGGCAAAAACTGCCGCTTTCGGTAACCAAAATTCTGGGACCGCATATTGTGAAGAATATTCCGTGACGGCATATGTTGCAATTTTCGATCATAATCCCTGCAAAAAACGAAGAAGCAACTATTGGTCGCTGCCTCGATTCTCTTGCGAATGTTGATTGGGACCGGAGTCAGTTTGAAGTGATTGTAGTGGACAACGGATCTACTGATCGAACCGCTGACATTGCCAAAGGTAAAGGAGCTCATCTATTCATAAAACCGGAACTGTCCATAGCAGCTCTCAGAAATTATGGTGTTACTATGGCGAACGGAGCCATTCTTGTCTTTCTGGATGCAGATTGCACTGTCGCTGTGAATTGGTTGCGAAGCGCGGCGCGATACCTCTCGCGTGACGATGTTATCTGTTTCGGGAGTCCGCCAGTCATTCCGGAAAACGCCACCTGGGTGCAAATCGCATGGTTCCAAGTTAGGAGGAGGAGTGAACGGTGTGTTGAGGTAGACTGGCTGGAGTCCATGAACATGTTTGTTCGTCGGGATGGATTTATTTCTGTGTCAGGATTCAATGAAAAAATGGTCACTTGTGAAGATTACGACCTATCGCTTCGTCTGAGATCACTCGGAAAGCTTGTGTCAGACGAGCGGATTGTTGCAGTTCACCATGGCGAAGCAGCATCTGTAAGTCACTTTTTTAGAAAAGAATACTGGCGGGGTACGAGTAATTTGAGTGGGATTTTTCACCACGGTATAACTCTTAAAGAGTTGCCCAGTGTTCTATTTCCCTCTGTCTACTGTATTCTCGGGGTTGTTACCATTTCTGTTCTGATTGCAGGCTTTTTGAATAATAATCTGGCTATGAATGGAGGCATTTTGCTGCTCCTAGCTTGGCAGACTCCAATATTTCTTTTGGCCATCTGGAAAAGCAGGTCTGCCTTTCGCTTAATACATTCATTACAACTATATCTGTTGATAAACTTTTATTTTTTGGCTAGAGGATTAGCCCTTATCCAATGGCACTAAACACTATGACGACATTTAATTTTTTGTTTATAATCCTGACTGTTATTTTGGCCTATATCTATGTTGGATATCCTCTTGTCTTGTGTCTGCTGGCAAAGCTGTTCCCACGTCATCATCTTATAGATAGCGGGATCGAACCGTCGGTGACGTTGATCATCTCGGCTTATAATGAAGAAAAGGACATAGAAGAAAAGTTGCTGAATGCTCTCAGCCTGGACTACCCTCCGGAAAAACTTTCCATAATTGTTGTTTCTGATGGTTCCAGCGATCGGACGGACGAAATAGTTTGTAAGTTCACAGATCGTGGTGTCATTCTGGTCAGGCCTCCTGAGCGACGCGGCAAAACTTCAGGCCTCAATCTTGCCCTTACTCAAGTGAAAAGCGATATTGTAGTGTTTTCAGATGCAAATGCTATCTATGATCGTTTTGCCATCAGAGTACTTGTCAGGCATTTTGCTGATGAGAAGGTCGGTTATGCCGTCGGATATGCTCGTTATGAAAATTCCGACGAAACTTCGGCGGGCAGCAGCGAAGATACCTACTGGAATCTTGAAATATTGATAAAGGAATGGGAATCGGCATTCTCCTCTGTGGTTGGTGGTGACGGTGCAATTTATGCCATACGCAGCCAACTTTACGAACCACTTTTGGAAACTGACATCAATGATTTTGTCAATCCTCTTCAGATTGTGGCAAAGGGATATCGAGGCGTTTTCGATGTGGAAGCCTGGTGTACGGAAAAACCGGCCGGTCAGTTCGATAAGGAATTCTCCAGGAAGGTTCGCATTGCCAACCGGAGCTTCAATGGTCTTCTGCGGGTGCCTGCTGTCTGTAACCCCATGAATGTTGGACGATTCGCCTGGCAGGTGATCTCACACAAACTGCTGCGGTGGTTTTCGCCCTTTATACTTTTTGCTCATTTTGTGTCAGCTATGGTAGCGGCAGATACGAATGTGATAGCAGGTGTACCGGCATTATGTTTCACGGTTATTTATGGCCTGGTTGCCGCCCTTGCCTTGGTCGGATGGTGGCAGGACAAACGGTCGCGCACCAGCAAGCTGTTTTACATTCCATATTATTTCATGCTAATGAACATGGCATCGTCTATCGGTGTCACAATGAGGCTCAAGGGGAAAGTTATCTCTATATGGGAGACGGTACGGGAAAAAACAACTCAAAAAAACATAGCTTCCACCGTCCTGCCATTTTTGTTGTTGGGTATCATATATGCTGTCACGATCAGAATTTCCGTGTTGCTGGGGGTATACCAGCAGGTACTTCATTTGTTAGAGTATGTAATTATTGTTCTGCTCTTTCATACCTATCTGGGGTATCCGCTGATTTTGTGGCTGCTGGCTAAGTTGAGACCCGTCAACATCGATAGAGATGAAGACTTTCTTCCGACAGTGACGTTACTAATTACTGCTTATAATGAGGAGCGTGAAATAGAAACAAAGCTGCTAAATTCTTTGGCGCTTAATTATCCTGCTAACTGCCTGCGAATTGTAGTTGCCTCTGATGGTTCTGACGATGAGACAAACTCGATCGTCCAAAAATATGGGAACAGGGTTGAGCTGTTATCTTTTCCTCACAATCGGGGCAAAATTGCTGCCATTAATGAAACTATGGAATCAAATGGTTCGGAGATAGTTGTTTTTTCTGATGCCAATGCCATGTATGAAGCACACGCTCTGCGCAAACTGGTACGCAATTTTAGTGATCCACGGGTAGGTGCTGTTTCTGGAAGAGTGATTTTGCTTAATGAAGCTGTCAGCTACAAGGAATCGGAAAAACGTTACTACAGTATTGAACATTTTATTCAGGCAAAGGAAGGTGCAACAGGCGCCATGGTCGGGGCTGACGGTGCCATGTATGCAATTCGTAGCGAGCTTTTCTTCCCTCCGTCTAGTGACACTATTCTGGATGATTTTGTTATTGCCATGCGTATTGCCATGTCTGGATATCTCGTTATTTACGAGGGGGAAGCACTGGGGTATGAATACAATCGTTTTGAAATGGGAGAAGAGTTCTGCCGCAAAACTCGTATAATCGCCGGCGGTTTCCAGTGTATATTAAGAGGAGATGTTGTCCCTGGATACTCCCAAGTACTTCTCCTGTTTAAATTCATCTCCCATAAAGTTCTGCGCTGGTTCAGCGGCCTTATGATCATTGTCCTGTTTCTGTTGCTCTCTCAGAGTATTGTAGCAGATTCATTTTCCAACCAGTTTCTTATAGTGGTCCAGTGGAGCATGGCTGGTGCCGCAGTCATTGCAGCATGTGCCTACTACATGCCGATGCTTAGGAAAATACTTCCGGTAAATTTTGTGTACTATTTTTTCATGCTTATGGGAGCATCATTGATGGGATTATATCGCGAATTGTCAGGCAGCCAGAAGGTTACCTGGCGTGGGGGAGCGCTATAGATGTGTGGCATCGCCGGCTTTATGCGTTCCTGCTCTCCAGGGGCAGATGAGAGCACCTTGAGGCGCATGGGTGAGGTTATCATGCACCGAGGGCCTGACGCCGGCGGAGAATATCTGGACGAGACAGTCGGGCTGGCACATCGGCGACTGAGCATCATTGACCTTTCCCCTCTGGGTAATCAGCCCATGTATTCCAGTGATGGCAGGCTTGTTATTGTTTTTAACGGTGAAATTTACAATTTCCTCGAACTTCGGATGGAACTTGAACGCTCGGGATTCTCGTTTCGCAGCCAGACCGATACGGAGGTTATACTTGCCCTCTATCAGCTCCACGGAATCGCCTGTCTGGACAAATTAAATGGAATGTTTGCCTTTGCCTTGTGGGACAAGACAGAACAAACCTTGCTGCTGGCGCGTGATCGCATAGGTAAAAAACCGCTTTATTATTACCATGGAGGCGGTGACCGTCTTGCTTTTGCATCGGAGCTCAAGTCGTTGCTTGAAGTTCCTGGCATGGAGCGAACAGTGGAGCCGACGGCGGTCTGCGATTATCTGAAATACCTGTATATACCGGCCCCCAAAACTATTTACAGGAATATTTACAAGCTTCCTCCGGCCCACTATCTTGTGCTGCACCTTGGTGGAGAACCACGCATTGCGGAGTACTGGGATATTGATTTTTCATCCAGTCTTAGTTGTTCCCAAGGCGAGGCGGAAGAGGCGCTGCTGGAATTGCTGCAGAACAGCACAGCCTGCCGGATGGTGGCCGACGTACCGCTCGGCGCTTTTCTGAGCGGCGGCGTTGATTCCAGCGCAATTGTTGCACTCATGTCCCGCATCTCGCAGGAGCCGGTAAAGACCTGCTCCATAGGTTTTGCGGACAAACAGCACGACGAAACCCCCTATGCCCGCGAGATGGCTAGTCTTTTCAAAACTGATCACCGTGAATATATTGTGCAGGAAAACCTTGCACAGACCGTTGCGCTATTGCCAAAATTCTTCGATGAACCGTTCGCCGATTCTTCAGCGATTCCCACCTACCATGTATCGCGGCTGGCACGGCAGGCAGTAACCGTTGCTCTGGCCGGAGATGGCGGCGACGAAAGTTTTGCCGGTTACGGCAAATACGCAGTTGAACTTCAAGAAGACTTGGCCCGGCGTATTGTTCCCCGCCCTCTACTGGCTTTGGTGCAAGCAGCCGGACGAATGAGTGGTCACACTATGGTGCGCAAGGCTCGTTCTCTGGCCGGCAGTGCAATGCTGGAACCAGCCCGCGCATTTTATCGGACGAACACCTTCATTGATGATGACATACTTGATAGTCTGCTTTCGGATAAGTTGAAACGGGCATGTTCCGGGTATGACCCGGGCGAACATACGGTGCGTTACTGGGAAAAAGTACGCGGAGCAGACCATGTTACCTCAATGCTGTACACGGATCTTAAAACCTATCTTCCCGGTGACATCCTGGTCAAGGTTGACAGAATGAGCATGGCGCATTCACTTGAGGTCCGTGCACCGTTCCTTGATTACCGGGTAATAGAGTTTGCGGCGACCCTGCCGAGCAGCTGGAAAATCTCGGGTGGCGACAAAAAAATCATTCTAAAGAACACCTTCAGCAGATTGTTGCCAGAAACGGTTTTGAATCGTCCGAAACAGGGTTTCACCGTCCCGCTGGCGGCTTGGTTTAGATGCGATCTGAAGGCTCTGGCCGAGGAAAACCTGCTATGTCAGCCTGCTCTGGCCGAGTATCTATCTCTTGCAGAAGTACAACGGATTTGGCAGGAACACCAGAGTGCCAAGGCTGATCATGGCACTCTGCTTTGGAGTCTGCTGATGCTGGCTATCTGGCATCGGGAGTACCTGGGGGACAAGCATGTTTAACAATGTTAAGGCCGATCTCAAACGACTTAGTCCATCGGGAAAGACTTCTATGCGAACCGTAGTCTCAGGTTTGCTCTCCCAAGGCTTTCAGGCAATACTTGTGTACCGTTTTTTTCACTGGATGCACTGTAGGGGACTGTCCGGCCAACCATTACGCTTCATCTGCGAAAGATTCATCGAAATAACCACCGGCATCTCAATTCCCGCCTGCTGCCGGATCGGCGAGGGGTTTCGAATTCACCATTTCGGGGGTATTATTTTTCATCCCAGTGTTGAAATCGGCGATAATTGTACCCTCTACCAGGGTGTCACCATCGGTGACAGAGGCGAGTCCGGGAAAGCGGCCAAGATAGGCAACAACGTACTTATAGGGGCTGGCGCCAAAATCATTGGAGAGATCACCATCGAAGATAACTGTATGATCGGTGCAAATGCTGTCGTAACCAAGAACATGCCGGCCGGGACGACGGCCATAGGCGGTGCCTGTCGATACCGGTACCCGGATGGCAGGGTCGAATAAACTATGAAGCGATCATTAAACAATACAATTCCAAGGGTAATGGACCTGCGCGGCACATACAAGGGGGGAGGAGGACCTGACAAGACCGTGCTCAATTCTGCGGCTCAGCATGACCCTCAGCGGGTACATGTTCTGGTGACCTATATCAGGCAACCACATGATCACGAGTTCCAGATTCCGGAAATGGCACGTCGTCTCGGCATCAACTATGTTGACGTTGTTGACGGCAGTACTCTGGACCGGACCTGCCTAAAAGAGCTGAAGCGCCTTCTGCACGAGCATGGACTCACTGTAGTCCATGCTCATGACGACAAAACCCTGCTGTATGCCTGGTTGCTAAAAATTATGACTCCCGGCTTGAGGATTATGTACACCTGTCACTCCCATGCGGTCTACCGACGGGACGAGTTCGATGGGCTAAAGGCATATCTGGCATTCAAGGTTCGACAAAAAATACAGATATTCCTAATGAAACGCTACCTCACACCGGTTGTTACGGTGTCGCATGACACTAAAAAAAGACTGGTGGCCAATGGATTGGCTGGAATAGATGTGGACGTTCTCCATAACGGGATCGATATTGATTACTGGCGGCGTGATACTGCACTGCCGGTATTGAGGGGTGAACTGGGTATGTCCCCCGATAATATTCTGGTCGGAACTGTGGCTCGTATCACCTACGATAAGGACTTGCCGACCTTTTACCGCGTTGCCGAAGAGGTTGTCAGGCGCAATGCCAATGTTATCTTTGTCATTGTCGGAGACGGTTACGGAGACGAGTTGCCAAAGGCACGCGCCGAGGTTGCCAGTAGGGGACTCGAACATGTAGTGCGCTTTACCGGCCACCGCAATGATCTGCGCGACATATACGCATCATTTGACCTGTTTCTGATGACCTCCCTCACGGAAGGGATGCCAAATACTCTCCTTGAAGCGATGGCGCTGGGCGTGCCATCGGTTTCTACCAGGGTGGGGGGGGTGCCGGAATTGCTTGAGGATGGCAAAGAAGGTTTTCTTGCACCGGTTGGCGATGCCGAAGGGTTGGCCGCCGCCATCCTGCGGCTCATCCAGGATCCTGAGCTACTGGCGCAATGTGGTGCTGCCTGCCGCGAACGAGTAGAACAACACTTCTCATTCTCCCGCCGTGTGCGGCTGATGGAAGATTATTATGACTGGTTTGCCGGCAGCGGTCCACGTCCGGACCAGGTATAACAGGACACCAATGAAACCGGGTATGATCGAGAAAAAAATACTGCTTACAGAACGCATCGGGGTCACACGTTCCAGAGAGTACGTCCGTGTCGGCGTACCATTTGCGAAAGGAGAGCTGCTCAACGCCGGGGAACTCTCGTTACTGTCATCGGAACGTGAAGAACAACCGCTTCAGGCCACCCCCCTCAATCGCTGGAATGATGGCTCTATAAAATGGGCACTTCTTGATTTTGCTGCCACAGTACCACCTCGGGGTCAGGCAACCTATAACCTCGTCTCACTCAGTGGGGAAAATCGGAAGACCAGTTGCGGAATCCGCGTTACTCCTGGAAAAGATGCCTGGCAAGTGGACACGGGTGTTGCCGTTTTTTCTATTGATGCCAAGGAGTTTCGGCCTTTTGTATGTGTTACGAATTTTAACGGCGAGATCTTGGCAGCGGAAGGTAGCTGCAGTCTTTTGACAGCGGATAAAAACAGGCCTGTTCCACAGATAGAATCCATCGTCGTAGAAGCGGAAGGGTCTTTGAGAACGGTTTTGACTGTTCGGGGGCACTTCATGGGCACTGGGAAAGAGATTGCCCGTTTCTTCTGCAGGCTCCACTTTTTTGCTGACAGCAGTTGTGTGCAGCTTGATTTCACCATTCATAACCCCCACTCAGCACGGCATAGCGGCGGTCTCTGGGATCTTGGAGATCCTAAATCTTTTCTTTTCAGAGAATTGACATTAGAGCTCAATTTTCCGAAAGGTAATATTACGGAGATTCTGTGCTCTCCCGAACCGGGAATAGAACCGATCCGGTGCGACGAGACTGAGGGAAGCCTTTCGCTGTATCAGGAATCAAGTGGTGGCGAAAACTGGCTTAGCCCGGCACATCGCACCAGGGATGGTGAGGTGGCGTTCACTCTAAAAGGCTACGAAGTCTGCCGTGGTGATAAGCAGGTTGCCATGGGCACACGGGCAACTCCACTTTTTTGGTGCGGTTCCGGCTCTTCAGGTGTTTCGGTCGTACTGCCCCGCTTCTGGCAGGAATTCCCTAAAGCCATTGACGCACAGAGTCGCAACCTGAAAATTGCCCTTTTCCCAGGTCGTTTTCCCCATTTTCATGAGTTGCAAGGTGGAGAACAAAAAACACACAAGATACATTTGGACTTTGCTGCGCATCCCGGCACCCTGGAATGGGCCCGCTCCCCGCTTACTGCAACGGCCTCTCCCGAGGTAGTTCAACACGCCGGTGTCATTGCCGATTTCCCTCTCGTTGATTACGAAAATAAAAATGTGAAGAGCTTAGTTGAACAGTTTATCTCCGGCCCGGAAGAGTTTCTTCGTAAGCGCGAAGCGATTGACGAATATGGCTGGCGCAACTTCGGGGAACTCTATGCCGACCACGAGGCGGTTTACCATAAGGGCGCTGAGCCGTTCGTCTCACACTACAATAATCAGTACGACCCCTGTGCCGGTATGTATCGTATGTTTCTGGCAACCGGCAATCCGCTTTGGGGTGAGCTGGCATCAGACTTGGCTCGACATGTTCTCGATATTGACATTTACCACACCAGCGAAGATCGGGAGGAATACAATAACGGCCTGTTCTGGCACACTGACCACTATGTAGCAGTCGGCCTTGCCACACACCGCTCATTTTCGTTGGAACAGATCGGAAACAGGGATCCGCGTTTCTGTGGCGGTGGACCGGGAGCGGAGCACTGTTATACAACTGGGCTTATGCTCCACTACTTTCTGACTGGCGATCCCGATGCTCGTGATGCCGTAGTTGGGTTGGCTGAATGGTGCTATCGTTCGCTCCATGGTTCCCACACCGTCATGGCAACGATCAAGAATTCCATCTCTTATCTTTCTTTACTGCGCAGTGCCGACAAAAATAATCCTCCGCTTTTTCCACGGTTCCCGCTTACCAGGGGCACAGGCAATGCGATCAGTTCATGTGTTGACGCCTATGAAGTCAGTGGAAACTGTGAATTCCTTCATTTGGCAGGGGAACTCATCCGTGGCGCCCTCCACCCAGATGATGATATTGACGCACGTGACCTTCTGAATTCCGAAGTAGCCTGGTCCTACACCGTTCTTCTGGTGGCAGTAGCCAAATATCTCGGAAAAAATGATGAGTTGGAGATATATGACGACAGCAACGCCTATGCCAAAGCCTGCTTGCTGGCATACGCCGAATGGATGTGCGGACATGAATATCCATACCTTGACAAACCCGATCTTCTCGAATATCCCAACGAAACCTGGCCGGCTCAGGATCTGCGCAAGAGTGTTATCTTCTACTACGCGGCACGCTATGCGGAACCGCTCCGTCGGGATGTTTTTGAGGAGCGCGGTCGTTACTTCTACGCGGCTGCATCAGAAGAGCTTGCGCGGCATTCAACCAGCACTTTTACTCGCCCATTGGTGCTAATGTTGCAGAACGGATGGGTTGGAACGCGGCTTGCGAAGAATATTCAAACAACACCCGTCGCTGGACACGAGCATTTTTTTGGTCCTAAAACTCCGAATTTTTGCATTTCTTCCGTAGCAAAGCGAATCGTCGGAGAGTTTAGGCAGGCAATAAACCGGTTTAGCCTAAAGAGAGAGATTGCCTGGTTGCGTGCGAGGATTGGATAAATATTAGAGTAGGGATTGAATAAACTGGATTCAGACAACATCTTCTCGATCCAAGAAAAAGGAAATATACGACCGTTATGGCAGACCTGAAAAAGATTACAATATTGCATGTCGTATGGTCTCTTGAAGTTGCCGGGGCTGAAAAACTTGCTTTTGATATGGTTCAGGCGCTGCCGCGTGACAAGTTCAGCACAATTGTCTGCAGTGTTAATAAAGATGGCCTTCTGGGAGAACGGTTGCGCAAAGACGGGTATACCGTCTACCACCGCAACAAGGGTACTGGGTTGGATTGGGGCATGGTGAGATGGCTGCGTGAAATTATAGTTCGCGAACAGGTAGACGTGATCCATGCGCATCAGTATAGTCCAATGGTTTACGCTGCTCTAGCCTCGTTTGCGAATCGGCAGCTCACCATTGTCTATACTGAACACGGACGAAACTATCCTGAACAGCGACATTGGAAAAGAGAACTTATTAACCCGTTGCTGGCCAGGATGATTAATCACGTCGTGTCTATATCCGAAAATACCCGAAGGGCTATGATAGAGTACGACCGCCTGCCAGGCAGACGAATCAGGGTTATTCATAACGGTGTAGATTTGAAAAAGGTCCGAGGATTGGCTGACACCTGCAAGAAACGTCTCGAACTTGAAATTCCGGAAGGATATGAAATTATAGGTACTGCTGCCAGATTCGATGAGGTGAAAAACCTGCCGATGATGTTGCGAACTTTCCGGCACGTGCTTAATAAGCGCCCTAGAACCTTGCTGCTACTGGCAGGAACCGGTATCTTGGAGGATTACCTGAAAGATCTGACCAGAGAATTGGGAATCGAAAGTAATGTACGCTTTCTTGGTCTGCGACATGATTTACCCGACCTGTTGAGGATTTTTGATGTTTTCTTGCTTACATCGTTTACCGAAGGAGTCTCCATAACACTGCTCGAAGCCATGGCAAACGGCGTCCCCACTGTGGTTACCAATGTAGGAGGGAATCCTGAAGTGGTCATAGACGGCGAAACTGGGTACCTTGTTTCTCTGGGGGAAGATAAGGAAATGGCTGTAAAGATAGTACGTTTACTTGAAAACCGGCAGTTTGCCAAAGGTATGGGGGGAAAAGGCATGAAACGGGTGGAAGAGAGTTTTTCTTTTACCCGTATGATGGCCTCCTATCTGGATTTATACGGTGTTGATGCAGTGGAGGAGCTGGAATTTGCGTGATATTGTATTAGCGCTGTTGGTAGTTTTTTCGATTCCCCTGGTATTAAAACGTCCGATTTTAGCTATGGCCTTGTATCTTGGAGCGAATGTTGTACGACCAGAGATGTTTTTTTGGGGCGGTAGCGGTGGGTCATACTTCTTTATGGTCTACTTTGTCTTGATTGTAATTACCACATTTGTCGGCCGATTTTATCGTAATGCCGGCCGGATTAATAATCGGGAATTTCGGTTAATGGTCTGGCTCTTTGTTGCTGTAATGGTTTCCACAATATTTGCCCAGTACCCCGTATTCCGTGGAGATTATTATGTTATAGAGTTACTCAAGGTGTTCATTATCGGTTCATTTATCTACATGCTTGTGAATGATTTCAGTGAAATAAAGATGCTGCAGAATGTACTGCTCGGCTGTTTTGCTTTTCTGGGAATATGGGGAATTCAACAGCAGTTTATGGGCAATGAAAGGCTTGAAGGTCTTGGCGGATCAGCTTGGGGTGATTCTAATGATGTAGCAGCAGTTTTTGTCCTGTTTCTGCCCGTTGCTCTTGCCAAGGTATTTACCAGCGCAAACCGTAAAGAGTATTGGAAAGCAATCTGCATTGTTGCGATCATGGTAATACTGATTGTCTGCACCAAATCGCGTGCCGGATTGCTGGGGATTGTAGCATCCGTTGTTGCCTATGGTTATTATTCCAGAAACATGCGTAAAATTACCTTTGTATTTCTGTTGATGGCTGCCGTGGCGGCACCATTTGCAGGCCAGGCATATATTGAACGGATGGCGACGATGAAGAGCGAAGAAAGCCTCGATTCGTCTGCCAATTCCCGCTTCATTCTCTGGCAGGCCGGCTTGATGGTCTTTGCTGATAACCCCCTCTTCGGCACCGGTTTTCTAACCTATCCTGAAGCAAAAATGAAATATCGTGGCCGGTTTCCCGAACTAGACGAAGCATTCAGAAATGAGGTGTTCAGAATAGAGGACAAAAAAGTAACACATAATACCTACATCCAGGTTATGTCTGATTGCGGCCTGTTCGGAGCAATTCCCTACGTTCTATTGATATGTGGAGGGATTCTGTCTGGCTTTCGCGCGCGACAACTTTTGGTATGTTTTCCCTTCATGAGGGAAAAATTGACATGGCTTTGTGGGCTCAGTGCCGGGATTACAGGATTCGCAGTCTGTATTATTACCCTTGATACGCTGCTGGTTATTTTCCCCTATGTTCAACTGATTTTTATTGGGATGTTATCGAGGATGATCGCCGCCGACACAGAAGCGGACATTTCCCTTGCTTCATCTCATTCGGTGTATGGTGGAAATAAAGCATGATGCCGGATCAACTTGAAAGAAATTTACTTCTTTTCCTTGATCCGTACGGCGAAGTGAACGTTGCGACGTGGCGTTTCGTTAAATGGCGAAGATCTGGTAAAGCACCAATCCGTCCGGCATCTGAAACCGACACGTCCGTAATATCGATCTACTGTTTTGATCGTATTGATATTATTGGGTATTTCCGCTATTGCCGGTATGTAAAAACGTGCGGGCTCCCTTACAATATTAGAAAGGTTCTGTTTATTGACGATGGTCTTCTCTCATCATTTTTCGATGCCGATAAAACAGAAGGGTACCGGGCTTTTTCTTCAAATCACCTTCCAAGTGCGACCAGTCTGCGTCAACGACTGGTACGGTTGTTGCCTCTTGTCCTGAGGGCTGAAAAGAGATATTTGATCATCGGACATAACAGCACTAACGAAAATGCAATTCAATATGAAGTGGCTGCCAATCTCACAACTAAGGATTTCATGTTTTTTTCGAACGCTGGCGGCAAGTTGTTGCTGACTTCTGCTGAGACGCTTCATTCTGGGCAAGGTTTGGTGGCCAAGACCACATCGTGTTCTGCTTACGTGGAGGTAATGGAAAAAGAGTTCTCAACCATGCTCCGTATTGCAGAAATTCAGGGTGAGTCTGCCTCTCTTCCGGATGTGGGAAAGCGCTTCCAGTTCGGAAATCGGATCTTTTATACCGAATCATACGTTAAAGGTAAAAGCCTTCGCGATGTTCTGCACATGCTTTCATGTAGAAATAACATCCCTGAGATCTGTGCATACCTTGATCGTCTTGATATTTGGTTCGAGAAATACAGAGCAGCATTCCGGGGTGAACCACTGCATTTGGCATTGTGTTACCGGCACCTTTTTGAGGCATTTTCAGGACAGTACGGCGAACACCCTAAAGCAGGTGTGATTGAGGAGATGGCACGTGAAGCTGTGAAGGAAATTGCCGGAAAGCATGTATTTATTGTTCCTATTACCGCTCACAATGATCTCTGGCCGGGTAACATGGTTGTTGGTGACGATGGATTGGTGGCAATTGATTGGGAAAGGGCTGTTGAAAACAGGGCGCCATTGTTTGATTACTATTGGATGATTATTTCATCAGCGCTTGAGTATTTCGTTTGTAAAATCGGTTCAGTCGACTATTCAAGGGCCTTTCGCCTCTTCCTTTTTGGTGGTGATACTGTTGCTCGACATGCAGTAGAGGTGTTGAATACATTTCTGCTCAGGTTGGGACTTGACAGAAATATGCATCAGAACTTTATGCTGTTGTTTTTAATGGAATGGTCGGTTCAAGGATATCTAGCCCTTGGCTGTCAAACCGATATGGACAGGGTGGCATTTGGAGAACTTGTCACATTTATTGAATCCAGCAATGATGGGAAATTCTCGTAATGAAAAACAAGAATATCTATCTCCAAATGAATGCCCGACTAGTACCGGAACTCCATCATGTTTAAACGTAATATTTTCGAAAACATTCTTTCAAATTGGGCCAGTCTGGTGGTCACTGTAGCCATTTCATTTTGGATGAGCCCTATAGTCGTCCACTCGCTCGGCAACGAACTGTACGGTGTCTGGACTTTGATAGTGTCAGTAACAGGATACTTCACTGTACTCGATTTTGGTGTTAACACCGCAGTAGTCCGTTACATATCAAGCTGTAATGCCCAAGATAATCAAGCAGGCGGTAGAAGGGTCTACTCTACGTCTCTTGCCATTTTCGCCGTAATTGCTGCCGTGATAGTACTCTTTTCAATTGGCTTCGGGTATTTTTTCCAGGATATTTTCAAACTGTATGACATTCCGCGCCTTTATCTCTATGTCGTTTTCCTCCTTTCTGCTTTGGATCTGGCGTGTGGTCTCCTCTTTTCCGTATATCTTGGGTGTCTGAACGGACTACAGGAGTTCAAATTCATTAATGGAACATCTATTATAGTTAATATAATAAAAAGCGTTATTGTAGTATATCTGCTAAAACATGGGTATGGCCTGCTGACTCTTGCAGTTTCGCAACTCTGCGCAAACCTGGCGCGGGCCTCGCTTGAGTATGCCCGTATAAAAACCGACTACAAATATTTGTATTTCAGCCGCAAATTTGTGGACAGAGACACGATCCGGCATATTTATAACTATAGCATCTACAGCTTTGTCATCGCGATTGCGTTGAAGCTTCTTTTCTATACCGATTCGGTTGTTATCGGCTCAATGATTAGCGTTTCAGAGGTTACCTTTTACGCAATACCATCCTCACTTCTAGATTATCTCGAAAAATTTGTCTGGGCCATAATTGCGGTACTGATACCATTAATCAGTGCCAATGAGGCCAGTGGTGAAAGTGACGAGAATGTCAATCTCTACATAATGGGGACTCGCTATTCTCTTCTGATCAGTACGCCCATCATTGTCTCGCTGTACTTTTATGGCGGCAGCTTCATCAGTGTTTGGATGGGACCGGCAATCGGCGAGCGGTCCCAATGGGTACTCAGGCTGCTGCTGATCGGTTTTGGTCTGGCCATGTCCCAGTTGATAGCACACGGAATATTGAAAGGGACCAGCAAACATAAGGTCCTGGCGTACATACTGATCATAGAGGCCATGCTCAATCTCGCGATGAGTGTCGTGTTGGCACGGCCTTATGGAATAGAAGGCGTGGCTTTCGGTACCATGATCCCACTCATCTTAGCCACATTGGCGATTGTTTTATATACCTGCCGATTGTTGCGGTTGAACATTTGGACCTATCTGTCGCGTGCCTATTCCGGAGCGGTAGCTGGTCTTTTGGCGTCTCTCGTCGTCGTGCATTTCATCACTTTCAAAACCGATAGCTACAGCACTGTTTTTTTTGCTAGTAGCCTGGTTGCAATCGCCTTTCTGTGTCTTGCCGTCCCGATTGCTACTGACAGAGAACATTGGGCGGCATCATTGAGCAAAATCAAAAATAGTCTTGGTTTTAGGTCTAATTAGATAGGGAGAGTTGCGGTGCATGAATTTACTCCTGGGCTGGTATCGGTAATTGTGCCGGTATATAACCGTGAACAGTTCGTGTGTAAAACGCTGGACAGCATTTTGAGTCAATCTTACCCGTTTTTAGAGATCGTGGCGGTTAATGACGGTTCAAGCGACGGTTCACTGGCGGTTCTTTCGGAATATGCGCAACGTCACCCGGGAAAGATTGTTGTCATCGACCAGTGTAACACTGGCCAGGTTAGGGCCAGGAACAACGGAATTGCTGCCTCTCGGGGAGAGTATATAGCTTTTCTGGATAGTGATGACACTTGGGAGCGGGATAAGCTCTTTCTCCAAATCCCGCTTTTCAAAGGCAACGTCGGGTTGGTGTACAGTGGCATCAATGAAGTTGACTCCTGTGGCCGTACAACCAGCACGATTCTCCCTGAGCCCGGCATGCGTGGAGATGTTTTTTCTCACCTGCTTGTAAGGAATCGAATGACGGGAGGGTCTGTAGTTGTGGCACGCAAAGCGCTAGACGTGGTCGGTGGCTTTGATGAATCGTTTCGCGCCGCGGAGAATTGGGACCTCTGGATCAGGATTTCGAGAGAATATGAGGTTGATTATGTTGATAAACCTTTAGTGAATTATCTGAAGCATCCTGGCAATATGTCGCAGGATAGCTCACGGATGGCTCAGGGGGCGTGGAGCATTCTACAGAAGCATCTACCAGGCATCCCGAAAGAAGGACATCTCAAAAAGAGCTATCTGGAAGCATATGCAAATTACCATTACGGCATGGGTGTACAGCATTTTGGTAAAAATGAATACAGAGAAGCGCGGAAGATGTTTTTTTTGTGCTGGAAATTCATGCCAATCTATCGGGATAGCCTGGTGAGGGTTTGTCGAACCTTGTTGGGCAAAAAAATCAATATTTTACTGTCCAACATTAAAGCATGTATCAAGTAATTCAGCGGAGCAATGATTTCATGTTATCGGGTGGTGTATTGTGAAAACATTAATTATATCTGTTGATTATCCCTTGCCTGAAGACAAAGGGAACAGGATGCGCACGATGCATTTTGTCAGGTTCTTCTTGCAACATGGTGACGTTGACCTTATGTGTTACAAGTCTCACGCTCCGCTGGAATCATCGACATCACCATTCAGAAATAAATTTTACATCGAAATGAATGCTGGCAATACAGACAATAACAGCAATTTTATTAACGCAATACGTGACAAGTTTATTGATTGCAAGCCTTGGATAGTCAATAACTTCACATCCGATACGATTAAACAGATACATTCAGTTATATTAAGAGAGGACTATGACACAATTCTCTGCCGGTATTCAGTAAATGCTTATCCGCTATTAAGCCTGCCTATAAAGTACAAGCAACGTGTAGTACTGGATATTGATGACCTTATGACAGGGGACTTATACGATGCAATGAACGGGGTGCAAAAAGGGTTATCAAGAATCAAGGCGGCTATAGATAAGGTAGTGTTTCACATATATCAGATGAAATGCCTCAAGCTTGGTAGGGTGCTATTCTGTTCGGAAACTGACAGATCGAAAATGGCAAAGTATGCTTCTGTCGACAATATGTTTGTGGTGCCCAATATTGTTCCGAAACAGGAAATACCAGAGGATTATAATCGGGATGGTTACAATAACAAATATTTACTGTTTGTTGGAACGTTGTCATATCAACCAAATGAAATGGGCATACTGTGGTTTATACATGAAATATTTGAAAAACTGCCCGAGAAACTTCAAGATTTTAAATTGCTAATTGTAGGCAAGGCCCCAGGGGAAAACCTCAAAAAAATATGTTCACAGCACCCCAAAATAGAGCTTATCGCAAATCCTCCAGATGTTGTGCCCTATTTTGAAAAAAGCTTCGCGGTTATTGTCCCAGTTCTTGTAGGTGGTGGGACACGGATAAAAATACTGGAAGCAGGGAATTGTTTTAGGCCCGTTATTACTACAAAACTAGGTGCACACGGTTTAGAACTTGAAGATTATAAAACAGTACTTAATTTTGAAGGTTGTGAGGATTTTCTCAATAAAATGCAATGGCTTAAGGATAAAGTAAATTACAAAAAAGTAGTTAAGAATTTAAAGATTATAGTCAATTCTGAATATTCTGAAAATAATTTTAACAATTCACTGAAAAAAGCCACCGGACTATCTAAATAATAAGCAGTAAACAGAGGTTGCCATGGGACTGGGATCCACACTATATAAGAGCTCTCCGCATATATTGAGAACTGCAATGTTGAACCTTTACGCTTGTTCACTCAATTTTGAACGTTATGGCAAAAAATTTGAACGGGTTCTGGAGGAGTTTGAAAGAAACGAAAAATTTTCGCGAGGAGAAATGGCAGAATATCAGCGTGAAAAGCTTATAGCTCTCATTCGTCATGCACATAAGCACGTTCCCTATTATCGTGATGTTATGCATGAATTGAAGTTGGTGCCTGACGATTTTAAGGATCTAAAAGATATCGCTAAACTACCAATTCTTACCAGGGATGAAGTCAAACTGCACAATAGACGCCTTCAAGCAGACAACGTACCGAAGTATAAGATTCGTCACGGACATACAAGTGGGACAACCGGATCTCCTCTGGGGTTTTTGTGGGACATTAATGTCTGTGTTGCACACCATGCTGCTGATTGGCGGCAGAAGAAATGGGCCGGTCTCGAGTTTGGAGACCCATTTATTTCATTGCAAGGACGACAGGTCGTACCGGCAGACAGAAAAAAACCGCCTTTCTGGGTGATGAACTATATGCATAATCAGTTGTTTATGTCATCATTTCACCTTAAAGATGAATATCTTGGTTCATATGTGAAAAAAATTCAGCAATTTAAGCCGATGGGAGTCGAGGGATACCCGTCTAGCATCTACATTCTAGCCCGCTATCTCAGCAAAATAAAAGCATATTGCCCAGTACCTGCAGTACTCACTTCTTCCGAAACCCTTCTTCCGATGCAGCGAGAACTAATAGAAGAACGCTTTCAATGTGAAGTGTTTGATTTTTTTGGTATGGCAGAAAGGGTGCTTTACGCATCAGAATGCCGGTGTCATGCTGGGAAACATTTGAACTCAGATTACGGAATTGTGGAAATTATTGATAAGGATAGCAATGTTCTCCCAGAAGGTGAATTTGGAACAATTGTAGCCACTGGTCTCTGGAACTTTGCAATGCCTTTGATACGGTACGAGACAAGTGATGCGAGCTCCATATTGCCAGGACAATGTGCATGTGGGCGAAGCTTTCCGCTAATGAATCAGGTTATGACTAAATTTGAGGATATTATAGTTCTTGCGGATGGCAGGATGATTCCATCTTCTGTACTTACGCACCCATTCAAACCACTAAGCAGTATTTTAAAGTCACAAATTGTCCAAATCGATTTCAATACTATAGAGGTAAATATTGTAAAAGGTAGTGAGTATACTGAGAACGATACGTCAATATTGATGAAAGGCATGAAAGAAAGATTAGGAGATAATGTTACGATCAGTATCAGATTTGTTCAGGATATTCCAAATGATAAATCAGGCAAGTTTAGATGGGTAATATCTAAGGTAAGAATGAGTTGAGAATGGTACATTTTCGAAGTGTCTGTGGATCGCGTGTAGTTGAAAAATGATCTAGCTGAAGCGTCGTGTCACAAGTCAGGAGAAAGACAAATGCATCTTAATCGCAATAAGGTGTTTGTAAATAACTGTTTGAACTATGATGATATGAATGGTTCGCTACTCCCGGATTCCATTTTCTCTCAGATTAATCCAGGAGATAAAGTAGTTCTTAAACCCAATTGGGTATTAGAATCACATAAATTCAAGAAGGATGAATGGGACTATGTGATCACCAACCCGACTATTATCACTGCAGTACTGCATAAAGTGATGAAACGCCTCTCAGGGAGAGGGCGTATCAGTATTATAGATGGCCCTATGACGGAAGCTTCATTCGGCAAATTGATATCTCACTATCCAGTTGAAGAATGGCAATGTCTCGCAGACCAGAATGGCATTGTCTTGGAGATTATTGATCTTCGAGATTATGAATGGGTGATGAAAAATGGTATAATCATCGAGAGAAAGGCAATTCCAGGTGACCCAAGAGGAAAGGTTCTTATAAATCTTTCGGGTGAGTCAAGTGAGTTTTGGGGGCACAAAAAATCCAAGCGGGGTTATTACGGAGCTGATTACGATCGGTCTGAAACTAATCGTGCTCATGACGGTAGTTGCAATCTCTATAGTGTTTCGCGTACCGTCATAGAGTCGGATGTTTTCATTAATATACCGAAGCTTAAAACACATGCTAAGGCCGGGCTGACTTGTTGTTTAAAGAATCTTGTGGGGGTAAATACGTATAAAAATTACTTGCCACACCATTCTGAAGGCAGTCCAAATGAAGGCGGTGACCAGTTTCCTTCTGATAATATGAATGCTCGACTTGAAGGCCCATTAATCAGTTTCATGAAGCAACACGTTCTTAAGAATCAATTGCTGGCTCGTGTTCTAAGTCCGTTAAAGACCTTAGCACTAAGGTTTTTTGGTGATAGCAGTTGTGTGGTGCGCAGTGGGTGCTGGTATGGTAATGATACACTTTGGCGAATGATATTGGATCTCAACAAGGTGCTTTTGTATGCTAGTCCTGAGGGGGAAATGTGCACTCTTTCACCGCTCCGAGGTAAACGTTACATAGGGATAGTTGATGCTGTACTTGCAGGAGAAGGAAATGGACCACTCTCGCCGGACCCTGTAAATATGAATTATATTATCTGTGGTACTAATCCTGTTGCGATCGACGCAATCTGCGCTGTGCTGATGGGGTTTGATCCTAGGAAAATTAAAACAATCGCCAAAGCCTTTGAAATCAGAAAATTTGCTGTCTGTGATTTTGTAATTGAGCAGGTGAGTGCGCAGTTTAAGGATGGTTTAGAATATAAATTAGATCAACTGCCCCCGGAAATGATTGTCCAATTCAAGCCACACTTTGCATGGGCTGGACATATAGAAAAAGACAGTACAAAAACAAACATGGGTCGTTGAATATACTTTGTTGTGTAAAAAGTAGTATCGTTCGAAACAAATTACTAAGCACGGCACTACCTGTGTACTGGGGGAAAATGTTACCGCACGTGAGCTTCGTTATACCTTGTTACAATGAAGTGGGATATATCAAAGACTGTCTTGAATCTATTTATAATCAAAATGCAAATCATATTGTATATGAGGTTATAGTAGTAGACAATGGTTCAACAGATGGCACTAGAGAAATTGCGACTTCTTTGGGTGCTAAAGTTATATTAAATGCCAAACGAGGAGCATCAGCATCACGTAACTTGGGAGCCAGCAAAGCACAGGGATCGTTACTTGCTTTTGTTGATGCAGATTGTATTATTGATAATAAGTGGCTGGCCAGCTTGTCCGTTCATCTTGCTGATTCTAGCGTCGCTGCTGTTGCGGCTCCTGCAATTCCGGCCGTTGATGGGATGACATGGGTTGAAAAAGGATGGTCCGAATTTTTTGTCTGTCAAGCAAATATTGATCAGAAAAACATTCGAAGTGTTTCAAACCTTGCTTCCTCTAATATGCTGATCACTAGAGCTGTTTTTAATAAAATAGGAGGATTTGACGAAGGACTTCTGAGTTGTGAAGACTATGATTTATCCTTAAGACTTAATAAGTATGGGGCTTTGTTGCTTGACGAGCGTCTTTGTGTAACACATTTAAGGGAGTCTAAGTCTTTGGGCGAGTTGTTTCTTAGAGAAGTTGCTAGAGGGAGATTCTCTTTGCGCTGTTTTGTTAAAAATAGCTTTAATTATCGAGAGTTACCAAGTATTATTATCCCTTTTCTGTACGTCGTTCTCGTTATCAGCACCATTTTATTTTCCATACTCAAGAAAACTGAATTATCTCTGCTTTTGTGTGCATCTATTTTAGTTATCCCAACAATATACATAATCAGAAGTGGTATTAATATCAATAGGATGAAAAACTTTGTACATGGCTATGTTATTTCGGCTACTTATACTACAGCAAGATCTGCCGCTTTAATAATAGAAGTCTTCGACATAATAAAAAACTTTGTCAGAAGATAGTTGTTGAGATACCGGTTTTGTAATTAGGGGTTAGTTTGGCTACGCTATTGGCAAACTTTGCTTTCGAACCGTAGTCGCGGGCGCGAGGTGGGCTGGAAAAAGTGGGCATTATAAAGTGTAGTAAAGTTGCTATCACACATGAGGTGTCCATTGGGGAGTTTCCCGTGCCAGTTTCACAAATGAGTTCAAGGGAAAAAACAATTATTGTTGCATAAATTGAGCTATGTGATTTTGCGCACAATATTTCCTACCGCTTGCATATAAGATGATAAAAAATAGATATAGCAACGAAAATACTAAACCATTTGCGAGAATGGGACGGAAAGCCTATAGGGTCTCATCGAGACAGCCGGGTCGCCGAAATGCTTTGATGAATTTTCATCATACTTAGTGGCGGTCCGGCTTTATTACTTTATTAGACAGGGAGAAATTATATGTACAAAACAATTACAACGATGATGCTTACGTTTAGTTTGTGTGTGATGCTGATTAACACTTCGTACTCAGCGGTGCTTTTTGAAAACAATTTTGATTCTTTGCAAACTTGGAATCCAACAGGTTCTGATGCTTGTTGGCAGAATACAGTGATGATAGACGGTGGGTCGAATTCCTGCAAAAATAAATCACCTGGTCCTGCGCCAAGCGTATTTAATGATTACCGGCTTCTAACGCCACAGTGCAGCAGCATTGCACCTATGCACGTTGGCGGTGCGGCTGACATTGCCGCTCTCAAAAGTACCGCAGGTTTTACGCCATATAACAATGTAGGGAAGTCATATGTGCATTTTTATGAGCCTTGTATGTCCTCTAGCGGTGGCTGGGGATCCGATGGCTTGCTTGGGGTGTATTTGGGGAAATCTGCCGGTAACTCTGAGTTGTACGTTCAGGCTAAAGTAAGGTTTGATCCCAATTGGGTGTGGCAGAATGGTTCACAGTTGAAGTTGATGCACATTGCACATTTTGATGAAAACTATAATCAAGGGGTATTACAGGCTTACGAGTTTTTTAACTATAATCTTCCTGATATGGTGCCAGGTATCTACGTGAACACGCTCTATTACCCAGAGCCACAATTCTATTTACACAGTTCTCACGCTGACGTAGGAAAAACTACTGCATCGGTAGTGACGACCCCCCCTAGTCACATCAATATATCAGACGGAAACTGGCATACAGTTAAATACCACGTGAAGTTGAATACTGCGGCAAACTTGGCAAATGGTGTTAAGGAAATGTGGCTAGATGGTCAGTTGGTAGCCAGTTACACCGATGTGCCGTGGACTGGAGCCAATACTCCAACAGCCGCAGCGTATGGATTCAACCGGGTTATTTTCGGCGGTAACTCCAGCAATATATTTGGCACAGCAGATGGAAGGACACAATGGTATGCACTAGACGAACTAGTGATTAGCACGACTGATATATCAACAAACTATGTAATAGGTGGAGTAAGTGCAGCTCCTGCACAAGTTAAGAACCCGCTGGGCACAAAATTGTAAGGTGACAAGACAAGTTAAAGTAATGAGTGGTTGTTTTGAAGGATTCAAGATGAATTTAAGTATAGTTCAGCTGCTTGTCCATGCTTTTGCCAGTTCAAGCATAATGATGAATTTACTAATGCCCGGTTTTTACGGAACGGTTGGCTATGGTCCTTGGAAGGAATGTCGGGTGCACTATTCATCACGTAACCGAAATAGGACCAAGTTCTTCTCGGAATGAGCTAAGCTGGTCTAGCACGTACTCGAATGGCTTAGTCCCGAAGACTACATCGACTTCCGACGTTAATATTTAAACAATTCCTGATTAGTACGAATCTTCCGCTTCTGAGCGGATACGACTTATTGTGACAC
>MTLC01001269.1_pt1 | contig 55671 bp, 51 predicted proteins | sample 1982451 | NCBI WGS metagenome assembly MTLC01 (sample SAMN05710165, study PRJNA340218) | biofilm metagenome | isolation source: sample SPH anode biofilm adapted to +100 mV | place: USA | collected 2012-02-03 | reverse complement strand
AAACCGTTAATTCTCACCAACTAACGCTGTTTTAATAATCGAACTCAGGTTTTTAATTTGATTATTATGATTAACTCTTGAAAAAATGTAACAGTTGAGTTAGTTCCATTTTGGAATGAACTGATTTTCCAAAGTGCAAAAAAATCACATTGCTTTCTATATTCTCAACGTGTGCAAATTTTGCAACAGTTCATAAATTCCGATTGTTAAGGATTTCAATTGCGGGATTGTTTTATTAATCAGCGGCTTGGAAGCCGCTACACCCAAGCACGGTTATATCTTCCACTCAAAGCCGTCTTTGGTATCTTTTATTTCAAAGCCCAATGCGGTCAACTCGTTGCGAATTTTATCCGAGGTTGTCCAATCCTTATTCTTTTTGGCTTCCAAGCGAATATTAAGCAATAAGTCAATGGCTTTTTTGTAGGCTTCGGTGCTTTCCGAGTTTTGTTCTTCGGTTTGAAGCCCCAAAATATCTTCCAAATAGAGTTTGAAAACTGACTTTAATTCTTCCAAATCGTCTTCTGATAGGGATTCTTTGCCATCGGAAGCCAAATTAATAACCCGCAACGTGTCAAATAGATGCGAAATAACAATCGGTGTATTTAAGTCGTCATTCATCGCGTCTTCGCATTTCTGACGCAGATTGCCGATTTCGACAGAAGAGGTGGGACTTACTGCGAGTTTTTGTAATCGCGCATACCCTTCCATCAGCCGTTCCAGTCCTTTTTCGGACGCTTCGAGCGCTTCGCTGCTGAAATCCACCGTGCTGCGGTAGTGTGCCTGCAAAATAAAAAACCGAATGGTCATCGGACTGAATGGCTTGGTAAGCAATGGATGGTTTCCGGTAAAAAATTGCTCTAACGTGATAAAATTACCGAGCGATTTGCCCATTTTTTGTCCGCCGATGGTAATCATATTGTTGTGCATCCAATATTTGACGCTGTTCTTGCCCAATCCGGCTTGATTTTGGGCTATTTCACACTCGTGGTGAGGGAACATCAAGTCCATACCGCCGCCGTGAATATCAAACTCTTCGCCGAGATATTTTGTTCCCATTGCGGAACATTCCAGGTGCCAACCCGGGAAACCTACGCTCCAAGGCGCTTTCCAACGCATAATGTGCTCCGGCGAGGCTTTTTTCCACAAAGCAAAGTCCACGCTTCGGCGTTTTTCGGATTGCCCGTCCAGTTCGCGGGTGGTTTCGAGCAGCTCGTCAATATTTCGCCCTGAAAGTTTGCCATAGTGGTGTTTACTATTGTACTTTTCCACATCAAAATAAACGGAACCATCACTTTCATAAGCGAATCCCGCATCAAGAATTTTTTGTACAAATTCTATTTGTTCCATAATGTGCCCGGACGCGTGCGGTTCAATGCTTGGCGGAAGTACATTGAGCGCTTCCATGGCTTTGTGATAACGAAGGGTGTAGTATTGCACAATTTCCATTGGTTCAAGCTCATCCAGACGGGCTTTTTTGGCTATTTTATCTTCCCCCTCGTCCGCATCGTTTTCTAAATGTCCCACATCTGTAATGTTGCGTACGTAACGCACTTTGTAGCCTGATTGCTGTAAATATCGGAACAAAATATCAAATGTAATGGCAGGACGAGCGTGTCCTAAATGTGGATCACCATACACGGTAGGTCCGCACACGTACAAACCTACGTTAGGTGCGTGAAGCGGCGTAAATAGTTCTTTTTTACGGGTTAATGTATTGTAAATTTGAAGTTTATTCGTCATAATTGTATTTTAAAGCTATGTTTTTCTTTGTGAAGTTTTAATTAGGGATAGTCAAAATATTTTTTGTTGAAAAATTATGTTTCCTTTGTAAAAAGTGTTTATAGCGACATTTAGCCGATTTTAAAAAGACAAAGATACAAAATTTTGATGGGTAGTATGGAAATTTTAAGGAATAAACCTTTAATTTACCGAGTTTATCGTTTTTATAAAATAGGGTTGTCATTGATGTAACTTGTTGAAAACGATTATTTTTAAGTGAGAGCAAACTGAAAAATATTTTTCGTGGGGCTAATGATCTAAAACACAGAAATTTTCCGCCGGTCTTTCTTTATTCCAAAAACTTTTTGTACCTTTGCGTCCGCTTTTCGAGAAAAAGCATAGGTATAATCATCAAAAATTTTATAAAAAATGCCAGTAAAAATTAGACTCCAACGCCATGGCCGCAAAAGCTATGCGTACTATCACATTGTGATTGCAGACAGTCGTGCTCCACGTGATGGAAAATTCATTGAACGTATCGGTTCTTATAATCCGAACACCAACCCGGCAACTGTTGATTTGAAATTCGACAGGGCATTGTATTGGTTAAATGTAGGCGCACAACCAACGGACACTACCCGTAACATTCTTTCAAACGAAGGTGTTTTGTTGAAAAAACACTTGGAAGGCGGCGTGAAAAAAGGCGCTTTTAATGAAGCGGAAGCCGAAAAACGTTTTAATGCTTGGAAAACGGCTAAAGAAAGCGCGGTAACCAAAACCAAAGCTCAATTAGATGCTGAAAAACAAGCTCAAACCAAAGAAAGACTAAAAGCGGAAGCGGATGTGCTGAAAGCAAGAAAAGAAGAAATTGCTAAGAAGAAAGCGGACGCATTAGAAGCACAAGCTGCTGAAGCTGCCGAAGAAGCAAAAGCTGAAACAGTGGAAACTGCTCCGGAAGCTACTGAAACTGAAGTTCCCGCAGCTGAGTAAAAAGCTTAACGCTAAAAGGCGATATAAAACCCGAAGAAATTCGGGTTTTTTTGTTACCTTAGCGATTCAAAACACAAAGATTTAAGAAATATCACTATCTACTTTTTACTTTTTTTTATCTCATTGTAAATCAAGTGAGAAATGTGGGTTTTCTGCATATAAGTGCATTTAGCGCATCTCCAAAAATGATAGTACTCTCAAATGGCAACAGAAATAAAAGGACACGATAAACAAAGAATAGAACATATTGATGCTTTGAAAGGTTTTGCTATATTTTGCGTACTGTGGGGGCATTCAGTTCAATACTTGCGAAATGGGTATGACTTTTTTCATAATCCGGTATTTGAATTTATTTATTCCTTTCACATGCCATTATTCTTTATGATAAGTGGATTTTTCTTTCGCTCTTCCTTGAAACTTAGCTTAAAGGATTTTCTCTTAAAAAAAGGTATACAATTAATACTGCCTTGTATTGTTTGGGGCGCTATCACCTACTTCCTTGGTCTTGTTTTTACTGGTTTCGCTCAAAATGAGCATTCTTCCTTCGTTTGGTTTAGTGAACTGAAAATGGTATATTCCCCTGGTAAATGGCCCTGGTTTTTAAGAGAATTGTTTATAAGTTATTTCATTGTTTATGTGTCTTTGAAAATATTTAAAAAAGATTGGTTGGCTTGTTTACTGAGCATTCTTTTTGTAATGTTTGAACCGCATTCAGGGTTTCAGAGAACTTATTTAATCGTATTTTGGGCAGGAATTTTTCTGAAAAACAATTATCCATTCATATCAAAGTATATGAAACAAATCTTAGCAATTTCAGCGGTAACTTTTGTGGCATGTTTATTCTTTTGGGATGGAAGTTACCATGTAACAGGATTTCCTGTATTGCTGAACATCAAATTATGGAGTCTTAACTTTACCAACATTTCTATTCCTGTTTTTCGTGTATTTATAGGAATCATCGGCAGTTTATTTTGGTTTATGCTGTTTTATAATTTTTATAAAGACAATGGTTTTTTTATTTTTTTAGGGAAAATAGGTGTTCACACCTTAGCCATTTACTTGCTGCAGAGAATGATTTTAGAGAACTTGCTGCCACAAATAATGAATCTATCCTGTCTAAATATCTGGGCGTATAATTTAATCATTACGCCTTTGATTGCTTTGGGAGTGTTGTCGATTTCCATGATAATCATTAAATTTGTTCAAAAAAACAAATACGCGGATTTATTATTATTTGGAAAAAAATATTAAATTCGCCTGTGACTTTAATATCCAGTAAATTCTGCAATCATCTAATATCAATAAATTAAAAGTTTGATATTCCTCAAAAGTATCACAAAAGCGCTATTATATCTATCTCTAAATTATGTTTTCTATGAATAAAAAAATTAACGCGGCATTACAAGTTCTTCCTTCCGGCGGCGAAAAGCATCCTTATGAAATAGTGGATAAAGCCATCGAAGTAATTGCCCAGTCAGGATTAAAATATAAAGTTTGTCCGTTTGAAACCGTTGTGGAAGGTACCTACGACGAAATTATGAACGTATTCAAAGCCGCACAGCAAGCCTGCTATGACGCGGGCGCGCAAAGCATAATAGCCTATTTCAAAATTCAAACCTCACTGAACGATGTAACCATTGAGGATAAAATGGAAAAATACGAGTAAGATGCTAAACGTTTCCATTGTTCTATATAAACATACCGTTGCCGAAATAACTCCGCTGGTAAACACGCTACGGCAATCTACGCAAGTTCGTGAAATCTTTTTAATTGATAATTCACCGATTGAAGACAAAAATTTCGAGCAATTGGACGTTGTTTATATTTTCAATGGGAAAAACTTGGGGTATGGCGCGGCGCACAACATTGCTCTCCGTCGTTCCATAGCAAGCAAAATCAGTTACCATTTGGTGATTAACCCCGATGTGGAACTGAAAAGTGAAGTGTTGGGAATACTTACGAAGTATATGGATGAAAATCCGAACGTGGGACAAGCTATGCCAAAAGTTATTTCTGCTAATGGTGATGTGCAGTATTTGTGTAAATTACTCCCCAAGCCAAGCGATTTGTTTTTCAGAAGATTCTTACCGGCGCGCTGGACCAAATCATCCGATTCAACGTTTGAGTTAAGAAAATCGGGCTACAACCAAGTTATGAACGTACCCTACCTTTCCGGCTGTTTTATGCTGTTACGCACAGCCGCGTTGGAAAATGTAGGACTTTTTGACGAACGTTTCTTTATGTATCCCGAAGACATTGACTTAACTCGCCGTCTTCATCAGCGTTATCAAACCATTTTTTATCCCGGCACAACCATTGTTCATTACCACAAGAGAGGCTCCTACAAAAACGGTAAGTTGCTTCGAATACATATTTGGAATTTGATAAAATACTTTAATAAATGGGGCTGGTTTTTTGACAGAGAACGAAAAAAAGTGAATGAAAATACCCTGAAAGCCCTAAAATTATTGTAATTTTGCAGAAAAATAAAGAATATACAGTATGAATTTTGACATTATACAAATAGCCAGCGCCTTTATGGTGCTTTTCAGTATTATAGACATTCTCGGTTCCATTCCTATTATTATGGGTATTCGTGACCGTGGCGAAACCATTAAACCGATGCGCGTAACCCTTGTGTCTTTAACCATTCTTATTTCTTTTTTCTTCGGTGGCGAGGCGGTATTGCGTTTATTTGGGGTAGATTTTTCATCGTTCGCGGTAGCGGGTGCGGTGGTTATCTTTATTTTCGCAATGGAAATGGTGCTGGATATTGAAATTTTCAAGCATCGCGGACCGGAAGGAAGCACTTCCATTGTGCCTATCGCCTTTCCTTTGGTGGCGGGTCCGGCGTCGTTTACCACATTGCTTTCTATTCGCGCGGAGTTTGCTACCGAGAACATTATGGTGGCGCTGGTGCTTAACCTTATTTTTGTTTATTTCGTATTGAGTTCTACCGGGAAAATAGAAAAAATGATAGGCAAAGGCGGTATTTACATTATGCGTAAGTTTTTCGGGATCATCTTGTTAGCTATTTCCGTAAAACTATTTACTACCAATATCGGGAATTTACTGAATTAATAAATTGTGAGTTAAAAGACTATTTCATCTCCTGAACATAGATGTGAAAGAGAGATGGAAATATTTCATACTCCTCTTCATGCAGCATCTCTATATTCCCCATATCTCGAACTCTTCCGATGGAAAAGGATGAGCTAGTGTTAAGTTAAGAGTATTGAGTTCCGAGTTTTAGACTTTAATGTGCTAATCAACAGATATTTATAGAATAAAAAAAACGTCATTTTATACTTAACTTAACACTAGTTATAAAATATCCACAGCAATAAATGCTGTGTAAGGAGTAAGTGATAACAGTTTTTAGTTTAATTTCTTTATTAATTCTCTGAATTGTCTTTTGTTTTTTTTTTTTTTTGATGTGTAATATGCTGTTTGTCAGCGTTTTGCTTGTTTCTTTATTTTCTGTTCGGTTTAAAACAATAGTTTTCATAACGGAAAATGTTTAAAAATCCAATTTTTATACGTATCTTTGCACCCGCATTTACCTCTTACGGAACAACTATCCGTCCCAATGATTTTTTAAGAAAATCACTCCTGGCTAACTAATTGTTGCTTTTTTCCAAACCTTTCGATTTTTTTGTCAGGCCACATTTACCATTTACCAATACCTGCGTAAAACAAAACACTGCTGCCTTTTTCGTATGAAAAGAGGTGATGTGCTGCCTTGGTCTTTTTTAGGAAAAAGAGCTTGCGGTACTAATATTTTATATGTAATAAATTAAAAACCAAGACAATATGAAAAAAAGAATTCATTTATTTAGAGTAACAATTTCTGTGTTGATGACTGCCGCTGTTTTAGCGGGTTGCACGTCAAAAGATGAACCTAAACCCCATGTTCCCGTAACATTAAAAAGTATAGAACTGAAAAAATCACCTTCAAAGACACAATACACATTGGGTGAAAACCTCAGCCTGGAAGGGATATTAGTGGAAGCAACCTATACCGATAACTCTAAAAAAACAGTAAACGTGTCCCCCGAAAACGCAAGTGGATTTGACGCGAGTAAACCGGCAGAGGCGCAGGTGATAACCATTACGGTGGAAAAACTAACCGCTACATTTACTATAAATATACTGCCTATGCGCGTTACAAATGGCACACTTATCGAAGTTCCGAAGGGATATAAAACGCTGGAAATACCCGTGGGTGTTACCGCGCTGAAAGAAAATCTTTTCCGTCAAAATACCGAAATAGAAAAAGTGGTATTGCCCGAAGGATTGAAGTCCATTCCGCAGATGACGTTCGCGTGGTCCTCTGTGCGCGAAGTGACTTTCCCTTCTACTTTACAAAACATAGAGAAGCATGCGTTTTATGGCTGTAAGAATCTGAAAACGGTAGATTTAAGTAAAACGAGGCTGAAAAAAATCACAGAAGAAACGTTTGTAGGCGCGGGTGTAGAAACGCTTATTATGCCGCAAACATTGCAAGAAATAGGCGATCAGGCATTTATGGATAACGCCAAACTTACCCACCTGGAACTTCCCTATGGATTAAGATCCATAGGCGTAGAGGCATTTAGAAAGTCAGGACTAAAAAATGTAAACTTGCCCAACACCATCCAAAACATGGAAACACGCGCATTTTATTATTGTAAGAACTTAGAAAAAGTAACTGTTTTTGGAGAAAGACCCTCCGAAACACCCGAAAATGTTACTTCAAAAATGGGGAACGAGTGTTTTACAGGTGGTGTAAACATTGTTGCTTTCGCCATTCCGGGTGGTATCAATAAAATTGAAACTTCCGTCATTGTAGGCTGCCACAAAATCACTCAGCTCTTCGTGCCTTCTTCGGTAAAGAAAATCGGTTTCGGCGCGTTTGATAATTCGGGCGTGATGGAAGTCATCATAGAATCGGAAAATCCGGCCGAAGCGGAAACCTTTTCTAACGCCTGGTATGGCTTTAAACGCGGCGCTACTTTGAAAGTGCCGGCTAACTCGGTGGAAAAATACAAGCAGGCTGCCGGATGGAAAGAATTTCAGGCAACTATTGTGGCTAAATAATTTTTCCGGCGTTCACTGAATTTAGTAAGAGGATATTTGAGTTTTGATAGGAAAGTATATCAGCATTCAAATATCCTCTTATTTATTACAAGGTTTTGGGTTGTATAAAAACATCTACACGCTGTGTCCGTAATTGCGTAGGGCGATGGCTTCGTGAGCGTATTTCATTTCCGTGATAGTAGGGAATAAAATGGTATGCTCTGTTTCATTTCCCTGCTCATCAGTGATGGTATACATGTAATTAATTTCATTACTGTTTCTTTCCATAGCTTTCCACTCGCTATTTTCATCGTGTTGATATTCATAATGATAATACAGCACTTCCCCCTGAAACACTTCAAACACCACCCTTACTTTTTTCCCTTCGGGGCGGACTAGCTCTATATAATCGGTAAAATCTTGTGATGACATCGCTTTATTTTTTTTGAGAGAAACGATTGAAACACGCGGATTGTTCAATTTATTTTTAGAGAATAAAAAAGACGACTTTGTTTGAGTCGTCTTTTTTCTATTGTGAAGTTAAGTCTAAAATGGCGTATTTATTGTTTTGTAAGCATTTATCATTCAGTACAATAAAACTCAGAACTCGGAACTCGGAACTCAGAACTAAACACTAGATAATTATTCCACAGAGAATTTATAGTTGCACCATTCATCGTATTTCTCGCCGGGGCGAAGCACCGATGAGGGGAAATGGGGTAAGTTTGGTGAATTAGGGAATCCTTGCGCTTCCAGACAAATGGCGCATTGTTCCTGATACGTTTTTCCCTCTTTTCCGGTTTGTTTATCCACCCAGTTGGCGGTGTAAATTTGTATGCCCGGTTTGGTGGTAAATACTTCCATTTTACGTCCGCTTACGGGCTCGTACACGTAACCCGCCAACGCTAACTGATGCGGTTGGGTTTTGCGGATAACAAAATTATCATCTATTCCTCTATTGGGCTTAAACACATCGTGGTTCATCCGGTCATTGAGCAGTTTCGGCTCGCGGAAATCATACGGCGTGTCGTCCACTTTCATCACCTCACCGGTAGGGCAAGTAAATTCGTCCAGCGCGGTTCGGAAGTCGGCGTTCAGTTGCAAATAATGGTCGCCTACGGTGCCTTCGCCGGCGCCTTTCAGGTTAAAGTACGAGTGGTTGGTAAGCCCGATAACGGTGGGTTTATCGGTAGTGGCTTCGTAGTGAATTTTCAGCTGATTATCGTCTGAAATTTCGTACGTAACCGTTACATCCAAGTTTCCGGGATAGCCCTCTTCGCCATCGGGTGAGAGGTAATGCAGTGTTAGCGTGCTTTCGGTTACTGACACTACGTCCCAAACTTTCATATTAAACCCTTCAATGCCGCCGTGCAAGCTGTTGGGTCCGTTATTTACAGCCAGCGTGTATTCTTTGCCGTCGAGCGTGAATTTTCCGTTGCCGATGCGGTTGGCAAAACGTCCGCAAACCACGCCGAAATAGGTTTCGCGGGTAGTAATTTCATCCAACGTGTCAAAACCCAGCACTACATCCGCCAATTTGCCGTTTTTATCGGGTACGAAAAGACGCACTACTTTGGCGCCGTAGTTGGTGATGTCGGCTTGCATGCCGTTTTTATTTTTAAGGGTAAAAAGCGTTACTTTTTTACCGTTGATTATTTTTTCTTCCATTGTTCATTTTTAATTTTAAATGAATTGATAAAAAATCCCACAGATTACCCGGATTTACGCAGAAAAATCATCTGCGAATTTCAGTGTAATCTGCGGGAAATACTTTTAGGCTAACCGTGTAGCGCCATCGCCTATTTCGGCAATGTAAAAATCAGGTTTGATGCCGATTTTTGCTTCGTACGCTTTGCCTACTTTTTCTATAAACTCATCAATGGCTTCATCTTTTACTAATGATACGGTGCAACCGCCAAAGCCACCGCCCGTCATGCGTGAGCCGATAACGCCGGGTACTTCCCAAGCGGCTTCTGCCATTGCGTCCAGTTCCGGTCCGGTAACTTCATAATCATCGCGTAATGATACGTGCGAGGCGTTCATCAGTTTGCCGAATTTTTCCAAATCGCCGGCTTTCAGGGCTTTTACGGCATCGGTGGTGCGTTGCACTTCGCCCACTACGTGGCGGGCGCGGCGGTGAGCTACTTCATCGGTAATGGCGCTTTCCACTTTCTTGAATTCTTCTTCGGTAAGTTCCGCCAAGTATTTTATAGGGCGAACGGTATTCAGTTGTTCTACCGCTTTTTTACATTCCGCTACGCGTTGGTTATACGCGCCGGAATCCAATTTGTGCGGGCTGTGCGTGTTGGAAATAACCACCTTTACGCCTTCCAATTTTACGGGAACAAGTTCAAAATCGAGCGTATCGCAGTTGAGGAAAATAGCGTTGTCTTTTTTGCCTTGCGCGCTGGCAAACTGGTCCATAATGCCGCAGTTTACAAGTGCAAATTCGTGTTCGGCTTTTTGACCTATTTTAGCCAGTTCGGTGCGGTCGAGGTTGGTGCCAAGTTGGTCGTTGAGGGCGTAAGCGGTTACCACTTCGAGGGCGGCAGACGATGAAAGTCCCGCGCCATTAGGCACATTGCCCCAAATAAGGATGTCGAAACCGTAATCAAAACCCAATCCACGTTTAAAAAACTGAGCGATGACGCCCAGTGGATAGTTTGCCCAAGATTTATTTTCGAGACGTTCGGTCAATTTATCCATCGGTACTTTTACTACCTCGGGCTGGTTGAGTGAGCGGAATTGTACATACTTTTCGCCATTTTTACGCAACAATAAATAAGTTCCGAAACTCAGCGCGCATGGGAATACGAAACCGCCATTATAGTCGGTATGTTCGCCAATAAGGTTTACACGTCCCGGTGAAAAGTACACGGCTTCCGCATCGTGTCCGTACGCCTCTTTGAATGCTTTTTTTAATTCTGATACTTGCATAGTGATAGGTATTTGTTTAATTGTTAATGATTTTTCTTTGGGGATTTCAGATGTCGGACTTCGGTTATCAGATTTCAGACATCGGACACCTGAATTTGAAATTTGAACTTTGAACTGCAAACAACTTGTCGCTTCGGGTTTTCGGCGGTTCGGAAACCGCCGCTCCCGAGTGGGAAACTGCAAACTTCAAACTTCTTACGGCGTGCGGTCAATATAAATAATTTTATCCACCACGTATTTGCTGAAACCGCGCCAAGGCAGCGCGCCGTTATATTCTTTGTAGTGCAGTTCCATGTTTCTTCCGCTGTTGAGCATCAGCGTATCGGCAATTGCCGTGTCCTCTACCGAAAACTCGAACTCATTGGATTGAACGGCCGTACCGCTGGCTATTTTACTTGAAGAGCGGAAACCGGATTGAATCAGTTTGCCTTCGTAGGTTTTGAAAACCACGCCTTTTTTTACCATATAATTCAGCTCGCCGGCTTTTACACCCTCGCCAAAAACAAAGTAGTATTTAAAGAAAATAAAGCCGGCTAAAACCAGTATTATTACTACGGAAGCAATGGTAATGAATTTTTTCATACGATGATAAAATAAAAAAAAGATAGTTTGAATTGTCGTTGTTAGGAATGCAAATATAAGGATAAAATTTCGCTTGAATGATTTTTTTTGTTAAAAAGTAACACTTTATTAGCAAAATATCGTTATATTTACAATCTCGTTTTACCCGATAAAAAATGTTTATTATGGAAGAAAAATTAGTAACTTTGGCTATACGCACTTACCAACGCGCCCAAAAAATAAAAACCGAACTGGAAAAATATGGTATTGAAACCGTAATACATAATTTGAATATTGAAAACCCCGAAGTAGCAGTGGGCGTACGTATTCGCATCAAAGAGAGTGATTTGCCTCGCGCGCTGAGCATTGTGGAAAAAATAGAAAGCGCTTGGGAAAAAGAAAAAGCGGCAAACGCGCCTAAACGTGCCAATAAAGTGCTTATCCCCATCGATTTAAATGACAATATTAAAGAAGTGTGCCGGTATGGTTTTCACTTCGCGGCGCAACTGAATACCCATGTGGTTTTTCTTCACGCCTATTTTATGCCGGCGTTTAATATCGCTTCCAATAACGATATAAATACGTACGCGCTGCCGGATAATGAGATGATTCGGCGGTTGATGTCCACCATGAATGCCGATGTGGAAAACCTTACCAATTTGGTAAATCGCTGGATAACTCAAAAGGAAGTGGCAGATGTAAAGTTCAAATTCGAACTGAAAGCGGGGGTCCCCGAAGATGTTATTTTGGATTTCTGTAAAAAAGAAGAGCCATCGTTGGTAGTGATGGGTACACGGGGTAAAAAGAGAGAAAAAGGGGAATTGATGGGCAGTGTTACTTCCGAAGTACTGGAAGGCAGTTCTAAGCCTGTGATTGCTGTGCCGCAGAGCGGTAATTTTAAGCAGCCGGATGAAGTGCAAAAAATAGCTTTTCTCACCAACTTTGACCAAAAAGACCTCATAGCCATTGACGCGGTAATTTCTCTCTATAAAAAAGAGGGGTTGGAAATATGCTTTATTCACACTTCCGAAAAGAAAGATACGTGGGATGAAGTAATGCTCACGGGCATAAAAAATTACTTCGCCAATCATTATCCGTTATTAAAAACCGAATACGTTTTACTGAAACGGGACGAAAGTTTGGAACCGTTACAAAGTTATTTGGATAAAAACAAGGTGGATTTGGTGGCCTTAAATCCACGAAAAAGAAATCTTTTCGCACGTTTCTTTAATCAGGGCATTGCTACCAAGCTGCTTTTTAACGTGGATATGCCGCTGCTGGTAATGCACATGTAAAAGAGTAAAAGAAATGAGAAAAATCCTGTTTATCTTACTGACGCTGTGTGTTATTTTAGCCGTGGACGCGCAGAAAATCGATCCAAAACTTACCGCGCTCATCCAAAAACAAGTGACGGGTTTTAATGGCGTTATCGGCGTGTATGTGAAAAATCTGAAAACCGGCAAAGAAGCCGTTTTTAATGCCGATACCGTATTTCCTACTGCCAGCACCATTAAAGTGCCTATCATGGTGTCTGTTTTTGATAAAATTGAGAAAAAGGAATTGGACTATTTTCAGCCACTCACTTACAGTATTAAAAAAGAACTTTATAACGGCGACGACGGGTTGATTGCCTCGCTGCGAGACAGCGCGAAAGTACCCCTCAGTCAGGTGCAGATGCTCAGCATTTGTACCAGCGACAACAGCGGCAGTCTCTGGTTGCAAGAATTAGCCGGAACCGGAACGGTGATTAATCAATTGATGGAAAATATCGGGCTGAAAAACACCCGGGTAAATTCCCGAACGCCCGGCAGGGAAAGTCATCGGCAGGTGTACGGATGGGGGCAAACCACCCCGCGCGAGATGACGAGTTTGCTCGTAAAAATCCGAAATCGCGCTATTATTTCGCCTGCCGCCTGCGATGAAATGTATCGCATTCTCGGCACCATTTACTATCGCGACAGAGCATTGAGCCAAATTCCGCCCGAAATAAAGACTGCGTCAAAACAAGGAATGGTCAGCGCCGCGCGTTCAGAAGTAGTGCTGGTAAACGCACCGCACGGCGATTACGTGTTTGCCGTATATACCAAAAATCAAAAAGACACTTCGTGGAAAAGAGAGAACGAAGGAAGACGGCAAATTACCGAAATATCGGCGTTACTGTGGAACTATTTTGAACCCAACTACGGCTGGAAACCCGCGCAAGGGCACGAGCGGTTTGAAACAGCGGATTAAAAAAGAGACTTTTTGAAACCATAATTTCAAAATGGACGGCCATTGTATCAGCCGACAACGATAAACGAAATCCTAAAATCAAGAACAATGAGCAGAAAAACAATTTTTACGGCTATTCTGTTTATTATTGCCCTGTCCCTGAACGCACAGAGCAAATTATTGACGATTTCCCCCGAAATAAAATTGCCGAAAGACAGTGTCGAAAATTCGTTGCTTATCAATAATCTTGAAAGGTTTTTGCAGTTGAATATCAATGATAAACACGCCTTAACCACCCAAAAAGCAGAAACGGCAATACTTTTGGGCGAACTGAAAGAAATAACGGAAAAGCAAAAAAACGACACTTCATTAAAGCCCTATTTGCAAAATATCACCCCTCTCGGCGAAAAACGCTATGCAGTACAAGTAGCATTTATGGGCATTAAAAACGAGAAACCCTATCTGCAAGCCCTTTTCGACATTATTGCGGTAAAAGAAAACGAGCAATTTTCATTTACAACGCCATTGGTAAAAAACACACAAAATTGGAACATCATTACAGACGGTTACCTGTCAGCGTATTATCAGTCGGAAACGAGCAAGGAATTTGCCACACAGTATGTGAAAGCGACCAAAGAATTTGATGACAAATTGGGCGTATCGCGACCCACGGCTTTTTATTTTTGCCAATCGTGCGAAACATTGCTGCAACTACTGCAACTTTCGGGCATACAGTACCAAAATGAGTATAACGGACAAAATTGGATGATGACAAGTTTTGATACGCCCGAAAAATTGTTTCATTTCTATCTAAAACGCTTTTTCGACAATCGAACCGCCGACTCGCACGACTTGTTTCACGCGAGAGCCTCAATAGCCATTCCCAAAGAAGCCCGAAACACCTATATGATTTGTGGCTATGCATATCTGTATTGCGGAAGTTGGCAGATAAGTTGGACAGATATTCAAAAAATATTCAAAACTCGAATGCTGTACGACAATAAAACCGATTGGCTCAAACTCTATTTCGACCGTTATAATTTTGGCGAAAATCAGCAACGACACTTACTCATAACACAATTCATTAATGCGTTGATAATCCAAAAAGTAGAACAAGAGCAAGGTTTCTCGGCGGTAACGAAACTATTGGCAAGCGGAAATATGTATCAAGAAAAAGCTAAATTCTTCGATATTCTGAATGCAGTAACAGGTATCAACGAAAAGAATTTCAACCAAAAAGTCCAACAACTTATTCATCAAGCGATGAATAAAATAAAATAACGAAAGTTCATACCAATATGCTATTTTAGCTAAGGCATATAATACCGTAATTATTTTAGAAAACTTTTTTTTGAAATTAACAAACCTGTCGTAAAGAATTTTGGCTCGTTTATAATACTTATTATTCTGGGATAGTCCTGACTTCACTTTTATTCAAATAGGCAGTTTAAATAAAAAAGCGTACTTTTGTGCAGATTTTTTGATAAAGAACAAAGAACAAAGAACACAGATTTCAGACTTCATTGACTTTGAACTTCAAACTTCTGATTTCCGACTTCTAACTTTCAAAACATGGCATTAAATTATATTTGGATAGCGTTTGTACTTATCGCTTTTGTAGCGGCGGTAGTACAAATGATTTTTTTTGGTAATGTAGGTGTTTTTAACGATATTCTGCAAGCTATTTTTGGTTCGGCTAAAACGGGTTTTGAAGTTTCGCTGGGGCTTACGGGCATTCTTACCTTTTGGATGGGAATCCTGAAAATAGCCGAGGACGGCGGAATGATGAAAACGCTTGCCCGATTGGTGGCGCCCTTTTTTACCAAAATTTATCCTGAAATTCCCAAAGATCATCCCGCCCTAAGCAGTATTTTCCTCAATATGTCCGCCAATATTCTGGGTTTGGATAACGCTGCCACCCCTGTGGGGTTACAAGCCATGCAGCAAATGCAGGAAATCAACCCTAAAAAGGACGTGGCTTCCAACCCCATGATTATGTTTTTGGTGTTGAACACGGCAGGGCTTATTCTGGTGCCTATGTCCGTAATGATGTACCGCGCGCAGGCGGGCGCCGCTAATCCCGCCGATGTTTTCGTACCCATTATTGTGGCTACGCTTTGCGCATGGCTCACAGGACTTATTTTAGTGGCATCCATTCAAAAAATAAACCTTTTTAACCGTACGGTGATAGGTGTTTTAGGTGTTTTAATAGCGATGATTGCCGGGCTGGTTTATTTTTTCAGCCGATTACCGCAAGAAAAAATAGCCCAATATTCCGGATTTTTAGCGGCGTTTACTATCCTCGGCATCATTCTTATATTTGTTGTAAACGGCGCGGTAAAAAAAATCAACGTGTATAATTCCTTTATCGAAGGCGCCAAGCAAGGCTTTCAAGTAGCGGTAGGCATTATTCCCTATTTGGTGGCTATTTTGGTGGCTATCGGGATGTTTCGGGCGTCGGGTGCGCTGGACTTAGTTATTGACGGCATCCGTTACTGCGTAGAGTTAACGGGACTTAATACGGATTTTGTGGACGCGCTGCCCACGGCTTTTATGAAACCCCTTAGCGGAAGCGGCGCGCGAGGTATGATGATAGAAACAATGAAAACTTATGGTGCGGATTCCTTTGTGGGACGACTTTCCTGTCTTATTCAAGGTTCTACGGATACTACGTTTTACATTTTAGCCGTTTATTTCGGTTCGGTAAAAATAACCAATACCCGTTACGCCGTGGTAGCCGGACTAATTGCTGACTTTGCGGGGATTTTGGCTGCCATTTTATTGGGATATTTATTTTTTCATTGATTTTAAAAGAATTTCCCGCTTCCGACGGTTCGGAAGCGCATAAATCCGCAGATTCTTTGGACGATATTTTCTCTAAAAAATCATCAGACAACAATTCTGTAAATTGTAAATCGTAAATCGTAAATTGAACATAGACGAATACATACTCTCTCACTCTGATGCCGAACCGGATTATTTGGCAAAAATAAACCGTCAAACGCACGTGCGGATGATAAATCCCCGAATGTGTTCCGGGCATTATCAAGGCAGGGTGTTGAGTATGTTATGTAAAATGATACGCCCGAAAGCGGCATTGGAAATAGGAACTTTTACCGGTTACTCGGCGCTTTGTATTGCCGAAAGTTTACCGCCGAAAGGGGTTTTACATACCATTGAAATAGATGATGAATTAGAGGATTTTATTTTAGAAAATTTTCGTTTGTCGCCGTATGCCGATAACATTCAATTACACATCGGCAAAGCGTTGGACATTATTCCTCGTCTTAATGAAACCTTTGATTTGGTATTTATAGACGCCGATAAACGAGAATACTGGGATTATTTTGAGGCGGTTCTTCCCCACTTGAACGCGGGTGGATTTATCATTGCGGACAATACGCTTTGGGATGGAAAGGTGGTAGAAAAAACGCACCCCAACGATAAACAAACATTGGAAATTATTCGTTTTAATGAATTAATAGCCAAAGACCCCCGTGTAGAGCGGGTTATTTTGCCTGTGAGAGATGGATTGACGATTATGAGGAAGAAGTAAGTTGGTTGATTGGTGAATTGGTTGATTAGTTAAGTAAGTTGTTTTAAGTTTGTCATCTTTTATCTTTCAACTTCCATCGTCTGCTATCGGTTTTCTAACTTCTAAACTTTGAACTTTTGAATTTCTAAACTTTTGAACTATAAAAAATGTATATTTACGAATTAGACTTTAAAGTACGCGATTATGAGTGCGATTTGCAGGGAATAGTTAATAACGCTAATTATCAGCACTATTTAGAACATGCCCGCCACGAATTTTTGTTGGCGCGCGGAATTAGTTTCTCAGATTTACATGACCAAGGCATTGATGGTGTGGTAGCACGCATAGAGATGGCTTTCAAAATTCCGTTGAAATCCGGTGACGAATTTGTGTGCCGTCTCAATGTGCAAAAAGACGGTATAAAATACGTTTTTCATCAGGCGATTTATAGAAAAGCGGATGACAAACTGTGCGTTTCAGCCAAAGTAACCTCTGTGGTTACAGATAATGGCAAGTTAGTGAGCGCTTTTGAGCCTTTTGACAAGTTGTGCGAAGAGGTAAAAACATTAAAATAATCGCTTCCGGACAACTTTTGTGTAATTGGAATTGTTTTTTGTACCAAAAGCAATTTTTATGAATGAATTTTTAGAAAAAGAAGAACAAATAGTTCGGATGCTTCGAACGGTATTTGACCCGGAAATTCCGGTCAATATCTACGACTTGGGGCTTATTTACCGAATAGAACCGCAGGAAAATGGCGTAGTGGACATTGATATGACTCTCACAGCGCCTAATTGTCCGGCGGTGGACTTTATCGTAGAAGATGTGAAAATGAAAGTAGAAAGCGTGCCCAATGTTACGCAGGTAAACGTGAACATTGTTTTTGACCCGCCTTGGGACAAAGATATGATGAGCGAAGAAGCTAAATTGGAACTGGGGTATTTGTAAGTGGTAAATTGGCGAATTAGTTAATTGGTTGATTGGCTAATTAGTTAATTAGTCAATTGAGTGGCATTCTTTATTAACTTTTTCGTATCTTCATATTTCTTATTGTTTTCTTTACTTACAATAAACTTACTTGTTTTATATTTGTATTTTTCACTTCTTAAATCCTTTACTTACTTCCAATCAACCAGTGAACCACTCAACTAATTAACTAATCAACAATGATTTACTTTATTTCCGATGCGCATTTAGGTTCTCGTTTGGTAGATAATCCACGCGAGCATGAGCTGCGTGTGGTGCGTTGGTTAGATAGCGTAAAACACGATGCGGAAGCTATTTATATGTTGGGGGACATGTTTGACTTTTGGTTCGAATATAAAACGGTGGTGCCAAAGGGTTTTGTGCGTTTTTTAGGGAAAGTCGCCGAACTTATTGACAGCGGCATTGAGATGCACTTTTTCACGGGCAACCATGATATTTGGACCTTCGGTTATTTGGAACAAGAAATAGGCTTGATAGTGCACAAATCGCCCATTGAAAAAACAATCAAAGGTAAAAAGTTCTTTTTGGCGCACGGCGATGGACTTTACACAGAAGAAAAAGGATTTAAGATTATCCGAAAGATTTTTCACAGTAAAACTTGCCAAAAACTATTCGGTTTGGTACCGCCGCGTTTGGGGCAAGGCTTTGGTTACGCCTGGTCAAAAAGTAACCGTTTGAAAATTGCCCATATAGAAAATAAGTTTCAAGGTGAAGACAATGAGTTGCTGGTTAAATACGCGAAAAAATACGTGCAAACGCACGATGTAGATTATTTAGTATTTGGACATCGGCACATTGAACTGAATTTGCAAATTACTAAAAAATCAAGCGTAATTATTTTGGGCGATTTTGTAGGGATTTTTTCTTACGGTGTTTTCGACGGAGAACGTTTTTGGTTGGAAAGCTTTTCTGAAATTTGAATTATAAGATATACCTTGCTTTGTGATACACGGGCGCTTTTTCAAGAAAAGGTAATGTCTTCAAAGAATTTAAGGAAAAACGAGAATAATACATCTTATTAAAAATTAAGTGTTAAAAATCAAATAAAAGATTCACTTATTCAAAAATAGCCTTACCTTTGTTTCATTAAAATTTTGGTGTCATACATCCCAACGGCTTCGGAATGTGTGATGAAAAGGGAATCAGGTGAAAATCCTGAACAGACCCGCTGCTGTAAGCTCTTTTAACGTACTGAACAAATACCTTTGCCACTGATGTGTCTCTCTTGCGTTGCACAACGCAAAGTCCCCCTTGGGGGGATTTAGGGGGCTTTCGGGAAGGCGTTCAGATACGGGAGTAAGTCAGAAGACCTGCCAAAATCTATTGTTAATAGCTTTCGGGGAGTAGAGCTAAAAACGACACGTAAAAATCATTATCTATTTTGGCTTATTTCTTTGCGCGTTGATGGTGTTATCACCATTTTACGCCGTATCTTTACTGTTTCCCTTTATGTGTCTTTTTACTGTTCTATATCTTCCCTGAGCCAATTCATTCGGGACAGATGAAACGTTACGCCAACATTTTACTTTTTATCATTCTCTTTTTTGTTACTTCGGGAAATTGTCTTGTTTTCGGACAATCTCGGCTCGACAGTGTCCGTCATTTACGTGAAGTGGTGGTAACTGAACGCACACGCATATCTGAGATACGATCTTCCGCGCCGTTGCAAATTCTCACTCAGGAAAAGCTGATTAAACTGAATGCCTTGCAACTATCAGATGCCGTTAAATTCTTTTCAGGCGTTTCGGTAAAAGATTACGGCGGGGTGGGCGGACTGAAAACCGTTTCGGTACGTAGTTTAGGCGCTAACCATACGGCGGTAAGTTACGATGGCATACGCCTTAACGATGCGCAAACAGGTCAAATTGATATCGGTCGTTTTTCGCTGGATAATGTGGATGTGATTTCGCTCAATAGCGGACAAAGCGATAATATCTTTCAGCCCGCACAGTTATTTGCCGCAGGCTCGGCATTAAATATACGAACCATACGTCCCGCTTTTGAAAAAGATGAGCAAACGCACGGCAAAATTTCGCTCAAAGGCGGCTCGTTTGGGCTGATAAATCCGTCCGCATATTTGGCGCAAAAAATAAGCAATAAATTTTCCGTTTCCCTTTCTACCGAAATGCTGTATGCTAATGGAAAATATCCCTACATTCTTGATTACGGAATTATAGGTAAAGACAGCGCGTCAAACGAGATACGTCAAAACACGGACGTGAGAAACTTTCGGTTAGAGAGTGCCGTTTTCGGGCAATTATCCGAAAAAGAGAGTATAGAAGCGAGTGTGTATTATTATCAATCGGAGCGAGGATTGCCCGGCGCCACGGTATTTTACAACAAAGACAATTTTTCTTCACAACGCTTGTCTGATAAGACATTTTTTACTCGTGTTCGCTATGAAAAAGAGTTCTCGCAAGCGTGGGTCATTCAAGCCAACGGCAAATACAACCGCGGTACGTTGCGTTATGTAGACCCTACTTATCTTACGCCGGAAGGAAAGGACGAAAGTAATTACCTTCAACACGAAATCTATGGTTCGTTCTCTGCTTTATACCGCTCTCTGAGAAACGTCTCGTTCTCTGCTTCTACCGATTTTTCATACACGAAATTAGATGCCGATTCATACAATTTTTCCTATCCCACTCGCTTTACGTGGCTTTCGGTATTGGCTTCGAAATATGTGAATGAATACGTATTGGCAACTGCAAGTTTGTTGTCCACCGTTGTAAATGAACAGGTAGAAACAGGAAAAGCGGGTAAAAATTACCGTCAGTTATCGCCTTATATGAGTTTTTCGGTTAAACCGTTTAAATCTGCGGATTTCAGGATTAGGGCTTTTTACAAGCACATTTTTCGTATGCCCACGTTCAATGACCTTTATTATTCGCGCATTGGGAATCCCGATTTGAAGCCGGAAAAGACTAATCAATTCAATCTCGGCATTACATTCAATCACCGTTTCTCAGACGTTATGCCGCTGGCTTCCATTACCATTGACGCCTATCACAACGATGTTACCGATAAGATAGTGGCTTATCCCACCAAGAATATTTTTGTGTGGACTATGCTTAATTTTGGCAAAGTGAATATTGATGGCATTGATTTTACGGCTGAAACGGCAATTTATCCGTGGAGAAAAACAGGGCTTGCTATGACTTATACGCATACCTATCAACGGGCGCTGAACGTTACTGATCCTGCCGGACGCGAATACAAGCACCAAATGCCCTACACGCCACGCGTGTCCGGTTCCGGACGGGTGTCGTTGGAAACGCCTTGGGTAAAACTGGCTTACACTATGTTATGGTCGGGGCACCGATATATACTTCAAAACTATTCCGCTAACAGGATTGAAGGTTATGTAGAGCAAAGCATTTCGGCTTCACAAGATTTCAAAATTACCAAGTTGCAAAAAATAACCGCAACTGTGGAAGTTCTCAATTTAGGAGGCGAAAATTACGCCATTGTGCGCTATTTTCCTATGCCAGGCAGGTCGTGGCGAGCCACGGTAAGTTATAGATTTTAATAAGCTTTACTAATGAAAAAAAAATGGATTAGCTATACTTTATTTCTTGTCGTTGCATTGGTATCATGCAACGATATGCGCGATATGGAGCCAAAGCGCGATTATCCCGCTGATGCTACCGTGCGTAAGATGCTTATTTTAAGCGAAGGACTTTTTAATCTGAACAACAGTACGTTGGCAGAATATGATTTTAACGAGCCGGATAAGACTAAACAGTTAGAAACAGATTTGTTTAGATTGCGAAACAAGCGCGGATTGGGCGATACGGCAAACGATATGCAGCGCTACGGAAGCAAAGTTTATATTGTAGTCAACGTGTCAAGCCAGATAGAGGTAATTGATGCGGAAACCGCCGTTTCCATTAAGCGGATACCGATGTTTAATGAAAAAAATATTGGGAGACAGCCACGTTACATTGACTTCTACGAAGGGAAAGCGTATATCTGCTCGTTCGACGGAACGGTAGCCCGTTTGGATACCGCCACATTGGAAATGGAGAAGTTTGTAAAAGTGGGTAGAAATCCGGATGGAATTTGCATTGCCAATAAAAAAATATATGTAACCAATTCAGGCGGGTTAAGTTATCCTAATTACGACCACACCGTATCCGTCGTAGATATTGCTACTTTTAAGGAAGTAAAAAAAATAGATATAGGTATGAATCCTTTCAAAATACATGCCGATAGTGAAGGCGATGTGTATGTGGTTACAAGGGGTAATTACGGCGATGTAGGCTACGCTTTTCATAAAATTGACAGCGAAATAGACCAGAAGGTTTATACTTTTCCCGGACTTTCCGTATATAACTTTGAAATCTACAAAGACAAAGCTTATATGTATAATTACGATTTTTTTTCGGGCGAAAGCTGGATAAAGGTATTTGACTGTCTTACGGAAAAAGTAATTGACGAACATTTTATCAAAGACAAAAGCATAACCATAAACACCCCCTATGCTCTTTCTATTAATCCCATTAATGACGATGTTTATGTGGTGGATGCACAGTTCTTTGTGAATTGGGGGGATTTGCTTTGCTTTGATAAAAAAGGAAATTTCAAATTCAGGATAAACGAAGTAGGATTAAATCCGAACCATATTTTATTTTTTGAAAACTAATTAAATACAGAACAGCTATGAACAAAAGAGTACTTTTATTAATCGTTTTGTCAGGGATTTTATCGGCGCTTCAAGCGCAAAATTCACCCTACATTTCACGAGTGGTAGAATATCGCCCCGCACCGGGTCAGCATATCAACCGCTTATTTCCAACAGCAGCAAATAGCGATACATACGAAAAAGCGTTAGCTTTTGCCAATGCCCAGCTCACAAGCCGCAAACACGCGAAGTTGCTCGGATTGGGAGGTTACGGGGGATATGTCATAGTGACTTTTGACCATTCGGTGGTAAATGTAAAAGGGCAATACGATATGCGCACGACGGGAAACAATTTCTACATAACCAATACTGAAATAAGCGCAATGTCAGAACCCGGCATTGTAATGGTGTGTCAAGATTTGAATAAAAACGGCATTCCTGACCCTAACGAACCTTGGTACGAACTTGCGGGAAGCGAATACAACAATCCCGAGACAATTAAAAATTACGAAATTACTTATTACCGCCCGCAACCCGACCAGCAGAAAAAAAACATACGTTGGACAGACAATCAAGGAAACGAAGGCGAAGTTACTCACCACCAGTTTGCCACACAAAAGACAATGTACCCGCTGTGGGTAGCAGAAAACACCATGACCTTCAAAGGAACAAAACTGCCAAACAACGTTTATATTATGACACATGATTATGGATATGGCGATGGTCCCATTTCATTAGTCGTTCAAAAAAACTATGCTTGGGGTTATGCAGACAACAACGTAAACTTCTTTGACCAAGACACGCAGACATTTACCGAACCGATAGAAGCCACCGGACTTAAAATAGACTGGGCGGTAGATGCAGCAGGAAATCACGTGGATTTGGACTACATTGACTTTGTGAAAATATACACCGGCATTCTTCAAGAAAAAATGCCCGTAGGTGAAACTTCTACGGAACTTTCCGGAATGGGTGGAGTGATAGACCTGCACCCTGCCGCTATTTTAACAGGATTAAACACGCCGGAAGCGGATACGCAAATTTTGATACATAATAACCAAATCAGTATCAAAGAACATTCAGGCACGAAAACTATTACCGATATTTTCTCAATAAATGGGGTGTCGGTTATGCGTAATATTACGGATAAAGACCTAAATATCACACTTCTTCCCGCCGGTGTATATTTAATAAAAGTAAAAACAGCCAAAGGTACAACCACTCAAAAATTCATTAAACATTAACAATAAGCGGCATGAAAAAAAATTACAATTTCAGTTTTCTGCTTATCGCTCTACTTTCATTAGTGGTACAGATAAGCGTGGCGCAAACAACGCCCATAGGAACTTCGCAACCCGGAGTGCCTGATGATTGGAAAAACGACCTTTGGCTTAATACCAATTTCCGTGAAATGAGCGTGGGCAGTACCTACCAAATTGTAGCCCGTCGCGTGCCTGAAATCATAGATAATCCTATCAGTAATAACGTTACGCTGCCTACCTTCCATTACACGGTGGTACGCGGAAATAGCGTTACGGTAAACGAAAGCGGTTTGGTTACCGCAAACAGCTTAGGTACAAGTATCATTGAAGTGAAGTACGACGAAAAAGTAGCCAACGGAAACACGTATGGCGCCGTATCGCCCGTAAACATTACCTATATGGCGGTTGATGTGATTGATCCTAACGTGACAAACACCGTTACGCTTACCACCGATATTACTACACGCACTTACGATACCCACTATTTTTTGGGTGAAACCACCACGCTTTCTTTCAACGTAACTATGGAAGGCGCCGATAAGGTAACGGTAAAATGCAACGATTACAATGCGCGCCAGAAAGAAAATAACTATACCGTCCGACTGCTGAATCGTGCTAATATCATTGAAATCGTAGCGCTGAAAAATAATGTGGCAGTGCGTAAACTGTATTACGTAATTGATGCCAGGAGAATTGAAGTTAAAGTACAGAATATTACTAATCCGGGTAAAAATTTTGAAGCCGGAGACAAAGCGCAAGTGTCTTTTAAAGGAATAACACTTCCTGTATATAAATTAGCCACCATTTATAATCCGCAAGGCAATTTCTTTGGAGGCAAACCGGCGCTTGTTTATTTTGATAATCAACAATTGGGCGAAGTGAAAAGCAACGTGGACGTATCGCAATATGATTTGGCGGATAAAAACACCATAGAAATGACACTTGGCGCCGAAGGAAACTATATCTTCAAAAACGGTCGTATCAATGAAGCCTGGTGGGGCTCGCCTCTTGGCACGGACAAAGACATGTCCGGACCGGGACAACCGAATCTAAATGCCGGAACGGTAGAAAGTAATTTCTCTACATTTCCTAATTTTAATATTTCTGTGGGTTATCAACCGGCGCTTTTTGAAGAGATAAAGTTGGCGCCGCAGTCGCACCGGTATGCCGATGTTACAGCTTCGGCTGTGAATGAAACTGTATCTGAAAGTTTCACAAGTGGAAGTTTCTTTTTCAAAAACTTTGCTACCAACTGGGGCGGCGGCATATTATCATGGTACGGCACAGGCGTAAGCAACCGCACGGACAATACTTCGCCCGGCGGCGTAGGTAATCAATGTAACTCGGCTTCCGGCGGCGATGTGGACGGAACCGGTAATTATGCCGTTATTTACGAAGCAAACAGTGGTGGAATGGAAGATTACGGACTTGAAACCGTAACGTTTACAAACAAAGATTATCCGGACGGCAAGCAGATACAAGGCATGTATGTTACAAATAACACGTATGCTACTTCTTCTATGAAAACCGGCGACCAATTTGCTAAAAAATTTGGTGGTAAGAGCGGAAACGACCCCGATTACTTTAAACTAACGGTAAAAGGATACAATAAGAACGATGCCGAAACGGGAAGCGTTGATTTCTACTTGGCTGATTTTCGCCCCGAAAACAATATCAAAGATTATATCTTGGAAAATTGGCGCTGGGTGGATCTCTCGTCATTAGGAACTGTCGCCAAAATAAAATTCAGGCTGACCTCGTCCGATGCCGGCGCTTACGGGATGAATACACCTTCTTATTTTTGCGCGGATAATGTCAACGCGCCCCGGTTGCGAACGGTAAATCCCATTGCTAATCTTACGGTAAAATCAAATAGTACAGAACAAACTATTGATATGAGCGCCGTATTTGCTGACGCGCAGTTTCCGGAAGCCGTTATAACCAAATCAATCCGTTATAACACCAATTCCGGTTTGGTAAATGCGCAGGTAGAAGGAAATCTGCTCAAACTCTCGTTTACAAATGGGCAAACCGGCACTGCCGAAATTTGCATAAAAGCGCAAAGCGCAAAAATGGATGCGGAAAGTACATTTACCGTAAACGTAACCCCAGCCACCGGCATTGACAAAAATGAAATAGGCTCATTACGGATCTCGCCCAATCCCGCTGCAAACTTTATAACAGTGAACACGGACGGAAAAGTGGAAATTTTCACCGCCAACGGCGTAAAAGTATATGAAAATGCCGCCTACACCGCCGATACACAGATAAACGTATCGCACTTGACAAATGGCGTGTATATCGTAAAAGTAAACGGTAAAACAGTGAAATTAATTAAACAATAAAAAATAAGCCCTACCTGTTATTGAAAGTCCCCTTGCGGGGGATTTAGGGGGCTAAAAGACACTCTTTTAGTTTTCTCAATCAGAAATTTCCTTCGACGTCTCTTTTTTAGGGATTGTTGAAGGAAATTTTATCCCAATTAAAAAACAGATTTCTGTCTCACTCATAATTTATAAATTATAATTCATAATTCATAATTCGTAATTCGTAATTCATAATTCGTAATTCATATTTATGTCTCAAAACAAAATTTACCTTCGTTTCGGAATAATTACCCTGCTCATTCTGCTGGCGGCATTAAGCCGGCTTGTTCCGCACCCTGCTAATTTTGCGCCCATAGGCGGGATGGCGTTGTTTGGCGCCGCCTATTACAATAAAAAATACTGGGCATATCTTATTCCCATTATATCTATGTGGATAAGCGATTTGATATTGAACAACGTGGTTTACGCGCAATATTTCGATCGGTTCGTGTGGTTTTATGCCGGCTCGCTGTTCACTTACGGCGCGTTCACGTTTATTGTGCTTTTAGGTACGTTTAGCCTGAAAAAAGTACGCGTACCAAACCTGTTTTTTTCGGCGCTGGGCGCTTCCGTTATTTTCTTTCTTGTGTCCAATTTTGGCGTATGGTTTTCGTCCGGAATGTACCCCCATACGTGGCAAGGACTCACGGTTTGCTACACAGCCGCTATTCCGTTTTTCAAAAACACTCTTTTGGGCGATGTATTTTACACCACTGCCTTGTTTGGCGTATTTGAACTGGCAGCTTGGCGTTTCCCGGTATTGAAATTAGCAAACCAATATGCAAATATTTCTTCTGAATAATTGTTTTATTTTGAGATTATGAATATATTTTAAAATAAAAAGTTATCAAAAAATAAAATTATATATTTGAAAATAAATAATTTATAAAATTTGATTGATGCAAAAATTTTCTAAAAAGAAAATATTTTTGGATATTGAAAAATAAAAATATATCTTTGTGAGGTATTTGGTTCCCGACGGAAAAAATCTTTTTGTCGGGATGAAAAGGGAATCCCGTGAAAATCGGGAACTATACCCGTAGCTGTAAAAACCTCTTTTCGTTGGATAGTAAAACTCAACGAGTAGTCAAAGACTCTCGTTGTAGTTTACAAGACGAAAGAAGCCGCAAAAATTCACACCACTGTTCATTAACCGATGAATGGGAAGGTTTTGCGGTTTGTCAGGAAAAGTCAGAAGACCTGCCAACATACGCACCTGCATTTTTTTGATGTCTTTCGGGTAAAAAGACGGCGAAAATAACCGCATATTCCCCATTTTTCCTTTTTCTTCTTTTGGCAAATTACGCCGAAAAAAGTCTTGCGGCAACTTTCCCTTTCCTCTTTTGTCCCTGTGGAAGTCAAAGATTTGCAAAGAAATATTAACCCAATTGTAAATCTAAAATTGTAAATCGTAAATTAAAAAAAATGGGACACAAAGAAATTTTTATCGTAAAGCGAGACGGAAAACGGGTTTTATTTTCCGTGGAAAAAATCAAGAGCGCCATTGCCAAAGCATTTTTATCCGTAGGTAGTTTTGCTGCCGAAGACGATTTTGTAGCCGTACTTTCCCGCGTGCATATTGCCGACGGAATGACGGTGGAAGAAATCCAAAACCAAGTAGAAACCGCCCTGATGGCTGAAAAGTACTTTGCCGTGGCAAAATCGTATATGCTTTATCGTCAGAAACACGCCGAAACACGTGAAATACGTGATAAAATGACCTTTCTGATGGATTATTGCAACGCCTCAAATGCCGCTACCGGAAGCAAATTTGACGCCAACGCCAACGTGGAAAAGAAAAATATAGCCACTCTTATCGGCGAACTACCCAAGAAGAACTTTATCAGTCTTAACCGTAAAATGCTTACAGACAGGATAAAAGAACTCTATGGGAAAGAAGTTGCCGACAAATATATCGGGCTGCTTACCGACCACTTTATCTACAAAAACGACGAAACCAGCCTTGCTAATTACTGTGCCAGCATTACCATGTACCCTTGGTTGCTTAACGGAACCACCGGAATTGGCGGAAATTCCACACCGCCCACTAACCTCAAATCGTTCTGTGGTGGATTTGTAAACATGGTTTTTATCGTATCCAGCATGCTCAGCGGCGCCTGTGCCACACCCGAATTTTTGATGTATATGGATTATTTTATCCGCAAGGAATACGGCGATGATTATTTTGAAAATATCAGCGAAACGGTCGATTTATCCAAACGTCGCCGCACATTGGACAAAGTTATTTGCGATTATTTTGAGCAAATCGTCTATTCTATCAATCAGCCTACCGGCGCTCGAAATTTCCAAGCCGTGTTCTGGAATATAGCATATTACGACCGTCCCTATTTTGAAAGTCTTTTCGGCGAATTTATTTTTCCTGATGGCTCTCGCCCGGTGTGGCAATCGCTCTCATGGTTGCAAAAACGGTTTATGAAATGGTTCAATAAAGAACGTACTAAAACCACGCTCACTTTCCCGGTAGAAACCATGGCGCTACTTAGCAAAGACGGCGATGTGATGGACACGGAATACGGTGATTTTACTGCTGAAATGTACGCCGAAGGGCATTCGTTTTTCACTTATATGAGCGACAATGCTGACTCTTTATCGAGTTGTTGCCGTTTACGCAACGAGATTCAAGACAATGGTTTCAGCTACACCCTCGGTGCGGGCGGCGTTTCCACCGGCTCAAAAAGCGTGCTCACCATTAACCTGAACCGATGCGTTCAGTTTGCCAAACGTAACGGACGGCATTATAGCGCATTTTTGGAAGAGGTAGTAGATTTGGCGCACAAGGTACAAACCGCCTACAACGAGAATCTGAAAATGTTGCAGGAAAAAGGAATGCTGCCTCTATTTGATGCCGGATATATCAATATCAGCCGCCAATACCTCACTATCGGTGTAAACGGCTTGGTAGAAGCTGCCGAATCACTCGGCATTGAGATTAATGACAATCCTGCTTACGTAGCCTTTACACAGGAAGTGTTGGGGTTGATAGAAAAATACAACAAAAAATACCGTTCCACCGAGTTGATGTTCAACTGCGAAATGATTCCCGCCGAAAATGTGGGCGTAAAACATGCCAAATGGGATAGGGAAGACGGCTACTTTGTACCGAGAGACTGTTACAATAGCTATTTTTACCGTGTGGAAGACACTTCGCTTAACGTGATGGATAAATTCCGCCTGCACGGACAGCAATACATTGAGCGACTTACGGGCGGATCTGCCTTGCACTTGAATTTGGAAGAACACCTCTCGAAAGCGCAATACCGCCATTTGCTGCGCGTGGCTGCCAAAGAAGGCTGCAATTACTTCACGTTCAATATTCCGAACACCGTATGCAACGATTGTGGCGCCATAGATAAACGCTATCTGAAACAATGTCCTAAATGTGCTTCGAAGAATGTGGATTACCTCACACGCATTATCGGTTATATGAAACGAGTGAGCAATTTCTCTGCCGCTCGTCAGGAAGAAGCTGCGAAAAGGTATTATAATAGCCCCCTAAATCTGCCCCCTAATCTGCCCCCTAACCCCCTGAAAGGGGAATTTACGGTGGGTTGTGAAATGATTTTTCAACATGAACAAGCCCAATAATACAGCCGACGACCGCCAACGCACTTTAAATCCTCCCTTCGGGGGGTGGGGGGGCTTAAAATTCACCGATTACGATATCGTTTTTCAGGAAATCCCCGATGAGGTAACGTTGGCTATTAATCTTTCTAACTGTCCGCACTGCTGTCCGGGTTGCCACAGCCCGCACCTGCAAACCGATGTGGGTGAAAGATTGGACGAAACGGCGCTTTCAGCCTTATTAAGGAAATATTCCTCGTCCATTACCTGCGTTTGCTTTATGGGTGGCGATGCTATGCCCGAAGAAGTCTGCCGATTGGCGGATTTTGTCCGTCACGCTACGGAAGGAAATATAAAAACAGCTTGGTATTCCGGTTTTGACAAGCTACGACACCCGGCTTGGGCAAATCATTTCAGTTATGTGAAGCTTGGGGCTTACATTGAAGCATTGGGCGGTTTAAGCAGTAAAACCACCAATCAACGCTTGTATCGTGTGGAAAATAACCACCAAATGAAGGATATAACCGCTGAAATTTCAGACAAAAAACAAATAATTCAAAATAATTTTTTATGAAAAAATCACTTCTCTTTTTACTCTCTTTATGGTTTATTTCTGTTGGACTTTGGGCGCAAACCAATATGCCCAATACCGATGGCGGACAAACCGCTGTTAGCGTTACCACACCCATTACATTTTTTGATGGAGGTGGCGAAACAGGCAATATTCCTACCTATAAAGTTACGGGAATAACTTTTGTTCCCAAGGCGGGCGAAAAAATTCAAATCACGTTTGAAACCATTGATCTACAAGGCGGCGCGTTGATAAAAATCTTCGATGGCGCCAAGGCGCTGGAAAATTATTATGACGAAATTGATAATGAGACCACTTACACCATTCCCGCAGGGCATAAAACTGCTTTTTCAGACACAAAAACCAATGAAACCGTTGTTTCGGAAAGCGCCGACGGTAAACTGACCGTTTGTTTCCAGAATGCCAACGGCACAGGCGCGGGCTGGAAAGCTACCGTAACAAGTGTACCCGGAAATCCGCTTCCTGCCGACGAAGTACGCATAACCACCACCCCCGCCGTGAAACAAGTAGGCGATACGCCGCTTAACTTTTACGATGACGGCGGAAAAAACGGAAATATTTCACTTGATTTTACAGGAAAAATAACTTTCAAACCCGCAACGACAGGTAAAAAAGTAAATGTAAAATTTACAAAACTTGATCTTTTTAACACCTCTTCCACTGGTAAGAATGATGTTCTGAAAATATACAGCGGCACAGAAACCAATGAGGCGAACTTGCTGGCTACTTTGCTCAAAGACCCGGTGCCCGTTGTGTTGAAATCAACGGCTGATGATGGATCGCTCACCGTATCATTGGTTAGTACTACCAGTATAGCCAAACCGGGTTTTGAAGCCGTTGTTACGCAATTTGAACCTGTACAGATGACCTTTAACACCGTAGAATTGGCACAAATAACAACACCTACTGTTTGTGCCGGGGATAAAAGCCAAGCCATTCTGTCCGTAAACATAAAAACTACCAACGATAAGAATCCGCTTATTGCGAGCAAATTTACATTGAACACCAACGGCACATTTGCCAATATCGGGAAAGCCACTCTTTATTATACCGGCAAAAATAATGTGTTTACCACCACTCAAAAAGTAGGTGAAACGCTGATTTCTGCCGATGCGTTTGAAATTAATTGCACCGTGCCGCAAGCTTTGACAGAAGGGGATAATTACTTTTGGCTGGCTTACGACTTGAAAGACAACGCCGTTGAAGGGCAAATTGTTGATGCCGGATGTACTGCCGTAACCGTTTCGGGCAGCGACCAATCGGTTTCCGCACCTCAGCCCGATGGCGCCCGAATGATTAAAAACGAGTACCTTTCCACTATCGGAAACGTTACCAAAACTGTTTTTGGCTCGTGGACATACACGCACACGCCCAATCCGTACGGAAGCGGCTATAAAAAAGAGACAGGCGACCAAATAGTTACCTTCCTACCGGGAACTTCCGGTAAGATAATGGAAATTAATTTTCAGGATTTTGATGTTTATTACGCTACTACCTCTTACGGTGTAAAAGCCAAATTCCAGATTTTCAGCGGACCGGGTATTACCGGCGAAAAGCTGTGGGAAGCCGATGCTACCAATAAATCCACCGGACCCGGGAAAACGTTACGTTCTAAAAGCGCGGACGGCGCATTGACCGTCGTGTTCAACGCTAACGACAACATGAGCTACAACGCCAAAGGCTGGCACGCCACCGTAAGTGAATATCAACCCGTGCCGATGACAGTAGCAAGCGTAAATGCTTTTCAGACTAATACCGACATTCTGAAACCCGGCGCGGTTAATCAGGAAATTATTGGTGTGGAAATCGTTACCGCCGGCGACCAAACGCCGCTTTCGCTCAATGAGCTGACAATCAATCTGAAAAACTCTTTCGATAAGATTAAGAAAATATCTGTATTCTCAACCGGAAGTGAAAAAACATTTGCCACTACCCAATTAATAGCGGAAAAAACGGCGCCGACACAAAACGAACTGACACTCATGCCTGCGGAAGCGTTTACATTCGCCGAAGGCAAAAATTATTTTTGGGTGGCTTACGATATGAACGATGCCCTCGCCGCTGAACAAGCCGTTGACGCCGCATTGGTAAATATTAAAACAAGCGGCGCAACCCAAACGCCCACCAACGGCGATCCTGACGGTGCACGCATTACCAAAAATATCTACGAGTTCCAAAACGGAACGAACACCGTAAACGTAACGTCTTCGCTGATGTTTTACGACAACGGCGGCGCCACAAACAAATACACTAACGCCGCCAAAGGTACGGTACGCTTTGTACCCAAAGCGGGCGAGGCAATTAAGCTCATTTTCAAATCGTTTGCAACAAACTATGCGGATAATTTCTTCGTCTTTAACGGAAATTCTACTGCCAATGCCGACCAATTGACAAAAATCTCTGGTACAAAAACCGGACTGCCCGATATTCTTTCCACCGCTGACGATGGTTCTTTGACCATTAAATTTGAGCCCACAAAAACTGCTACCGGATGGGAAATTGAAGTACAATCCTACATGCCCCTTCCGCTCACGGTAAGCAGTGTAAAATCCACTGCCGTATCTACGGATAAATTGCTTCGCGGCGCGCAAAACGAGCTGATGCTAAAAGTAGAAGTAACCGTTACGGGCGACAAAGGTAATATCAACCTTTCGCAGTTTGCGTTTTCCCCTGAAAACACGACCAATACTGCCGATTTTGCTCAGGTAAACCTTTACACTACCGGTACGGACGACGCTTTCAGCCCCGCGAATAAATACGCCGAAAGCCTAACTGCTGCGCCGTTTATATTTAGCGGAAATACCGCCATAACCAAAGCGGGGGTTTATAAGTTCTGGCTCGCCTGCCACGTTGCACAATCTGCCATAATTAACAACGTGCTGGCAGCCAAACTTACCACCGCGAAACAAGATGAGATATTGCTTACGGTTTCTGAAAACGAAACTGCAAGTAGCACCGTGCAAGGCGGATTTAGCGGCACATACACTATTGGAGAAAGTAGTGCGGCTCACTACAAAACCTTTGCGCAAGCCATTAAGGCTATGAGTGGTGGTATTGATGGAAAAGTGGTGTTTGAGATAGAAAACGGAACGTATGCCGAAAAGATTGCTATACCAAATATTCCGGGCGCCTCTGCTGAAAACACCATTACCTTCAAATCAAAAAGTGGACAATACGGTGACGTGATTATTCAGCACAACAACTATTCCGAACCCGCTTATTCTGAGGACAAAATGTTCCATGAATACGGCGTATTTACGTTTGAAGGTGCTGATTTTATCACCCTTGAAGCTGTTTCTGTAACTACTACTGACAAAAAATACCCTTCCGTTATCCATATTAAAAATATGAGCCAAAATGTTACCGTGCGGAACTGTAACATTTTTGCGCCAATGACCACTACCTATTCCGAAGATATAAACTTGGTGTATATGTATGCCCAAAGCATAGCCAATAAAAACAACGACTTTTTTACTCTTGAAAATTGTCGTCTGACAGGTGGTTATATCGGCGCAAGTATTGGCGGTGCAGGTTATGTGTCGTTACCCAAAGAAAGGGGCGCTAAAATAACGGGGAATACTTTTACAGGTCAAGGTTCGAAAGCTATTTATTTAAAAGATGAAGAAGAAGCGCAAATCTGCAATAATAGTATTTCAAACAATCAGACAGCCAAAAGCGATTTTAACGCGGTGGACGTTTTCCGTGGCGCTAACGGATTACTTATATCTGCAAATAAAATACAGTTAGCTACTAAAAATACGGCAACTGCTATTGTGCTACGTCCGTCAACCGGTACAACCGAAAAAAGAGTGAGGGTTGTTAATAATTCCATAAACTTTACTTCGGTTTCAGGCGCTTCCTATGGTGTTAAATTAATCTCTAATTGCGCTTATACGGATATTGCCCATAATACTATTTCGCTGAAAGGCAGCAGCAATAGCTCAGGCGGGTTGTTTGTGGATGGTAACTCAGAAAGCTGTAATATTGAGAATAATATAATTCAGAACGAAGCCGGAGGATATGTGTATCGTGTTAACAAAACGAATTATCTCACTTCCGAAATAACTTTTTCTAACAACGCGCTTTATACTTCGGGAAGTAAGTTTGCTTACGCGGGAAGTGATGTAGAGGTGTTTGACGCTTGGAAAGCCGTTTCGTCCGAAACCAATTCGATAGTAGAAAAAGTCGATTTTTTATCCTTAGAAAATTTGGATTTGAAATCTGCCGGAAATCTGCGCACCGCCAAGCCACTCTCATTTGTAACTACCGATATTAACGGCGCGGCGCGAAACACTGTTACCCCTACCATAGGCGCTTACGAGTATGCCGAGATAGCAATGCCCGCAATGGCGGAAGGATTTCCGCAGGTGGTTAATATTACACACAATTCCGCCACTGCCAAAATAAAACTGACTGAAAACGGCAAAGTGTTTGTCTTGATAAAAAAAGCCGCCGAAACCGCGCCTGCACAAGCAGAAATACTTGCCGGCGAATCGAAAAACGCGGCTAAGAACACCGAAGTAGCTTTGGCGTTTACCGGACTGGAAAGCCTTACGGAATACAAAGTGTATTTTGTTTTGCAAAGCCTGAACAATGAAAATTCAGCCGTAATCGCCACTGAAACGTTCAAAACCGTTTTTGCGCCCACACAAGTTTCCACTTTTGAAACCGTAACCGCTACGGAAGGTGAATTTACCGACGGTACGGCACGTTTCAACGGTTTCAAAGTGGTAGCTATTACCGACGGGCAAGGCGCCAACAATAAAAAAGCGGCGCAGCTGCAAACCAATGGCGTCATAGCCATAACCAATAACAGTGATGGATTGATACTGAACGGCTTTTATTTGAAATCCGATGCTGCCGTGTCGCTTACCGCTAAAAAAGGGACGGAAGAAAAAGGACAGAAAACGTTTGGCGCCACCGGCGGGAAATGGGTGTTTATCAACCTGAAAGAGTTGGCTGAAATCACTTCGGTAACATTGGCAGGCACAGGCACAACGCTGATTGACAATTTCAGCGGAACGCCGCAGCCCATTACCTTTATGCTCGAAAATAAAACCGCCAACCAAGGCGAAACGGTTACCATTGATTCCGATATTTACGGCGGTGTGCTGCCTTACACTTACGCGTGGACAAACGCCAAAAACGAAACCGTTTCTACCGATGCGGCGTATTCTTTCCAAGCCGACCATACAAGCGCCTTAACGCTTACCGTAACCGACGCGTGGGGAAGTTCCGCTAAGTGGAAAAGCCTTGTTACCGTAACGGGAACTGCTGCCGTTGCCACCTTCGACGACCTTTATCTGGCGCCCGAAACACGTTGGTGGGGCGATGAAGAGAGCGGAGCGATGACTTCTGTATTTTACAGCGGCTCGTATTCTTTTACCAACACATTAGTAAAAGATATGGCTACGTGGGGAGGATTTGGTTATTCCAATAAAACGTCCACAGCGTTCAATTCGCTTCTAACCGACCAATTTAACTCTGCCGTAGGACATGGGGTAAACAAGTCTGAAAATTACGCGGTAGCTTATACGCAAGGTTCTCAAACCAAAGTCACGGTAACAAATAATCCCGAAGGAGAGGTGATCAGCGGATTTTACATTACCAACAACGCATGGGTAAAAGACGTGTCAGTGAAAGGAACCGGAATGGCTTCCACCGACGACCCGACCGGGAAGAAACCGTTTGGTACAGGCGATTGGTACAAAATAACCGCCAAAGGCGATAATGGTAATGCGCTTGACTTCTACCTTGCCGACTACCGTGATGCGAACACCGCCAATCACTACACGCTGGATACGTGGCAATGGTTTGACTTGCGTTCGCTGGGTAAAGTAAAATACGTAACGTTCAAAGCGGACGGCACGCGTAAAAATGAATATGGTAGCACCATTCCGTTCTATTTCTGTATGGACGATTTTGGCGGCATGCGGATAATCAAGGAAGCGGCAGAACAGTCAGTTCAATTAAGCAAAACAAAAAACGTAGCGCTGACTGATTTATTTGAAACTTCCACGCTTACGGGCGATGTAACGTACCAAATTACGGATAATCTCAGCAGTACGCTGGGTACATCCGTAATTGAAAACGGCGTGTTAAAACTGAATGCGATTGCGGAAGGAAAATCGGAGATAGTTGTACAAAAAACAGTGAAAGGGCACTCTTTCTTTGTGAAAATTCCGGTATCCTTTACTGTTTCCACAGGAATTGACAATGCTGCGGATTATGCCTTAAAGGTAACCGTATATCCTAATCCGGCGTCTGACTATATTACGATAAACACAGGCGGAAAAGTGGAAATATTTACGTTAAATGGCATTAAAGTGTATGAAAACGCTCGTTACACCATTGGTAAGCAAATCAATATTTCCGACTTTACAAACGGTGTATACTTTGTAAAAATCAATAACCGAACTGTGAAGTTAATTAAACGATAAGACACTCTTTTTTAGTTTTCTCAATAAAATCCCTCTAATGCTTTCTTAACGGAAAGTTTTTAGAGGGATTTTTAATGATTTAATTTAAGTATTATATTGGAATTATTTTAATGCTTGTAGATGTTAGGTAATCATTAAATTCTAAACAACTAATGATATTTTAATAATCGAACTTAGCCTAATAGCTTAAGACCAAACAATAACTATAAATTTAGGCAAAAGAAAACCCGCTAATTTATAGCGGGTTGTGTGTTTTTATGATTATTTTATATTGTTGATTGTCAGCTTGTTACTTTCCGATACAGAAAATGTAAATAATTATAAATCAAATTTTTAAAGTATTTACGATACATATTTCAATTTACTTTTTATTTTTTGTTGCTCAGCATCAAATAGTTATAAAAATAGTGCGGCAAAAAATTTATATTCCCTGATTAACAAAGAGTTATGATTTCTATTTTGTATCTAATTTGTATCACGTAGTTTTTTTACAAAAACAACCATCAATATAATTCTTATTATCAAGCAATTACAAATAGAAACGTTTATTTTTTGTCAAATCACACAGAACTTGACTACGCTTTGAACAAAAACAACCGATTTTCCAATAAATCCATATATCTTTCTTGGTTTTCCTGTGAAAGAAAAGAGCGTTTTATCTCTTGCTTCATTTTTTTCTCCACTTTGACAAATCGCTTAAAGGTATTCAAAATTTGTTTTTCGGTCAATTGAAATTTCAATCCCAAGTTTATAAAGTCGGATTTTGTCAGTTTTCGCTTCTTTCCGTTGAGAGTGAGTGCCGTTTCTTCGTTATCCTCCGGAAGATGCAAGTTTACATTCAATAAATCATACGCCGGCGACAATAGCCATTCTTCATTGTTTAAAATCAAAGAGAAATTTTTCAGGTGCATATCGTTATTCCCCGTAATATAGCTGAAAAGCGCCAATTCAAAAAGTCGAAGTAAATCCATTAAAGTATTTGAGGATTGTTCGGCAACCTCTTTTCCGACCTTTTCCATAGAATTTTTGTATTTATCAAAGGCTTCTAAAATCTGAAACATATCCAGCATATGGATTTTTTCGCCTGTTTCCGTACGGTCTATCCGTTTGGTGATGTAAGAAAGCTCACCCGATTTTAACCGGATCAGTGAAGAGGGAACTACCGAAATGCCGCAAATTTCAGCCATTCGCATGGTGAGGTGTTCGTTTTCGGGCATTTGAGGGAAAGTGTCATTTTGAGGTTTGAGAATATAATTTCCGCCCAAAGCGCCCATGACGGTTAATCGTCCCTTGCTGCCGTCTTGCAATACATCTTTGATAAAGCCTAAAGAGAGTTTCGGCTGCACGCCGGGAACCGTTACCGAACTTTCGACCACTTCTTTGGCTAATTCAGCCATTTCATCCATGGTGTAGTCTAAAATCGGCGGTTGGCTGCTTCCGAAAAAGCGTGCGCTACACGAAGCGTGGAAATCTGTCTCCGTATCCATTTCCTGATAGCAATATAAACACTTTTTACTCATTGCTTTCGTCTATTACGGGAATTACACTTACGGCTCCGATGCAGTTTTTACAACATGCCAACAGCAAGCCCATTCTGTCATTTTGATTGAGTTTCCAGCTTTTGGATGCAATTTCGAGCAACCAACCTTCGGGGATTAACCCTTCAAAAAACGCAAATAACCGATTGTCCTGATATACTTTATCGGAAACGGGCATAGAAAAAGCTATGGGTTGGTTTGGAAACTGCTTGATATATCCGTTGTCGTAGGCAAATAGATATTCGCCTTCGTCGGTTTCCGTAAGTATTCCGGCAAAATCATCTTTATAGAACACTTTTCCCTGTCTCATGGCTCAATTTCCTTATGGTTTACAGGCGCCAGCTTATTACCAAACATCATCAGCACCTGATTCACTTTTACCAAACTGAGGTTTTCTTTGCCTTGCTCTATTTTTCGGACAACGGTAAGCGCCACGCCGGCTCTGTCGGCAAATTCTTGCTGTGTGAGCTTGGCTTCTTTCCGTTTTGTTTTAATAAATGCGGCTAAACTTAATGACATAATTATATGCTTTTGCAGTTATTTTGCAGCAAAGATATATAATTATATTTGAAAGCATATAAAAATGGGAAAGTATTTTAATTTATATGCAATTAGGTGTAATTATAAATCTATTGAAATGCTGTATCTAAATATTTAGATAAGGAGATATTTTTGTCATTAACCATTCGTAGGCATCAAATGCTTTTTTTAGTTTATTAGCTTGAATATCTAAAGGAATTCCATGAAATAATTTATTTCTCTCTGAATTAATGTTACTATATTTACTAAGAACTTCTTTCTCTGACAATGGGAATTTACATTCTTTAATTACTTTGCTTATCTTAGTGTACACACTTGGATGTCTAGTAGAATTAGGCCATTTGACTTTACCTTTCATTTCTGGAAATTGTTGAGATAATATACTTTCTGCAGATTCAAAGGAAGAAACGTTTCCAGATAATTCAGATAAAAGTTTCTCATCTGTTATTACCGAATTAATAAAATCATCAATTAAAGACTCTGTAGCCACATTTAGCCAGAATAAAGCTTCTTTATACTGTCCAATTTCCGAATAAATCTGCGCATACAAATAGCTTTTTGTATTCCACTTTACTTCCTTTAGGTATTTAATGTTGTATTTTTCAAACTCAACATTATTGTTACCAATATGATAAACATTAGATGGATTCGACATTAGTTTAAATTCTATTTGAGTTTCTCTATTCCACTGAGAAAACTCTATAAATGGAATATCTTTAGGAACAGGTGTCCAATTAGAAGTTACTATATTGTTTTTTTTGAAATGCCACCAAAGATTTTCTATGATTCTATAAGTTATATCAAACAAATAATTCCAGTTTTCGTCAATGCAGTCATCATCCTTACTTGCGATTAACATTAAAGATGGAACACTTCTTGAATCGTCCACTAAGCCCTTCAATGTTATATTTATTTCAGAAATAAAATTTTGCCATCTAGAAGCACCGGAACTTTCCATTGTTGAATTTAAATCAACTTGGAGAAAAGAATCGTTACATCCTAAATAATGAGGTATTATTTCAACTTCAACGTTTACGTCATCCATTTCAAATGAAATAAACGTTCTTTTGTTTGAAAATTTATAAGGAAGCCTTGTCTTTATTTTTGTTAATAAAGTATTAGAGAGCATTCCAAGTATCAATAATGATAGTTTTTGTTTTTGTTCATCAAATTCGACAATCTTTTCTTTATAAAAATCTGGAATGGATAGCAGATTAAGCCTATTGAGATATTTGTTTAATTCTACAGAATCATCTTCCTTTATTTTTTTAAAATTAAACCGATTATATATTTCCCATTTTAATTTATGTATTTCCTGTGTGGGTGCATTACCGCTTTCTTTTCCCTCCATACCCCATAATGCACTCAAAAACAATTTAAAATTAATAAAATCATCTTCAGTCGATACAATAGATGACGGAATACTAAATTTATTAAATTTTATAGAGCCATAGTAAAGAAATTTTTTTACAGCAATATTTAAAATCTTATCTTTAAAAGGTATGTGATTTCTTATTGAATAAAAAATGAATTTATACTCATCTTTGGATAAGTTCTCGTATTCTTCCCTAATATTTTGTTCTGACAATTCAGATAGCTTATGTTTGGCATTTAAAATATTCATTTTACGTAGATAAATTTTCTTTCAAAAATATATTATTTCTATATTGACAAATATAAGAACTCAAATCAAGAACATTACAAAATTACTAATTCCCGCATAAATCTTCTATATATATCCTTAAAATATTTACAAATAGAATCAAGATACATGATTGCAAATACATGCATATTTAAATATATTTTTCTACTTTTCCACGTCCTTTTCCAACCTCTTCCGCTCCATCTTCTCCGCCTGCTCTTTTACCAACTCTTCGTACTTTTCCACTTGTTTACGGATAATCGATATTTTTTTCTTATCCTGATTATACGTAAAAATACTTTCGAGCTTTAAGAGATTTTCGGAAGAAACTTCGCCGTACATTTTGATATAACGGTACTTTATATCATTATCGGAAAGTTGGGCGTTTTGATATACTTGCCAAATATTTGTACACAGTGAAAGAAAAAGGACAAAACCTAACGTAATCATCATAAGAGCTGCTTTACTGTTTTTGAAGTCAATGCTGAAAATATGCTCTTTACGAACAACGGATAACAATTATTATAATCATGCGCAACTTGTCCTAATGGAAGAACGCCGATGGCGTTCAATGCGAAATAACCCCGTATGCAGCGCAGCGTAATGCGGAGTAAAACATCACATACAATTCAACCCCGAAGGAGGTTGAACTCTTTCAGAGTTCTGTTTTTGAGTACTTTATTTTCCCCGCACTTCGTACGTGGTTATTCAAATTTAATCCCTTCGGGATTAATATAAGATACTTTCGGTTAATCATTAAATTCTAAACAACTAATGATATTTTAATAATCAAACTTAGCCTAATAGCTTAAGACCAAACAATAACTATAAATTTAGGCAAAAGAAAACCCGCTAATTTATAGCGGGTTGTGTGTTTTTATGGTTATTTTATATTGTTGATTGTCAGCTTGTTACTTTCCGATACAAAATTTACCAAAAATATTTCCGAGTACTTCATCGTTGCTTATTTGACCGGTAATTTCACCGAGGTAATGCATACATTCTCGGATGTCCTGGCTAAGGAAATCGCCTGAAATGCCGTTTTCAAGTCCTTCAATAACACGTTGAGCGGATTCTTGGGATTTGGTTAACGCTTCGTAATGGCGGATATTATTCACAATTACATCGCCTGCTTGGATGGCATGTAGTTGCGATGCTTTGACCAGCGCTTTTTGCAGTTTGTCGGTATTAATTCGTTTTTTTGCGGAAATATAAATTCGCTCGGCATCAAAACCCTCAAATAATTGCGCGATAACGGCTCTTTCTTCTTCGGTAAGTTTATCTATCTTATTGAAAACCAGTATTACTTTCTTTCCTTCCGCACGTTTTGATATTTTTTCGGTCAGCCATTCAATGTGTTCGGTTATTTGCGTGCAGTCTATCAGCCAAAGTACAATTTCCGATTGCTCTATTTTTTGATACGTCCGTTCAATGCCCAAATTCTCAATTGTATCGGTGGTTTTGCGTATGCCTGCCGTATCAATAAACCGGAACGTAATCCCGTCTATATTGACCAAATCCTCAATCACGTCGCGTGTAGTGCCGTGAATATCGGATACGATGGCTTTTTCTTCGTTCAGCAGCAGATTGAGAAGGGTAGATTTTCCTACGTTCGTTTCGCCTACCAACGCCACGGGAATACCTGATTTTAACGCGTTTCCTACTTGAAATGAGTTTGCCAATCGGGCAATATGCTGTTCGATATTTGTCGCTAATTCTTTTAGTTTTGAACGGTCTGCAAATTCTACGTCTTCTTCTGAAAAATCGAGTTCCAACTCTACCAGTGACACAAAGTCCAGTAGCTGAGTACGAAGTTCTTTCAATTCATCAGAAAATCCGCCGCGCATTTGATTTATCGCCATCCGGTGCGATGCGGCAGTAGTGGATGCTATTAAATCCGCTACGGCTTCCGCTTGGGATAGATCCATTTTGCCGTTTTGGAACGCGCGCATGGTAAACTCGCCTGCTTTGGCAAGCGTACAACCGTTTTGCAGTAGTAGTTGCAGTATTTGTTGCTGAACATATATTGAGCCGTGGCACGAAATTTCCACTACATCCTCGCCGGTGAACGAGTGTGGCGCGCGAAAAACCGTTACGAGCACATCGTCAATCACTTCATTCCGTTCGCTCACCACTGTGCCGTATTTTACCGTATAAGCCGCTTGGTGTGCAATATTTTCCGCACTGTTTTTTGAGCGAAAAACGGTATCGCAAATTTCAATGGCTCGTTCGCCGGAAACACGTATTACGGCGATGCCGCCTACACCGGGCGCGGTGGATATGGCACAAATGGCAGTAGCCCCCCAACCCCCCGAGGGGGGATTGGAAGAACTTTTCTCTTCATACTTTTCCGGTTGATAATTCATTTATATATCCCTCAATTATTTATTTAAAACAAGGCATTCAAAACCTGCTGATATTCAGATGTTTCACTACTCAAAATTTCCCTTTCAGGCTTTGGCGGGATTCCGGCTGAACGGGATTAGGGGCTGTTATATTCTATCCAATACCGTTTGCACCAACTGTTCAATATACGGTTTGTAATCGGTGTTGGCAGCTTCCACGCGTCGGTTGGCAATAATGCAACACACCGTCATAGCGCGGTGTCCCATCAGTTTTGCCAGTCCTGCAATGGCGGAACTTTCCATCTCGTAATTGGTGATTTTGTGGTTGCCAAAGCGGAAATGTTCAATTTTGTCGTTCAAGTGCGGGTCGGCGAGAGGCAACCGAAGCTCGCGTCCTTGCGGACCATAAAATCCATTCGCTGAAATGGTTACGCCTCGAATCATATCGTCTTGACCAATTCTTTCTACCAATTCGGCATCGGAATCTACAACATACGGCGCACAAAACTGCGGATTCCATTCCAATTGTTGTTTTAGTGATTGTTCAAAGGCGAGGTCACACACACTGTCGCGGTTGGCATAAAAATTCAGCACGCCGTCAAATCCGATGGATTTTTCCGAAATCAAAAAACTGCCCAGCGGAATTTCCGGCTGCATACCGCCCGAAGTGCCTATGCGTACTAAATTTAATTGGCGGAATTGCGGTTTCTCATGGCGCGTTTTGAGGTCGATATTTGCCAGCGCGTCCAGTTCATTCACTACAATATCAATATTATCCGTGCCTATTCCGGTGGAAATAACAGAAATTCGTTTACCTTTATAAGTGCCTGTAACAGTGTTAAATTCACGGCTGGAAATGCTGCATTCCTGCGTGTCAAAATAGGAAGCTACCAGCGCTACGCGTCCTGGGTCACCTACAAGTATCACGTTATCAGCTAATTGTTCGGGTTTCAAGTGCAGATGGAAAATGCTTCCATCGGCATTGATTATCAGTTCGGAAGGAGGGAAATGTTTCATAATTTTAAAATTTTATGATATGCGATTTTAGATTTTTTTTCGATTAACAATTGAATGATTTATTGCAAAGCAAAAAAATCATTATACTTGATAGAATCTACAAATATAATGATTTTTCGCGACAATATGTTTTTGAAAAGCTTTTAAAAATGCAACTTGTTTATGCGGAAGGCTTTTTTTTAAGTTTTCGTCCGCTTTTTATCAATGCCTGGTCCAGTAAGTACAAAATCTGCCCATTGATGCTGCGAAACTCGTCTGCAGCCCATTTTTCCAGCGCTTCCATTTGTTCTTCGTCAATGCGAAGCACGAAAGTTTTATTTTTATTCTCTTTTGCCAAATTTTTATTTTTTTCAATTTACACTTTAATTTTTTCTAACTCTTCACGCATTTTATCCGGTTGAAGCGTGCTGAATAATATCCTGTTGCCTTCATTAGTTATAATTTCTAACGCATGATTTCCTTGGCCAAGATACTCTTTATTTTTGCAATAGTTAAACTTGAAACCATACCCACCTTCTTCCTCAGGTTTAAATTCAATTACATTTACATTATCTATACCGCTCCAAGGAATAAATTTGATTTTTAATTGATATGGAAAATAGCGATAATATATGCCACTCCTATCAAAATTTAACTCCAAACGTTCTGAAAAAAGCGCGAAGGTGATAATAATCAATACAATACCGCTTATTGTTAAAAAAATGATGGATGTTTTATCCTCAAATTTATTTTTGAAAATATATGGAGATAAGACCAACAAGAATACTCCAATGAGAGAAAATACTTTCATTATGCTGTGTTTATCTTTGCCTTTATGGCTTTCGCAGAAGTGAATTTCTTTGGCATTTATCTTTTCCATAGCTCATTTAAAACTTGCTGTAATTTCTGGGGTTGCCGAGTTCCTATCAATACTTTTTTATTGTTTTTCAGCAGTAATTGCAGTCCTATTTTCCCCTTGATAGTGTATGCCGTATTATTCCCGAAACTTTTTCTGTAACCCCAGCCGCCATATTCTTTTAATGGCGAATATTGGCGTATGTAAGCATCAGAAATATCTTCCCAATGAAAAATAACGTGTTTGGGTTGAAAGGGATAAAAGCGCACGTAGATACCCTGACTATTGATGTGTGTTTCCAGTCTGAATAGAAAAAATGAAACGGTAAAGAGAATCACTAACAAGGTAACGATTATTAGTCCTGTGTCGCTCATCGGATGATTGCCCCAAGGTGTTCCTTCCACTAATTGTGCATAGCATCCATATAGAAAAGGGATATTTATACTCATAAATATTACCCACACCCACCATTGGGTGAATCGCTGTCTCTCAGAATATTCCGTTTTACTCATTTTACTTACTGATGTAAGGTTCCTGCATTTAAAATGGGTTGCGCGTTAGACTCGCCACAAAGTACCACCATCAGGTTGCTTACCATAGCCGCTTTTTTGTCGTCGTCCAATTCAATAATGCCTTCTTTTGAAAGCTTATTAAGAGCCATTCTTACCATTCCTACGGCGCCTTCCACTATTTTTTCACGAGCGGCAATGATGGCGTCCGCTTGCTGACGGCGCAGCATCACGGCGGCAATTTCAGGCGCGTAAGCCAGGTAGTTGATGCGCGCTTCCACTACTTGTATTCCGGCAATGCTGAGGCGCTCGTTGATATTGGTTTCTAAAATCTCATTCACTTCTTGTCCGCCTGAACGAAGTGTGAGCGTGTTAGCATCGTTCGTGTCCGCGTGGTCATAAGCATACATCCCGGCTACGTTGCGCAAGGCGGCATCGCTTTGGATTTTTACAAAGTTTTCATACGCCTTCATTTTAGAATTTACATTGTCTTGTGGCGTGCCCGCAACACCGCTGTTCATTGAAGCGTTGTCCACATCAAAAGAGGCTTTGTAGGTATCCACCACGCGCCAAACAACTACCATCCCAATCATAATGGGATTACCGGTTTTATCGTTTACTTTGATGGGTTGCGCGTCCAGATTTCGTGCGCGAAGCGTAAGTTTTTTCTTGGCGTAAAAAGGATTTACCCAAAAAAATCCGTTGTTTTTTACTGTTCCCTTGTATTTCCCAAAAAAAACCATTACACGCGCTTCGTTGGGTTCTATCTGCATAAAACCTATCCAGGCAATGATGTTGAAAACAAACAAAACAAGACTCAGAAAGATGAGAAAAATGTTAGGCGAAGCGCTGTTTACTTCCGAAACAAACAGGGCGACAATGCCAATGAGCACCATTAAATTAATAAATATCATAGGAATGCCCGGCAATTTTAAGCCTGAAAAATTTACTTCTTTTGTTTCCATAATCGACGTTTTTTTTAATTTATTTTGATATTAAAATAATATCACAAAAATAGGGTAAAGTTTTGATATAAAAAATATTTCCGATGAAATTTTCAATATTTTTTTCAGCAAAATATTTTGAATGATTATTTTTGTAAAAAGAATTTAATTATGAAAACGGTAGAAAAGGTTATTTGGGGCGTGATAGGCGCGGGAAACGTGTGTGAGGTAAAAAGCGTGCCGGGCATGTATAAAACCCCGCATTCCGAGGTAAAAACCGTGATGCGGCGTTCGGGCGAAAAAGCGGAAGATTTTGCCCGCAGGCACGGTGTGGCGAATTGGACCACAGACGCGGACGTTATTTTTAACGACCCTGAAATCAACATCGTATATATAGCTACGCCGCCAAATTCGCACTGTGAACTCACGCTTCGCGCGGCTGCTGCCGGAAAGGCGGTGTACGTGGAAAAACCGATGGCGAATACGTGGGAAGAATGTCAAGAAATGATAGAAGCGTGCAGGAATGCGGATGTTCCGCTGTTTGTGGCGTATTACCGGCGGGCATTGCCGGGATTTAACACGTTGCGGGAAATCATTCAAAGCGGAAAAATAGGCAGCGTGCGGTTTGTGGATATTGAAATGTGGCGGGCGCCGCGTTCTTATGACTTGAATACCCATGGAAATTGGCGTGTTTTACCGGAAATTTCCGGCGGAGGACATTTTCATGATTTGGCATCACATCAATTGGATTATTTGGACAGCGTTTTTGGTAAAATCACGGTAGCAAAAGGTGTTTCACGCAATCAGGCGGGACTCTATCCTGCGGATGATATGGTTTCGGGTTGTTTTGTGTTTGAGAGTGGTGTGGTTGGTTCCGGAACGTGGTGTTTTGCTGCCGATGCTTCATCGGAAAAGGAAATTATTACGGTGCTTGGCAGCGAAGGACATTTGTCATTTAATACGTTTAACAATCCGTTTAAAATAGAAATTATAACTTCCGAAGGAAAAGAAATCATAGAAATGCAGCATCCGTTGCATATTCAACAACCACTGATACAAACTATTGTAGATGAATTGCGAGGATTGGGAACATGTCCGAGCACGGGCGTTTCAGGCGCCCGCACAACGGAAGTAATGAGCCTGATAACCCGATGATTTGCCAACTTAATTTTTCCCCGTATAATGATTATAGTCTTTTATAAGTGTAGAGATAAAATCACGCGGTGAAGAGAAGGTGTTTTGGACATTCATTACCTCTTCCATTTTTTGGGTAAGGCGGTACATTAAATCGTAATTGTTGTTACGAAGAGCGGTGTTGGCGTTTTCTTTAATGATACGGATGTCGTTATCGCTAAACAGTAGCACTTGATTTTGAGAAAAATAAGGTTTGTAAGCGTCTTCCACATCCATGAGAATAGTGTGTGAGATATTGTATTTTGATTTTTCGGTAATCACAGCCGTTCCTGCCGCTAAATCGCCGAGCCGCTGGGTGTATTTGGTGGTCATCATGGCAATTAATCCGGGAAGAAACGACATTTGAACATCTACAATCCGAAAAATCCAACGTATAAAAAAATCGAAAAATCCGGCTTGATACCCATCGATTTTTACCACGCGTATTTTCACTATTTTCTTGCCTACGGTTTGCCCTTCCAGCAGCGTTTCACAAACCAACGAGTAAAAAACCACCGGCGAAACAATTAAAAATACAATGGCTATTACCAACCAATCCCACTTCGCGCTTCCATCCGGGCTTGTAGTATTGCTTCCTTGAAAAATAATTAGATACATGATAATCAGGTAGGCGTACTTAATCACCATGTCAATAAAAGCTGCCAAAATACGCTCGCCAATAGACGCGGGGGTAAAAAACAAAGGAACGTTTTGCGTAGTGGTGATGTATAACTTTGACATTTTTTATATATTTGTAGCCTGAATATGAGAGAAGTGCTTTTTATAAAACAAAACAAGGAAAAATGGCTGCAATTTGAGCAATCATTAAATGAGCGCGGCAGTAGAAACCCTGATGAACTGGCTCATTCCTACATTCAACTGCTGAACGACCTGTCTTACGCGCAAACGTATTACCCCAAAAGCAAAACCACCGATTACCTGAATTTTTTGGTATCGCAAATATACAGAAAAATTTACAAAACAAGGCGGTTGGAACGCAACCGCCTGTGGTATTTTTTTAAGGAAGAGGTGCCGCTGATTACTTACCAATACCGCAGACAAGTGCTTTTCGCTTTCGCGCTGTTTTTCTTTTTTACACTGATAGGCGCGGTTTCCGCCAAGTACGACCAAACTTTCGTACGTGTAATTTTAGGCGACCGTTACGTGGATATGACTCTTGAAAATATCAAAAACGGCGACCCGATGGCGGTGTACAAATCGGGCGGCAAGTTAGAAAGCTTTATCGGCATCACCATGAACAACGTGTATGTGGCAGCCAAAGCGTATCTTTACGGAATAACAGCCGGCGTAATGACGTTTTACGTAGCGTTGTCTAACGGGGTAATGCTCGGCTCGTTCCAGTATTTTTTCTATGAACACGGCGTGCTGAGCGCCAGCGTGCGGGCTATTTGGCTGCACGGCGCGATGGAAATATTCAGTATTGTTATTGCTACGGCGGCAGGATTTATTTTAGCCTCGTCCTTCCTTTTTCCCAAAACTTTTTCGCGGAAAAATTCCTTCAAAATGGGCGTGCAGGATAGCGCGAAACTTTTTCTGAGTTTGGTGCCGTTTTTCGTCGCCGCCGGATTTATCGAAGGATTTATAACACGCCTGTCCAATACCATGCCGCTATCCGTGAATGTGTTTATCATCCTGGGTACGCTGGCTTTTATTTCGTTTTACTTTCTGATTTATCCGTTTATAGTACACCGGAAAGTAGGCGAAAGAAAGATGGAAGAGTGAGGCGTTAAATGGGAAATGTAGTGGGATTTTTAAAGACAAATGGGAAAGAAAGAATTATTCTGAAATTATAATAAAAACTTGTGGATATTTGAAGATTATAGCACATTTTGAGAATAAATATTACAACAATGAAGAACAAGCAAACCATTAAAACCATTAAAATAGTTTTAATAATCCTACTTTGCTATTTTATGTATGATTATCCGTACAAAAACCATTTTTCAGATATAAGAAATTGGATAAACCTATTGATAAATGACAAAACAGTTAGTGGTATTATAACATATTCCCTACTCATTATTCCTTTAATTATTGGGACAGTAATAATACACAAGTTCAAGAATATATGCCAATCATTAGGATTGAACAAGTCGTTTTTTCAAGGCTTAGTTGTAGCTTTTGTGGGAACACTTCCTATGTTAATTGGCTTTCTGTTTCTATTCAAATTTAATGAGAACTTATCAATTCGTTGGCTTATATGGGGAGCTGTTGTAGCCGGATTTTTTGAAGAATTTATATTTCGGGGAATACTTTTTGGACAAATTTTCAGATACACAAAAATCGGATTTATACCGACAATAGTTATTGGTGCAATATTGTTTGCATTGGGTCATTTATATCAAAGCCAAGATTTTGGAACAATTATTGGAATATTTTTGACAACATTTTTAGGTTCTGTGTTATTTGCGTGGCTTTTTGCAGAATGGAATTACAACTTATGGGTATCAGTTTTTCTGCATTTTTTTATGAATTTATATTGGATTTTATTTGCAGTATCCGACAACGCTTTTGGAAATCTTACTGCAAATATATGTAGATTTGCAAGTATAATTTGCATTATTACATTGACCTTAGTTTATAAACGAAAACGAAACTTGACATTAGAAATTAACAGAAAAAATATCTTACTAAAACAATAAAAACGTGCTATAACAGGCTGTCTGCAATGGCGGATTTCGGTGGTTTGCAATGCAACAATGGAATCCATTTAGTGCTATATATAGGAAACACTTTTACCGTAAAATGCTATTTATAAAAAATATTATGACTTCAATATAACAGCTGAATGTTTTACCGTTCAGTTCGGGAAATCACCCTCTTTCAATACATGTAAGAACTTCGCCGTTTTAAAAATAGAAAAGAAAAATCACTCTAAATGAAAACTATAACAACCATTTCCGAACTTAAAACCTATATTTCGGAACTTAAAAAAGAAAAAAAATCCATTGGATTTCTGCCCACGATGGGCGCGTTGCACGAGGGTCATTTGACCTTGGCAAGGCAATGCGTGGCGGAAAACGACGTGTGTGTGGTAAGCGTGTTTGTAAACCCTACGCAGTTTAATAATAAAACGGACTTGGAAAAATATCCGCGAAATGTGATGAAAGACGCCGGGATGTTGGAAAAGGTCGGTTGCGCTTGCGTCTTCGCGCCCTCGGCAGACGAGATGTATTCCGCAGAGGAAATGACTGAAACCTTTGAATTTGACTTTGGCGAAATGGACACGGTAATGGAAGGTAAGTTCCGCCCCGGACATTTTAACGGCGTGGTGCAGGTGGTAAGCAAACTTTTCCGCTTGGTGCAGCCGGACAAGGCTTACTTTGGAATGAAAGACTTCCAGCAATTGGCAATTATTCATCGTATGGTAAAGATGATGGACTTTCCCGTGAAAATCGTAGATTGCCCCATCGTGCGCGAACATTCGGGGTTGGCTATGAGCAGCCGCAACGAACGTTTAACAACCGAGCAGCGTAAAAATGCGGCAAACATACACCGTATTTTATCCGAAAGTAGTACCTTTGCAGGCTCAAAGTCGCCACGCGAACTGATGGATTGGATAACGGTGGAAATCAATGCTTGTCCCGATTTGGAAGTAGAATACGTGGACATTGTGGATAGAAAAACGCTGCAAACCATTTCCGCGTGGCAAAAGGACACTGTTTGCTGTATAGCCGTTTTTTGCGGCGAAGTGCGGCTGATAGATAACATCTGCCCCCTAACCCCCTGATGGGGGGACTTTGACAGGTTGGCACAAACATTTAAAAAATAAGATTGATAATTGTAAAAATCAAAATACCCCATAATTTATAAGTTTCTATCCCCCTTAGGGGGTCAGGGGGCAGGGCATTATGAATATAACCATTTTAAAATCAAAAATTCATCGGGCTACCGTTACGGAAGCCAACTTGAATTACGTCGGCAGCATCACCATTGACGAAAACTTGATGGATGCCGCCAATATTATAGAATATGAGAAAGTAAGCATCGTGAACAATAATAACGGCGCCCGCTTTGACACATACGTTATCCGCGGCGAGCGCGGTTCGGGGGTTATTTGCTTGAATGGCGCGGCGGCGCGTTTGGTACAGCCCGGCGATGTGGTAATCATTATGGCATTTGCCGTTATGGAAGCGGAAGATGCTAAAACTTTCAAGCCCACGGTCATTTTCCCCGACGCGGAAAATAAGTGTCCCTCTGCCCCCTAACCCCCCAAAGGGGGAACAAGAGAAAGGGAATTTTTACGAGAAATAAACCTTGAATAACCCACAAGTAAAATAAATTTTTACAACCTAAAAAGTCCTCAAAAACTATTTAATACCTTTTCCTTCCCCTTTTTAGGGGGAAGTCCCGAAGGGGATAGGGGCCGGGGGATTTAGGGGGCTGGACTTTTTAATGAAACTTTCCATCATCAAATATAACTCCGGCAATGTTCAGTCTGTGCTTTTTGCTTTACAACGAATTGGGGTAGAGGCTATTGTTACGGACAACGTGGATGAAATCCGTTCATCCGATAGAGTCATTTTTCCCGGTGTAGGCGAAGCCTCTTCGGCAATGAATTATTTGAGAGAAAATAAGTTAGATACCCTGATAAAGTCTCTCAAACAACCTGTTTTGGGCATTTGTTTAGGCATGCAGTTAATGTGCCGTCGCTCGGAAGAAAATAGCACCGACTGTTTGGGCATTTTTGATTTGGAGGTACGCAAATTTTCTGAAAACAACCTCAAAGTACCACAAATAGGGTGGAACAATATTTTTTCGTTAAAATCCCCGCTTTTAAAGGATGTATCGGAAAAAGAATACATGTATTTTGTTCACAGTTATTATGTAGAGAAATGTGCCGAAAGCATAGCGCTCACAGAATATGGATTGGAATACAGTTCCGCCATCCGGAAAAATAATTTCTATGCCGTGCAATTCCATCCCGAAAAATCAGGCGCTGCGGGACAGAAGATTTTAGAAAATTTTATCAAATTATGACTTTTACCGTTCAACATACTGACTCAAACAGCAACGCGCGTACCGGATTGATTCATACCGATCACGGCGAAATTCGCACACCCATTTTTATGCCGGTAGGCACAGTGGCGTCTGTTAAAGCGGTACATTTTCATGAGTTGCGAGACGATATTCAGGCACAAATCATACTTGGTAATACCTATCACCTCTATCTTCGTCCGGGTATCAATATTTTGGAACAAGCGGGCGGGCTACACAAATTCAACGGCTGGGAACGCCCTATTTTGACCGATAGCGGCGGATTTCAAGTGTTTTCACTCACAGATAACCGCAAAATGCACGAAGAAGGCGTAACATTTCGCTCGCACATTGACGGCAGCAAACATCTTTTTACGCCGGAAAGCGCGGTGGAAATTCAGCGCAGCATCGGCGCGGACATTGTGATGGCGTTTGACGAGTGTACGCCCGGCACGGCGGATTACGCTTACGCCAAAAAATCGATGGAACTTACGCACCGCTGGTTAGACCGCGGACTGAAACATTTTGATGAACGCACACAACCCAAATACGGCTATTCGCAAGCCTATTTCCCTATCGTACAAGGATGCGTGTACCCCGATTTAAGACGCGAGTCTGCCAAATTCATTGCCGATAAAGGACGTGAAGGCAACGCTATTGGGGGACTGGCGGTAGGTGAACCCACCGAAGCAATGTACGAGATGATTGAGGTGGTCAATGAGATTTTGCCGAAAGACAAGCCGCGCTATCTGATGGGTGTGGGCACGCCGATTAATATTTTGGAAGGCATAGAACGCGGTGTGGATATGTTTGATTGTGTGATGCCTACGCGCAACGGGCGTAACGGAATGCTTTTTACTTCGCAAGGCATTATGAATATGCGTAACGAAAAATGGAAAAACGATTTTTCACCCTTGGACGAATTTGGCGCCTCTTACGTGGACAAAGTATATTCAAAAGCCTATTTGAGGCACCTTTTTGTAAGTAAAGAGTTGTTAGCTATGCAGATAGCGTCTATTCATAATTTGGCGTTTTATTTGTGGTTGGTAAGCGAGGCAAGGAAACACATTGAAAAAGGAGATTTTTCATCGTGGAAAAAAGAGATGGTAGAGATACTTGGCAGAAGATTGTGATAAACCGAAAAAGAATGAAAATTAACTATCGAAAATTAGGTCTAAAAAAATTAGACACTTACATTATCAACAAGTTTTTGGGGACGTTCTTCTTTTCCATCGTGTTGATATTGAGCATTGCTATTGTGTTTGATATTACCGAAAAGATTGATGATTTTTATGAGCACAACGCGCCTCTCAAAGCCATTGTTTTTGACTATTACCTCAATTTTATTCCTTTTTACGCGCATCTTTTCACACCGCTGTTTACGTTCCTTTCTGTGATATTTTTCACGTCCAAGATGGCGAATAACACCGAGATTGTAGCTATTTTGGCAGGTGGAGTAAGCTTTAACAGACTTATGAAACCGTATGCCATCTCTTCCGCGGTGATTATGGTATTTTCCTTTTTGCTGGGCGCTTTTGTCATACCTCATTCCACCGGGGTAAAACTGGATTTTGAAAATAAATATGTGAAAGCGTATAAGACCGGAAACGCTAATAATGTGCAAATGGAAGTAGCTAAGGGCACCATTTTATACATAGAGCGTTTTGAGGAAAGTACAAAAACAGGCACTAAATTTTCATTGGAAAAATTTGATAAAAAATCGCTCGTATCTCGTCTTACCGCCGAAACCGTAATCTGGGACTCGGCGTATAACTGGCACGTGAATAATTACGTACAAAGAGAGTTTAACGGTATGCGTGAAACCCTGAGCCGTGGCGACAAACTGAACCTCAAAATTCCGATAGAGCCGAGCGAGTTTTTAATATCTTCGGACGATGCTACGCAGATGAGCCTTTTTGATTTGAAAAGTTACATTGAAAAAAGGAAAAAAAGAGGCATCGGCAGTGTTCAAGTGTTTGAGGATGAGTATTATAAGCGATTTTCAATGCCGCTGGCAGCTATTATCATGACACTGATAGGTGTAACGCTTTCCTCTAAAAAAGTACGGGGCGGCATGGGACTTAATTTGGGGATAGGACTTGGATTAAGTTCGCTTTATGTGCTCTTTATTACTATGTCATCCACGTTCTCGGTCAATGGTATTTTCCCTACGTTGGTAGCAGTTTGGTTGCCGAATATCTTTTTCTTGTCCATCGGGATATACCTTTATAGGATTGCACCGAAGTAATTATTTTCAAAAATTCATAGAATTGAGATTCTTTTCTATTTTTGTAAATGTAAACTTTCTAATCGAATTTTACCATGAAAAGAAAAAATCTAATTTACTTGTTACTGCTTGTTTTGCTAAGCACCTCTGCTCATGCTCAAACCAGAAAAGGGCGATTTTTATTGTCGGGACATAGCGGTATTGATTTATCCCGTACCCATACCAACATATTTGTGGATGGAGAAAAAATTCCTGCATTGAAAAAAAAACAAACGTCATTAAAACTACAACCCGCGTTTGGATATTTTATTATTAATAATCTGGCATTAGGATTACAAGCAGATTATCATCACATTAAAGAAGCAGAAAAAAGCGCGCACCAGCTCTCCTTTATGCCGGCTGCAATTTATTATATCCCCCTAAAAATTCCTTTACGCCCCTTTTTACAAGCAGGTATAGGCTATGGCTCCATTTCACAGAAAATGAATGGAGCAAGTTCCTCCGAAAGTTTTAGCGGCTTGATGTATGGTCTCGGATTAGGGGTGTCCTACTTTGTTAATGATTATTTGTCCGTTGATTTGAGCGCGCAAGTATTAGATGGTAATTACTACCTTAATAGTAACTCAACCCAAAAAATTGAAGCATTGAATTTAGGCGTATATTTTGGTTTATCTATCTTATTATAAATTCACATTATGAGAACAAAAATAATAATAACCCTGTTTTTTGCTTTTATTTTTATAAAAGGTACTGCACAAACTGAAAAAGGGAAAACAATCTTATCAGGAAAATTTGGATTTAGTTATTCTGAGAACTATAATAATCTTTTAGTCAATAATAAACAGGTATTGTATTCACCTTTAACAGATACAAAAACTTGGAAGTTTTCGCCAAACTTTGGTTATTTCGTAATAGATAATTTGGCGGTAGTATTATCGGCAGAATATCAGCACATAAATGAACATTCAAGCAAAACCGGCAACTTAATATTAACCTGAGTTCGATTATTAAAACAGCGTTAGTTGGTGAGAATTAACGG
>MTLC01000001.1_pt4 | contig 55919 bp, 44 predicted proteins | sample 1982451 | NCBI WGS metagenome assembly MTLC01 (sample SAMN05710165, study PRJNA340218) | biofilm metagenome | isolation source: sample SPH anode biofilm adapted to +100 mV | place: USA | collected 2012-02-03 | reverse complement strand
CGGTTGTCCCCGTAGGTCTTGGACTCGCCACATCAGGCGTCAGGGTAACACTGGTTACTGCTACTGGTGCGGTTATCGTATAGCTGGGTTGTGCGAACGCCTGGAATGCGCTCGTTGAACCAGTACTGCGAGTCCTAACCTGGACAACATATGTCCCAGCAACAGTTGGCGTCCAAACGTACGTGTTGGTGGTTGAGTACGCCTGCACCATTGTCCACACACCTGTAGGATTACGAAGCCAGAATTCATATTGTGGTAAATACCCACCAACCGCAGCCGCAGTAAAGGTTACGGTTGTCCCCGTAGGTCTTGGACTCGCCACATCAGGCGTCAGGGTAACACTAGTTACTGGTGGTGGCGCCACCGTAACCGTCGTGGTAGCAGTCCCGACCCCACCGTTGGAATCGGTCACCTGCAGGGTCATCGTGAATGTCCCGATCCCGAGAACCGTCTTGAGGGTGTTGTAGGGGATGGTCGGGTTGGCGGTGAAGAAGTCGTACGCTCCCTTGTTATCCACGTTCCAGGCATAGGTGAGCGGCGTGGTGTTGCACGAATCGAGCGTGTCGGTCCCTGAACCGTTCAGGGTGACGCTGCCGCCAGGGGCAACGGTATACGGTCCGCCAGGGATTGCGGTCGGGTTGTGGTTGACGACCGTGACGTTGCTGGTTACCTGGGCTACTTCGCCGGTGCCGCTGTTTGTCACTGCCAGCGTTACCGGGTAGGTGCCAACCGGCAACGTGGTGCTGACGTTCTGGGTAAGGTAGTTGACGCCGTTGATCGTCCAGCTGTAGCCGGTGATGCTGCCGCTTGAGGCTGTACTGGTGCTGGTAAAGGTTATGGTTTCACAGAAGCCGATATCAGCGCCATTTGCCGATCCGGTAGCAGTGAAGCTGGCAGTAAGCGCCCCAGTAACCGCTACAGTAACCGGTGCGGAGATTGCCACCCCGCCCAGGCTGTCGGTCACCTGTGCCGTAATGGAATGATTGCCCTTTGCGACATTGCTCCAGACGAACTGGTACGGTGCAGCGCCCGGGGTCGTGTCTACGCCTATCTGGGTTGCGCCGTCAAAGAAGGCAACCTGGGTGATGTTCACGCCAGCCGGGATGCCGGCAAGCGTGGCTTCCAGTGTGATGGGGCCAGGAGCGGCGAAAGGACCGCCGTTGGCAGCAACGGTAACCGAAATCGGGCTGGCTACCGAGGAGAACGTGGAACCCTTGGCACTGAATGCCTCAATTTTGTAGCTGTATGCGGTGCCTGATACCGCAGTGGTATCAGTGTAGCTTGTGGCGTTGGCAAGAAGCTTGGCAGCATTGATCTTCGTGAAGTTCGTGCCGTCGGTCGAACGCCAGACATTGAAGCCGATCTCGCCGGCCGGGTCGCCATAGGTGGCAAACGAAGTGTAGATGACCGGAGTCGGGTCAACCCACGACAGGGAAACGGTACCATCCTGGTTGGTTGTCGCCGTCGAGGTGAATCCCGGAGGAGTCATGGCTGTATACTGGAGGACAATCGGACGCATCATGTCCATCTCCTCGTGGGAGAGGATATGGCAATGCCAGACGTATTCCCAGCCGAAATCGTACAGAATATTGGTTACTGCAGGAACCCGAGCCTGTCCCGTTACCCAGTCGACACTGTTGAAGCCCATGCCGGAGCCGATGGGGATGGCCGGATTGAGGGGACGCATGCTGTTGGGAATACCGAACGGCAATGCCGGGGCAACCGGACGAACAGCAACGATGGTATCCATCAGCGGGCTGATACGAACGGTATCTTTCCAGCCCAGTTCGTTGGGATCGGGCATGTAGATCTGGCCGTCCCAGGCAAGACGGTTGATCAGCTGAACATCGAAGATGTGGAAATGGATCGGATGGGTGTCCACACCGTTATGGGAAATGTTCCAGATCTGGGTACCGTCATCAAGGGTATAGAGGACATCCGCCTTGACCTTGACGATCCCTTCCGGTGAATTCTGGATGGTTTCTGTCGGAATATCGGAAAAACCGTACAGAATCAGGTTTGCGTTGTTGGTGCGCGGATTGGGGATCTCCATTGCCAGGTTGCCGCTCATGCGACCGTATTCGGGGTCGAATGAGGCGCCCATTTCGTCGTGAATCCCTTTCGGCTCCATGGGGACAATAACCGCTTTCCCGTCTATGGTCAGGAAGCTGAGGGAGTTTTCCAGCATGGAAGACCGGGTACCGCGCCACTGGCCGGCAACGGGGAAATAGGAATTCGGATAGGCATTCTGGTATGCGGCCTGACCGACGATGATCGGTTCCTGAGCGCGAGCGAACAGCGGCGCCCCAGTCGGGTTGGCTGCGGTGACAGGTGCGGCAGAGGTGAATTCCGCCTGAAGTGCTGCCTTGCTGAAGCTATAGGGCGTGCCCTGAACCGATGAACGCACCTTGATCTGCATGACAGTGCGAGTGTTCGGCCCCTTGCCGGGAAGCGTGCCGGTGCCGCCGACCCAACTGCCGGTTATCGGGTCATAGGTGCCGCCGGTACCAAATCCGCCGACATCCCGCTGGTCGGGAGCGCCGGTATAGTAGTCATAACGGACATCCAGAGCAGGCCACGCAGTCGGAGCATCGTTGTACAGGATGAGGGTCTGCCCCGCATACTGGCTGAAGTCGACAACGACATCGGCACGCTCGGCAGGCATCACGGCAAGGGAGGTATCCTTGACAACACCAACGGCAAATGCGGTCGGATCAGTGATATAGGTGATCGGCTGCGGCTCCCGCTCCACCAGATTTGGGAGGAACCCACTTTCAGTCCCGATTTGCAGCCATGTGGGCCCCCAGTTGCTGTATCTGCCGTCACCCTGGAGGGTACCAGGATCGGGAACGCCGCCTTCGCGGCCATCTGTCGGCCAGAGCGCCGGCCAGCCGGCAGTCGGGGCAGCAGAGACCATCTTGACTTCGGTGAGATTCGATTTCCGGCGGTTATCGGTATGGTAGACCGTGGGGTCTGCCTTGTACAACGACAGGTTCAGACCGCGGTCATTGTCAGCGTTCAGTATCCGGAAGCGGTACGCACGCGGATCGACTTCCAGCACCGGCAGAACCGTACCGTTCACGGTCATGGTGTCTAGGAACGCCTCCATGCCCATGGAGGGATGGGGAGTACCCGGTATGACCGGCGGCTGCCCCGGTGTGGTGCACTGGGCATAGATGAACGGATCTGTGCTGTCGCAATCCGGGTCATGGTAGGGGTTAGCGACCGGCCCATGCTTGATGACGGTGGGCGGGTAGAACCAGGGGCCGTACATCCAGCGGCCAAAGGGGTTCACGCCACTCAGATCAGGGTTGTACGGGTTCTGGGCAGGCATGTAGACATGCGGCAGCCACAAATCGCCGGTCACCGGCGGCCGGATGCCGTTTCCGTCAGGGGTACCGCTCCCCCAGTTCCAGAGGGGGTCCGTGATCCGGATCTTGGGAACGGTCTGGCCTGTTACCGGGTGCGTCGTGGGGGTGGCGTCGACAAAGGTTCTGTCCTGGATAATCAGGGGGATCTGGTCTGGAGGCAGAATGCCGCGAGTGATCAGATCCTGGTCCCACGTATCGGTGATCACGTATCCTGCTGCCATGCCGGCATAGACATTCAGGCGGGTGATGCCAAAGGCATGGTCATGATAAAACAACAGTCGGGCGCTCTGCTGATTCGAGTAGTAGAACGTCATGGAACCGTCGCCCGGATTGGGCATGTCCGGTACGTTCTGGACACTCACCCCTTGAGGATAGGGGGTGTTTTCGTTGGCAGGAGTAATCCACTGATGTGGTGTGCCGTCACTGATCCAGGGGGTGCGTCCGCCATGGAGATGGATGGTGGCGCGGTTCTGGGCGTAGCTCGCACAGGTGTTGCCATCAACCGTGTTGTCACAATCGGCGCCCGTTCCACGGGTTGCCCCCTGGTATGCCGGGCCTTTTCCTGCGCCCATGACCGAGGTATCCACCGGGATAAAAAGATCCCCGCCAGCTCCAGCCGGCAGTTTGTTGGTAAACTTGATCCGCACCGGGCGATCACGCTGGGCAACGATAATGGGCCCCATATAATGGATCGGCGCGACATCGTTACCAGCAGCATTAACCTGGACGTAGCCCCGCAACTTTGTGGGGTTGAGGTCGCTGTGCATTTTTTCGGAATATTCGCGCAGCTCAATGATGTAATAATCCGAGCCGGGATAGGTGGTGGTGTCCGGAACCGCCACGGGAATGCACTGCCCCAGATTGTTGGGGGTGGTGCAGCCGAGCGGGGCGAGCGTGTCGACAAATTTCGTCAATTGGGGGCTGAACGCCCAGTTGGCTGTGGTGTTGTAGTCGGGGACGGCCCAGTTGCCATTGGCATCTTTTGGACCGGTCGGGATGGCCAGGGGATTGCCCGCGAATGCGGTTACCGCCCACATGCAGAGCATTGCAGCGAGCAGGAGATTGCAGAATACTTTCGTTTTACGGTTTTTCATGGCCCCTCCTCGGCGTCTGGTCCTGTCCGGAATTATTCAAATTTGCTGGAGTCTGCAGCATGGTTCCGTGTTTTGCTTCATAGATTTTCTGCCGCTCCCGCTTGATGGCTTCTGCAGCTGCCCGCCGTTTTGCCGGCGTGATGCGCTCGGCCTGCTGACGCTTTGAACGCTCAGCCTTGGCAGCGACCTCAGGAGTCATCGGAGTTTGGCCTGCAAATACACTGCTGTACAATGTGCTCGCCAGCACTACAGCTAGACCCACTCCAATACTATTTCGCAGAGCTCTTTTCATTGTTACCTCCAGTCGTTGAGAGTGCAATTACTGCTGCCTCCATCTGAGCTATTGTATGAATGCTTGTGATACGGAATTTTTCCTACCAGGCAACTAGGCCTTTACACATTCTGTACCACTAATTTGATCAACAAATAACTATCTGGAAATAAAGCAATATATGAGTAATTAGTCTGACTTGGCCATGCCGAAGGGGTGCAAAAAAATTGACAAGTGGTTGTTCCGGAGGTGGAGGTTCAGATCAATGGATGACCCATTCGCTGACCGGCAGGATATCGGGTTGCGTGCCTTTCCCGAGTTGGATTATGTAGCATCCTTTTGAAGCATACCGTTGACCCGGCCCGAAACTGAATCGTTCATAGTCTCTGACAACCTGATCCATCTGCATGCTCATGACATCGAGCAGGTGATCCTGGTACTGGTTTTCGTAGAGCAGCTTGAGCCCTTGCAGAGCTGCCTGGAGAAGCATGGTTACAGTCCGGGAGGTTATCCTTCTGTCCCCGAAATCCTTGGAGGTGGTCAATATGGGGACTTTGGCGTCATACCCCTCCCGAGTGCCCAGATAAGGGGTGAGGCGATAGGGAAAGCTGAAGTAAACCCTGTCCCGCATCGCTTCGTCAACCTGCAGGGTCTTCTTCCCCAGGGCAGTCGAAGAGGCGAAAATGGGGACACGAGTATCCGCCCCCTGCGACAGGGCATTCAATGCGGGGAGTATGGCATCATCCCCCCAGAGAAGCAGAACTTTCGCTGGCTGTTCGGCCAGGATTCTCGCGAGCTGTCCGGGATCGGCAAACTGTTCTGCCGAAAGGGACAAAGACTGCACCGGGGACCGCCCCAGATCTTTCCAGCTCTGCAGAAAGCCGTCGGCCAAGGCCTTGCCCGTGGGCGTGTCCTGGACGATCTGCAGTATCGGCGCGGTGTCGTCAATACTCTCAAGACGGTTCAGATAGTTGGCTACGGCTTCGCCTTCTTGGAAATACCCTTTGTTGAAGTAATAGGTGTACCAGTCGTGTGTCGACACAACCGGAAAGTCGGTAATGGGAAAGAGGCAGGGAAGGCGACGCTCTTCGCAAAAATCGTGAACGGGCTGCCAGGAGCTGTTTGAAATCCCCCCCAGGACTGCAAAGACCGGGCCTTTTGCATAATATGCTTCAAGCTGCTTCCGCCAGCTTTCAGGCGGGCCTTTGAGTTCCCAGACAGCCAGGGACGCCGAACGGAAGGCATATTTCATGTCTATGGTCGGGGTATAGCCGAATTTGAGAAAGTCCCTGAACATCTCGACCTGACTGTTCGTGCCGTCGATGAATCTCTGCAGCACATCCAGCATGGCGGCACGGTCTTCGCTCTTCACGTCGTCGGTGACAATGGTGGCAAAGGCGAAGGATGACGGCGTCGCACCGGGAGAGATATCGGACGACAGCCGTTCGAGATACCTGACCAGAATCCCCATGTCCCGATCGTTCAACGGATACCGGGGCATCACGTCGTTGAAGACCTGCCCGGCGGGATCGACACCGAAACGTAGCGCTTTGGCGAGTGATTCCCTGGTATAGGCAGGTCGCTCGAGAACGGTTTTCGCATAGATATAGCGCCCGGTCTTGTCCACCACGTCCCCGAACGACGGTGGTCGCCGGTAGGGCTTAAACAGCTTGGCGCCGTTGGTCGGCGGAGTGACCACTCCGCCTTCGACCGAGCCGAGACCTGCGCGCAGATGGCAGCTGGCGCAGGAAAATGAGGTACTGTCGACTTCGACATCCCCACGGATGAATGCCTCCATGACCTTGCCGGAAGGGAGTATCCCCTCACGGTACATCCGTTCGCCAAGCCGCATGACATTGTCGTTTGAGACATCATCCGCAGGGGAAACGCCGGCCAAGGAGATCGACCCTGCAAGAAGGACGACAAGGGCCACTGCCACCACGCAGACGAGGTGACGGTATGCCGGCGCATGCCGAGTGAGCAGCCTCTGTAGGTGTTTGCCGCAAGTCGTCATCTGCCGACCGCCCACAGGTATTCATCGAGAAATTCGCGGGAGCTCATGATACCGAAAAGCCGCACCCAGGAGCCGTCTTTTCCGGTACGGATCAGGTTGATGGGATAGTGCGACATTTTGTCCGGGATATAGGCATTGAACGCAACCATGATCTTCGTGATATCCGCCCGGCTCCCGGTGAGGAAATCCCAGCCCGGTTTTGCGCGGAATCTTTTCAGATACTCCTTCATGACTTTCGGCGTATCGTTTTCAGGATCGATGGTGATCGAGATAAGGCGCGGTTGCGGCAGTCTGGCATCGAGCTTGTTCTGCAGATTGACGAAACCGGCAGAAAGCACGGGGCAGATCGTGGTGCATGTCCCGTAAATAAAGTCGATGATAACCGGCTGATTCACGTCGACAAGCTGCCGCAAACGGACCTTTTTGCCATCCTGATTGATCATGGTGACATCAGGCACGGTGTACCGTTCAACGGTGCGTTTGTATTTCTTGGTGTCAGCATGTGCCGGAGCTGCGAAAACAGCGAGCAGCACCAGCACGAGCAATAATCTCACCAGTTCTCTCAGGCTCTTGCCGTTGGGACAGTTCATTTATTTTACCGCTTTCGAGGTTTCTGCAGACGACGCAGGCTTGGAGAGACTCTCAGCCTTCTTCACCCCGACCAGTTCGACTTCGAAATCGAGAGTTGCGCCTGGAAGGATCATTTCACCCACGCCGTTATCTCCGTAGGCCAGGTTGGCAGGGCAGACAAACCGGGCCTTACCGCCGGGCTTCATCTTCTGGACACCTTCAGTCCAGCATTTGATGACTGCATCGAGTCTGAATTCCAGCGGTTTTCCCCGTTTGTAGGAACTGTCGAACTCCGTACCGTCGACCAGGGTGCCACGATAGTTGACCTTGACCGTGTCTGTTGCCGCAGGAGATTCCCCCTTCCCCTCCACGAGGGAAAAATAGACCATGCCGGAACTGGTCTTCACCGCACCCTTCTCCTGAGCGGCCTTATCGAGAAACTCTTTTGCCGCCGCTGCCTGTTTTTCACCAAGCTCCTTGCGTCGAGCCCTGGCCAATTCCTGGATTTTCGCATTATAGGCATTGAGATCTACGTCGCTCTTCTTGCCGTGATAGGAATCCTTGACCCCCTGGATCACCTGGTCGAATTCAGACTGGCTCAGATTGAAGACCGAAAGCGAGCGGTAGACATTCTGGCCGATGGCATGAAATACCCGCTCCTGCTCCGGATTGGCGGGATCTGCGGCAAAAACCGATGAAGCGGACAACAGTACCAGTGCAAGCGCAATAATTCTGTTCATTCGTCGAACCTCCTAAGAAAATTAATCAACTATCCAGGATAACACTCAGGTCTGGCACCCAAACTACGCAGTAACTATGCCATTTTACCCGAATTTTAAAAACTTCTGCAATTCAGTCAGTTGCAGGCCGAATCAACACCCTTGGCGCCAGAGAGGGTTGTCGCAAAAATTGCTGCCGCTGGCAACCAGCCTGACAACGCCCCACCCCTAAGCCGGCCCATCGGCATCTCCCCCTTTTTCGAGCAGGTTCGTCGACTCGTTTCTCAGCCGCTTGTTCAGACCCTGTCGCGATATCCCGAGCATCGATGCCGCTATCCCCTGGTTCCCCTTTGACCTCAGCATTGCCTCCGAGATCAGGTAATCCTCAACCTCGCGCATGGACGGGAAATGCCCGAACAGGTCCTCCAGCGGATTGCCTGCCGGAGGTCTCTGCTCGCCACGGCTGCGGGGCGTTCGTGCGCTGCCGATGGCACTGCTGAAACTCTCCATGGAGAGGACTCCGCTGCAGTGCCGGGCAACGGCATCATGAACCATCGCCTCGAGCTCCCTGACATTCCCCGGAAAGTCATAGGTTTGCAGCAGGGTAACCAGTTCTCCCGGAGGGGTCGGTTTCTTCTTGCCAAATGAAACGGCAGCCACCTCCAGAAAGTGGTCGAGCAGGGGAGCAATATCCTCGCAACGCTCGCGGAGCGGGGGAATGGTCAGCCGGTGCGCGTACAGCCGGTAATACAGATCTTTCCGAAAGCGTTTCTCCTCGATCAATTTCTGCAGATCGTGATTGGTCGCCAGGAGAACCCTCGCACTGCTCACGTTCGCGTTGTCCGAACCGACCGGATAGTACTCCCGTTCCTGCAGCAGCCGTAACAATTTGATCTGCGACTGGTCGTTCAGATCGCCGATCTCGTCAAGGAAAAGGGTCCCTTCTGCGGCCTTGGCAACGAGCCCCTCCCGGGCCTGATCGGCTCCGGTGAACGCACCCTTTCTATGTCCAAAAAGAGTATCAGAGAAGACCGTATCATCAAGTCCGGCCACATTGACCGCGACAAAGCCGCCTCTGCAGCCGCTCAGCGAATGCAGGGCCTTTGCCACCAATTCCTTGCCGACCCCCGTTTCGCCGCAGATCAGGATCGGTTGACGGGACGGCGCGATGACCTCCATATACTTGAACAGGTTATGCATCTTGGGGCTTGCGGTAACGATCGAGCTGAACGCCGCAATGTTCTCAATCTTTTCAGAAAAGAAACGTTCCCTGAGCGTATTGAGTTCCTGGTACATTGCCCGGTGTTCGATCGCCCGGCGGATGGTCGATGCAAGCCGCTCGGTCTCGACCGGTTTCACCAGGAAATCGAATGCTCCGGTCTTCATGCAGCTGACCGCGGTATCGGTTTCGTCTATGGCGGTCATGACCACAACCGGCGTGGAGGGATACTCGTTGGTGATCTCCGGCAGAAGATCAAGACCGCCGAGATGGGGCATGTTGAGGTCCAGCACGACAACACCGACGTCATGCTGCTGCAGGTAGCCCATCACCTGCCTGCTGTCGCTGATCGTCGCCACATTCGAGAACCCTTTGCTCATGAGCAGGAGCTGTGAGGCCTTGAGCAGTTTCAGCTCGTCATCCACCAGTAAAATGGGCGTCTCATTCATGCAGTGCATCTCCTTGAGCCGGCAGAACAGCTTCCGCAGCGGTATCGGCAATCGCCGGCAGGGACACATGTACTGTCGTGCCTTGCCCAGCCTGGCTGTAAACCTCAATGCTTCCGTGATAGGTCAGAACGATGGATCTGGTGATGGAAAGGCCGAGGCCGGTACCACCGGCATCCAGCTTCGTGGTGAAAAACGGTTCCATGATGCGCGCCTTCACGCCATCGGGGATTCCGCACCCTTCATCCGCAACCGTCAGGCAGACAGCCCGGTTTTCTTTATCATAGCCGGTCTTGAGGGTGATCCGCTGGGACCGGCAGGTCAGTGACTGCAGCGCGTTCATGACCAGGTTGACGATCACCTGCTCAAGCTGCTGGGCATTGCCTCGCAGTGCCGGGAGCTCTTCTCCGAGCTCGACAATGAAACTGTCGGTGTATTTGTTGATATGATGACTGAGAAGCTGCAGAGACGCCCGGACGGTCTGGTTGATATCCAGATCCCCCATGACGATGGCTCCCTGGCGCGAATAGCTTTTCAGGCTGCCGATGATCCCCTTTATCCTGCGTGCCCCTTCGGAAATGGCGGTAATCATCTCGGGGAGGGCCTCTTCGAGCCTGGAATAGGGAAGGCCCCCGAGCTGAAAGTCTCCGCGGCGGGCCGCTTCGTCCCTGAGCAACGGGTCGAGATCTTCCCAGATCCGGTAGAGCATCTGGGCATTGGCCATGATGTAGTTGTTGGGGTTATTGATCTCGTGGGCGATGCCGGCCACAAGCAGCCCCAAAGAGGTCATCTTGTTGGCATGGATCAGCTGCGACTGGATCGTGCGCGCCTCCTCCTCCATCTGCAATCTCTGGGTTATGTCCCGCAACGTGCAGTAGATTGCCTCGTCCCCCTGCAGTTTGATCACCTTCGCCCGCACGGAAACATGGATCTCGGCGCCATCCTTGCGGACGTTGATCATATGGTCGAACTGGGACGTCTGCGGCTCCTGCAACATGCATACGGCATGGATGAACTCATGGTACTCGTCCTTTGACCTGAAGACATTGAAGTGGAGCCCGATCAACTCTTCCCTGGAGTAGCCGTAGAGCTTTTCCGTGGTCGGGTTCACGTCGATGATGGTGCAGGTACCGGGGAGAAAGAGGATAATGGCATCCTCCGATTGCTCGAAGACCTTGCGAAACCGCTCCTCGCTCTCCAGGAGAGCGCTCTCGGCCACCTTCCGTTCATTGATGTCGATGATGATCCCCAGATACCCCGTTATGCCCTCATCCGAGCCCCTGAGGGCAGTGGCGCTCCCGAGCACCCAGTTTTCCCGGCCATCCGGGGTGCGGAACCGGTATTCAAGACTGAATGGCCTCCCTTCCCGGACCGATTCATACCACTCGTCCTCGATCAACTGGGCGTCATCCGGGTGCAATGCCGTGGCCCAGCCCCTGCCAAGGGCCTGTTCAGGGACTATCCCGGCAATTCGGCACCATTGCCGGTTGACAAAGATGCAGTTTCCCGTCGCATCGGTTTCAAAGATCCCCACTGGCGCGAAATCGGCAAGATTGCGAAACCGCTCTTCACTCTGCTTCAACTCCCTCTCGGCGCGAATCCTGTCCGTGCTGTCACTGAAGCTCCAGACCCGGCCGATGCTCTCGCCGTTGACCAACTGGGGCTGCGAATGCCGCTCGATGATCCTGCCATCGGCAAGAAGCAGGATGTCATGGGATATGGAATGCTGATCCCGATACAATTCCTCAACGCGGGTCCGGAAATCCGCAGGAACGGCCATGAGGCCGGACAGGTATTCGAACATCCCCCGGTAGTCGCGGTTTTCCATCAGGTTGCCGGGAATCCGGAACAGATCGACGAACTGCCGGTTGTACAACTGGATTTGACGATCCCAGCTGACGGCGAGAATGCCGTCGGCAGTTGACTGCAGCGTCGCTTCCAGCAGGGCATAGGACTTTTCCAGCGCCTGCTCCGCGACCCTGATCTTCGTCAGGTCCCTGACTATCAGGATCCGGACCCGTCGTCCGTTGTAGACTGCCTCGCTCGCCGACAGGGAGAGCGGAATCCGTTCGCCGTCTCCACGCAGCCCGAAACAGTCCAGGCGAACCACCGGTTTATCTGCATCAGCAGTCTCATGCGAACTGCCGAACAGCTCAGGGCTTCCCTCGGGGCAGGCAATGATGGTCTGGATCGGCGCTCCCACCAGTTGTTCGGCACTGCTGCCGAAAATGGACTCTGCTGCGGCATTGCACGAGGAGAGCCGGTTCAGCTCGTCAAGGATGATGACGGCATCGACGATCTGCTGTAAGAGATGCTCGAACTGGGCTTTTTCCGCCAGAGCCGCGGCACGCAACGGCCTGAACACAATCCACCAGATGAACGGGGCACTGAACAGGATGAGGAGGATGCTGTCCGCCAAGACCTGCGCCCAGGGGTCGGAATATGGCAGGAGCTTGGGCAGAAGCTGGTCGGCAGCAAACTCGATGACAAACACGAGGAGGATTACGGCGATGATTCTCGCCAGAAGTGCGAAAGCGGACAATTTGTCACTGTTGTGCCGGGGCTGTGGGATCATGACCGGCATTCCCGATGCGAAACAGCGCAACAAGTTTGACAACAGCTCATTTTGTTACAACGGTACGCCGCTCCGTGCATAAGCGCCTTTCGGGATCCGTAATCGGGGCAAGCGATCGATCTACGCCAGACAGAAGGATTTTGCAGCTCCCCACGCCTCTGCCACGGCGGAGAAATGGTCAGCACTTTTGCTTTGGCATCAGTTGTGCTGCAGAGTATTACGAAATCGTCAGACAGAGGCTCATCTCCTCGCAACGCAGAATACACATACATTCGACTCTTAAAATATATACCGCATAAGCAGAGTGCCAGCAAGGCAAGGGTACAACCAGCCATGGATCAGCCATCAATTTTCTCCTCGACACTCGGCCTTGCCACACCCTGGCAGATTACCAGGGTGGACGTATCTAAGGAACATCCACGGTTCGACATCTATATCAGCTGCAATCAATCCGTCTCCATGCCATGCCCCCTGTGCGGCCAGGACGCAACGATATGCGGCTTGGCCCAACAATCCTGGCATCACGACGATTTTTTCAGCAAGGACGCCTATCTGCATGTAGCCGTGCCCGTGGTACGCTGCAAAACCCCCTGTGGAGTACACAAGGTAAGAGTGCCATGGTCCCATCCCGGTTCGCGCTTTGTCCTCGTCAATGATCCATAAGACGCCGGAAAACCAGGGAGCGCCCCGTCGATTGACTTGTCGACCCATTTTGACTACTCTCGGGAACGACCTTACGCTTCAGCCACATCATTTGACACCCCGCCTTGATAGTCATTCCAGATATGTTATCTTGGTGGAGACTGTCCCGCTTTTGGAAAGTGCGGCTGAGTTGGACCATTTCGAACAATCGTGACGGCAGGATACCGGACCGCACGAGAGAACCGAACATATCCCCATCATGAGAAATTCTACCATTTACCTGCTCTTCACCACGGTGACCCTTTTCGCGATGGCCCTGATCGGCCTGCACGCACGCCAGGGCGCATCAGAGGCGCACAAGCACCGCAGCTACCGACTGCATCTGGTAAAAGAGCTGCGGCTTACCGACATCTGCCTCTTTACGGAGGCGCGCTATACCAGGCACCTCTCCATGGCAGACGACCATGCACCATTCCAGGATCACCCCGTCGCGCTGGAGCATTTCCCCTCAGGGGCATTGACACTCCCCCCGCTGTTGACTCAGAGGCACAATGACCAGGCCCGTTAACCGGCTCAAGAACATCCTCGACTTCGCCCTTTCCTCGCTTCTGCGCAGAAAAGTCAAGAACCTGTCCCTGTTGACATTATATACCCTGATCGTCTTCATCCTTGCCTCGCTGATCTTTTTCGTGCAGGCGCTGAAAAAGGAGTCCACCAGCATTCTCACCGGTGCTCCGGACATGGTGGTCCAGCGTCAGACAGCAGGCAGGCATGACCTCATCCCGCTCGAGTACGCCAGGAAGATCACCACGATCCTGGGAGTGACAGCCGTTGAACCCCGCTGGTGGGGGTATTACTACGATCCGGTTTTCGGCGCAAACTTCACCCTCATGGTCCCTGCTGCCAGGAAGGTCGAGCCAGGGAATATCATCATTGGCCAGGGAGTCGCACGAATCCTGCGGATTGCCACCGGCGACCTGGTAACGTTCAGGAGCTATGCAAAAACCCCTCTGCTCCTCAATATCCAGGAGATACTCCCCTTTGAGTCGGAACTGGTGGCATCGGACCTGATTCTCATGTCACAGCAGGATTTTCATGAGATGTTCAACTTCCCTGACGGCGTTGCGACCGATCTTGCGGTAACGGTCAGGAATCCCCGCGAACTGACAACCGTGGCGACGAAGATCGTGGAGGAGTTCCCTGATGCCCGCCCCATCCTGAAAAGCGAGATCCTGCGGACCTATGATTCCCTTTTTGACTGGCGGGGGGGCATGATAACAGTAGTGCTCTTCTCCGCCATCATCTCCTTTGTCATCTTTGCCTGGGACAAGGCCACCGGCCTGTCGGCCGAGGAGAGGAAGGAGATCGGCATCCTGAAGTCGATCGGCTGGGAAACAGCGGATGTGCTCCTGCTGAAATTCTGGGAAGGAATCGCCATCTCGTTCTCCGCGTTCCTGGTGGGAGGTATTCTGGCATATGCGCATGTCTTCATCTTTTCCGCGCCGCTTTTCGGAAGCGCCCTCAAGGGGTGGTCGGTTCTCTACCCCCACTTCCGGCTGGCACCGGTCATAGATGTCTATCAGCTCTCCATGCTCTTCTTTCTCTCGGTGTTCCCCTATACCGCCGCCACCATCATCCCGTCCTGGCTGGCCGCCACGGTCGATCCCGATGCTGCCATGAGGTCCTGACCGTGATCAGCCTTGCCCATGTCACGAAAACCTACAATGCCGGCAAATCCAACCAGTTTACGGCTGTGGACGATGTCAGCATCGATATCCGGCCAGGGGAACTGACCGTCCTCAAAGGGCCGAGCGGCTCAGGCAAGACCACGCTCTTGTCGCTGATCGGCTGCATGATCCGGCCGAGTTCCGGCAGGATCGTCCTGCATAACATGCGGACGTCATTCAGCCAGGGGGGGGACGGCAAGGAACTGTTCGACATCACCAGCCTCCCCGAGCGGTTTCTCACCGAGATCCGGCGCACCACCTTCGGGTTCATCTTCCAGCAGTTCAACCTGATCAAGGGGATATCGGTACTGGAGAACATCCTGCTCCCGGCCTATCCTACGGGCGAAAGCCATGCTGAATTCAAAAAGCGAGGGGAAGAGCTGCTGGAGCTGTTCAACATGAAGCGTCACGCGGCGTCACGCACAGACTGGCTTTCCGGTGGAGAGCTTCAGCGCGTAGCCATAGCCAGGGCGCTGATAAACAACCCGTCCATTCTCATTGCCGATGAACCAACCGCGCACCTGGACACCAAGCTCTCCCAGGAGTTCATGGAGATCATTGCCGACTTGAAGGCCAAGGGAAAGACCATCCTGATCGCCAGTCACGACCCGCTGGTGTTCGATTCGCCCCTGGCCGAGACGGTGGTGGAGATGCGGGACGGCCGGATAACGGCACAGGGGGACAAGGCGTGATCCAGCATCCGGCAATCCTCTCTCTGCTGGTATCGTCGGTCATCATCAGCCTGATGATCCTCTATGCCGGCTGGCACGGGCTCCGGATCGTCAGGAGCTGGGACCTGGCAAGCGGAAGCGAAAAACAGCTGCGCCTGGAGCGGACAACCTATCTGATCTCCACCATCCTCGGCTACAGTCTCTTTTTCCAGATCCTCTCGCTTTTCCTCTACATATTCACGGCAGATTACCTGCACGGCCAGTTCGTGGGGGCGATGTGCGCAGCAGGCTCACTGAATGCGAACGGTTTCGGCTACCCGGTCCTGATCCTCAAGATCGTCACCTGCCTCTTTGCCGGGGCCTGGCTGATCATCAATCACGCCGACGGCAAGGGGTACGACTACCCCCTGATCAGGTACAAATATGCGCTCCTCTTGGCGCTCGTCCCGTTTGTCGTGACCGAGACCGTCCTCCAGTTTTTCTACTTCGGCAAGCTCAAGGCGAATATCATCACCTCCTGCTGCGGCAGCCTGTTCAGTGCAAATACCAGCGGGATCGGTTCGGATATCGTCGCCCTCCCCAGGGTTCCCATGGAGATTGCGTTCGTTGCGGCGCTCGTGTTGACCTGTCTGTGCGGGATCTTTTTTCTGAGTAAGGGGAAGGGGGGGTATCTCTTCGCGGGGGCAAGCACGCTGACCTTCGTCATCGCGATTGCGTCATTGATCTCGTTTATCAGCCTGTATATCTATGCACTGCCGACACACCACTGCCCGTTCTGCATTCTCCAGAAGGAATATGGCTATGTCGGCTATCCTCTGTACGCGACGCTGCTCGGTGCCGGTATCTGCGGCCTGGGGGTCGGGGCGCTGATGCCGGCCCGGAAACGGCAAAGCCTTGCACGGACGGTGATGCTGTTTCAGCGGAAGCTTGCGGCGATAGCCCTGGTTCTCTACCTGCTCTTTTCCCTCATCGTGGCCTACCAGATGACCTTCTCCGCCCTGGAATTCTGAGCTCCGCCCCCCCACAAAAGCAATTCCGACTGGCAACCCTCCGCTGGCATCCAACCGCGGCATCTCTGCCGGAAACGGCTAACCTGCGAATCTAACCCTGGCGAACCGCCGCTTGCCGACCTGGAGAACGTATTCTCCCGTGGCTGCCAGTTCCAGGTTTTCGTCGGAGACCTTCTCGCCGTTGACCTTTACCCCCCCCTGCTGGATGGCACGACGCCCCTCGCTGTTGGAGGTCACGATCCCTGCCTTGGCAAGCAGCTTGTAGAGCACCACTGGCTCCCCTTCCACGGGGAATGAGAACTCCGGCATCTCGTCGGGGGTTTGGTTGTCGCGGAAGCGCTTGACAAAATGCTCTTCTGCCTCGCCGGCTGCGGCCTGGCCATGGTAGCGGCCGACAATCTCCCGGCCGAGGCGTTTCTTGGCATCCATGGGATGGAGTGTGTGGGCCTTGATCTCCTGGCGCATGGTTTCGATCTCGGCCAGGGAAAGATCGGAAAGGAGTTCGTAGTAGCGGAGCATCAGTTCGTCGGAGATGGACATCACCTTGCCAAAGATCTCGTCGGGCGACTCGTTGATGCCGATGTAGTTGCCCAGCGACTTGGACATCTTGTTGACGCCATCGAGCCCTTCCAAAAGCGGCATGGTCAGGACGGTCTGGGGGACCTGCCCCCATTCCCGCTGCAGCTCGCGCCCCATGAGCAGGTTGAACTTCTGGTCGGTCCCCCCCAGCTCGATGTCAGCCTTGAGCGCCACCGAATCGTATCCCTGGATGAGCGGGTAGAGGAATTCGTGGATGCTGATCGGCATCTGGGTGGCGAAGCGCTTGCCGAAATCGTCCCGCTCCAGCATCCGCGCCACCGTGTACTTGGCGGCCAGGCCGATCATGTCGCCAGCGGAGAGTGCGCTCAACCAGTCGGAGTTGAATACCACCCGGGTCAGCTGCGGGTCAAGGATCTTGAAGACCTGCTCCTTGTAGGTTTCGGCATTCCTGAGCACATCCTCGCGGGTCAGGGCCTTGCGGGTTTCCGACTTGCCGGTGGGATCGCCGATCATGCCGGTGAAGTCGCCGATGAGGAAATAGACCTCATGCCCGAGCTGCTGGAACTGCCGCATCTTCTGCAGGAGCACTGTATGCCCCACGTGGAGATCGGGCGCGGTCGGATCGAACCCCGCCTTGACCTTCAGCGGCACGCCGGTCTTGGCCGATTTCGCCAGCTTCTCCTCCAGCTCCTTTTCCACCAGGATCTCAACCGTACCCCGCTTGATGAGCTCCAACTGTTCGGCTACGGAAACTGCCATTGCCTCTCCCTCCACTATAACTATCGATCGGCTAAATTCTGAAAAAAGCATTCAACCGCAGATAAACGCAGATAAATGCGGATAAAAGCAAAAAAATACTTCACCCCTCAGTGCATGTTTGTCGGTCAGAAAGGTTTGTCATTATTCGTAGTTATCAGCGTTCATCCGCGTGCATCAGCGGTTAATTGCCGTTATCAGGTTCATTCGCAGGCGATGTTTACTCGCTCGATGGCGAGCGCCTTGCCGGTCGCGTCGTCGATCTCGATCACCACGCCGTTCAGCCGGATATCCTTCTTCGCCACCTCGAACTTGGTGGGTATCTGGGTCAGAAACTTCTGGATCGGCTCATCCTTGCGCACCCCGATCACCGATTCGAAGGCGCCGGTCATACCGGCATCGGTGAGGTAGGCGGTCCCCTCGGGCAGAATCCGCTCGTCCGCGGTCTGCACATGGGTATGGGTGCCGACCACGGCGCTCACCCGGCCGTCCAGGTACCAGCCGAGGGAGGTCTTTTCCGAGGTGGCCTCGGCATGGAAATCGACGAAGATGATCGGCGTCTCCTGCCGCAGCCGTTCGACCTCGCGGTCGGCAACCCGGAAGGGGCATTCCAGGTTGTTCATGAACACCCGGCCTTCCAGGTTGAGCACCCCGACCTTGATCCCGCCGGCGGTCCTGAGCAGGGTGCTCCCCTGCCCCGGCGTGCCCGGCGGGTAGTTGGCCGGACGGACGAGGCGCTCTTCGCGGGTGACGTACTCCAGCGCCTCTTTCTTGTCCCAGATGTGGTTGCCGCTGGTGAAACAGTGGATTCCGAGCTGGAACAGTTCCTGCGCCGTCTCTGCGGTAATACCGAAGCCGCCGGCGGCATTCTCGCCGTTGGCGATCACCAGGTCGATTCGGTGGCGGTCCACCAGCCGGTGCAGCATCCGGCCAATGGCCTGGCGTCCCGGCTTGCCGATGATGTCACCGATGAACAGCAGTTTAACGGGCATATTCGACTGCCCTGGTCTCCCGGATCACGTGAACCTTGATCTGCCCCGGATAGGTCATCTCGGCCTCGATCTTCTTGGCCACGTCCTTGGCCAGCACCACGGCCTGCTCATCGCTGACCTGGTCGCTGGAGACCATGACCCGGATCTCGCGTCCCGCCTGGATGGCAAAGGAATTGGTCACGCCGCCGAATGAGGTGGCGATCCGCTCCAGGTCTTCGAGCCGCTTGACATAGGTCTCCATCATCTCGCGGCGTGCGCCCGGCCGTGCGCCCGACAGGGCATCGGCTGCCTGAACCAGGACGTCCAGGACCGAGTTCGGCTTCTCGTCTTCATGGTGCGCCATGATGGCATGGACGATCTTGGGGGACTCGCCGTACTTGCGTGCCAGTTCGGCGCCGATAACGGCGTGGGAGCCCTCGACCTCATGATCCACCGCCTTGCCCAGGTCGTGCAAAAGGCCGGCACGCTTGGCCTGCTTGACGTTGATCCCCAGTTCTGCCGCCATGATGCCACAGAGGAAGGCAACCTCCAGGGAATGGAGGTAGACGTTCTGGCTGTAGGAGGTCCGGTACTTGAGCCGGCCGATCAGCTTGAGGATCTCCGGATGGATGCCGTGGACCCCCAGGTCGAAGGCAGCCTGGTCGCCTGCTTCCTTGATCGACTGCTCCACCTCGGCCTCGGCCTTGGAAACCACCTCTTCGATCCGCCCCGGATGGATGCGGCCGTCGGTGATCAGTTTCTCCAGGGCGATCTTGGCAACCTCCCGTCGAACCGGGTTGAACCCGGAGAGGATGACCGCCTCAGGGGTATCGTCGATGATCAGGTCGATGCCGGTGGCAGCCTCAAGGGCGCGGATGTTACGTCCTTCGCGGCCGATGATCCGCCCCTTCATCTCGTCGGACGGCAGGGCAACGACCGAAACGGTCCGTTCGGCCACGTACTCGCCGGCATAGCGCTGGATCGCCAGGGCCATGATCTCCTTGGACTTCTTGTCGGCGGTCTCCCTGGCCTCTTCCTCGATCGCCTTGATCCGCTTGGCCGCATCGAGCTTGGCCTCGTTCTCCATCTCGTCCATGAGGAGCTTTTTCGCCTCGACCGCGGTCATCCCGGAGATGTTTTCCAGCTTGAGCCGCTGCTCCTCGATGAGTTGGTTGATCCGTTCCTCTTTCTGCCCCAACGCCTGCTCACGATTGAAAAATGCCTGCTCGCGCTTGACGAAATCAGCGTCACGCTGATCGAACAGGTTGATCTTCTTGTCAAGGTTCTCCTCTTTCTGCTGCAACCGTTTTTCAAGTGCCTGGAGATCCTTGCGTTTTTCCTTTGCATCCCGCTCTGCCTCTGCCTTGGCCTGGAACACCTCATCCTTGGCCTTCAGCGAAGCCTCCTTGATGATGGTTTCGGCCTCCCGTTTGGCATCTTCCAGGACCCTGATCGCATCTTCCTGGACAGCCCCACCCTTTTCCGCCCCCTTGCGACGCGTCAGGACCCCGATGGCCCCTCCGGCCACTGCAGCGACCACTAGCAACAGCACTACCACTGTCATGTCCAAGGTTGTTTCCCCCTTTATGTGAAATGACCGCGAGGGTGGATCACCCTCTGGTCGGTAACGACCATATCCATCTGTACGTCGTGCGGAGCTCCGCTGATCGGCTCCACCAGCTGGAAATCGTAACAGAGCCCGACCAGGCGCCCCTGCCCCTCCAGACGATGGAGGGTCTTGTCGTAAAAGCCTTTGCCGTAGCCAACGCGCAGTCCTGCGGAATCGAAGGCCACGCCCGGGATGAAGAAGAGGTCGATCTCCTCCGGGGCAATGACCGGACAGCCGGGCAGCGGTTCGCAGATGCCGAAGCGGCTGCAGACCAGATCCTCTGGGACACGGACGACCCGGAATACCAGCAGATCCGCCACCATCGCCGGGAACACAACCCGCTTTCCCGCCGCCAGGGCCGCATCATGGAGCATCTCGGTTGCGACCTCGTTGCGGATCGGCGCGTAGAGGGCAACGGTACGCGCCGCGGCAAATTCCACCAACGCGAGGCCATGCTGTTGCGCGCGCCGACCGGCCGCCAGACACTCGGACGGGGCAAGGCTGTTCCGCCGCTCCAGCATCAAACGCCTGAGATCCCGCTTGGGCATCGCGCCACCCATGGGTACTGCCGACCGTACACTATTGCACAATGGGAAATCGGCCGGGCTGCGGCCTGCCGCATCAGCGGACCAGGCTCGTTATTGCCGGCTCTCGGGGAGAGTTTTTGAGTATGGAGGAAGGGTTACAGAGTTGCCTGAGCCTGCTGCGGGACCGATCCCACTGCATTCCGTTGCGACGCACTATTCGCTGGCTTGACCTCTGACAGATTAATGATGGCTGCAGAGCCATCTATCAGTGAAACAGGGGCATGAATGCAAGCGGTGCGGAAGGCCCCTGCTGGAACTGACGTAAATTTCCAATCCGACATACTCATATATGAAAATCTCCCGAGAGAGACGGTACGGCTACGGATTCCCCCCGTCCAAACGGTTGAGGAGCCGAATCAGCCGATCATGGTACTCCTGGCTCAACCGGTCATGCTCTTCGGCCAGCGCCAGAAAATCCCCGGCAAGGTTGAGCAGTGCCAGACTCACAACCGCCAGGGTGTCGCCCCCCGACGCCGAAGAAGGAACCTCGGCCAGCCGGGCATTGACGAACTGCTCTATTTCGAAAACCTTTTGCGGGGACGCCGGACTCCTGACCAGCAGCTCGCGTCCCATGACCTTCACGCGATGGGACAGCACACCACCCATCAGACCGTCTCAAGACGGCTGATAATGGCATCGATGCGGCTTTTGAGCCCCTCCCGCTCCAGGAGCAGGCGCTGGTTTTCTTCCGAAAGCCGTGCATGTTCCTGTTTCAGGGTGGCATACCCATCCAGCAGGGTCTCGATCCGCTTTTCCAGAACCGACAAGAGTTCGCCGTCCATGCAAGCCCCCTTGTTTCGCGGAGAAATTTTATGTGACAACCCCGCAAAAGTCAAGGCGTTTTCTTGATTTCGGCAATTAGGTAGTGTCCATCCGGAAACCGGATGAGACACTACCGGTTTCCAGATCGGAAACGAGGGATTTTTTGTCCTGGCAAGGAAATCAAGGGGGTGCGCGGAGGCGTACATCGGTACGCCGCACAAGCAATCCCGCAGATTGACACCGCCAGGGCGGAAAAGAACTGTTTCCGGATGGAAACTAGGTAAAGAGCGCCTTTACAAACTGTTCCGGATCAAAGAGACGCAGGTCGTCGGCCTGTTCACCGATGCCAATGAACCGGATGGGAAGCTGGAATTCGTTGCTCACCGCCACCACGATCCCCCCCTTTGCCGTGCCGTCCAGCTTGGTGAGCACCACGCCCGACACGCCGGCCGCCTCCTTGAAGAGACGGGCCTGGGAGATGGCATTCTGCCCGGTGGCGGCATCCAGCACCAGCAGGGTCTCGTGGGGCGCGCCGGGCAGCTCCCGCGACATGACGCGGCGGATCTTCTTCATCTCCTCCATCAGGTTGACCTTGGTATGGAGCCGGCCGGCGGTATCAACGATCAGGATGTCGCTCCCCCTGGCCAGAGCGGCCTTGCAGCTGTCGAAGACCACGGCCGAAGGGTCGGACCCGTCCTGGTGGCGGATGACGTCCACCCCGGCCCGCCTCCCCCACTCCTCGAGCTGTTCCGCCGCCGCGGCGCGGAAGGTATCGCCGGCAGCCAGCAGAACCTTTTTCCCTTCGCCGGTATAGCGGCTGGCCAGCTTGCCGATGGTGGTGGTCTTGCCCACCCCGTTCACGCCGATCACCATGATCACGTAGGGCTTGGCCGCGGAAACATCCAGCGGCGACGCGTACTGCTGCAGCCGGGCAAGGATCTCCTCCTGCAGCGCCTTTTTGATCGCTCCGCCGTCCTGCAACTCGTTCCTCTTGAGACGCCCCTCCAGGGTCCTGATCAGCTCCACTGTCGTGGCAACGCCGATGTCGGCAGTGATCAGGATCTCTTCCAGCTCCTCCAGCGTGTCGGCATCGATCTGCTTTTTCCCCAGGAGCAACGTGTCGATGCGACCGACCAGGCTTTCGTGGGTCTTGGCCAGCCCCTTTTTCAACCGCTCGAAAAAACCCACTTTCGCCGGGGCTTCCGTGACCGGCGGGGCGGGGGCCGTTGCCACGACCGGCTCCCCGGCCGGTTCTTGGGCCGGTTCCGCAGCAGGCTCACTGACAGGTTCCCGGGCCGGTTCTTTGGCAGGCTCCGCGAGCTGCTCTTCCTCGCGGTCCGCCTCGACCGGCTCGCTGTCAGCCGCAGCTCCGGTCAGCTTGCCCCATAACCCCTTGAAAAAGCCCTTGTTCTCTTCAGCCATCTCAGTATATCTCCTTCGCAAACAGATGCGCCACCCGGCGGAGCCCCTGCACGGCTCGGGCAGGCAACGCAGCCCGCTTCATGGTCATCACCAGCACGTAATCCGGGCCAACGGTATGGATGACGTGATGCTGTTCTTCCGTGGTTATGACGATATCCTGCAGTTCGCCAAGCGGATAGCGGGCGTGCAGTTCGCGCAGCTGGCTCAGGATGATCCCCTTGTGGGCACCGATCACCTTCATCTCGAACTCGTCGAAATAGCAGTACTGCTCGACCGCTTCCCCTTCCCAATCGGCCAGAATGGCCCCGCTGGCACCGGGAACCGACTCCACAAGCTCCTTGAGGGTCTCCTTGAACGACACCTGAACCTCCCGCATCCGACAGGTAGTTTCCATCCGGAAACTCCGGCCGGAAACGAGATAAATCAGTCGGATATTCTTGCACGTTTCCGGTTGCGAGGCAAGTGCCTGAAAGGGAAATACGCCGGTAAAATGGAGGAATAGCGCCCTATTCAGCCTCCAGTTCCGCTTCCTTGACAAACGGCGCAACAAACACGCCAGCTTCTTCATTCTCAACATCAAACTCTTCCGCATCGACATACGGTTCTGTTCTGCAGCCGAAGAAAGAAATGATTTTACCGGAAAAAAGCCCGGAGCCAGCGGCGATGAGTACCGTTACCGCAATCCCGGTCAACTGGGCGCGACTGTCAATGCCGGTCACCACGAGCAGTGCCGCCAAGCCGCCAAACAGGCCGGGCAGGCCGTGGAGATAGAGCACGCCGCAGGTATCGACCTTTTCGATCGCATCGGTGAGCCTTCCCTGGATGACGGCAAAACCGAAGGTCGAGACAATGCCTGCCAGAACGCCTATAGTAAAAGCGGCGCCAGGTGTTGCAAGGTCGCAGGTCGAGCCGATGGCCACTCCCCCGGCCAGGGTTGCATTGGCGATGTCTGCCGTCGATATCTTCCCGCGCAGTTTGACCGTGGCAACGTAGGTGGCAAGGGTTGACCCGCACAGTGCCAGGATAACGTTGACCGCAGTTTTCGGCACGTCCGCCGGTGCAACAAGGGCGGCACAGAAACTTGGCCAGAATACCCAGAGGACCATGCTCCCCAGCAGAGAATATCTGTCGCTGGTTTCGTCGCATTCGATCGGGGTATCGAACTCTTTCGGTGTAGTCATGGAAGCGGCCACGGCAAGACCGAAAATGGCACCAAAGGCGTGAATCACGATGGAGCCGCCGGTATCCACGACTTTATTGGTGATCAAGCCCAGGCCGCCACTGAGAACGATCCATTCATTGAGCGCATAAAACGGCACAAAGAGGATGCCCAGCAACAGGTACTGGTTCATTTTCAAACGGCCCAGAACAGCACCCGCACAGATCAGCAAGCTGGCGGCAGCAAATTCGGCCAGGATAAGCTTGTCGATAACCGCTTCGGAGCCTCCCAGGTTGAAAAGGCTGTCCTTCAGAAAGTAGAGCGGAATGGCAACACTCACCAGCAGGTAGGTCGCCGTGATCGCCGACCGGCCGTACTTTTTGACGAATACCATCAGAAAACCGAAGCCTACGAGCAACATCGCCATGATATGAATGGACCGGTTGTATTTTTGCACATCCGTCAACTCCCCGAGGGTCGTCCCCGGCGATTCTCCGGCAAGTGACACTCCCAACAGTGTTAACAGCACGACAACCGTGACAAGCAGACAGGTAATACATTTCTTCATGCCAATTCACCTCGTTGTGAAAAGTACCCCGAGAAGGGGTTTGCAGCGGCGACGTCGTTGTCGCCTTTGAAATGAGCTGTTTTGTTGGGTATTGAACAATGCTGGAGGTGCGGGCGGCTAGGAAGGGAGCAATACAGGCCGTGCGCAGACGTTAAAGTAAACCAATGTCCATGTCAAGGCGGGATTACGACAGGTGTCTCGTAATTACAGCGCACCAGATAGAGGACTGCACGCAATATTGGCCGGTTAAGCAGGCAAGGCACAAACAGGGGCCAGCCGTTTTCAACCGGCAGCCCCCCTAGAGTAACCCGACCGCCATACGCAGGATCACGATGGTGTCCTCGACATCAACCAACCCGTCACCGACTGAGATACCATTGACCATCGGTGCTACATCGAGTCGCAGGACCTGGCCGGCATGCTGCGTGACGACACCGACCGTCATCATCAACGCCTGCAGAGCGTCGACAATGGTGAAGGGATTGGATACACCCGAGGTGCGGACGATGTTGCGATGCACGGTCTGACTGGAGCTGTTCTCGTCGATGCCGGTTACGCTCACCCGGTATACCCCGGCATCGCTCAGGTAGAGCTGCTGCTGGAACGCGCCATCAACCACGGCCGGGTGGTAGCTCTGTCCATCCATGTCCACGGTAATGGCAACCGGGGTGGTATTGTCCGCCACGGTGCCGGTCAAGAGGCAGGTATCCCGTACCGTGCGGACATCGCTGTCAGGCGAGGCAATAGCCAGGGAAAAGGGAGAGAGGGAGCTGAGCGTCCGTTTCGCCTGGGCGGTTTTCCCTTCACTGTTGACCGCCGATATCTGGATGGTGTTCATCCCCTGCGTGAGGTTCGCGGTGAACGAGAAGGTCGTATCGGTCAGGGTTGCCGTTTGCGGGGAAGAGCCGTTTACCGTGTAGGTGACAATCATGCCCGGAATGGTTGCGACCGTGCCGGTAACGGTAACGTAGTTCTGGGCCACGGCCGCGTTGTCCGGCGGGAAGGAGACAGTCAGATTCGGGGCCGTGCTGTCCAGGGTAATGGTGCGGACGTCGCTGGTAACGGTGCCGACGTTGTTGGTGGCGGCCACGGTGATGCTGTTGGCCCCGGCCACGAGTTGTACCGGGAAGCTGAAGCTGCCGTCCGGGTTTACCGTGACGCTGGTGCCGTTGACGGTCAGCGAGCCGATGCCGTTGAGATCGAAGACCGTGCCGCTGATGTTCTGGGTGGTCCGGGCGGTGGTTGCGCCATCAGGAAGAGCCGAAATGGTCAGGAGCGGCGGCGTGGTACTGATAGTCACCGTCAGATTCTGACTGACGGACACGGCCGCATCAAAGTTGGCATTGCCGGGTTGCGAGGCAATGATGGAGGTCTCTCCGACACCGACAATGGTTACGGTGCTGCCGCTCACGGTGGCCACGGCCGGATTTGAGCTGGCAAAGGCAACCGGCAGGCCGGAAGTTGCCGTGGCACTGATGGTGAAAGGCGCAACACCGAAATATTTTGGCGGAAGCGATGCAAAGGTGATGCTCTGGCTCCCCTTGCCGACCGTGATATCCTGGGTGACCTGCGGTGCCGCGTCGTAGTTGGCATCGCCGGCCTGATTCGCGGCAATGGTGCAGATGCCGGCAGTCAAGCCGGTAACGGTGGTGCCGCTGATGGTGCAGACAGGGCTGGTCGTGGAGCTGAACAGCACGGGACTGGTGGAAGTACCGCCCGTGGCGCCGACCGTGCCGATGCCGCCGACAACCACGGCTGGAGCATTGCCGAAGACGATGGCCTGGCTGCCCTTGCCAATGATAATGTTCTGCGTCACTTGCGCTGCAGCGCTGTAGTTTGTATCTGCTGCCTGATTCGCGGCAATGGTGCAGGTGCCGGCGGTCAAGCCGGTAACGGTGATGCCGCTGATGGTGCAGACAGAGGTGGTCGTGGAGCTGAACAGCACGGGGCTGGTGGAAGCGCCGCCCGTGGCGCTGACCGTGCCGGTGCCGTCAACTGCCACTGCCGGGACCGTTCCAAAGGTGATGGTCTGGCCGGCCTTGTCGATGGTCAGGGTGCCGGTGGCCGTGCCGTTGTAGTTGCTGTCGTTCACGGTGGCGACAACCGCGTAGCTGCCGGCGTTCGTCGGGGCGCTGGCCGAGCCGTCGTAGGTGAGAGCCGTTGTCAGGCCGGCCGGTGTGGTGGTGGCGCTGGCTGCCTTGGCCGTGCCGTCGTAGGTTGCCGTCAGATTTCCCAGGCTGACCGTGGCAGTCCCCTTAGTATTGGTCAGGTTATACGTAGCGCTCAGTGCGCTGACCGCGGCCGTAACCGTGTATGAACCGGCCGTGCCGTTGGCGCTGACGCCGTAGGCAGCGATGCCGGAGCTGTTTGTGACGGCGCTGCCGGCGGCGCTGATGCCGGCACCGCTCCCCGGACCGGTAAAGGTGACGCTGGTGCCTTCCAGCATCCCGCCGAGAGAGTCGACAACCCTGGCCGCGAGTGACGTGGCAAAGGGGGTATTGATGGCCGTGGACTGAGAGGTGCCGGCGGTTGCCGTCAAGGCAGCCGGGACGCCACGTTCGTAGGAGCCCATGTCGCAGGTAGCATTCTGGGGACGGCTCATGCCGCGCTGGTCAGTGGCCGGACCGCTGGCGCAGTTTCCGGAGTCGATGGCCGGACTGCCGGCAAGCAGGGGGATCGTACCGGTGTTGCCACCATAGTTGCCGAGAACGCCCAGAAGCGGATCAACGCTGCTGACATTCGTACAGGTGCTGCCGGGGTAACAGCCGTTCGTGACGATGCTGTCGCTGATGGTGGCTATGCCGGAGATATACGAGCCACTGCCCCAGAATATGGCGTTCCGGATGGTGACCGTGCCACCTGACAAGTTGACCAACCCCCCGCCGGAGTTGTCGGCGATGGTCGAATGATCGACCGTCAAGGTGCCGGCCGAGTTGTTCAGCATGCCGCCGCCACCGCCCGCCATGGCCGCATTACCGAAGATGGTGGTGTTGGTTATGACGGCTGTGCCGTTGTTGTTGTAAACGCCGCCGCCGAGAGCATCCGCCGAATTGCCGGAAATGGTGCAGCCGGTTACGGTGAGCGTAGCTCCCGGATTATTGTAGATACCCCCCCCGGAAGAGCTCTGGGCGTAATTCCCGGAAATTGTGGCATTGGCAACGGTGAGCACGCCGGAGTTGAAAATGGCAGGACCATCGAAGGCCATGCCGTGGGAAATGGTCAACCCGGAAATATGCACGGTTCTGCCCGAATTCACGGTGAAGATCCGGGTCATGTCACCGCCGCTGATGATCAGGTTTGGCGCACCGGGACCGCTGATGGTCAGGTCTTTGTCAATACTGAGATCGGTGGCAATGGTGATGACCTGGCCGTCAAGGCTGCTGTCAAAGGCAATGATATCGCCGGGATTGGCGTCGGTGACGATCTGACGGAGCGATCCGGCGCCGCTGTCGCTGGTGGAGGTGACGATACGGGTCGTGGCCGTGGTCAGGGCGATGGTGTTGGAACTGTCGCCGGTGCCGGCGCTGCTGTAGGCACGGACCCGGTAGAAGTACGGGGTGCCGGCAGTGAGGCCGGTGACGCTCAGGCTGGTGACGTTCCCTGCATCCAGGTTGCTGTAGCCGGTGACAAGACTGGTGAAGCCGCTGTCCGTTGCGACATCCAGGTAATAACCGGTGGCGCCGGTGACGCTACCCCAGTTGGCGCTGAATCCGGTGGCGATGATGGAGGTGGCGGCCGTGGCAGTGGGGATCAGGGTATCCACCAGCACTCCGGTTGTTGCGCCCACGGCATGCAATGACAGCACCGCATCGTTACCCGCCACATCCCTGATGGAGGTGGTGTTCAGGGTCAGGGCGCCAACGGTGATGCCGTTGTTGTCAATATCGCCGCCCTGAACCGTGTAGCGGTAGGTGATGCTGGTGGCTGTCTTCGACTGGTAGGCCGCCGGTCGGGAAGCAGCGCCGACGGTGAGGCTCAGGGTCGAGTCGGTGCCGGTGACCGTGACGTTCTTGTTGACGTTCACGGTGAAGTCCAGGTTCTGCCCGGTATCGTAGGTGGCATCCGCCGGGACGCCGACAGAGGTTATTGTCGGCGCTGCCTGATCGAGCAGATAGGCCTGGCTGTAGGCTGTCCCGATGTTGCCCGCCGTGTCGGCGACACGCACCTTGAGGGTATTGCTGGCGATCAGCGCCTGGCCGGCCAGGGACCAGGTGCTCTGGCCGGCGGTTGCCGTCGCAGCGGTCCAGGTGGAGCCGTTGTCCAGGGAGACTTCGACCATTTCACCTGCCGCAAGGTTGGCGTTTAAGGTTCCGCTGATGGTCTGGGCCGCGGTGTTGGTAATGAAATCCGTGGCACTGGTGCCGGTATCGGCGGAAAAGGCTGCTGTAGCGACCGTGGTGGCAGGACCGGTGGTGTCGATGGTAACGCTCAGGCCACTGGAAGCTGCCGAGGTATTGCCCGCGGTATCGGTTGCCTTAGCCGTCAGGGTGTGCGCACCAGCGCCCAGGGCGCTGCTGGTGATGCTCCAGTTGCCTCCTGTGGCCGTGGCGCTGCCGAGCACGGTGGTGCCGTCGGTGTCGTACAGCGTGACCGTGGCGCCCGCCTCGGCCGTGCCGGTGATGGTGGGCGTGGTGGCACTGGTAACGTTATCCGTACTGGAGCTGCCGCTGTCGCTGCCCGCTGCCAGGTCCGGCGTGCCGGGCGCAGCCGGTGGCGTGGCGTCGATGGTAACGCTCAGGCCACTGGAAGCTGCCGAGGTATTTCCCGCGGTATCGGTTGCCTTGGCCGTCAGGGTGTGCGCGCCAGCACCCAGGGCGCTGCTGGTGATGCTCCAGTTGCCTCCCGTGGCCGTGGCGCTGCCGAGCACGGTGGTGCCGTCGGTGTCGTACAGCGTGACCGTGGCGTCTGCCTCGGCCGTGCCGGTGATGGTGGGCGTGGTGTCGCTGGTAACGTTATCCGTACTGGAGCTGCCGCTGTCGCTGCCCGCTGCCAGGTCCGGCGTGGAAGGCGAGGACACGGAGTTGTCGACGGTGTAGGTGTTATCGTTGGTCCCGGTAGGCGTGGTGTTGGTAAAGGCGTTACCTGCTGTGTCGGTGATATTTTGACCGGCGGCAAAGCCGAGGGTGACGGTGCCATTGAGGCTGGCCAGGTTGCCACCGGAGATGGTGACATCGCAGACCATGTAGTCAGAAGAGGTCACGCCGGTGACTATGGCGGTGGTGCCGGAGACGGCGAAGTCGCCGGTGCTCAGGTTATTGACCGGTGTGCTGAAGGTCACCCGGAACACCAGGATGTCGGCGTTGGTAACGGCTTCTGCCGGGGTTCTGCGGACGATGGAGGTAACCGTGAGCGGTGGGATTACCGTCACCGAGATCTGCCGGGTGGCCGTGTCCGAGCCGTCGCTCACCTCCACGGTAAAGGAGTCGGTACCGATGTAACCGGCTGCTGGCTGGTAGGTGATGGTACCGCCGGGCGTAATGTCGGTGGACCCTGAAGAAGCCGTGGCGCCGGAGAAACTGAGGGTGCCATGATTCGGGGCGACGCTCTGGGTCCAGGTCTCGGTCTGACTGGCGTCGGCATCGCTTACGTGCAACAGGCCCTTGATATCGGTGACGCCTGAGTTCTGGCTGACCGTCAGGGTGGTGGTCGCGCCGACAAAGGTCGGTGCCGTGTTGACAACAGGGTTGTCGATCACGATATCATTGATGCCGAACCAGGACCCGAAGCCATCGGTTTTGGAAATCCGGACCTCATCGATATTGTTGAACCGATCATCCAGAACGCCGCCTTGCGCCAACAAATAACTGGCACCAGTGGTGATAAAATCAAAATAGCTTTTACCTCGGGAATTACCGTTGTCGAATGCTTCTATTGTCCAGAAATTATGAGAGTCCAAATCTTCTGCATAATCGTTGAAATTGAGCGACGTCAGCTTGAAATGCGTACCTCCTGTCGCTTTTATCGCCATTCCATAGGGAGCACTGCTGCCATTCCACAGTACTATTGGCGGTACGCCCCAGTCGTCATGGAACTCAAGAGATCCGTTAGCCGTCAGTTTTGTGCCAACACTGTTGGAAATCCCGTACACTTCGATGGTTATGCTTGGTATGTCCGTCGAACCGCCCTGCCCATCGGCAGCGGTATTCACCGGCACTCCGGTAAATCCCGCACCGCTCGTGAAGGTTATGGTGCTGGCCGCCGGGATCTCCCCATAGGCGTCACGGGCAGGAAGCGCGAAAAGAACGAGAACAAAAACGGCAATCGCACATACATGAAAAGCTCTGTAAATGGATGTCATGATTGAGGGCTTCCTGCCTGTCGAGGCATGTAAATGTTATGCCAATCCCAAGACAAAGTGAGGTTTTCTAACCAATCAGGCTGGACTTGCACATAGACTTTTGATCATCTCTCATATTCCGTATCGGATAATATTTAATTTTATTTATTAATTTCTATATATAATCCAGTAAATTGCATGATTACGAGGAGATACCCGTTCCATTCGCCTCCTGCAGAAAAAGGAGTCCCCGGAATTGCGTTCGCAGATAAACCCGCTATGATCATTAAACTTGCCGAATTATTGTTACCCGGCCTTAATGAAAATACTCGGCAACATGGTGCGGTACTGTGCGGCATGTCCTGCCCGGAAACCGCGGGCACGTGGCAGACAAGACTGAAATGTCGCCTTTCCGGATTACGATACGGGATCTCAAAACATGAATGAGGAGGTTGTGGATGGTTGATTACATGCGGGAAGTCAAGCGGACCAAGATCGTGGCCACATGGGGACCATCATGTGCACTGCCGGGGATGGCGGAAAGGCTGATCAGTGAAGGGGTCGACCTCTTCCGGCTCAATTTTTCCCATGGCACCCATGAGGAGAAGCGCACGGCCCTGGAGACCATCCGAAGCGCCGCGGCCGCATGCTCTGTGCCGGTGGGGATCATTGCCGACCTGCAGGGGCCCAAGATCCGGGTCGGGACCCTGCAAAACGGCGCCATGCAACTGACGGACGGGACCGAGGTCGTGATTGCGGTCGGCGAAACCCAGGTCGACCCAGCCATTATCCCGACGATCTACGAAGGGCTCGTGCGCGACGTGCAGCCTGGATCGCGGATACTTCTGGATGACGGCCGCATGGAGCTGCGGGTGATCGATACGAGTGCGGCAACAGTCCGCTGCCTGGTGGTCAAGGGAGGGGTGCTGAAGGACAAGAAGGGGATCAATCTCCCCCAGGTGAATGTCTCCGCGCCATCGCTGACCGACAAGGACCTGGAAGACCTCCGCTTCTGCGTCGAGATCGGGGTCGACTGGGTTGCACTCTCCTTTGTCCGGACCCGGAACGACATCCTGAATATCAAGGTGGAACTGGCCCGTCTGAACAGCGAGATCCCCGTGATCGCCAAGATCGAGAAACCGGAGGCGGTGGAAAACCTGGACGAGATCATCGCCGTTGTCGATGCCCTCATGGTGGCGCGGGGGGATCTGGGGGTGGAAATGGAGCCGGAACAGCTCCCCCTTATCCAGAAAAGGATGATCCGGGCCTGCAACCAGGCGGGCAAACCGGTCATTACCGCGACCCAGATGCTTGAGTCCATGACCGACAACTCCCGGCCGACGCGGGCCGAGGCCTCCGATGTGGCCAATGCCATTCTTGACGGGACAGATGCCGTCATGCTCTCGGGCGAGACGGCCGTGGGGAACTACCCGCTGGAAACGGTCGCAACCATGGCCAAGATCGCCTTCACCATCGAGCGCTCCACCCTGCTCGACTCACACCACCTCACCCCGAAAGGGGGCGAGATAGACATCGCCATTGCCAGGGCTTCCGCCGAAGCCGCCGAATCCCTGCAGGCAAAGGCGATCATCGCCATGACCGAAAGCGGCCACACTGCCGCCCTCCTGTCCGGCTGCCGCCCCAATGCCCCCATCCTTGCCATCACGCCGGAAGAGCGGGTGCGCAGGAAGCTCTCGCTCTACTGGGGGATAAACTCCCTGGTGATGCAGATGAAAAGCGATACCGACGCCATGGTGGCCGAGGCAGGCCGGCTCCTGCTGGCAAACGGCTTCCGACTGGGGGATATGGTGATCATGACCATGGGCGCGCCATTGGCGGCCCGGAACACGACCAACCAGCTGCGTGTCTTCAGGCTGGGCGAATGACCGTGCCCCTTCCCTGACAGGGATCACTCAATCCTCAGGCAACCCCTCTCATTCCCGCTGTGGCAGAGGGGCCGGCGACGGCCGGCCCCGTGCCATGGCGACCGGCTACTGGTGGCCCACGGTATCGCCGTCCCGCAGACCCGGCTTCGTTGTCCAGCTTTCCGTGTTGTTCAGAGCACGCACCTTCACCATCCCCAGCCCGCCCCGGCTGGTGTGCACGGTCAACCTGGCCTTCATCCACCCGTCGATCCAGTCATCGAAGATCAGGTCCTTGAAGGTGCAGCGCGGCTCGTCGAGCAGGGCAAGTGCCACGGCGCAGGTCATGTTCTCCCGCGGAGGCGGCCTGAGCACCCGTTTTCTGTCCCCTTTGCACAATGCGGACACTTTCCTGGCTATGCGGCAATCCTCGGGGAATTCGGCCCGCAATTCGGCATCCTGCACCTGGACCCGGTTCGGAAACCCCGACTTGTTCTCGACGAAGATCGTGATGGTGTTTCGGTACTCCCCGGCAGACGAATCGCCGCCGACAAACGGAAGCAGTGCGAGTGCACAAACGAGGATCGTTTTCATGGCTTACCCCTTTTCCTCGACACGATGGCTTGTTCTCATCGGCCGCAGACAGTGGCCGCGCCTACTTCAGATATTTCTCCACCAGGATCTCCGCGATCTGCACCGCATTGGTGGCCGCGCCCTTGCGGATATTGTCCGCCACCACCCAGAGGTTCAGGCCGTTCTCCACCGATGCGTCCTCGCGGATGCGGCCGACCAGGGTCAGGTCCTGCCCTGCCGCATGGATCGGCATGGGATAGACCCCCTTGGCCGGGTCGTCCAAGAGCTTGCAGCCGGGCGCCTTTTTCAGCAGCTCGCGGGCCTTGGCAACGGTTAGTTTCTTTTCCGTCTCGATGTTCACCGACTCGCTATGGCCGAAAAAGACCGGCACCCGGACTGCAGTGGCGGTAATGCCGATCTCCGCCTCCATGATCTTGCGGGTTTCATCGATCATCTTCAACTCTTCCCTTGAGTAGCCGTTCTCCTCGAAGACATCGATCTGGGGCAGGCAGTTGAAGGCGATCTGGTGCGGATAGACCGATGATTGTGCCGGCCGGCCGTTGAGCAGTTCCACCACCTGTTTGCGCAACTCCTCGATCGATTTCTTGCCGGTGCCGGAGACCGCCTGGTAGGTGGAGACCACGATCCGCCTGATGGTGGCAAAGTCGTGGAGCGGCTTCAACGCCACCACCATCTGGATGGTAGAACAGTTGGGATTGGCGATGATCCCCTTTTTGACATACTGGGCAATGGCATGAGGGTTCACCTCCGGGACGACCAGGGGGACGTCCGGGTCCATCCGCCAGGCGCTGGAGTTGTCGATGCAGACCGCCCCCGCGGCCGCCGCCACGGGACAGAACTCCCTGGAGCGTTCGCCGCCGGCGGAAAAGAGGGCGATATCGATCCCCTCGAAGCTATTACGGGTCAACTCCTCCACCATGACCGGCTTGCCGGCATATTCCAGGACATCACCGGCACTGCGGCTGCTGGAGAGGAACCTGATCATTCCCACCGGGAATTTCCGCTCCTCAAGGCATTCGATCATCTGGCTGCCAACGGCGCCGGTGGCACCGACAACGGCAATATTCCACTGTTTTTTACCCATTGTGTACAATCTCCTCTCGTAACGACACAGAAAGCACCGGCAACCGGGAATGACGGTGCCGGCGAATGTAATACCCCCTACTGATACCGAAACCGGCCGGTAAAGACAAGGGAGAATTGGGTGCACCGCCTTCAGACAAGGCGGCACATCTCAGCTCACGTTGTGCATCAGCAGCGATATCCCCAACGCGAACATGATACAGGCGATCAGCGAATCCAGGACCCGCCACGCGCCGGCCCGGCTGAACAGCGGGCCGAGCAGCCGCGCCCCATAGCCAAGGGAAAAGAACCAGGCAAAGCTGGCGGCAGCGGCCCCGGACCCGAAGGCCCAGCGCCCCTCTGCACCGAACTGGTTGGCCAGCGACCCGAGCAGGATCACCATATCCAGGTAGACATGGGGGTTGAGAAAGGCCTCGTTTCATATCGCAGCCAGGTACAGACATCCAAACGCAAACAAGGCGCGAGGCCGAAGCCCCGCGCCTTGTGACACGATACATTACAGCTTTCCCTATTTCTCCATCAGGACGCGCAGCATCCTTCTGAGCGGCTCGGCCGCACCCCAGAGGAGCTGGTCGCCGCAGGTGAAGGCCTGGACGTACTGCGGACCCATCTTCATCTTGCGCACCCGGCCGACCGGCACGGTGAGAAGCCCCGAGACCGCGGCCGGGGTGAGACCGGCAAGGGTTTCGGCCTTGGTGTTGGGGATCAGCTTGACCCACTCGTTGTCGTTGGCGATGAGTCTCTCGATCTCCGCAATCGGCAGGTCCTTGTTCAGCTTGATGGTGATCGCCTGGCTGTGGCAGCGCATGGCACCGACCCGGACGCAGATGCCGTCCACCGGAATCGGGGTGGTCGTGCCGAGGATCTTGTTGGTCTCGGCAAACCCTTTCCACTCCTCGCGGCTCTGGCCGTCCTCGACCTCGCGGTCGATCCAGGGGAGCACGTTGCCGGCCAGCGGGAAGCCGCCGAACTCCTTCATCGGCATGGAACCGTCGCGCAGGGTTGCGGTCACCTTCTTGTCGATCTCCAGGATCGCTGAGCCGGGGTCCTTCAACTCCTCCGCAACCACCCCCTGCAGCACGCCCATCTGGGAGAGGAGCTCGCGCATGTTGGGTGCGCCGGCGCCGCTCGCCGCCTGGTAGGTCATGGACGACATCCACTCCACCAGACCGGAGCGGAACAGGCCGCCGAGCCCCATCAGCATCAGGCTGACCGTGCAGTTGCCGCCGATATAATCCTTCTGCCCCTTGGCCAGGGCCGCATCGATAACGTTGCGGTTGATCGGGTCGAGGATGATGACCGCGTTGTCCTCCATCCGCAGCGTTGAGGCCGCATCGATCCAATAGCCGTTCCAGCCCTGCTTGCGCAGCTCGGGGTGCACCGCCTTGGTGTAGTCGCCACCCTGGCAGGTGATGATGATGTCGAGCTTCTTCAGCTCCTCGATGTCATCCGCTTTTTTCAGGGTACCGCCACCCATCGGCGCAGGCTGGCCCGCCTGGGAGGTGGTGAAAAAGACCGGCTCGAAGCCGAGATCAAAGTCCTTCTCCTCCAGCATCCGCTGCATGAGGACCGAACCGACCATACCGCGCCAACCGACCATTCCGACTTTCATATACGAAATCCTTTCACAATCTCATGTAGTTAAAAGACATTCTTAAAGTTGTATTGACCTTAACCTCAACCTAAACACTGAATTATGGCATTGCCCATTTCTGTAGTATTCACCAGCTTCTCCCCAGGCCTGTTCTGGTAAATATCACGGGTGCGGTACCCCTGGTCGAGCACCCTGGCCACGGCCGTGTCGATGGCGTCCGCCGCGTCGACCATGCCGAAGGAGAACTTGAGCATCATCCCCATGGAAAGGATCTGGGCGATGGGGTTGGCGATCCCCTGGCCGGCGATGTCGGGTGCAGAGCCGCCGGAGGGCTCGTACATGCCGAAGGTCCCCTCGGCCAGCGACGCCGACGGCAGCATCCCCAGCGACCCGGTCAGCATGGCCGCCTCATCGGAAAGGATGTCGCCGAACATGTTCTCGCAGAGCAGCACGTCGAACTGCTTGGGCCAGCGGACCAGCTGCATGGCGGCATTGTCCACGTACATGTGGGAGAGCTCCACATCCGGGTATTCCTTGGCTATGCCGGTGACCACATCGCGCCAGAGCACCGAAGAGGAGAGGACATTGGCCTTGTCGATGGAACAGATCTTTTTCCCCCGCTTGCGAGCGGCCTGGAAGGCGACATGGGTAATCCGCTCGATCTCAGGCACCGAGTAGCGCATGGTGTCGAAGCCGATCCGGTCGCGCCCCTGGCCGTCGATCCCCTTGGGCTCGGCGAAATAGATGCCACCGGTCAGCTCGCGGACGACCAGCACGTTGAAGCCGCCGGCAATGACCTCTTCCTTCAGCGACGACGCCCCGGTGAGGGACGGAAAGATGATGGCAGGCCTCAAGTTGGCGTAGAGGCCGAAGATCTTTCTGAGCGGCAGCAGCGCGCCCCGCTCCGGCTGCTCGTCCGGCGGCAGGGTCTCCCACTTGGGGCCCCCCACGGAACCGAACAGGATGGCGTCCGCGGCCTTGCAGATGGCCACGGTGGTGTCGGGAAGCGCCTTCCCTTCGTTATCGATGCCGGCGCCACCCACATTGGCATGAGTCCGCTCGAACGTAACTTCATACTTCTTTTCCACGGCGTCCAGCACCCTGAGCGCCTCCGCCATCACTTCCGGCCCTATCCCGTCTCCCGGCAGAACCGCTATCTTGTATGTCTTGGCCATCCCATCCCCCCGTCTTCAGATCACTAGAAAATTGAACGATTTTACGGGCTCCCGTCAGCCCTTGTCAATGGAAAAAACAGCGTTTCGCTTCTTCTTCCGCCGCACCCATGGGGAGATCGCAGCCCCCGACTCAGGGCTTTACCACCAGTCCGGCCTTCATCAGGCTCTCGGCGATGGTGAACATATTGGTGACGGCCCCTGCCCTGAGCTTCTCCTTGCAGTGGAAGAAATCGAGGCAGACCCCGCAGGAGAAGACCTCGACCCCGCGGTTGCCAAGCCGCTCCAGGGCGTCGAGCACCTCGGACCCCTCGCTGGTCAGCAGCACCCCGCTATTGACGAAGAAGATCCGGTCGGGAAGCACGTCCAGATCGAGCAGGGTGATGATGAAATTCTTCATCAGGAGCCGGCCCAGTTCGTCCGCCCCCTCCCCCATCCGGTCGGACGAAACGAGCATCACGGTCGGGCCGCTCTTCGCCCCCTTCTCCTCCTCGACCTGTGGCGCCCTTTCACCCGAGCCGATGGTCAATGCATAGCCGCCGTCCACCGGCTCCTCAGCCACCGCGTAGCCACGGTTGACGGCAAAGCGGGTCACATTCTCCCGCGGCGGACCTGCATCGAGCAGTACCCGCACCATTTCGCCGGCAGCTTCCTCCAGAGCCCGTTTCACGCTCACCACCGGCAGCGGACAGGCCATGTTGCGACAATCCAGGGTTTTCATCGGTCACTCCTCCAGGTGTAATATGCAGAGATTCATGTTTCGGTCGGTTCCACGGCCACGTAGGTATCGCCCTGCTTGACGAATATCTCCACCGGCGCCAGGGAGGCATCGACCAGGGCCCGTTCCACCGCTTCGCGGTCACCCGGTGCATAGCGCAGTGCCAGCCCGCAATCCGAGGAAAGGACCCGGGGAGCCGGGATCAGCAGCACGGCAAACCGCAGCCCCTTCAATAGTTTCTCGGCCTTCATCACCCGGTGAATGGAGTGGAACACGGCCACGTAATCGCCATCGGCAACCATTCGCTTACCTCCTCACCGGCCCGGCAGCCGAACCCGGCCAAAGACAGAGGCACTCATGAACCTGGTTCATTGACAAACCCCGCAGAAACAGCATACTATGCCGGAAGAGGTCGACATGAATCCCCTGTACAAACTGCTGGGTGTGACGGTCCTGGCGCTGCTCATCAACCTGCCCTTCGGCTATCTCCGTCAAAACTGCGAGAAATTCACCTTTGCCTGGTATTTCTATGTTCATATCTCCATACCTATCATAATTTATCTGCGGGTCAAAGCAGGTTTCAGCTGGCACTTCATCCCGATCACCCTTGGCAGCGCCTTTGTCGGCCAGTTCCTGGGAGGGACCATCAACAAGAGGATGAAACGGAGTGGCTAGGGGCCGGAAGCGGAAAGGTCGCCCCACCCCGGTCGGCGAGCTGCTCGCGTCGGCCCTCCAGGGGACGCCCGCAGCGCAGCGGCTCCGGGAAGCGGAGATCTGGCGGATCTGGGACGAGGCAGTCGGCCCGCAGATCGCCTCCCGTGCCCAACCGGCGGCCATCCGCAACGGGATCCTCACCGTCACCGTTGCCAGCGCCCCCTGGCTCCAGCAGCTCAATTTCCTCAAGGCCGACCTGCGCGGCAAGCTGAACGCCCTCTTGGGTGAACCGCTGGTCCAGGATATCTACCTGAAGAGCGGCAATCCTGCCCGTCCGGACGCACAGGCCACGCCCCGGCGCCGGCGCAGACAGCGCCGTCTCACCCCGGAAGAAACGGCCCAGATCGACCGGGCCACTGCCGAATTGAGCGATCCCGTCGTCCGCAAGGCACTGGCAACGCTTTTCACTCGCCACCTGGCCAGCGAACCGGCAGGAGACGAATAGCCGCCCCTCCAGTCCTCCAGTCCTCCAGTCCTCCAGTCCTCCAGTCCTCCAGTCCTCCGCCTTTTACCCCCCCAGGATCTCCTCCGCCTCAGCCCCATAGCCGCCATCGTCTCCGTAGATAATGAGTGGCGGTTCCACCGTCAGCTCTCCTTTTCGCCCCTTGACCAGTTCGACAAGAAACATCCGCGCCTCGGCGGCAAGGGTGCCGTGCACCATCCGGAGCCGTGCGGGCGCCAGCTTCAGCTCCCGGCTGGCAGCCATGAATTCGCCCAGCCGCGACGGGTGGTAGATGAAGCAGATGCTGCCGCCGGGCCGCACCAGGTACTTGGCCGCGGAGAGGAAATCGGCGAGACCTGCCGTGGATTCATGGCGGGCCAGGTCGCGGCCGGGACGGGGGCTCACCCGGCCGGTGCCGGGGCGGCGGTAGGGGGGGTTCGACACCACCAGGTCGAAGGAAGAGACGGGAAACCGGCGGCGCAGTTGCAGAATGTCGTCGGCAACGATGTCAACGCGCCCTTCGAGGCTGTTCAGCACCACGTTCCGCGCCGCCAGTGCAGCCATCGGCTGCTGGCTCTCCACCCCGACCGCCCGGCCGATGCCGTAGCGGCGGGCCAGGACCAGCGGCATCACCCCGCAGCCGGCCCCCAGGTCAATGGCGGTCTCCCCAGCGCATTTCGCGGCAAAGGCGCACAAAAGCAGCGGGTCGAGGGAAAAGCGGTAGCCGTCGCGGGGCTGGATCAGCCGGAGCCCGTAGCGCCGCAGCTCGTCGATGGTCTCCTCACCCTTCACCCAGCCTCCGCTGCACAATCATGCGACGCAGTTCCCAGCCGAGAAACGCAATGAATACGGCAAAGGAGGAGAGGGTCAGGTACTTGCCGACCTTGAACGGCCAGGGGTCGAAGAGGAACTCCAGCCGATGGTCGCCGGGCGGCAGGTAGACCCCGCGCAGGACATGGTCCACCGGGACGATCTCTACCTGTTGCCCGTTATCGGTTGCCTTCCAGCCGTGATAGTACTTTTCACCCAGCACCAGCAAGGCCGAAGCACCATTCGAAACGGTCAGCGTTATGTGGTCTCCCGCATAGCCCGTCAACTGGACCGTTCCGGGCGAGAACTGCATGGCCTGGGCAGGTGGCGGCATCGGCAGCGAAGGGGGAGATTCGACGAGCGCCATCCGTCGCGGGTCAAAGACCGGGCTCTGCATCATCGCCAGGAGCTGGTTCGGATCGGCAACCTCCACGACGGACGGGACGAGCCATGCCTTCGGCAGGACGTTCCGGTTTTCGAGGACCACCTGCCTGCCATCGGGGGACTGGTAGACCGGTACGAACCGTTCACCTAATGCCCCTTTTTCAGCCTGGTACTTGGCCGGGTCGTAGATGAGATATTTCAGGTTGATCAGGTCCGGCATGGCCGAGTTGAAGGCGAATGCGTCGAGGAACTCCTGCCAGCGCCGCTGCTGAACAGCATTTGACGTGAACATCACCGGGATCTTGTTGCTGACGAACTGCATCGGGTCGGAACCATCCATCGGCAGCACCCGGTATTCCTTCGGTATCGAGGAGAGAAATTCGATGACCGGGGTGCGAACGCCGCGGACATGTTCGGGGACCTTGATCGTGAACATGAACTTGTCGTCAACCCGCCAGACATCCATGAGAAAGAGCCCTGCCAGGACCAAAAGCAGTATCCTCGCGGACAGCAGGCCCCGGTAGAAGGCAGCGATCGCGGCGCAGCAGAGGAGTGCGACTCCAGCCGCAATGCCGGTTTCCATGACCAGGTTATCCCAGCGTTGCGCAACGAGAAAGTCCCCCTGCTCGAAACGGGTCGGCTGTGCCAGAAGCTCCCTGAACATGGCAATCCAGTGTGACCTGCCGATCGCTTCTGCGGCAACCAGGGCGAGCAACAGAAGAGGTACGGCGGCAATCCCCCACACATATCGCCGGAATGCGGGCGTTCTGCGCAAGTCGGGATCGCGCAGGCAGTCCAGGGCTCGTGCCGCCAGAACCCCCAGCCCCATCACGCTGGCAAACAGCATCATTTTTGGCACACGGAACCGGTTGATCCCCGGGAAATAGTCGAAGAGGAAATTATAGACAGGGGTGTACTTTCCCATGGAAAAGACGATACCCCCGACAACCGCAACCAGCGCAATCCAGGTGTAGCGGTCGCGGCGAAAGAGCAGGGGCAGGGGGAGCAGCAGCCAGGGAAGCAGCCCCATATAACTCACGGTCTGGGTGAAATTCATCCGCCCCCAGTAATAGGCACGGATATTGGTGGGGTTTTCTCCCCCTTCCTGGCGTGAAAGACCGAAAAGACCGGGGATGGCGAAGGCTGCCACCTCTTCGGGGGGCAGCGACCATGACATCGCCTCATCCCTTTCGAGCCCACCCTTCCCTGCATTGGCTCCACTGTAAGCACCCCGGTTGGTATCCTTGGACCAGTTGGCCAGCGGGAACAGGGCAATGGAAACCGTTGTCAGAAAGAAGACCAGTGTCAGCAGGTTCAGGCCCAGCAGGCGGGTCAGCGCACCAGGGGTCTCCTCTTTGCGACGAAGCTGGGCAACGAGGCGGATCAGCGCATAAACGGCGATAGCAAGACAGGTGTAATAGGCGATCTGCCAGTGCGTGTTGAAGAACTGGAAGGCCAGGGTAAAGCCGGTCATGAGGAAAAAGAAGGCACGCCGGGTCCGGAAGCCCTTTTCAAAGAAATAGAATGCCCAGGGCGCATAGGAAATCGTGGCAATCTTCATCACATGACCGGCATTGATCAGTGACGCGTTCTCCGGGGCCACGGCAAAGACAAGCCCCCCCAGAAAAGCGGCCGCACGGCTGGTCCCGATCAGTCGGCAATACGCATAGATGCCGGCGGCACCGAAAAAGAGATGCAGCACGATGCACCAGCTGACACTCATCGGAGGCGGCACCAGCGCAAACAGGAGCTTCAGGTGCAGGAGGAACTGCTGCGAAGCCCCTCCCCCCTCGGCAGTCTGCCCGCTGTTGGTGTAGATGTCCCATCCCGCCGAGGAAAGGTCGATGGAGAGGGCCTTGGCCAGCCCGCCATTGTAGATGTCGACAACACCCCAGTAGAACTCGTTGATGATGTCGGGAGCACGGATGACCTTGTCGGTGAACAGGATCGGCGCAAAGAAGAGAATCAGGAGGACCAGCAGTGCGACAACGGCAAGCAGGTCCTTTTTCCGCTCATTCATGAAAAATCTCCAGACTCGTCGATCCCGGCGTTACCGGAGCCAGCCGCACCAGGATGCACACCCGCACGTATCGGCATCGATCTACCTTTCATCGCAATGACTGACATAGAAGTCGGCAAGCCTGGCCGCATGATCCTTCCAGGCAAAGTGCTCCAGCAGGTAACGCCGGCCGGCAGCACCGAGTTCGGTGCTCCGGGCAGGGTCAAGAAGCAGGGAGACCGCAGCATCGGCCATCTCCCGCCAGTCGTCCGGTTCACAGACGATCCCCGAAACACCCGGTTTTATGTATTCTGCCAGCTGCCCTACCCGGTCGGCAACCACTGCTACCCCGGTCCGCAACAGCTCCGTCAGCTTGGCGGGACACTTGGAACGGTTGATCAGGGTATCGGCAAAGGGGTAGAGGGCCACATCCCCGGCAGCCAGGTACGAAGGGATGTCAGCCGGCTCGATCCATCCCGCCATGACCAGGGCATCGGCAAATCCCATGACATCGCCCACCTCCCTGAGCCTCTCCTCTTCATTGTTGCGCCCCTTGCCCGCGACCAGGAAACGGACACCCGGCACCCGCCGGCAGATATCGGCAAAAAGGAAATGGAGCTTTTCCTGGCTGAACTCGAAGAACCGGGTATAGAGGAGCAGAACAGGCGCATCGGCAGGGATGCCCAGCCGCTGACGAACGGCCTGCCCGTCCCCTCGAGGAACCTCCTCCACGCAGTTCGGCAGGTAGAGCACCCGCTCGGGCTGGATCCCCATCCCCCACGCCTTTGCCTGCAGCGCCCGGCTTGCCACCGAAACCGCGCGGGCCTGCCGGGGTATCCAATCCTCCTGAAACTGGAAGAGCGCCTTTTCCGCAGGGGAATAGGGGTGCAGATCGTTCATGCCGCCGCGCCCTTCCCAATCATCCATGTCGACACAGAGATGCGGCTGGCGCAGCCCCAGGCGACGGGACAGAACGAGCCCCATGGCTGCAAGGCCGCCATATCCCTTGGGCTTGAAGAGATGCACCAGGTCGGGCCCATCAGCCAGTGCTGCCCGGTACATCCGCCAGGCGAGTGTCGGCGCGGTTGCGATGCGCCGCGCCCCCCCCAGCGCGATGTTCCTGACCGTCACGCCCCTGACCGTCTCCACCTCTCCGGAATCCTCGGGATTGGTGTAGGGAGGGGCGACAATGGTCACCCGGTGGCCGAGACGCTGCAGCTCGTCGGCCAGGGGGAGCATCCGGGCGATCAGGGTCCCTTTGGGACGAATGCCGAATGGTGCCAGAAAGACGATCTTCACTCGTTACGCCTCCCGCCCGGCAAGCTCGTGGTACAGCGCATAGTAGTCTTTGATCCGGTTGGCGATGTCGAACCGCTGCCGCGCCAGCTCCCGCCCGGCACTTCCCATCTGCTGCCGCAGCGCAGAGTCGGCCAGCAGGACGTCGATCCGCTCCGCCAGGGCCGGAGAATCGCCCGGCTGCACCAGATAGCCGCAGACCCCGTCGTCCACCACCTCCCGCATCCCTTCCAGGTCGTGGGCGATCACCGGCAGGCCGGCAGCCATTGCCTCGACCAGCACCAAGCCGAACGACTCGCGCCGCGAAGTATGCACCAGAACCGCGCTTTCGGCAAGTACGCCGCCGACATCGTCGGTGGGGGGATGAAAATAGACCCGGCCGGCCAGCTCCGGCTCCCTGGCCCGCTCCCTGAGCCCCTCTGCATATCCCTTGGCCGACAGGCCGACATTGCCGTAGAAGTGGAGTTCCGCCTGCTGCCGCACCAGGGCAAAAGCCTCCAGCAGCAGGTCCTGCCCCTTGCCGGCATTGATGCTGCCGATCATGACCACCCGCGGCACACCAGCGGCACGCCGCTCCGGGAGAGGATCGGGAATGGCGACGGCGTTCAGGAGCAGACGCCGCTGTCGAGCTGCCACGTCGGCATAGTGGTCGGCGCAGGTCTGCGAACAGAAGGCGACGCAGTCGGCCCGGCCGATGACGGCGCGCAGGAGCGGACCGATCCGTGCCGCCAGCTCGTGGAGGTGAAAGACCGTCCGCGCCCCGGCCAGGCTCACCGCAAGGGCGGCCGGCACCAGCTTCGTGCTGTTCAGGTGGACCAGGTCCGCCTGCCGCGCATACCCGATGAGGCGCGGAATGATGAGAAAGCGCTTGAACCGCCAGAAAAAAGGGGTCTGGTCACCGCCGGTATGCACCGTCACCCCCTGCTGGCGCAGCTCCGCAGCGCAGGGGCCGTCGAAGGGGAAGAGGACCACCGGCTCCACCCGGCTCCTGTCGAGGGCGGCAATGACCCGGAGCATGACCGACTGCACCCCGCCGCGGCGGGCATCGTGAATCATATAGAGTACCTTGAGCGGATGACGGGTCATTCGTTCCCCAATTCTATGCTGCTTGGCCATGGTCGTCCCGGCCAGTAACGGAGATTTATCCTCAACCGGTTGCACAGGCCGAGGATCAGCCCGGCCGGGAAAAAGCGCCCGGAACGTATGAGCCCGCAGGTCATGCGGCTGCGGTCGAACTGCGCAGCGCAGTTCTGCTTCAGTGCTGTCTTGAAGCAGGTCCTCCGCCGGTAACGGTCATACTCGTCGCGAAGCCCTGGATCGTCGATCCGTGCGGCATACGCATCGAGGACTGCCAGCAGGTCGGGTAACTCCAGGTTGCGGCGCAGCTCCCTCTCGCTCCCCTGCCCTTCGTGAATCCTATACCGGACAAGGGGACGGGGAATAACCGCCACCCGATGCACGGCTGCTATCCTGAGCCACATCTCGTAATCGCCTGCAGAGCCGAAAGAGCCGCTCGTGTCGAATCCGCCCAGGTCCAGGTAGAGCTGTCTGCGAACCATGACGGACGGCGTGACCAGGACGATCCGGTCGCCGCCGTTGCCGAGAATGGCCCGAAACAGCTCGGGAAACCGGTATGATTCCGCCAGCACGACCCCTTTGGGAAGCGTTACAGGATACTGTTCCCTGCCCGAGCCGTCAATGACTGTCGCCAGCGTCCCGACCAGGCCGACTTTCGGGCTGCGTTCGAGCAGCCCCACGGACTCGGCCACGATGCCGGGATCGTAGAGATCGTCGGCATGATAGATGGCCAGGTAGTCGCCGCGTGCAGACTCTATCAGCCTGTTCCAGTTGGCAAAAGGCCCGCGGTTGCAGTCGCCGGTAAGTAGCCTCCAGCCGTGGCGCTCGGCAAAGGGCCGGGCAATGGCCAGGGTTTCGTCAGTCGAGGCATTGTCGCTGACGATTACCTCGCAGCTGGGCCATGTCTGCGCAGCGATACTCTCCAGGGTTGCCTGGAGGAACCGGGCGCTGTTGAACGTGGGGATGCCGATGGAAACCAGTGGCAGGCTCCGTTTCATCGAGGCCCCCCCCTTTGCAGCAACCCGGAAAGCGGCCTCGGCAGCAGACCTCCCAGAAGGGTCTTCATTTCGGGGGAGAAGCGATGCCACGAAACCGCCAGATAGGCCAGGATCAGCGCGAAATCGGCGAGCAGGCGCAGGACGGTTCCGGGGATGAACCGTTCGGCCAGCAGAACCCCCGCTACTGCCGGGAGCAGATGCATGCATAGCTGAGCCGCCAGCGGCCGCCATTCGAGACGGATTGTCCCCTCCGTGCGTTTGCCTATTTCACGGGGGATGAGCCAGAAGACCGTGCAGAGGGACGCCAGGAAGGTGCCGAGGGCAACGCCGCCCATTCCGAGCACCCGAATGAGGAGGAGCGAGAGGGCAAGGTTGACACCCGCCTCCAGCCAGGAAATCAGCGGCAGATTCCGAACGAGGTTCAGGCTGGTCAACAAGGCGGCATGAGCCCCCACCAGGGAGAGAAGATAGCCGTAGCCTCCGAGGGCACAGACAACCAGCGGTCCGGCATAGGCCGCATGCCCGGCCCAGAGGTCAATGACCGTTTCGGCACAGGCAAGCGAACCGAGCCAGACCAGGCCGCCCAGCACTGAAGAAACCTGGGCGATCTGGTTCCAGGTGCCGTTGATCCAGGATCTGTCTCCTTCGGCCCAGGCCCGCCCATAGTGGGGGGAAATGGCCGGGTTGATGGCGGTGAAGAGAATGAAGGTCATGGTGATCAGCTTGAAGGTCACCTGATAGGGGGTGACGGCTCCGACCCCGAGGAAATGGCTGATCACCAGGTTGTCGGTCTGCCAGACCACCAGGGATGCCAATCCCACCACAAAGAGACGGCCGCCGGAAGCAAGGATCGACCTGCCGGCATATTCCGGATCGCGGGTGGCATCAAGCAGCGGCTGGAGACCCTGAACGAGCAGCTGCCTGGTTTCCCGGTAGCCGAACAGAAAGTGCAGTGCACCGGCCAGGCTGCAGAGCAGAACCAGGGCCCCGCGGGCCAGCGCATACTCGGCCAGGTTCCCTTTGAACAGGATGACCCAGGCCAGGGCAAGGACATAACTGTTGGTGCTGATGGTGTTGTAGAACCGCTCCACATGGACCTTCCGGATCGCAATGAAGCCGGCCAGGAAAGGGGCGAAAAAGAGGTTTGCCAGAAAGAGCACCGCGGTCCAGAAGGCCGCCTGCCGCACTTCATCGGTTATCGCCGGGGGGATCCTGCCCAGTAGAGCCACCCACCCGGAAATGCCGGAGAGGCCGAGGAAGAGCAGCAGCACGGCCGTACTGATCATGCCGAGAAGGAGAAACGAACGGAAGACAATGGCCAGCTGCTGGCGCCGGTCGGCGCTTTTCGCCCCCAGGATCGCACAGGCCGAAGGGATGCCGAAGTTGGTCACCGACAGATAGTTGACAAAGGTCATCACCAGGGCCAGCGCACCGTAACGGTCGGTACCGAAATAGCCGAGGGTCACCGGCACCGCAACCACCGACAGCAGGTTGGTGATCAGGATGTTCAGATACCCCGACGAGGTGCCGAGGAGAATCCCTTTCCGGCGTTCACTCCCCATGGGCACCCCTCGCTCCCTGCAGTGCCCTGCTGCAGGCCCGTGCCCCCCTGAACAGCCATCCCGGCAGGAGCAGCAACGGAAGATCGATCAGCCAGAAGGAGGGAAAGGCGCGGTAGAGTTCCACGAATTCCCGCACCAGGGAAGCATCCACCCGCAGCCCCTTGGCCTTGGCCAGCGGAATGTTTTTCAGATACCCTCCCTTGATGGTCAGGTAGGCTGCCCGGACAATGGCCGGGTCATAGCCGAGGGACGGCATCTCCCGGTAGATCCGCACCAGGTTGAGACCGGTCCTGAGGAAACTGCCGGTCCCTCCCCAACGGCCGATTCCGAACCCCTCCTCAAGCACCAGTTGGGCGACCATCTCCTCGCAGATGACATAGGACGGAAAGCGGGCAAGCGCCTGCACCAGAAATCCGATATGCAGCCAGCCGCTGCCAATGTACTGCCGGAGATCAACCTCCTGCCACGCGCTTCTGCGAAAGATGTTCGAGGAGACCAGTCCGCTCTTGAAACGGCTCTTCCTGAAGAAATCCGATCCGTCGAGGCACAGGCCCGAATCCGTGGTGTTGAGACGGATCGGGTGCCGGGAATCGGCAAAAATGGCAGCCACTGCAGGATGAGCCCGGATCACCTGCAGGACCTTCTCCACTGCCCCAGTTCGACAGATGAGGTCATCGTCGCCGATCAGCCAGACGAAATCGCCCCGAGCCCGCTGCAGGCACAGCTCGACGTTACGATCGAACCCAACATTGGTCTCATTGCTGATCAAACGGATCTGCGGGTGACTGCCGGCGATCTTCCTGACGATCTCTGCAGTCCCGTCGGTCGATGCGTTGTCGCAGACCAGCAGTTCGACCTCGGCCTGCAGTTCCGGCACTATGCTGGCAATGCAGCGGGAGATGGTCCGCCCCCCGTTGTAGGTCGGGATGGCAATGGTCAGGAGCAAATCGTCACCCATGCACAATCCCCGTAAGTAGCGTCTCGGCAAAGCAGTCACATGAAAACGGCCATGCGCGCCTGCTGGTCAGAAAATCCTCAATGGCATCGAGATAGCCGAGATACCGTTCGTCCGTCATCTCCGTCAAATAGGCATAAAGGGAAGGATAATCGTCAAACCGGCGCAGGTCGATGAAACATTCCGTCGGAATGTGCGCCGCCACGTTGTCCGCTCCCCGGTAAACCGGAACGGTGCCGGCAAAGAAGGCATCGAACAGCTTCTCGGTTATATAACCCGGCACATCGCTGATGTTTTCATAACAGAGTGCAAAGCGGTACAACCCCATGACATCCCGCTTGCGTTCAACTACCCCCTGCCACGACGGGAACAGCGGCTTCCCCAGTCTCCTGAGCCGGCTGCAGCGACTGGCGAGGGCGCGGGGGAACCCTGCCCCGATTGTGCCGATATCCCAGCCGATCCCGTAAAGGTCGAAATCGGTCGGATGGTTCCGCTCAAACCAGTGGATGGCGGTCAGGCGCTCGGTGTAGAGTTCCTGTGGATGCGACGATCGCTTGTTACCCGCTATGGTCAGACAGAGCCTCTTCTTACAAGCGAGGTCGTGCGGCACCCTGTCGGGGAGATCGAAGGCGTAGTTGATCTTGAGATAGCGGCTGCCGTCCACCAGGGAATCATCATAGGTAAAGATAGATCTGAACCGTTCATGGCAGGCAACGTGGCGACTGTGGGGAGACGCCAACGGGCTTTCGAGCACCAGGAGATAGAGCGGCCTGCCACTCTCGATGGCATGCCGAAATGCTTTGTCATTCCGGGCAGGCATGTCGATGAATACGTAGGCGTCTATCTGACCGGGCTCCAGTACTGCCGTTGTGGCAACGGTGATCCCCTGCTGCGCGGCCTTCTCCCTCAATACGCCGAACGGCACCAGCAGGTCGTCGCCGATGGGCGCCTGACGGGCCTCGAACAATCGGTTGTCCCGGTTGAGCTCTTCATAGAGATTATGGAAGGCGATGGTGGAAACGGCCATGGTCAGAATCTGCGGAATACGCAGTCGAACTGGGCGAGCTTCCAGGGACCACGTCCGGCATGGGCGACGTCGTAAATCTCGGCAGGAGCGAATCCATACTCGTGAAGGAGTTGAAAGAGCCTGAGATACTCGGCATCTTCACGACGTTGACGGACAAAGGATATCTCCATAATCACCGCATCGACCAAATTCGAGAAGGTATCTCTCCCCCCCCGCAGGACCTGCAGTTCCACCCCTTCCACATCGATCTTGACGAGGTCGATATGTTCGATCCGTTCTCGAGCCATAAAATCGTCCAGACGCATCAAAGGGATCTGCTCTGAGCCAACCGTTGCAATGTGTGGGTTCAAACGCAGATACTCCTCACCGGGCGGTACCATCGAATTGGCTCCATGCGAAGTGGCAACGTGAAGCGTCCCCACGGTTTCCTCATCGAAAAAACCGAGCCGGTGGGGGCGAAAGCGATCACTCAGGCCAGCCCGGGCAACATTCGCCACCAGCCTCTCATAGGTCTCGCTGCACGGTTCAAACGCATGAACAGTGGCCTGGGGAAAGTAATGCAACATATAGCAGCTGACATCTCCCACATTTGCACCGATGTCAAAGACCATCTTGAGGTTACGTTCCATGCGGGCCAATATCGGGCCAATACCGGGGCGGCCGGGCTGCAGCAGATCAAGGAGAGTCTTGCGCCACCCGTAGGGGATCAGCCCTTTGAGTGCGGCGGCACTTACACTCATTCAGGCACCTCTCCCTCGTCCACCAGGTCGATCAGCATGGCTTCGGCCAGTTCCTTGCGGTCGAGGTGAGGCGACATGTCCTCGATGGGGCGGTTCACCACCAGTTTCGGATTGACGCAGGAGTTCTGCTCCAGCTTCACCTCAACAAAGGCGGGGCCGTCCAGGGCCAGGGCCTCGTCGAGCACCGCGGCAGCCCCCTCCAGGGAGTCGATGGAAAAGGCGGGCAGGCCGTAGGCCCCGGCCACCTTCACCAGGTCGGGACAACCGTAGCCGATCACCGTGGACTGGCGCCGTCCGCCGAAGTACATGTCCTGGAACTGACGGACCATGCCGAGACAGTTGTTGTTGAGGACGATCACCTTCACCGGCAGACGGTGCGAAACGATCACCTCCAGGTCCTGGATGTTGACCTGGATACCGCCGTCGCCGGCAATGGCGATGGCGCGGCCGCCTGTGGCCTTGGCCGCGCCGAGTGCGGCGGGCAGGGCAAAGCCCATGGCCCCCATCCCCCCGGAGATGAGCATCCGCTGCCCTTTCTTGAGCCGGAACGACTGGCCAGCCCACATCTGGTTCTGGCCGACGTCGAGGCAGATCGCATCCCCTTCGCCCGAGCGGTCGGCAAGGATTTCCATGAAACGGTTCGGGTCGATGCCGGGGAACTCCGCCGGGTCGGCAAGGGTTGGGTACTGTTCGCGGTAGCGGTTGATGACCCCGTACCACGCCGTCAGGTCGGTCCGGGCAGCTGCAGCCGTTTCCCGGTTGAGCGCATCGAGAAACGCGCGGACATCGGCGCGGATGGCCAGGTCGACCCGCACCTTGGCATTCAGCTCGTGGGGGTCGATGTCCACGTGGACCCTGGTGGCGGCACGGGCAAAGGTATCCGGACGGGTGCCGGTCTGGCGGCTGTCCAGCCGCGCCCCCAGGATCAGCAGCAGGTCGCTGTTGGCCAGGGTCATGTTGCTGTAGCGGTTGCCGTAGGCGCCGATCATGCCGAAAAAGGCGGGGCTGTCATGGGGTATGACGTCCAGGCCGAGCAGGGTGCTGACCACCGGGATGCCGGTACGCTCCACCAGCGCCTGCAGCGCCTCTGCTCCCCCGGCGGTCCTCACACCGCCGCCGGCAAGGATCACCGGCCGCTTCGCCTGGCCGATCAGCCCGGCTACCTGCCGCACCTGGACAGGATCGACGGCAGGAACGGTCGCGAGCGCCGCATGTTCTTCGCTGCCCAGGAAACCGGGCAGGTCAGCGGGATCGATCTGGGCCCGCTGGATGTTCATCGGGATGTCGAGCAGCACCGGGCCGGGCCGGCCGCTTCGGGCAAGCCAGATCGCCTTTTCCAGGTGGTAGCGGATCGACTCCGGCTCGGTCACCAGCACCGCATACTTGGTGAGCGGCGTAACGACACTGACAATATCGGTCTCCTGGAAACCGATCTGCCGGACCGGGCGGTCGAACTTGTACTCGTAGGTATTGACCTGGCCGGTGATGAAGAGACAGGGGACCGAATCGAACCAGCAGCTGCCGATGCCGGTGACCATGTTCAGTGCGCCGGGGCCGCTGGTGGCCATGGCCACCCCGAGCCGGCCGTTGATGCGGGCATAGGCCTCGGCGGCAAAGGCGCCGGTCTGTTCGTGGTGCACCGAAACGCACGCCATGTCGGAGCGATGATAGATGGAATCGATCAGGTGCGTGATGGCACCGCCGATGAATTCGAAGACATGGGCCACACCCTCTTTGGCGATGCATTCGATGACGTAATCGGATAGTTTCATTATTTCCTCCGGTAGAGATGCAGATGCTGGCTCAGCCACGCCACAGTCCTGGCAAGCCCTTCGTGCAGGGGTACCTGCGGTTCCCAACCGAGCTGGTCACGAGCCCTGGCAATATCGGCAACCCAGTGGGTCGGCTCCGGCCGTGCTGCTGCACGCTCGCCCCAGAGCGATCTGATTCCGGTGCCGGCAAGTTGTTCCAGCTCTGCAACCACCTCGCCGATGGAGCTCTGACGGCCGCTCCCCACGTTGTAGATACCGGCAGCCGGTTGGGCTCTCCCCTCGACAAGCATCATGTAGCAGTCGAGCACATCGTCGATATAGACATAGTCGCGAACCGAATCGGGAGAGGCAAGGTGTGGCGGTTCACCGGTCAGCAGGGCAGCCGCGGCATAGGGAATCAGCCGTCGGGGATCGTCCCAGGGCCCATAGGGAGAAAACAGACGGAGCGTAACCACCGGCACGCCTCTCGTTGCGGCCTCCGACTGGCAGAAGAGCGTGGCTGCAAGCTTGGTCACGCCGTAGTCCCCCACCGGTTCGGGCAGGGTGTCCTCCCGCAGGGGGTGATTCTTCGGCCCGTATTCGGAAGAGCTGCCGGTGTTGATAATCAGCCTGACGCCACTCTTTTCACAGCTTCGCACCAGGTTCATGGTACCCAGCAGGTTTGCCTCGACGATATCCCGGCTTTCCTGCTGGGTGGCGAACCCTCCATAGGTGGCCAGATGGCATACTACTTCGGGTTCGATGGCCGCAACGCACGATGCCACCATGGCAGCGTCCCGAAGGTCGCAGCCATGCTCGGTCAGGCGTCCGGCAAGGTCGGCTATCCGCCAGCGGTTGGAGTCGTGACGGGTCATGATGTGGAGATCATACCCCGTCTCCACCAGACGGCGCGTCAGGCAGGCCCCGACAAAACCGGTAGCTCCGGTTATCAGCACCCTCATCGAGCGCAGAACTCGCGGATCTGCTGTACCATGAACTCCAGCATCTCCTCGCTCATCCCCGGATAGACCCCGATCCAGAAGGTATCGCGCATGATCCGGTCGGTAACCGGAAGACCGGAAGACCGGAGGGTCGGAAGATCGGCGGCAGGCGTGTTCGGGACGACCCGGTAGCCTTTGCCGCTCTGCCGCATCTCGTCAAAGCAGGGGTGCTTGATCAGGTTGCCGGCAAAGAGCATCCGTGTCTGGATACCCTTGCGCTCCAGGTGGGCGACGATCTGGTCGCGGGAAAATCCCGCTTCCTCGCGCACCGTGAGCAGGAATCCGAACCAGGAGGGGTCGCTGTCCGCTGTTGGCTCGGGGAGGACGAAGCGCTCTTCGAGACCAGCCAGCCCGTTGCGCAGCGTTCGCCAGTTCCGTCTGCGCGCCTCGACAAAGCCGGGGAGCTTTTCCAGCTGGGCGCATCCCACGGCCGCCTGCATGTCGGTCACCTTCAGGTTGTAGCCGAAATGGGAGTAGACGTACTTGTGGTCGTAGCCGGCCGGCAGCTCGCCGAACTGCTGGCCGAAGCGGTTGCCGCAGGTATTGTCGCGGCCGGACGGACACCAGCAGTCGCGGCCCCAGTCACGAAAGGACTCCACCAGTCGCTTCAGGGTGGTGTCGTCGGAGTAGACCGCCCCCCCCTCCCCCATGGTCATGTGGTGCGGAGGGTAGAAACTGGAGGTCCCCAGGTGGCCGATACTGCCGGTGAGGCGCCAGGTGCCGTTCAGGCAGTAGCGTGAGCCGAGGGCGTCGCAGTTGTCCTCGATCAGCCAGAGGTCGTGACGGTCGCAGAACGCCTTGACCGTTGCCAGGTCAAAGGGGTTGCCCAGGGTATGGGCCACCATCACCGCCCTGGTCCGCGGCGACACCGCCGCCTCCAGCTGCGTCGTGTCGATGTTGTAGGTGGGGAGCGCCACATCGACGAAGACCGGCACGGCCCCGTACTGGATGATCGGGGCAACGGTGGTGGGGAACCCGGCAGCCACGGTGATCACCTCGTCTCCCGGCATGATCCGCCGCTCCTTCAGCTTGGGGGAGGTGAGGGCCATGAAGGCGAGCAGGTTGGCCGAGGAGCCGGAATTGGTCAGGGAACAGTGCGCTACGCCGATGAAAGCGGCAAACTCCCGCTCGAACCGCTCGGCATAGCGGCCGGTGGTGAGCCAGAAATCGAGCGACGAATCGACCAGCGCGGCAACCTCCCGCTCGTCGAAAACGCGGCCGCCATAGGCAATGCGGTCACCCGGCTGGAATGATTTCTGCGGGGCGTGGCGAAACCGGTAGTAGGCAATGGCCGCGGCTATCGCCTGTTCGCGCAGTTCGGCCTCCTGTTTTACATTCTCATGCATGTCGGATCTCCATAGGCAGTAATCTGGGCGAGACAGGCCTGGCGCAGGTCGCCGCCGTCCCGGTAGGTCTTGGTCCAGGCAATGATGCTCTCCAGCGCCGATTCCAACGACCAGCGGGGCGACCAGCCCAGTTCTGCGCGAGCCATGGAGCAGTCGAGCCTTAAGTAATGCGCCTCGTGCGGGTGCTCCCCCTGGTCGATCAGGAACGAGGCCCCCTCGCCCCAGCGTTGACAGAGCCGGTCGACGATCCATCCCACCGGACGGGCGTCCCGCTCTTCCGGACCGAAATTCCAGCCCGAGGCGAAACGGATTCCCTCTTCGCAGAGGCGCTGCGCCAGCAGCAGATAGCCGGAGAGCGGCTCCAGCACATGCTGCCATGGCCGGATCGCATGGGGATTGCGGATCTGCACCGGCTCACCGGCAAGGATGGCGCGGACAATATCGGGCACCAGGCGGTCGGTGGCCCAGTCGCCGCCGCCGATCACGTTACCGGCCCGTGCCGAGGCGACTGCCACGCCGTGCCGGTCATAGTCGGCCGGATTGAAATAGGAGGAGCGGTAGGCGGCGGTCACCAGCTCTGAGCACCCCTTGCTGTTGGAATAGGGGTCATAGCCGCCGAACGGCTCGTTCTCCCGGTAGCCCCACGCCCATTCCCGGTTCTCGTAGACCTTGTCGGTGGTGACGTTCACCACGGCCCGCACGCTCGGGCAGGAGCGAACCGCCTCCAGCAGATGCACCGTGCCCATGACGTTTATGGCATAGGTCTCCACCGGGATCTTGTAGGAATCCCGCACCAGCGGCTGGGCAGCCATGTGAATGACGATCTCCGGCTTTGCCCGCTCCATCTCGACCGCAAGACGCTCCGGGTCGCGCACGTCGGCGATCACCGAGGTCACCAGCTCGCCGATGCGCGCCAGCTCGAACAGGCTCGGCTCGGTGGGGGGCTCCAGGGCGTAGCCGGTCACCTCGGCACCCAGGCTATGGAGCCAGAGGGAAAGCCACGCCCCCTTGAAGCCGGTATGGCCGGTGAGAAAGATTTTTTTGCCTCTCCAGAAGCCGTTGTCGTTCATTGTACCGCCCCCGAGCCCATTTCCCGTCACCAGAGTTTCCACGGCGCAGCCCCCTCTTTCCAGAGGTCTTCCAGATGCATCTTGTCGCGTAGGGTATCCATCGGCTGCCAGAAGCCGTGGTGCTTGTAGGCCATCAGCTCGCCATCCCCGGCCAGCCGCTCCAGCGGTTCCTTTTCCAGAACCATGGCATCACCATCCAGATAACCGAGCACCTCTGGCTGCATGACGAAGAAGCCGGCATTGATCCAGTGCCCGTCCCCCTTGGGCTTTTCCTGGAAACTCATGACCCGGTCGTCGTTCCCCAGGTTGAGCGCGCCGAACTTGCCGCTCGGCTGGGTGGTGGTCACGGTGGCAAGCCGTCCGTTCGCACGGTGGAACGCCACCAGTTCGGCGATGTTCACGTCACCGACCCCGTCGCCATAGGTAAGCATGAACGGCTCCCCGTCCAGATAGGGGGCCACCCGCTTCACCCGGCCGCCGGTCATGGTCTCCAGACCCGTATCCACCAGGGTCACCCGCCAGGGCTCGGCCGTGTGGCTATGGACGATGCGCCGGTTTTCATCGCGGAAATCGAAGGTCACGTCCGATTCGTGGAGGAAATAGTGGGCAAAGTATTCCTTGATGCAGTACCCCTTGTAGCCCAGGCAGATCACGAAGTCGTTGAAGCCGTAGCTGGAGTAGATCTTCATGATGTGCCAGAGGATCGGCCGGCCGCCGATCTCGATCATCGGCTTCGGCTTCAGG
>MTLC01000675.1_pt1 | contig 56052 bp, 48 predicted proteins | sample 1982451 | NCBI WGS metagenome assembly MTLC01 (sample SAMN05710165, study PRJNA340218) | biofilm metagenome | isolation source: sample SPH anode biofilm adapted to +100 mV | place: USA | collected 2012-02-03 | reverse complement strand
CAGCTGGCTTTGAACCAATTCCACGATGCCGCTGACACTTATCGCCAGGCTTTGGCACTGGAGCCGAACAATCCGGAAGGCCTGCTCAGGCTGTCGCATCTCCTGCTGCAGGCGAAATGCTATGAAGAGTGTTTTCATCATGCTCGTCATTTTCTTCGCCTTGTCCAGGATCTCCCGATCGGATATTACCTGGCCGGCCATGCCGCAAGAGAGCTCGGGCGATGGCAGGAGTCGCGCCTATTACTTCTGCGGGCGGTGGAGTTGGACCCTGGCCACATTTTTGCCCGCGTTTTGTGCTGTATGTCGTCTTTTACGGTCTGCATGAACCAGGCTGAAACAGCTTCCATGATGCGAACCTATGCAGCAGAACTTGAGGAGTTGATCCGCAATACCGGACTCGACACCGCTGAGCAGATCAATGATGCCGTGGTTGGCATTGGGGCGTTGACACCCTTTTTTCTCCCCTACCTGGGGGGCAACGTGAAAGATTTACAGGTAAAATATGGTTCCTGGATCTGTTCGATCATGGCTGCCAAGTTTCCGCAGTTTACTGATCCACTGCCGCAACGGTCATCAACCGGCAAAATCAAAATCGGCATCGTTTCGAATTATTTCTACAACCATTCCAACTGGAAAATACCGATCAAGGGATGGCTGGAACAGCTCGACCGCCGTCTGTTCTCAATCCATTCTGTTTATACCGATGAAATCAGTGATCAGGCGACCGAGCAGGCGCGTTCACTGTCGGACTCTTTCCTGCAAAGCTGCGATACGGATGCGCTGGCGGCCGGCATTTATGATCAAAATTTTGATGTGCTGATCTATCCCGGAATCGGGATGGATGCCGCTACTCTCAAATTGGCCGCTCTGAGATTGGCGCCGGTTCAATGTGCTTCGTGGGGGCATCCGGTTACAACCGGGATGCCGACGGTGGATTACTATATCAGCAGTGACCTGATGGAACCGGAGAATGGCGATGAACGCTACTCTGAAAAGTTGGTTCGACTTCCCAACCTGTCCATCTGGTACGAACCGTCCGGGCGGACGTTTGACGAATCCTCGAATCTTGTAATTCCAGGGCTTGAGGAAGATGACGTCATGTTTCTCTGCAGTCAGAACCTTCTTAAATATCTCCCGCAGTATGATTTTATTTTTCCGGCAATTGCCGGGCAGGTTATAAATGCCCGTTTTGTATTTATTTCCAGTTATGTCCAGGAGCTGACGGATAAATTTCTCCAGAGAATTTACCTCGCTTTCCAGCAGCGGGGGCTTGATGCCGCGAAATATGTATCAATGGCGCCGCAACTTAACGAAGCCGATTTCTCGGCGCTGAATGCAAGGACAGACATCTTCCTTGACAGCATCGAGTGGTCGGGGTGCAATACGGTCTTTGAATCGCTTCCATTTAACAAGCCGGTCGTTACCATGCCGGGGGCGTTCATGCGAGGCAGGCACGCCTATGCGATCCTGAAAATGATGGGGATTAAAGAGACGATTGCCGCGAATGTGGAAGAGTATATTGCCATTGCGGTGCGTCTGGCCAATGACAAACAGTGGCTCGACAAGATTTCTGCCCGGGTTTCCTGTAACAAACACAAGATTTACAGAGACAGGGAGTCCATGGAAGGGCTGGAGACGTTTTTGATAAAGATATCTGGCAGGAGTTCCGGTGAAGGCTATTCAGAAACTTTGCGATAACATTCAGGACTCTGGTAAACCGGAGGAGTGGTTCAGCCGCGGAATCTCATGTATGGAAAGAGGTGATTATGCGGAGGCTGAACGATGTTTTAGACGAACACAGGCTCTGGCTCCGGATTCGCTGGAAACGATTCTAAACCTTGGTTCCGCACTGGATATGCAGGGGCGCGCCTATGAGGCTCTGGAGTGCTACGAATCAGTTCTTGCCGTTGCGCCTGATAATGCCAAGGCCCGCTACAACCGGGCAGCGCACCTCCTGCGGAGCGGAGATTTCATAACCGGTTTTGCCGATTATGAAGCGCGTTTTTCTGCCATGAAATCGGCCGATTCACGAAAATATCCACAACCCCGATGGGACGGTTCTCCCCTGAAAGGGCGCACGATCCTGGTCTATTGTGAACAAGGGCTGGGTGACGCGATTCAGTTTTCGCGCTACGTTCCGATGCTGGCAAAAAAAGGGGGCAGAGTAATACTTGAAGCCCAGCAGCCACTCATCTCCTTGTTGGCATCGCTTGAAGGAGTGGAAAGGGTCGTACTGAAATCCGCGACCCCGCCCATTACGGATTTCCACATTCCTTTGCTGAGTCTGCCTTACCTCTTCGGCACAACAGCAACTACGGTCCCCGCCATAGTTCCCTACCTCTCACCGCCCGGCGATAAGGTCGCGCACTGGCAGACATTGCTTGGCGAGCGGCCTGAAGAGTTTCGTATCGGCCTCGTCTGGGCAGGCAAGCCAATGCCGGATCCCAACCGTTCATGTCCTCCCGATTTTCTGGCTCCTTTGTTGGCCATCAGCGGAACCCGTTTCTATTCACTACAGTATGGGGAACAGGACCAGCTGCCGCTTTCCAAGGAGATGGCCGCTCAGGTAGTCGATCTGGGAGACGACATAGGCGACTTTGCCAAAACCGCGGCGCTGATTACCACTCTGGATCTGGTGATTACAATTGATACGGTGATAGCTCATTTGGCCGGTGCTCTGGGAAAACCGGTCTGGGTGATGCTCCCTTTTGCTCCGGATTGGCGTTGGATGAACAGTCGTGCCGATTCGCCCTGGTATCCTTCCATGCGTCTTTTCCGTCAGCCACAGCCGGGAGATTGGGCCTCTGTTGTCCGCGAAGTTGCTCAGGCGCTTCGGCAACAGTTGTCGTGCCGGGGCGATATGCCGGAATTCTCCGCAGAAATGTTGGAAAACAAATTTCAACAAGCCTTGGTGTCCATTGAAAATAATGATTCAGGCACCGCCATCACTAAGCTGCAACGTCTCACCATGCAACTGCCTGATGACCCGGCGGTCTGGTTCCATCTGGGCCGGGCGTATGACATGGCTGAACAGCTGGCCGAAGCCGAGCAGGCGTACCGAAAGGCTCTTTCAGGCAATCTCTCCAGTCCGGCAATCTGGTTTGCGCTTGGTGGCATTCTACTTAAGCAGGGGGAATATCCTGAAGCAGAGCTGTGTCTGCGCAAGGCCCACTTGCTCAAACCGGACTCGTTTGAAATCCTTCTGAGTCTGGGCAATGTCTTGTCAACCCGGTGCAAAGCTGCTGAAGCTATTGAAATATGTAATAAAATTCTTGCAATCAGGCCAAGCTGTCTTGAAGTTGTCTACAATCTGGCTTCTCTCCAACTACAAAGTGGCGACTATCTGGCCGGTTTTGCCAATTTCGAAGTTCGATTGGCCATTGAAAAATTCGAAATCGATCTTCGCAGCTATCCTCAGCCGCGATGGGATGGTTCGCCGCTGAACGGCAGAAGCATTCTGATTTACGGGGAGCAAGGGTTGGGCGATGTGATCCAGTTTGCCCGTTATATCCCGTTGGTGGCAGAACTGGGGGGGAAGGTGGTTTTTGAAATTGATCCGCCACTGGTCCCTCTGTTCAAATCATTTCCAGGGCTGGATCAAATCGTCCCGAAGTCAAAAGAACCGCCGCTAACCGATGTTTATATCCAGTTACTCACTCTGCCGCATATTTTCGGCACAACTATTGATTCGGTGCCGAATCAAGTGCCGTACATCATTCCTGAGATTGACAAGGTTATTAAATGGCGGCAGCTGCTGGGTGACAGCTCAACCTTGAAGATTGGACTGGTCTGGCGCGGTAATCCGAAAAATCCGCGCGACAAAGAGCGCTCATGCCCTCTGAGCGTGTTTGCGCAACTTAGCGGACTTCCCAATGTCAGTTTCTACAGTTTACAAGTAGGTGCGGCTGCGGCGGAAGCTGCTTCAGCGCCTGAGGGAATGCGTCTGATTGATTTTTCTCCCCTCTTGACGGATTTTACCGAGACTGCGGCGTTGATATCAAACCTCGACCTGCTTATCGCTGTTGACACAGCTGTTGCCCATCTTGCCGGGGCAATGGGGCTGCCGGTCTGGCTGGTCATAACAAGGGGTTTGGAGTGGCGCTGGCTGGATGGACATTCTGATACTCCGTGGTATCCGACCATGCGGGTTTTCGAGCGAGAGCAGGAGAGTGGCTGGGAAGTGGTGATCCGGCAGGTTCGGAGAGAGTTGGAAGGGTTTCTGGCTGAAATGACTAATTGTTCCGGGTCTGAGGATCTTCAGGCCAGTTACGAACTTGGGGTCAGGCTCAAGGATGCCGGAGATCTTGATGGGGCGGAGCGCTGTTTCAGGCAAATTGTGGAACAATATCCGGATCTGCCGGACCCTCGCTACAGCCTGGGAGTTGTGCTGCAACTTCAGGGGCGGCTTCAGGAAGCGATCAGTCACTACCGCGCTGCCACAGTTCTTGATCCAGCCTTCGTCAAGGCCCACTATAATCTGGCAAATGCATTTTTGAATTGCGGTTTGTACCAGGAATCCATCGATTCAGTTCAAGCAGTTTTGCGGCATGATCCGGCACATGCCGACGCCCACTGGTTGCTGGGGATGCTCCTGCTGCGTTCCGGCGATTTCCACAACGGTTGGAGGGAATACGAATGGCGCTGGAAGGCTGCCGAGTTTTCGAGCAGGATACCTGACCTGGGGCGTCCGCAGTGGGACGGTTCGCCTCTGGAAGGCAGAACGTTGCTGATCCATATGGAACAGGGACGCGGTGACATGATTCAGTTCATTCGCTATGCACCGCTGGCTGCGGCCAGTGGCGGGAGGGTTGTCGTCTGTGCCCTGCCGGAGCTGGTGTCTCTGTTGGCAACGGTTATTGGCATCAGTCAGGTGGTGGATCGCAATGGACCGTTGCCTGATTTTGACGTACATGCCCCGGTGCAAACTCTGCCATATCTGCTCGGGACTGCTCTGGAAACAATTCCGCAGACCATTCCATATCTCAGCTCCGATCCGGTCAAGGTGACGGAGTGGCGGCGGAAATTTCCGGATGTGGAGCGTTTTCGCATAGGTCTGGTCTGGCAGGGCACCCCCACCCATCGGGACGACCATAACCGTTCATGTTCATTACACGAGTTTCTGCTGCTGAAGGATCTTGTGGAAACCGAATTTTACAGCTTGCAGATCGGGGCGGGTGCGGAGCAGATATTTGAACTGTCAAGCCTCATGACCGTTATTGATGCTACAGGGCAGATTCGGGATTTTTCGGATACGGCTGCCTTGATTGCCAACCTCGATCTTGTTATCAGCGTGGATACCGCCGTGGCCCATCTGGCCGGAGCGCTGGGAAAACCGGTCTGGACATTGCTTCCGTATGTGCCGGAATGGCGCTGGCTGCTCGAAAGGAGTGACACGCCCTGGTATCCCACCATGCGGCTTTTCCGGCAGAAATCACCTGGCGATTGGGAGAGCGTTTTCCGTCAAGTGAGATATGAGCTTGAGTTGTTGTTCAATAGCCCGGAAAAGCTCAATCAGCTGGGTATCACTCTGTTGAAATCAGGATCCGCCGTCCGGGCTGAAATTGCATTTTCACGAGCGATAGCGTGCGAGCCGGATAATGCAGAATCCCATTGCAACCGGGGTGTGGCTCTGGATGCCATGTGCCGTTACGAAGAAGCGATTAGTTGCTATCAGGAAGCGCTTTATTGCAAGCCGGACTTTATAAACGCCATGTTTAACTTGGGGAACGCTTATGTCGCCATCAACAAGCTTGAAGAAGCTCGAGCCTGCTTCGAGCGCGTGGTCGAGTTAAACCAGAATGTTGTGGCGGCTCATCTGGGCCTGGGCGAAGCTGAAAAAAGAATGCGGAATTTTTCTTTGGCACGAGCTGCCTTCGAGCGGGCAATCGATAAGGATCCCGACAGTGCAGAGGCGTTTCAGGGAGTTGCAGAAGTCTGTCAGGCAGAGGAAATGTTTGAAGATGCGATAGCCGCTTATAGTCGGGCTTTAGCACTCAAGCCCGGGAGTGTAGCCGCCCTCAACATGATGGGAGCGGCTTATCAATCGATCGAACAGCTCGGCAAAGCGGAAGAGTGTTATCGTCAGGCACTGGCGTTGACACCCGGCCACCACTCGGCGCTCAATAATCTGGGGGTGGTGCTTAACGCACAGGGGCGTTTGGAAGAGGCCGTGTCGGTCTATCGTCGTCTGCTGGAGCTTGATCCGGATTATGCCGAAGGTCACTGGAACCTGTCGGTGGCCCTGCTTGCCATGGGGGCTTATGCAGAGGGGTGGCGTGAATTCGAATGGCGCTTTGAAAAAGCGAATCCGGTTCCCGTCCGTGACTTTTTTCAACCGCGCTGGGATGGTTCCGATCCGAAAGGCAAGACGATTCTGCTGCATGCCGAACAGGGCTTTGGAGATACAGTTCAGTTTGCCAGATATGTGCCACTCATTGCAAAGAACGGTGGTCGTGTCGTGGTTGAATGTCAGGTCCCGGCCCTGAAAAAACTGCTGCATTCGCTTGTGGGTGTGGCTGAAGTCGTAGCTGCCGGGGAAATTTTGCCTCCATTTGACTGTCACTTGCCGATGATGTCGTTGCCGCTGGTTTTTGGCACAACCGTCGAGACTATTCCGGGGCAGGGCGCATATCTATCTGCCGACCCTCAGGATGTAGACGTGTGGCGGGGACGCTTGGGAACATCGGGACGGTTCAGGGTGGGACTGGTCTGGTACGCCAAGCAGACCCAGGTGCTTAACCGCAAACGGTCCTGCCCGCTCAAATATTTTTCACCCTTGTGGGAAGTTGATGGTGTTGACTTCTATACACTCCAAATCGGTGTTGGTACGGAACAGCTGGATGATTTTGCCGGCACACATCAGGTTATCGACCTGACCAGTGAGATCAGGAACTTTGCCGATACGGCGGCCTTGATGGCAAACCTCGATCTGGTTATTACAATTGATACCGCAGTCGCGCATCTGGCAGGGGCGCTGGGATTGAAAACCTGGACGATCCTTCCGCAGGTCGCCGAGTGGCGCTGGCTGTGCAATCGTGAAGACAGTCCCTGGTATCCGTCCATGAGGCTGTTCAGGCAACCGACCCGGGGTGATTGGCCTTCGTTGATGAATACGGTGGCTGCGGCTTTACAGGTCTCCGTAGATCGACATTATGGTAAAGCGGCATTGCAAGCATCAGGCAAGGTTTTGAGAGTCGGTCTGGCCTGGTCAGGGCGGCAGGACAATCCGCTCAACCGCAAGCGCAGTTGCCCCTTCTCTGCCCTGGCGCCACTTTTGAGTCTGAAAGGCATCACCTTTGTGACTCTTCAGATGGATTCCGAAGAAGAACCGGATGCGGGAATGATTGATCTGACCGGCCAAATCCGCGATTTCGAGGATACTGCCGCTTTAATGGCAAATCTCGATCTGATCATCTCAATTGATACTTCGGTATCGCACCTGGCGGCAGCAACCGGTCGGCCGACCTGGGTGCTGCTGTCCCACGTCCCCGATTGGCGCTGGTCGCCGGAATCTGAAATAAGCCTCTGGTATCCGGACGCAGAGCTGTTCCGGCAGCCGGACTTTGATGATTGGGACGCGGTTATACGGGAAGTGGTCGCGCGACTGTCAACTTTAACCGGCAAACCGACAAATGATCCTCCAGCAATCCGGCACGAGTCAAACACCTTTGTTTCCGAAGAGCGCCGCAAATTGGAACAGCTGCTGGATAGTCAACTGCTGGAGGTGAAACTGGATTGCGACTCCCCCGATGCCCATCTGAATCTTGGCGCCGCATTGGCGCTGCTTGGCAAAAATGCGGAGGCGATCAAAGCGTTCAGACACGTTCTGGAGCTGGATCCCGGGCATGTTGCCGGACATCTGAACCTGGCATACTCGCTCTTTGCCGTTGGCGAGTATCCAGAGGGTTGGCAGCATTTTGAATGGCGACTGAAAAGGCTTCCTTCGAATCTGCTGCCCCCCTGGCCCATGTTGCAAAAAGAGAATCTTGGCACTCATCCGGCCGGTTCAACGGTTCTGGTGCATTGTGAGCAGGGTTATGGCGATACAATTCTGTTTTCCCGCTTCCTGCCGCTGCTGGCCGGAGCCGGTTACCGGGTCGTTGTCAGCTGCCAGCCGCCACTGGTAAGCCTGGTGAGTTCAGTTCAGGGCGTCAGTCGGGTTGTGCCGCATGGAGAATTGCTGCCGGTTTGCGACCTCCAGATGCTGCTGCTCTCAGTTCCAGCGCTGTTTTGTATAACCCCCGGTTTCATTCCGGCCAATCCACCTTATCTGACACCAGGAAAAGTGAGAAGTGAACGGTGGAAATTGATGTTGGAAGAAAAAGTTAAACCAGATGATATTTTTACTAAAGAGTTTCCTGCGGCCGTCGATATGAGTCAGTAAGCGCAGAAAGCGCAACCGGATTTATACCGGTACACCCCAGAAAGGAGCATCACCATGGCAATTTCAGACATCTCCCTAACCGCAGGCATGAGAAACAACCTTCTCGCACTTCAGCAAACATCAAAACAGTTGACGGAGACTCAAAATAAATTGAGCAGCGGCAAGCGCGTGAACACCGCTCTCGACAATCCGACCAACTTCTTTGCTGCCCAGGCACACATGGAGCGCGCCAGCGACCTTAATGACCGCAAAGACGGCATGAGCGAGGCAGTTCAGACAGTTAAGAACGCAGACAACGGCATCAAGGCGATCACTTCTCTTATTCAGGCTGCTAAAGGTCTCGCAAGCTCGGCTTCAGCTACCAACGATACTTTGTCTCAGGTTACCTACGAGAGCCAGTTCCTGCAAATCACCAGCCAGATTACAACGTTGGCCAGTGACTCCGGCTACCGTGGTACCAACCTGTTGACCAACGGTACACTGTCTATCGAGTTTGCTCCCAAGGCTGGCGATGCCAAGCTGACAGTTGCAGGATTCAAAGCGGATGCAGTTTCACTTGGCGTTACATCCGCAGTTACCAACTGGGCAGTTGCCGGAAATGCCGCCAGCTCGTTGTCCTACATGGATACCGCTCTGACAACCTTGCGTACCAAGTCTTCAACTCTGGCCAGTAACCTGTCGGTTATCACCACCCGTCAGGACTTCACTGACAACGTCATCAACACTCTGCAGCAGGGTGCCGACGGCCTGACACTGGCAGACATGAACAATGAAGGTGCCAACATGCTGATGCTGCAGACACGTCAGTCCCTGGGCACCACCGCTCTGAGCCTCTCTTCACAGGCTGCTCAGTCAGTACTTCGTCTGTTCTAGAAACCGGGAAGTTTTGATTAGCACAAGTTTCGCTGAACTCGCGAGGGGGGCTTATGCCCCCCTCGCGTCGTTGCGGAACCTTAGGGGGCGGATATGGACGCGACTAAAGTCAGCAGTATCATGGCCAGTAACGCATACAAACAACCTTTGCCGAGCCAGATGGCAAACAAGCCGCAGGAAAAGGATATTTCAGCTCAAATTTCCAGCGCAAAGCGTGAGAATGCGGACTCAGTGCAGGTCAGCTCGACAGTTACTCTGAAAAACCTTGATACCGTGCGCGTTATCGAACAGATGCACGCCAGTCTCAATCAGCTGGCAAAAGGAGTCAGAGAAACTAACGAGTTTTTGAATAGGTCCGTTGGTCTGGTTGATTCGATGAACAGCACTGTTCAATCAATAATCAAGAACTATCCGCCGTTTCCGGTTGACAGCAAAGAGAGAAATGAGCGTTTGATGGAATACAGCGGCTTGCGTAAAGAGCTGGTAAGTCTTATGGTTCCGCCACCGCCACCGCCGGTGTATGAAAAGGTCAAACATATGTGGGGGATGCTTTTTGAGGATCAGGGCAGCATTCTCGCGCAGAATGCAATTCCACAGCTTGACAACTCCAGCAGTGACACCAGGCTGAAAGAGGTGTCGCAAACCCTTGACGGTACATCCGCGCAACTGGTAGGTCTCAGCAGTAAAGTTACTCAAGCATTGGTGCAACCCTGAATTTATGTCACTAAAAATAAACCTGAAACCACATGAGAAGGTCATTATTGGAGGTGCTGTCATAAAAAACGGCGCGTCCAGCAGCCATTTGCTGATTGAAAATAATGTTCCGATATTAAGACAGGCGGATATTTTAACTGAACATGAGGCTACTACCCCTTGCCGCCGCATATATCTTGCAATTCAACTCATGTATATTGATGAAAAAAACAGTGCAGAAATTCATCCGATCTACTGGGAACTTGTGAGAGAGTTGTTGGGGGCTGTTCCAAGTATGAAAGACTTGATTTCACAGGTTAGTCAGGCTATTCTCAACGACAGGTATTATCAGGCATTGAAGCTGACCAAAAAACTAATGGCTTATGAAGAGGAGCTCTTAAACAATGAATCAAAACTCGGTTAATGCATACACATCCATGCAAAAGGAAGTCCTCAGCGGGAGAGAGCTGGAAGCCTCGGTGTTGACCCGGGCAGGAATTATGCTGAAACAGGTGCAGGAAAACTGGGATGCGATTGATCGCGACGAAAAGCTGCTTGAGGCGGTTAAGTTTAACCAGAAGGTGTGGAGTTTTTTTCAGGCCGAGCTATCCGACCCTGAGAATCCGCTTCCCAAAAATCTGAAGGAAGATATTTTGAACCTGAGTCTTTTTATCGATAAGCGCTTGTTTGAAGTTCTGGCATTTCCAGAGAAGGAAAAGCTGTCCATCATTATCGACATTGATTTTAACATTGCAGCAGGTTTAAGAACTTCTTCCGGACAGTAAACGGTCAGCTTTATACTCGTTGAAAAAATCCTTTGAGTTACTTCAAGGGATTTTTTGTTTTATGGCCGGTTTTGAACAAAAGCCATGGCCACTTTGTTGATAACCGTATCCCACTTACCGGATGTTTCCTGCCGAAAAAGACGCATGCCAGGGTACCAGGGCGAATCTGCGCGCTTTAACAACCAGCGCCAGTCAGGAGCATATGGCAGCAGCAGCCAGGTCGGTTTGCCCAGTGCGCCTGCCAGATGGGCTGTGGCTGTGTCAATGCTGATCACAAGATCAAGCTGCTCAATCAGGGCGGCTGTGTCTGAGAAATCGCTGATTTCGGCTGTAAGGTCAATTAACTTCATCCCGGGCGGTTTACAGGACATCTGTTCTGCTCCCGGTCCGAGTTGCAGGGAGAAAAAGGTGCTGTTACCCACGGCGGCAAGAGGCGCCAGATCGGACAGGCGGCAGGAGCGGAGCGGGTCAGGGTAGCTTTTGCCGGCCCAAATCAAACCGATTCGGAGGGTATCCCGGTAATCTGTCAGTAAATGTGCCCATTTTGAACGGTGCCCGGAAGATGGTGACAAATAAGGCGTTTTCGACGGTATGTTGTCAACGGTAGTGCCTAAAATGTGTGGTAATGAAAGCAGTGAGATCTGATAATCAGCATCTGGCAGTGATTCCCCGAACGGTAAAACAGTTTGCACCCCCTCTACTCCCTGAAAAAGTGAAACCAGTTCCGGGTGACATTCCAGTAATACCGAACCGCCAAGTTTTGCAACCAGCGAAACATAACGCACAAACTGTATGGCGTCGCCAAAGCCCTGCTCGGCGTGCAGCAATATGGTTTTACCTTCCAGCGCCGAACCATCCCACTGCTGAACATTAATATGTCTGACGGGTGAGGTAAATGCAGCTCTTCGCCAGCGCCATTCATACTCGCGCCATCCCTCGGCATAGCGACCTTGCAGAAGCAGGTTCAATGCGAGGTTCCAATGTGCTTCTGCAAAATCCGGAGCTAGAGACAGTGCTGATCGACAACTGCTTTCTGCCCCTGCAATCTTGCCCAAAGCCTGCTGTGCAGTTGCCAGGGCAGTTAGTGGCACCGGATTTGATGGAAGCAGTCTGGTTGCCGCAGCAAAACTTTCAGCGGCCTCAGGAAAGTTGCCGGTTGCCATTAGGGAGTTGCCCAGATTGTTATGAATTTCACCGGTATCAGGAGCCAGCTCGAGCGCCTGGCGGTAGGACGAAATGGCTTCGATAAATCTTCCCAGGTTGTGAAGTGCCGTGCCGGCGTACAGAAAAACCGTCGGGTTTGGGGCTACGAGCAGTTGTAGCTGCCGAAAGCAGTTCAGGGCGTCAGCTGGGTTGCCGCCCTGTAGAAATTCCGAACCTTTTTGAAACAATTGTTGCACCTGCTCTTTTGAATTGCTCATAAAATCTCAGGGCTACATTACTGAGAGACGGTAGCCTTTTCCTTCCAGGTAGCTCACGATGTCTTTAATGTGTTCATATCCACGGGTTTCAAGCTCGAGCGAGACGTCTGTTCTGCCAATTGCCAGAGTTTTGGAGCGCCGGTCATGGGTTATGTGGAAAATATTGGCACGCGTAGCAGCAATATTTTCTGCCAAAGTGGCCAGGGCACCAGGATGGTCATCCAGTTCCACTGTCAGTTTGAGGTATCTCCCGCCTGCGATAAGGCCACGCTCTACAACTTGTGAGATGGTTTTTACGTCGATATTGCCGCCTGACAGCAGGCAGACCGTCTTTCCTTCCAACTCTGCTATGCGACGATTCTGGACAGCAGCCAGTGTCACTGCTCCGGCTCCTTCGACCAGCATTTTGGTCTTTTCCAGCAGAGATACAATTGCCAGAGCGATATCTTCTTCTTCAACTCGAATTATTTCATCAACATAATCGCAAATGACCGGAACAGTCCGTGATCCGGGGCGTTTTACCGCTATTCCGTCTGCAAGTGTTACGCTGACCGGTTTTTCCACAGGTTTGCCCGCCGAAAACGAGGCCGACATGGATGGCGCCGCCACTGATTCTACGCCGATTATCCGGATGTCCGGGAATTTGTCCCGAGTCGCCACCGCCATACCGGATATCAAGCCTCCGCCGCCAACCGGTATTATCAGGTTGCGCACGTCCGGCAATTCTTCGAGAATTTCGAGCGCAATGGTTCCTTGTCCTGCCATGACCAATTCATCGTCGAATGGGTGTACGAATAAAGCTCCGCTACTTCTCTGGGCTTCGAGAGCGGCGGCACAGGCTTCATCGAAATTACGGCCGGTTAAAATAACTTCGGCGCCATAATCGCGCGTGGCTTGTACTTTCTGAGGTGGTGTTATTTCAGGCATATAAACTGTTGCCTTAACGCTCAGCAGGTCAGCAGAAAAGGCCACGCCTTGAGCATGATTGCCGGCAGACGCTGTAATAACGCCATTAACCAGATTTTCACGCGGCTGGGAGGTCATGAAATTGAGCGCTCCACGAATCTTGAATGAGCCAGTTCTCTGGAGATTCTCGCATTTAAAATACAGCGGAATACCAAACTGTTCACTGTAATAGTGTGAATAGATCAACTCGCTGTGGCGAACCCGCTTTTTAAGCCTGTCATACGCATCATAAATAAGATCAGTCAGAGACATGTGGAGAACTCCTGGTGAATTGGGTTGATAGTAACAGAGTGAGTTTGGCGGGTCAAACATACTTGGCAAGCGAACTGTTTGCTGATAAAGTCTGCTTACTATTTCAGCAGGAGGAATCATGAAGCCCATTCACCATTCACTACTCATTCTAGGATCTGGGCCGGCCGGCTATACCGCTGCCGTCTACGCAGCCAGAGCCAATCTCAACCCCGTAATTATAACCGGACTGCAGCCGGGAGGCCAACTGACGACCACAACGGAAGTAGATAACTGGCCAGGGGACCATGAGGGGGTTCAGGGACCGGAGCTGATGGAGCGCATGCGGTTGCATGCGGAGCGCTTTAACACACTAATGATTAATGACCATATCAAAAGTGCAAATTTGAACGAACGTCCTTTTCTGCTGGAAGGTGACTCTGCCACGTATTCTTGCGATGCCTTGATCATAGCTACGGGGGCTTCCGCCAAATATCTTGGTTTGCCATCCGAGAAGGCTTTCAACGGTAAAGGCGTCTCCGCCTGTGCCACATGTGACGGTTTCTTTTATCGTGGCAAGGACGTTGCCGTGATTGGCGGTGGCAGCACTGCGGTCGAGGAAGCTCTTTATCTCTCCAATATTGCCAAGCATGTGACTCTGGTTCATCGCCGGGAGGAGTTTCGGGCTGAGAAGGTTCTTTCGGATAGGTTGATTGAGAAAACCAGGGGAGGCAATGTTACCATTGAGTGGAATCATGTCCTTGATGAAGTGCTAGGTGACAGCAGCGGTGTGACCGGTATGCGCATACGGCATCGAAGCGGATCTACCAAGGAGGTTCCGGTTCATGGTGTCTTTATTGCGATTGGCCATTCGCCTAATACTTCATTATTTGAAGGGCAACTGGATATGGTTGATGGTTACATTCGAACAAAGTGTGGCGGTTTGGAAGGCAATTTGACAGCAACCAGTGTCAAAGGTGTTTTTGCCGCTGGCGATGTGCAGGATTTTACATATCGGCAGGCGATTACTTCTGCCGGAACCGGTTGTATGGCTGCCAAGGATGCCGAGCGCTATCTTGATGAATTGCGTGCCTAGGAGGTGATAGTGTTAACGGTTCCAGACGATCTTGATAAACTGCTTAGCGATGTCAGAAAATCCATCAATGATAATCATCAGTTTTTAAAAGCCCTGGTGGACGAAGCTGTGGATGAAAGTTGCGTGTCTGATGAAGACGAGGACAAAGAGGCTGATCAGCTTGAAGAGTTGTAACGAGTAGCTTTGATATAGTTGCATAGAAAAGGCCCCGAAGAATACTTCGGGGCCTTTTCTATGGCTTATTAATGTTTGGCAGCCTTGTGTTCGGCTGCTGCCTGGTTTGGATCGGGTGCAGAGTGGCATTCGCTGCAATTGGTTTTGTGCAGTTCATCCCCGATATCTACGGGATGAACAAAATCAGTCACTCTTGTGCCCGCCGGGATATTCTCCTGGATCTGGCCCAGGATGTCATGGCACAGCTTGCAGTCTTTGGAAATGATCTTTCCTTCGGCTGACTTATGCTTGCCGTCGTGGCAGCGGAAACAACCCGGTGTGTAAAAGTGGCCGATATGGTTTGGATAGGTATTCCACTGAACCTTCATAGCAGGGAAGAAGTTGCGCGAATAAATGTCCTTGACCTGCTCAACCGCCTGGTTGATTGCGGCCGCCTTGTCTTGTGCCACTTTCGGATAATTTTTAGCGTAGTAAGCCGGAAGGTCCTTTGTTATTGCGGCGAAGGCATCTTCCTTGGATTTGTAAGGCCTGTTTAATATTTCTACAGCAACTTTCTTTACAAAAGGCAGATTTCTGTCAATCTTGTTTGAAACAAAGTGCATATCCATTTCCTCATCTGGCGAATGGTATATGTGAGTCGGACGGTTGTGGCAGTCGGTGCAATCCATCAAGCGCTTGTTGCCTTTTGCAATTTCATCCTTGGTGAGCGGTTTGGCCGGGTCCATGTACTCGGTAATCTTGCCGTCTTTTCCCTTTACAGCAATATAAGGGATGGTCAGACGCTTTACATCGCCAGCAATAAAGGTTACTTCGCGACCAATGTGCCAGTGGATACCCATGGCATTGGGGGATTTAGGTGAACCGCCGATTTTGATCAGCAGGTTGGTTTCGCGAGGTGAATTCTCTTCGTTTGGCGCGTAGTGATAAAATACCTTCTGGCGTCCGGAGTAAAACTTCTCAGGCCAGTGGCACTGCTCACAGGTGCCCCTTGCTGGTCGAAGATGTTCGATCGGTGTATGGATCGGAGTGGGCCATGCGTGATTTATAACCGCCCATACCTGGCGCAGGCCGGAAATTTTGGCTTTGACATACCAGTCAGCTCCAGGTCCGACATGGCATTCAACGCATTTTACTTTGGCATGTGGCGAATTCTGCCATGCGGTGTGCTCCGGTTCCATAACAGTGTGGCAGAGCTCGCCGCAGAAAGTGGGTGATTCTGTGAATTCGAATCCTTTGATGGAGGCAATGGATACAATAACAAAGAAAATCACTGTGGCAAAAATAAAGAACAATACCATCCGGCGTCTGGCAGGATCATTCAGGTCAAGTCGCGGGTATTTGGGAATCTCTTCGTCGAGTGACAGCATCCCTTCCAAAACGGCTTTGCGTCGCTGATTTCTGACTCTCCAAGCGCCGACCGGAACCAGCAGCAGACCGCAGATCAACATGCCCGGGAAAATGAAGTAAGTCATTATCCCCAGATAGGGATGCTCAATGCCGGTGATCATTTCCATTGCCGTAAAGGCGACAATGAGTCCAGCTGCTGCTACAGCGAGAATGATACCGATCAGACTGATGATATTCCAGGCGTACCCGGCGGTTTTACGAATTGCCATAGCTTCTCCTAATTTTCTAATCTATTGTGACTACTGTCAAAATGCCAAACAAAAAATATCCGGATAAGATACTCTGTGTAAACAGTTTATGTCAATAAAAATTTGGAGATTCCGGCAGTGGGAATACGGTAAAAGCGCTTGTTAATTGAGTGGGTACACGGCTTGGGGTGGAAATGCAAGAGGGGCTACACCCATGGTGCAACCCCTCTTGCATAAGAATTGACAGGACTAGGAGTTACTTCTTGTGGCAGTCTTTGCAGCCGGTCGGTCCTTTTTTGTTGTCGGCGTGGCAACCCTTACAGGTTTTGTGCGCCCAATCTTTGCTGAATCCGCCTTCAATTTTACCGGGAGTTTTCTCATGGCATTTTTTGCATCCCTTCAGCATTTCCTGATGTTTTTTGTGTGGAAAGCTTACCTTGCCCATTTTGGGTGCGGCGAAATCAATCACATCTTTTGCGAAGGCGGTCCCTGTGAAAGCGGCGATGGCAAATAAGGCAATAACAGTTTTCTTCATTTTGGCTCCTTTTAATGCGGTGTAATTGGCAACAGCGTTTTATAGATATTACAATTGGTGGGCAAACGTCAACTACCTTTTTTTATCCTGCAATATTGTAATTCTTAAAAGTAGTGCTAAGTATCTTATAACAAACAGAATAAAATATGTGTAGCGCGATTTGTAGACGTGTCAAATGGCGGGATCGTTTTCAGGGGTTTCATGTTTCGCTTGCTATACACATCCCATCGAAAATACTGCTTACGTCTCTGTTATTATGTGAGTAGATAGTGAAGTGTTGGAGCTATAAATATCAGTGTTTTGTTGCCGGAACTCCATTTTAGCTTGATTTGCTAAACAATAAACGCTTTGTAATAAGAATCATACAGAATAATAAAACAAGTTTTTAGATTGACAAAATGCAGGCCATTTCATATTAATATTATCAGTGAGATCGGGCCAAAGTTACATGAAGCATGTTAAAGATTATTTGAGACAAGCGGCAACGTTGGTCTATTACGTGTCATTGAGGTTGCAATGAAAACACGGAAATATGCTCATAAAATACTGATTCCAGGCGCCTGTGTACTAGTGCAGCTCCTATTCGTACCCGAAAGTTACTCGTCCAGGGTAAAGGAGTTCGACCGCTCTGGGCAACTGGTTGTAACTGAGAAAACTGCAGCCGAACTACAGCCGACTTACAATATCAAAAACCGGCAGTCTGAAAAGATTTTCCCGGTGCCGAGACCTCCTTTTTCCGAAGGGATCTTCCCCTGCAGCCAGTGCCATGCCGGTATGAAGCCGAATCCGCAGCGCCGTGTGCTGAAAGATTACCATGAGGATATTGTACTGCACCATGCTGAGGGGCAGCGCTGGTGCACGGATTGCCATAACCTGCTGAATCGTGACAAGCTTCGCCTGGTATCCGGAGAGCTGATAGATTTTGAGGAATCATACCGATTGTGCGGGCAATGCCACGGTGACAAATTCCGCGACTGGAAAGTTGGCATCCACGGGAAACGCACCGGTTACTGGAACGGCGACAAGCAGTATCTGCTCTGCGTCCATTGCCATAATCCTCATGATCCAAAGTTTAAGCCGATTAAACCACTTCCGCCGCCTCAGCGCCCTGGCGCCGCCAGGCATTGATTGTTCTTTCTTTCAATTATTCTGGAGCCAGATTTATGTCAGATACAAAAAAATGTGATCATCACGTCCTGCATAAGTCCCGCCGCAAAGTTCTGAAGGGCTTGGCGGCCGGCATCGGTTTAATTGTTCTACCCGGCAGAGAAGCTTCGGCTTCTGTCTGGGAAAGTTTTTTCCAGAAGCATTTTCGTGAACTTTCCAGGGACGAGCTGAAAGACGTGATTAAGCGGCTCGAAAGGGATTACAGCAAACAGTACGCAAAGCAGGTCACCGTTAAGACTACACCTCCGATCGAGGGTGTCCGCTACGGCTATGGACTTGATCTCTCTCGCTGTATAGGCTGCCGACGATGTGTTTATGCCTGCGTTGGTGAAAACAACCAGTCGCGTGATCCTCAAATTCACTGGATCAGGGTTATGCAGCTGGATAAAGAAAAAGGGGTTGATCTGTCACACGCAGAGCACTACTACAACCCGGTCGAGGTTCCGGAAAAAGGACATTTTTACATGCCGGTTCAGTGCCAGCAGTGCGAGAAACCGCCCTGCACCAAGGTCTGCCCTGTCCAGGCCACCTGGAAGGAAAATGACGGTATCGTGGTTGTCGATTATAACTGGTGTATCGGTTGTCGTTACTGCATGGCTGCCTGTCCGTACGGCGCTCGCCATTTCAACTGGGGCAAGCCAAAGCTGCCGTCCAATGAGATGAACCCCAATACGCACTACCTTGGTAACCGCCCGCGCCCCAAAGGCGTAGTAGAAAAATGCACTTTCTGCATTCAGCGTACCCGTGAACAGCCGGGCCGCTATCCGGCCTGCGCAGAAATCTGTCCGGTCGGCGCACGCAAGTTCGGAAACCTGCTTGATCCGGGTAGTGAAATGCGATACCTGATTGAGAATAAACGGGTTTTTATATTCAAGGAGGACCTTAACACTCAGCCTAAGTTCTATTATTTTTACGCGACTTGAGACGATTCAGCTTGGTAATCCTTCCCAGGGAGTGAACGTATGTCAAATATCTGGCATTTTTTAAAAGGCACGCTGATATTAGTTACCAAGGGAAGCAAGGCCTACTACTCTTGGGTATTGTTTCTGCTGACACTGATGGTAATCGGTGCCGTGGCATACATCCAGCAGTTGAATGAAGGATTGATCGTCACTTCCATGCGGGACCAGGTCTCCTGGGGCTTCTATATCTCCAATTTCACCTTCTTGGTCGGTGTTGCTGCGGCAGCAGTCCTGTTGGTGATTCCGGCATACGTCTACCACTGGAAACCGATCAAAGAGATCGCCGTGCTAGGTGAGCTCCTGGCCATATCAGCTATCGTTATGTGCCTGCTTTTTGTGACCGTCGATATTGGTCATCCAGAGCGTTTCTGGCACCTGATTCCCAAAATCGGCATTCTGAATTTTCCCCAGTCATTGCTGGCCTGGGACGTGGTGGTGCTAAACACATATCTGGCAATCAATCTTACAATTGCCATCTACATACTGTACAGCCTCTATTACAAACGTGAACCAAACAAGAGTTTCACTACGCCGCTGTTGCTTTTGTCCATCCCTTCCGCAATATCAATCCATACTGTAACCGCTTTTCTCTATAACGGGCTTGGCGCCCGGCCTTTCTGGAACTCCTCAATCCTGGTGCCGCGTTTTTTGGCTTCGGCCTTCTGTTCCGGTCCGGCTTTTATGATCATCATCTTCTTTCTCGTGCGAAAATACACAAAATTCAAGATCGAGGATAAAGCCATTCAGAAGGTGGCTGAGCTGATCGCCTATGCCATGTTCATAAACCTGCTTTTGCTCGGAGCGGAGCTCTTCAAGGAGTATTACACCGCATCGGCCCACCTGGCCCCGGTGCAATACCTATTCGAGGGTTTGCACGGGCATTCTGCATTGGTTCCCTGGATCTGGACGGCGATGATTTTCAACCTCACAGCTTTCTTTATTTTCCTGGTTCCGGATACCCGCAGGAATAATGTCACGTTGATAATCGGCTGTTTCCTCGTATTCATAGGAGTTTACATCGAAAAGGGGATGGGGTTGGTCATTCCCGGGTTCATTCCCGATGTTCTCCATGAAATCTACGAGTACGCTCCCAGCAGCATCGAACTGCTGCTTTCAATGGGAATTTGGGCAACCGGATTGTTTGTGTTTACCATGTTACTGCGGGTGGCGATCCCGATCATGAATGGCGATTTTCACGTTGCCGATGACGGGGTCGGTTCATATATCGGCGATGAGCTGTTCCTGGTTAAACAGGATTCCAAAGAGGAGATAGAAACAGGTGTTTTAGTGGACGAATACGCCGAGTAGAGTCCTCCGGCTGCAACTGATAAGCATTGCAGATTAAATTAACAATCAGGGAATTCAGGCCACCAATATCGGTTCCATCTAAATATGCGATTGTTGCCAAATAAAATTCAGTAAAAAGGAGAGAAAGTGAAAAGTCATGTCTGGCGACCGCTCTACGTGGTCATAGCATTTATCGTCGGTATACTAGTATTCCGTTTTTTTTATGTCCCCAACGACTTTGGTTCGGGAAAACGCGGGTTTATGTACTCGTACCACCGCAAATCCAATGAAGCGGAATGGAAAAAGCAACCTGCAAAATACGGGGTTACAGGTAAAGAGAGAATGCACGAATACTGTAGTGCATGCCATAGCGCAGTGGTTAAGGTACGCAATGAGAAGTATCACGGTGTAATCCCCTGTGAAGATTGTCACGGCCCGGCTCTCAATCATCCCGAAGCGCCTGAAAAGCTGGGTATCGACCGTAGTCGGGAACTCTGTCTGCGCTGCCACACCAGTCTCCCCTACACGACGAGTGAACGCAAACGTATACCGGGCATTGATCCCAAGACTCATAACGCTGGTGAACAATGCGTTCTATGTCACAATCCCCACAACCCGAGATTGGAGGATATGAAATAATGGAGCGACGAGACTTTCTGAAAAAATGCGTAATGGTGGTAGTTGGCGCCTCGGTCCCCCTGTCTGCCCTTACATTTGTTGATCCGAAGAAAGTGCTGGCGGCCAATCCCGATATTCAATGGGCATTTCTGGTTGATACAAACAAATGTGTCGGTTGCGGTTTCTGCGTCAAGGCCTGCAAGGTGGAAAATGATATTCCACTGGACGCCAATGTAACCCGGACCTGGGTCGAGCGGTATGTCTACACCAAGGACGACCGCCGCTATGTTGACAGTCCCAAAGGAGCACTGAACGGCTATACCGAATCGCGCATTGACCTTGGCAAAGGGGAGTTTAAGGAGATTGACCCGAAGAATGTTGGTAAAGCCTTCTTTGTTCCCAAGTTATGCAACCACTGCTCAACTCCCCCCTGCACACAGGTCTGTCCGGTCGGCGCGACCTACAAGACCGACGACGGGGTCGTTCTGGTTGACCGCAGCTGGTGCATAGGCTGTGGCTACTGCATTATGGCCTGCCCCTACGCCGCCCGGTTTTTCCATCCCGTACTGCATGTTGCCGACAAATGCACCTTCTGTTACCACCGTCTCAGCAAGGGCCTCGATTCGGCCTGTGTAAACGCCTGCCCGTTCGGTGCGCGCAGGATGGGCAATATTCACGACATCAATGATCCGATCACCCAGATCATCATGAATGAGAGGGTCGGCGTACTGAAGGACGAATTCGGTACCAAGCCTCAAGCCTTTTATATCGGTCTTGCCCAGGAGGTGCGTTAGTCATGGTGGAACAAATCGTACAGCACGCTATGGAAGTTCACGGAGAGGCCTGGACAATTAAAGAGCTGTTCGTCCTGCCGAACGAATACATCTACTGGTCGATTCAAATTGTCATGTATCCCTTTATGACCGGCCTTGTCGCTGGAGCTTTTGTACTCTCGTCTCTCTACCACGTCTTCGGTGTCGAGAAGCTGAAAGAAATTGCCAGGTTTTCACTGGTATTCTCCTTTGCCCTGCTCCCTGTGGCCATGATGCCGTTGCTGCTGCATCTGCAGCAACCCTTCCGGGGGATAAACGTCATGATGACGCCGCATTTTACCTCGGCCATTGCCGCCTTTGGTTTTGTTTTCAGCACCTATGGCTGCATCGTGGCCACCGAACTCTGGTTGGTCTACCGCAAGCATTTTGTGGTAACCGCCCTTGAATTGAAGGCTCAGAAAAATCGCGGAATGGTGGACAGTCTGCGATTGATGATTTTTACCGGCCTGACGCTTGGTGCATGGGACATCAGCCATGAAGCTATTGAAAAGGATCATAAGGCCTGCAAAATCATGGCGGCAATCGGCATACCGGTCGCTTGCTTTCTGCACGGCTACGCCGGATTTATATTCGGGTCAGTCAAGGCGAATGCATTGTGGATGACCCCATTGATGCCGGTTATCTTTATCTGCTCAGCCGTTGTTTCCGGGGTTGCGCTCTGTATCCTCTGTTACGTGATTGTGCAGGAGTTCCGCAAAATAATGGCCAAAAGGAAAATTTCGCGCTGGGCAAAAGATGCTGACGCGCCGACTGTTGAGGAGCTTGAAGGGGCCAAGCACATGGAGGTCATGATGGCCTCCAACTATCTGCTCTATTTTATGATTGCAGCCTTGACCCTCGAGATACTCGACCTGATTTTCCGCGGATATACTCAGGTTAAATCCTGGGATATTCTGCGCGAGGTCATCATGGAGCGGGACTTCTTCAAAATCTTCATTCTTCAGTACGCCATCGGCAATGTGCTGCCATTCCTGATGATGGCACTTCCGGGCCGTACTGTTCGCCGTACCACCATCGCCACCGTTTTGGTACTCTTCGGCGTCTTTATGATGCGTTATAACGTGGTCATCGGCGGGCAAGCCTTCTCGCTCAGTTTTGCAGGATTTATGGATTACCACTTGCCAATAATCCCGCATAATCTGGAAACGTACAAGGAAGGTCTTTTTGGAGCGCTTACTGTAGCCGCAACCCCGTTCGTACTCTTCTATTTCATCAATAAATTTCTTCCAGCTTTCCTTAAGGAAGAGTCAACGCATTAAAGTTAGTCGAATATTTTAATCCGTTGGCCGGTGGTCGTGAGCTGATGCCCGACGACCACTGGCCAAGCGCAGATTTTCAGGAACCCGGATATGAATTGTCACCATGCGCAACGTTTAGTGTAATTGGGTGTTTTAGGCGCAGTTAAATTTTATGGCAGGCTGTATTTAAGTCCCAAATTGTATGGCGGGAGGTTGCTGCATGTCACAGGTAGATCATTCTCTTGAAGGGCGTGTTGAGGAATTGTCTGCCCGCCTGCTGGCCTTGGAGCTTAAGCTCGAACAGGTTACTGCGCGAATCGATGGCGCAGTAACATTCGCAACGGCACAAGGTCCGGTTGTCCATGTGCCGCCTGCAAAAGAAATCAAATACGAAGAGGCCACCGATGTTTCAGAAGAGGTGCTGACATGGGTTGGCCGCACTTCGTTCCTGCCTCGTCTGGCCGCAGTCTGTTTTTTGATGGTTATTGCACTGATTCTCCGTACCGTTACCGATAGTGATCTTGTAAATAAGCTCGTTGGGTCGGGGTTGGGTATGGGGTACGCCACGGTCCTGATGGTTGTCGGGTGGTACATGTATGGCAAAGAAAGCCCGCTCGCTCCGGTTTTCACCGCCTGCGGCGCTTTATTGATGTCAAGCATCGTGGTAGAGACACATACACACTTTCAGTCACTTCCAATAGTACCGGCCTATCTGACGCTGATTGCGACTGGTGTGGGCACTGCTTATATCAGCCGGAAATACAACGCATTTACACCAATCTCGGTCGGTATTTTGGGTATGTGTTTTGCCGGTGCTGCAATGGATTACCCGCACCCGTACTTTCCGTATCTTTCGCTGGTTTTGTTCACTGCCAATGTATTGGGTTATTTTGCGGCCAGGATGAAGCAATGTTCCTGGCTGCGCTGGACGGTTCTTGTCGTAAGTATGGTCATGCTTCAGTTCTGGGGATTCCGACTGGGTGTTACGCTGCGAAGAGGCGAAACAATGCCGCCTGAGCTGGCTCCCGATTTCTTTCTGCCGGTATTAGCGGTCTTCCTGGTAACCTATTTTGTGCTGGCACTGCTTGGTGTAATCCGCGCCAATAATGACAAAATTTCCCGATTTGACTCGATGCTTCCTACAATCAACCTTTTGTGGGCATTTTCCGCAGCTCTAAATGTTGTCAATGCTTCGGGCGGAAATGTGACCGTGCTGGGTGTCGTCGGGGTATTGGTAGCAATAGGTCACATTGTGGTTAGTTTCTGGCTGGCGCGTCGGGGTGGTGTGGGAGCCCCCGGCGCAAGTTCCTTTTTGTTTGCAAGTGGAGCACTACTGGCGCTGATACTGCCGGCGGCCACCGGTAAATTTGTACCCACCTTGCCGGTCATCTCCCTGGTCGCAATTTCCATGGCGGTCATGTCCCGCGTATGGAAGAGCGGAACAGTCAGATTTACGACCTACATTTTTCATGTATACTGCTGTGCTGCGCTTGCATTCAGTTTGTACGGGGACGGGCCCAAGTCCATGGATGCCGTCAATATACTTCCGGCCGGCCTTCTTGCCCTTATAATACTCTATCAATATAACTGGTGCCGTCGCTGGCCGCCACCTGTCGAGTCCTCATTCTTCAACAGCTATGACAGTAATGACAGAAGTGCCGTCCTGTTACTGGTGGCTGGCCTGATAAGCGGTTTTTACATGGTTCGCCTCGGTATATTTCAAACACTCCATATGATTCCGGGCGATATGCAGCGGGATATATTTAGAAGCTCCCAGTCGGTTCTGATTAATGGATCGGCAATTGCCATGATTTTATTCGCGTATATGCGCAAGGACAAGGAGATCAGAAATGTTGCAATTTTAGTTACTCTGGTTGGAGCCGTAAAAGTATTCTTGTTCGATTTGCTTGGCATACACGGTTTGCCACTGGTTATGAGCGTATTCTCATTTGGCGCCGCAGCCGCCATTGAGTCGGTCGCTTTGGGCAGATGGCCGAAAAAAATCGACCATGAGGAACCTGTAGCAGCAGAACAGTAGGGTCTTTGTTGGGAATAATGATTATGAACTTCAATGGGGGATGCCAGGTCAGCATCCCCCATTGAAGTTTGCCTGGCAGTCCATTCAATAATTTTCGGGATGATGTTCAATTCTTGTTAAGTTTTCACAGCAAAGTTGCAGCTTTGATCACTAATGCTTGTAGCCGATGAGGTGATATAGCGGAGTCTGAGAACCAAAATGTGTCGGGTTTGCAAGGGTTGTCGGTTTACATTGTGATGTGTCTTGAGGGATTTGTTTGCGACTTTTTTTGCTTGCTGTCGCACAAACAAAAACAGGGGGCAGATGCCCCCTGTTTTTGTAATTGGATGATTTAAGCGGTGTGCCGGGTCAGTGTCCCCCGCCGCTCAAGAATGCGATAATCATCAACAGCAACAGACTTAGTCCCGTAAAGAGGGCGCAGAATCCAAAACCTTTCACCAGGAAGTCATATACTACGCCGCTGGTGTGTTTGCAGGCATACTTTTCTGTGATGCCCAGTTTCTCATAGCGTTTCCATTGGTCGCCGCGCTCCTCGAGCATCTCTTCTTTTGCGATCTGGCCATTGAAGATGACGAAGTCCATTGGGAACTTCTCGGGGCGTCCGTGAGTGTTGAAGAAGTGTACCGAGAAAATAAAGCCGGTAGCAAGTAACGCCTCGTCCGAATGAACAATAGTTGCGACGTTGAAGGCCCAGCCCGGCAAAAAGAGGCCGAAGAATTCCGGGAACCAGAGCATCAAGCCGGAGCCGCCGATGGCAAACATACCCCAGAAGACGGCGATGAAGTCAAATTTTTCCCAGTAAGTCCAGCGTTCAAAGGTTGGCTTTGGCCCCATGAAGAAGAACCATTTTACCATGCCGATAACATCAAAAATATCGCGCAGGTTAAAGCAGAGTGAATCTGGTCCAAACAGACGTTGGAGCGGATTACCCGGAATGTCCTTTTTGAGGAACAGGAAGTTAAAGCTCATGGCCAGCGCTGCACCAAAGTATACGAATGTAATTAGTGCGCCAAGGCGATGCAATAGGCCGGCATTTGCAGAACCGCCGTAAAAATTCATCAGCTGAATCGCCCAGGGCTGAGTGCTGAATTTGAGCGGTAGGCCGGTCAGGGAAAGCAGCAGGAAGCTGGTGATAACCAGAATGTGCAGGAAAATATGCAGCCTGTTGAAACGGCGATACTGCTTGTGTGCATCTGGTATGACGTGATGATGGGTGCCGGCATGGAGTTTGGCGGCTTTTTCCCTGTTCTCGACAAAACCGCGGAACATCCAGAGCAGTGTGTGAATCCAGAAGGCTGCGAAGGTTGTGACTAGCAGGCCGGTCATGGCGACAAAAGTGTAGAACAGGATCGGATATTTGTGTCGATCGGTCATCTCACCATGTGCGTAAAACTTGGTGAAGAGAACAGTCGCCTTGGAGTGGCACTTGGCGCAGGTCCCTACCAGATTCGCCTTGTTAACGCTGGAGGCGGGATCGGACATAGGCAAAACAGAGTGAGCCGTGTGGCAGTCAGCGCAGCCCGCGACTTTTTCCGGGAAGCCAAGACGGTAATTCTTGCCATGGTAGCTTTCCATGTAAGATTTAACGGCTACATTGAATACCTTGTTGCGGTCCATCATTTTCTGGTCGCTATGGCATTTCATGCAGACCTTGGTATGAAATTCACGTTCCGAGTGCGAACCCTTGACGCCGAGCGGCTTGATGTCGTGGAGGTTGTGGCAGTCAGTGCAAGCAGCAGAGTCCATGTTTCCGGCAGCAACGGCTTTTCCGTGGACCGACTTCTGATAAACGGCTTCTTTGTCGTGGCACTGAATACATTTCGCTACAGCTATTCTTTTGTCATTCTTCCAGTAGGTGTGTGTGTGGACATCGGTATGACAGTCGGCACACATGACGCCTTTGGCAGCATGTACGCTGGCATAATGCTCAGAATTCTGCTTCTTGTGGCAGCGTTCGCACTGAACTTTCTGAACCTTAATCTCTTTTCTCATATGCTTGGCGAGATCGGTGATGTCAACGTGGCAACTGGTACAGGCGTTTTTGCCATGCACGGAGTCTGCAAATGCCCGCATGGAGATCTTGTTGCTGTGACAGCCAAGGCAGGTGGCGGGGTCAATGGCCATGCCCTGTTCTGCAGCAGCCGGGAAGGCAATTGCGAGTAACAGGAACAAGAGCGGGATGAGGCGACAGTGTTTTTGCGACATCAATAAATCCTCCGTGCTGTGATATAGAACCCTAATCAGCTCATGCTAATATTTGATGGTCCAAGTGTATATGATATATATACAGTTCAGGAGTTGTCTATACACTATGGTCAGGACAAAATCAACGAATAAAATGAATACAGTATACAGGTAAGTGTGTCTAATAACGCTTTACTTTCAAGTAATTAGTCACATTATTTTGATTCTGGCGTATTACGGTAATCAGTGCGGTTAATCTGCTCGAAAGTGAACACTAAGTACAGGTATATGATATTGCGTTTGGAAAGATAATGCTTCATTTGGCCCCGCTATCACCTGACTTGCCATTACCTCGATATTTGTTGTGGAACATACGCATAAATAAAAACTAATTCAGTAGAATGATGTTTTACATCTTTTTGAGTCGGTGGCCTTGGTTTATAATCGACATACTTGCGATTTTGCACAATGGGTATAACGGTAGTAATCTTGACTTTAGGAATGCCATTTGATAGCTTGGCTAGCTATCAATTTGTGAAGAGAACTAAGCTAATAAAATGTATTTTGGAGTGTCCTTGATTATGCACAAAAAGCTATTTATTCCGGGTCCGGTGGAGATTCATCCTGAAATTTTGGCTGCAATGTCATCACCGATGATTGGTCACCGTATGAAAGAGTACGCCGAGTTGCATGGCAGGGTTACCTCAGGACTCAAAAAATTATTATTCACCGAAGGTAAAGTTTTTTTGGCGACCTCCAGTGCCTTTGGAGTAATGGAAGGGGCTGTCCGTAACCTGGTGGGTACTCGCTGTGCTAATTTTTGCAATGGAGCTTTTTCGGATAAATGGCATGATGTGACATTGCGATGTGGTAAGCAGGCTGATGCCATTAACTTCGACTGGGGAAAACCGGTTACTCCTGAAAGCGTGGATAAAGCCTTGTCCACCGGCAAGTACGACAGTATGACAATGATTCACAACGAAACATCGACTGGAGTAATGTCTCCACTTGCGGAAATAGCCGACGTGATGAAAAAGTATCCGGACGTTATGTTTATCGTTGACACGGTGTCTTCAATGAGTGCCGTGAAGCTTCCTGTCGATGAATTGGGGATTGACAGCTGCATATTCGGAGTGCAGAAAGCGTTTGCATTGCCGCCGGGGCTGGCGGTTTTTACGGCCAGTGAAAAGGCTCTGCAGCGGGCGGCAAAGATGGATGGAAGAGGTTATTATTTCGACTTCATGGAGTTTGCCGCCAATGATGCCAAAGACAATACCCCCTCCACCCCGTGTATTTCCCTGATATATGCCATGGACCGTCAGCTAGATCGAATGTTCGAGGAAGGGTTGGATGTCCGTTGGGCACGTCATGCCGACCTGGCTGAATATGTGCGGGAGTGGGTGACAAGTCGTGGGTTTGAGTTGTTTCCTGAATTACGTTACTGTTCTCAAACGCTTACATGCAGCCGCAACAGTCGTAGCATTGACTTGGCGTTATTGAAAAAAAGACTAGGTGAGGATGGGTTCGCATTTGACGATGGATATGGAAAAATTAAAGGGCAGACATTCCGCATTGCCCATATGGGCGATATGACCAGAAGTGATTTAAACGAGCTTTTTGGCGCAATAATAAATATAATGCCAGAACTGGCATAAACTGAATTAGTGCAGGAAACAACACGGAGGTAACACAAGATGAAATGCCCGAATTGCGGAGATAGAACAGCCGTGGATCTGGATACTCACTCAAGCGGTTTTTCGGCCGATGAATCACCGGTCAAGGAGTGCGGGACATGTGGGTTGGTCTGGAGGATTACGATGAAAGCAGGAGAAAACGTGATTGACATAATTAAGCCGGCTGATAGCAAAGAGTAGAGACGCATAACGTCTCTACTCTTAACAGGTCACTCTTTTTCAAATGCATCTTTGCCGGCGCCGCAGAGCGGGCAGGCCCAGTCATCCGGTAGTGACTCAAAGGGTGTTCCAGGTGCTATGCCGCGGTCAGGATCGCCAGCGGCCGGGTCGTAAACATACTGACAGATAGTGCAAATCCAACGTTCCATGTGAATACTCCTTTGACTTGTGGTGTGTTATTCCCAGCTTATGCACTGTACCGGACAGCCATCGATGGCCTGCTGAATGTCAATTTCAGATGCGCCAGCCGGGTCGTACACTTCTGATTTGCCTGATCCATCGAACCGAAATACGCCGGGACATGTTGATACACACAATCCGCAACTAATACAACTGTCCTTATCAACGCTTGGCTTTCTTTCCATAAATCCCTCCTGAATGACTCAGGTGGGCATTGTAGCAGGTTAATTCAAGTTGTCAATCCATGTGGGAGAGCCGGATATGATTTTTGAGGAAATAGTCGTCGGGCCACTGTCAGTTAATTGTTTTGTCCTGGGATGCGAGAGGACCAGAGAAGGTATAGTTGTAGACCCCGGCGGAGATGTTGAACTTATTGAGCAAGCTGTCAGGAAGCACGGCTTAAAGGTACACACCATCGTTAACACACACGGGCATTTTGATCATGTGGGGGGGAATAGGGAAGTGGTGGCCACTTTTGGGGCACGCCTTCTAATCCACCAGAGTGACGCGCCGATGCTTAATCGAGTCGCAGAAGTGGCCAAAATGTACGGGATGCACGGGGAAAATTCTCCAGAGTCAGACGATTATCTGGTCGATGGAATGGAAATCAGCTTTGGAGATTGCCGCTTAAAGGTTCTGCATACTCCAGGGCATACTCAAGGTGGTTGCTGTCTCTACTTCGAGGATGAGAAGAGAATCATTACAGGAGATACGCTTTTTGCGGACTCCATCGGTCGCACCGATTTGCCTGGCGGGTCGCATGTTCAGTTGCTTGAGTCGATTCGCACCAAACTTTTTACACTGCCTGACGGGGTGGCTGCTTATCCGGGGCATGGCCCTGATACGACCATCGGTCACGAAAAGCGCAACAATCCGTATTTTTGAGGTTAATGTGGACAATATAAGTGGCAAGCGAATCATATTGGGTGTCAGTGGCGGCATCGCGGTTTATAAGGCGGTCGAACTGTTGCGGCTACTAACCAAATCCGGTGCTGATGTTCACGTTGTCATGACCGGAGCGGCCCAGGAATTTGTGACACCGTTAACCTTCCAGACCTTATCCTCCAATCCGGTTCATCTGGATTTGTTCAACCTGATTGCAGAGAGAGAAATAAGCCATATTTCACTGGCTGACCGGGCTGACCTCTTTATTGTCGCACCAGCCACAGCAAACGTAATCGGTAAAATTGCCTGTGGCATTGCAGACGACATGCTTACGACAACCATCATGGCTACCAAGGCTCCCGTTTTGATCGCACCGGCCATGAACGTCAATATGTACACAAATCCGATTTACCGCGAAAATGAACAAAAATTGATTCGTAACGGCTACTTGTTTGTTGATCCGGTTAGTGGCAGTCTGGCTTGCGGTTGGGAGGGGCAAGGGAAGCTGGCGGCACCCGAGGCAATCTTCGAGGCTGCAGTGGCTGCATTGTCAATAAAAGACCTGGCTGATCATACGATTATGGTCACAGCCGGCCCGACTCGCGAAGAAATCGATCCAGTACGCTACATAAGCAACCACTCCTCAGGCAAAATGGGGTACGCACTGGCACGTGCGGCTGTTCGACGTGGAGCCCGAGTAATATTGGTCAGCGGCCCAACCTGTTTGACAGTGCCGGACGGAGTTGAGTTGGTTGCTGTTGAAAGCGCCTGTGAAATGCGGGCTGCAGTAATGTCTAGGGTCGGTTTATGCGATGTTGTGATCAAGGCTGCTGCAGTGGCGGATTACCGTCCGCTGGAGCGCAAGACGGCAAAGATCAAGAAAAAGTCAGAACACATGTCGATTGAGTTGCAGAAAAACCCCGACATCCTGGCGGAGCTTGGCGCCATGCAGAAGCGTCCGTTTCTGGTTGGATTTGCCGCAGAAACTTGTGACCTGTCAGAGTATGCCTTGAAAAAGCTGAAGGCGAAAAATCTGGACATGATCGTGGCTAATGATGTCAGTCAGGTTGATGCCGGGTTTAATGTTGAGACTAACCGCGCCCTGCTGCTTTTCCGGAACGGACGCAGCGAGGAGTGCTCGTTGATGACCAAGGATGGGCTGGCGGTAATAATCCTGGATAGCATTGCTGCCGAGTTGGCTTGCAGGACTCCTGCCGATTGATGCGAGTTTCATTTTAGCTTGACTTGACTAATTGAAAGTACTACGTTTTTGATTTAATCACTGTTTATGGAGGTAACCCCCGTGGCCTTATTGACCGGCACCGGTCTCATCGTAAAGATCGTTCTTTTGGTTCTGATAGGCTTCTCGGTAATTTCCTGGGCCATTATCATGTTCAAACTGTTTCAGGTTCATCGTGCCAACAGCGAATCGGTACGTTTTATGGATTTTTTCTGGAAATCCAAGCGTTTTGATGCCATTGCTTCGCAGGTGGATCGTTTTGCCAATTCCCCACTTACCGTTCTGTTCAACGAAGGTTACGGCGAGCTTAAAAAGGTTGTGGAAGGTGCCGGGGCCAGCGAAGGAAGCGCGCTCAGTACCGATCTGGGAGGGGTTGAGAACGTTTCGCGCGCGCTTCGCCGCGCCACAAACTCCGAGATAACCCGTCTTGAAAAATACCTGACTTTTCTGGCCACCACCGGATCAACTTCTCCATTTATAGGGTTGTTTGGGACAGTCTGGGGTATCATGACCGCCTTCGAAAGTATTGGCCGGACCGGTTCTGCCTCACTGGCTGTTGTTGCGCCAGGTATTGCAGAAGCGCTGATTGCCACTGCAATAGGACTGGTAGCCGCCATTCCGGCTGTTATGGCCTACAACCACTTCCAGCACAAAATCCGCGTGCTGATCAATGAAATGGACAGCTTTTCAACTGAATTTCTTAACATTGTGCAGCGCAATATCACGGGGAAATAGCCATGGGTATGGGGGGGCGCAACGATAACAGGGGGATCATGGCCGAGATCAATGTCACCCCGATGGTGGATGTCATGCTGGTGCTGCTGGTCATTTTCATGGTGACTGCACCCATGATGCAGCAGGGGGTGCAGGTCAACCTGCCAAAGGCGGATACAAAGGCCATGACTCCGGCGGAAGAGTCGGTTGTAGTCAGTGTGGATAAATCCGGCAAAACCTACATAAATAAAGATGAAGTTCCGGCGGGTGATCTCAAGTCCCGACTGGCAACCATGTTCGCATCGCGGGCAAAGAAAGAAGTGTTCCTGAAAGCCGATGCCGGCGTGCCATACGGAGAGGTTGTGCGGGCCATGGCCGACATCAAAGGGGCCGGTATCGAGCGTCTTGGCATGGTGACGGAACCGGCCGGTAAATAATGACCATTCGGCCGGCTAAAGTTGACAGAGGCATTGGTGTCAGTTGTATAGTTTCCACCGTCATCCATCTGACGGTTTTTTTGTTGCTGTTATGGTGGGGAAAGCTGTTTCCTGCGAATATTACGTATCAGGAAACCTATTATGTTGACGTAGTTAATCTGCCGGTTGCAAATCCGAGGGCTGGCAGTCCCACCCAGAAGGGGAATGAAGCTCAAGTCGCCCCACCTCCTCCACCTGCTCCAGCCAGCGCAATGAAATTGCCGGAAAAGTCAACGCCTGCCGCAAAAACTGCTGTGAAGCCGGGTGCTGGCGCTGCAAAAGCAGACCCGGCAAAATCCGATGCTGCCTTCGCGGAACGTATGGCAAAACTCGAAAAAATTAACGAAGCGCGCCACGAGGAAGCTGTCATGGAACGACTTCGCAGCAAAATCAAGGCGAGCGGCAGCGGACGGGCCGGTATGCCGACCGGCAGTGGCACCGAGCATGGCAGTGATTACACAGCCTATATTCAGTCTCGCCTGAAAGATGCCTTTGCCGAAACCATCAGCTACTCCGGCAAAAATCCTGAAATGATCGTGCGGATTTTTATTGATGCCGGCGGCAAGCTTACCAGGCGTACCATTGAGCGCAGCAGTGGTGACCATGCCTTTGAACTTTCCGTTTTACGGGCCATTGATCTGGCCAGTGAAAAATTCACGCCACCACCCGCTAAAAAACTATTCGAAGGTGTTTTCGTTTTTAAACCACAGGGAATCACTCCCAATCGTGGTAAATGAGGTTTTAATGCGATACCTACTTTTTTTGATGCTTATTATTGCATTCCCCGCCGTTGCTCCTGCTCAATCCGGTTATATTGAAGTTACCGCTCCCGGCAACCGCCAGTTGAAACTTGCAGTGGACACTCCGCACACTTCGATGTCTGCCTCTTCTGCTGTCTTATCCAAGGAAATTTCCGATGTTTTACAGTTCGATATGAACATGTCCGGCATTGCCATCGCCGAAAGCAGGGTTCTGCAACCACTTTCCGCCGGAATCACCCTTGCCGATACGGATTTTGCAGCGTGGCAGGCCGGTGGGTTTGATCTTCTGGTGCGCAGCGAATACAGCATCAAAGGTGACGAACTGACAATCGAATACCGATTGTACGATGTGCCAAATCGTAAAATGATGACCGGCAAGCGCTATCTTGGAAAAACCAGAGAACTGCGAAGGTTTGCACATTCCTTCGCAGATGAGATTATGCTGGTAATGACGGGGGAAAAAGGGTGTTTCACTTCCCGGATAGTTTATGTTTCGACGCAAACCGGCAACAAGGAAATCTCCATTATGGATTGGGACGGTCATTCAGCGCTTCCTTTGACAAGAAATGGCTCTATCAACCTTAATCCGGATTTCTCACCAGATGGTCGCGAGATCATATTCACTTCCTACAAGCGCGGCAACCCGGACCTTTACCGACGGGCGCTTTCCAGTACCGCTGAAATCATACTTTCCAACCGCAAAGGCCTGAATATTACCGGTACCTACTCTCCGGACGGCAATACCATAGCTCTGACCCTGAGTAAAGATGGAGAAGCGGAAATCTATACGATTGCCAAAGACGGCGGCAAACCGGTGCGTTTGACGGTGAGTTCTGCGCTTGAGGTTTACCCGGCCTGGTCACCTGATGGCAAGCAAATCGCCTTCGTCTCGGATCGTCTTGGCAAGCCACAGATCTTTGTAATGGACTCGAATGGCGGACACGTCAGGCGTCTGACCACGTCCGGCAGTTACAATGTCAATCCCCGCTGGTCTCCCAAGGGCGACAAGATTGTCTATTCAAGGCTGCAGGAGGGCAGTTTCCAGATATTTTCAATAAACGTAAACGGAACTGAAGACACTCAGCTGACCGTCGAGGGAAGCAACGAGAATCCTTCGTGGTCGCCGGATGCGCGCTTCATAACATTCGGTTCCAAGCGGTCTGCCGGTGAGGGTATTTATGTTATGCGCTCGGACGGCAGCGGCCAGACCAAAGTCAGTCACGGCAAAGGCGGACATACCCAGCCAGCATGGTCGCATCGCTGATTCAGGCAGGTTGTAAGTACCCCGATTATTACCTATTAACGATTGCAAAACGAGTACTGTCATGTATAATTACAAAAAAATGGAATTCAGGCGTAATGCCTTTAATGACTGAAGTAAAAAGGAGAGTTTTATGAAAAAAAGAATGATTGCACTGTTGACCGTGGTCGCTATCTCGGCGTTGGTGGCTGGTGGTTGCGCAAACAAGGAAGTCGTGAAAAGTGAAGAGGCCATGATTCCGAAGGCTGAGGCGGCTAAGGTTGAAGTTGCCAAGCCGGAAATCGTCAAACCAATCGAGACGCCAAAGCCGGTTGAGCAGGCCGTGCCAGTGGAACAGGCGCCGGTTGCAACACAAGTGGAACAGGCTGTCACTGCTCCCGTGGCAGATTCCCGATTTGAGACGGTCTACTTCGATTTCGACAAATCAGACCTGCGTCAGGATGCACGAGACGTTTTGTCCAAAAATGCCGAAATCATCCTGAAATCTCCAGTCGCTTTGAAAGTCCAGATTGAAGGACATTGTGATGAGCGCGGGTCTGCCGAGTACAACCTGGCGCTGGGTGAGCGCCGTGCAAAATCTACTGTCAAATATCTTACTACTCTGGGTGTAAGACCTGATATCCTTTCAACGATCAGCTACGGCAAGGAAAAACCGGCTGTTCAGGGTAATAACGAAGCTGCCTGGGCTAAAAACAGGCGCGCCGAGTTTGTCATAGTTAAATAAATATGACAAAAATGTGATGTTAAATAGCGCCTGGGTTTATACCCCAGGCGTTTTTTTATATCTTGACAACGTAGATCATAATATATATTGTTTTTCATATATAAGCATTGGAGCTAAATATGAAAAAAGGCTATTTAATTGCATCTTCATTATTCCTGCTACTTGCCGGGAGAGTTGAAGCCGGGACTCTGACTGTCAAAGATGCCATTTCGATGTCCCTTGAAAAAAACCACCTTGTTAAGGCCGCAGGTTATAACGCTGCCGCTGCTCGCAAGGGGATTGAAATTGTCCGCTCCAATTATTATCCGGCGCTTTCCTTCGAAGAAACCCTGACCGCATCCAATGCCCCAACCCAGACTTTCATGATGAAGCTGGATGAAGCCAGATTCAGCCAGGATGATTTTAAGATTAGCAACTTGAATCATCCCTCCGTTTGGCAGGATTTCAAAACCACACTATCGGTTCAGCAACCGATCTATCTGCCGTCATTATCACCGCTCAGCAAAATAGCGTCCAAGGAAGCCGAAAAATCAGAGCTGGAATTTGAATTAGCCCGTCAGAATACGGCATTTCAGGTGTTTCATCAGTATCTTGATGTTCAGAAGTCGGAGGCTCAATTCAAGGCGGCTGAAAAAGCGGTGGCCGAGGCCCGTGAGAACTTGAGGCTTGCTACGGTCAGAACCGCCGCCGGAGTCGGACTTCGCTCGGATGAGCTGAGGGGGCGCACTCATCTGTCGCAGGTTGAACAGCAACTTATTACTGCGGGCAACAATCTGGCGCTGGCCAAGCTGCGACTGGGCATAACCGTTGGTGTGCCAGATGATTACCAATTTGATGTAACCAAAGAGCTGGGAAATATATCGCCGCCTGCGTCGAATGCAGAGTCCGTAAACCTGGCACTGACGGCCCGAGCTGATTTGAAAAAGTCACAAGTTGAAATAGAAAAGGCCGATTCAGCTGTCAAGCTGGCCAACAGCGGTTATCTGCCGTCATTGGGGGCGTTTGCTTCTTATCAGCTGAATTCCAAAAATGTTCCTTTCGGTGCCGACAATGATGCCTGGATTGCCGGTATCTCCTTGAAATGGGATCTCTTTGATGGTTATCGCAGCGGAAGTGAGCGGGCCAAGGCGATAGCCGAGCGTTCGGCTGCACAGGAGCTGCTTGAAAGCAGGACCAATGATGTGCGTTACCAGCTGAAGGAAAGCTACCTGAGGCGCGAGGAAACCGGCAAGCGGCTTGAAGTGGCACGTTACGCGGTTTCAGATGCCGAAGAGACTGTCCGGCTGATTGGCAAACGATTCGAGAATTCTTTGGCGACCATGCTGGAGCTGCTGGATGCTCAGACAGCTCTCAACCAGGCCAGGGCAAATCTGGTGGATACCGAGGCCAACTATATTTTGGCCGGTGGCCGGATATATTACAGTGCCGGTACATTTCTGAAGGAGATGCTCAAATGATAAATCGCACTTCGCTGATGACACTATTACTGGCAGCTACGCTGATGTGGGGCGGATGCTCAAACAAGCATGAATCTGAAAAAAGCGTAAAAGCTCCGGGCGAAGTTGTTAAGGGTGTCTCCCTGGAAACGATTAAAAGTGTCGCCGTGCCGGAAATGCTGGATGTGGTCGGCACGGTGCGCGCCCGTACCAGCGCCGTTGTTTCGACCCGGATTCCCGGAACCATCAGCGTACTGAGAGTTCGTGAAGGCGACCGGGTCAAAAAAGGACAAGTGCTGGGTCAGCTGGATGCCCAGGAAAACCAGGCCGCCGCAGCAGTGGCTGTAGCCGGAATCGAAGAAGCCCGTCGCGCACTGGACGAGGCCCGGACCAGAAAAAAACTGGCCGATGCGACTTTTGAACGATTCAGCAAGCTGTTTGGCGAACAGGCCATCAGCCGACAGGAATTCGATGTGAAGCAATCCGAGCGGGAATTGGCCGCCCAGGGCGTAATGCGGGCCGAATCGCGCCTCAAGCAGGCTCAGGAGGGTGCGCGGGCAGCCGGCACGTTATCCGACTACACCAGGATAGTCGCACCGATTTCCGGCGTGATTACCAGCAAACAGGTCGATCTGGGCACCACCGTCTTTCCTGCGCAGCCTCTGATGACAATCGAAGACGAAGGGAGCTATCAACTGGAGCTGGCCATCCCGGAATCCATGGCCGTCAAAGTCAGGCCGGGCAGTGCTGTTCTGGTAACACTTGATTCCATCAATAGTAACTTTGAAACAAAAATATCCGAGATCGTTCCCTCTGCCGATCCAGCTAGCCGCACCTTTACAGCCAAGGTCGCTTTGAACCGGAAAGGGCTCAAGTCGGGTCTGTTCGGGAGGGGCGCTATTGCCCTCGGCAACAGTGTCAACGGTGTGCTGGTGCCAAAGGGAGCGATAGTGGAACGGGGGGCGCTGACGTCGGTCTGGAGTGTGGCAAATGATGGGGTTGCCAGAATGCGCCTGATCAAGGTCGGCAAACAGATCGGTGACAGGGTGGAAATTCTGTCGGGACTGTCGGATGGAGAGCGTGTGGCGGTGTCCGGTATTGAAAAGGTCAATGAAGGGTCGAAGGTGGAGTAGGCCATGGATAAACTCGGTTTTGCCGGTAAAATAGCACGCGCCTTCATCAACTCAAAGCTGACTCCGCTGATTGTGGCAGCCTCGTTGCTGCTTGGGTTCTTTGCAATAAAGATGACCCCCCGTGAAGAGGAACCGCAAATTGTGGTGCCGATGGTGGACATTTATCTCCCTATGCCGGGCTCTTCTCCGCAGGAGGTGCAGGAACGGGTGGTCAAACCTTTTGAATCCAAGCTATGGGAAATTAAAGGGGTTGAGTACCTGTACTCCATGAGCCGCCCTGGCCTGGGAATTATCACGGTGCGTTTTCTGGTCGGCCAGCCGATGGAGGAATCGCTGGTCAAGCTTTATAACAAGGTCATGAGCAACCGTGCCCTTCTGCCGCCGGGAGCGGCCGAACCGCTGGTGGTGCCGAAATCGATTGATGACGTCCCGATCCTGACTTTGACCCTCTGGTCGGAGCGTTATGGTTACGGCACACTGAGAACTCTGGCAAGTGAAGTGGCCGACGAGCTGAAGAAGAGTGAAAACAGCGCAGCGGTTGAGATTAAAGGGGGCCTTTCCCGGCAACTCCGGGTAGTTCTGGATACGGCGCGCCTGTCTGGTTATGGATTGTCACCCCTGCAGGTGGCCGGAGCGCTGCAGATGGGCAACGCCTCCCTGCCGTCAGGCCACTATGTCAGCGGAAACAAGGAGACTCTGGTGGAAACCGGCGCTTTCCTGGCGGGCAGCGGTGCGGTCAAACTTTTGGTTGTTGGTGTTCATAACGGTAAACCGGTTTATCTTTCGGACGTTGCCCAGGTAACGGACGGTCTGGAGATTCCGGAAGAGTACGTTTTCATGGGGCTGGGGGCCGCCGCCTCCCACAAAAAACTGACCGGTAACCTTGACAAGGATTATCCGGCCGTCACGATTTCCGTTGCCAAGCGCAAAGGGGCCAATGCTACCTGGGTGGCGGAGGATCTGGTCAGGAAAGTTGAATCTCTCAAGGGTAAAATCATTCCTTCGGACGTCCAGGTTACGGTCACCCGCAATTATGGCGAAACCGCCAAAGAGAAAAATAACGAACTGCTCTTCCACATGTTCCTGGCGGCCATCTCAGTCACAATCCTGATCGCCGTGTTCATGGGTTGGCGCGCCGGAGCCGTGGCGGCCATTGCCATACCGGTCACGTTAGCTCTGACCATGCTGATCTTTTTCCTGATCGGCTACACCTTGAACCGGATCACCCTTTTTGCCCTGATCTTCTCGATCGGGATCCTGGTGGATGATGCCATCGTGGTAGTTGAAAACATCCACCGCTACTTCACCACCACCGTCATGGAACCGTTGGAGGCGGCCATCCAGGCGGTGGATGAGATTGGCAATCCCACGGTTCTGGCAACCTTTGCCGTAATCGCTTCGATCCTCCCGATGGGCTTCGTCGGCGGATTGATGGGCCCCTATATGCGGCCGATCCCGGTCGGGGCCAGCATGGCCATGCTTTTCTCAATGTTAATTGCATTTATCGTGACCCCCTATTTTGCTTTCCGCTTCATGAAGGGGGAATCTCACCATAGCTCTGACAAGGAGCCGGAAGATTCGAAGCTGACAGCATTTTACCGTGTTTGGATGGGGCGCCTGATCCACGAGAAAAAATTGCGTTACGGTTTTCTGACCGTTGTAATAGTCTTGCTGTTGATCTCCTGCTCTCTGGTCTACTTCAAGGCCGTAACGGTCAAGATGCTCCCCTTTGACAACAAAAACGAGCTGCAGGTCATCATTGATGCCCCGGATGGCACACCGCTGGAACAGACCGCCCGTATCACCCGCGAGATGGGTGACGCCTTGCGCGGCCTGCCCGAAGTGACCGATTTCCAGATGTACATCGGCACCAGCGCTCCCTTCAACTTCAACGGATTGGTACGACATTATTATCTGCGCAAGGGTAGTCAGCTGGCCGATATCCAGGTTAACCTGCTCCCCAAGGAAGATCGCAAGGATCAATCCCACGACAGTGCCAAGCGCATCCGTCCTTTGATGAAGGCAATTGCTGACAAGTACGGCGCGCGGGTCAAAGTGGCCGAAATTCCACCCGGCCCGCCGGTTCTGGCCACGCTGGTGGCCGAGATATATGGCCCGAATGACAAAAGCCGTGCAGGGGTCGCAGCCAAAGTCAGGGATATTCTGATCAAGACCGCCGGTGTGGTGGATGTGGACATGTATCGCGAAGACGACCAGCAGAAAGTGACCTTTGCGGTGGATCGCGAGAAAGCCGCACTGTCAGGCATTGCGGTGGAGGATGTGGCGCGCACCCTGGCGATGGCCCTCGGGGGGGATAATGTAGGTATCCTGCATCTGCCAAAGGAGAAGGAACCGGTCTCCATCAATCTGCGGCTGCCGGTTGGGCAGCGTAGTTCCGTGGCCAATCTTTCCGCCATAAATGTTACCGGGCCACGCGGCTCAATACCGCTTTCCCAGTTGGTGCATATCACAACCGGTCTTGAGAATAAGACGCTTTATCGCAAAAATTTAAAGAACGTGGTTTATGTTATCGGGGATGTTGCCGGTCAGATTGAAGCACCGGTTTATGCCATTCTAAACATGCAGAAGGAAATTAAAGCATTGCCGACCCCCGACGGTTCTCAGATAGAAGTGCTTGCCTCAAGGCAGCCCTGGAGCGAAGAGAAAATGGGGATGAAGTGGGACGGCGAATGGCACATCACCTACGAAGTCTTTCGCGACCTGGGGATCGCCTTCGGGGCGGTAATGGTGCTGATCTATATCCTGGTGGTAGCCTGGTTCAAGGATTTTACAACTCCTTTAGTGATTATGGCCCCCATCCCGCTGACCCTGATCGGTATACTGCCAGGACACGCCGCTTTCGGCGCATTCTTCACCGCCACCTCCATGATCGGTTTCATTGCGCTGGCCGGGATTATCGTGCGTAATTCGATCATCCTGATCGATTTTGCCGAGATGAAGCGCCGGGAAGGAATGGCGCTGGATGAAGCGATTATCGAAGCAGGTGCCGTGCGCTTCCGTCCGATGCTGTTAACCGGAGCGGCGGTGGTTGTGGGCAGCTTTGTAATCGTCTTCGACCCGATCTTTCAGGGCCTGGCGTTGGCCATGATGTTCGGAGAGATCGCTTCAACGACACTTTCACGCGTCACCATACCGATCCTTTATTATATGGTGCAAAACTGGAAGGAACGGCATCATAAGGCCACTGCCGGGTGAGTGGCAAGGCAGGTGCGGTGCAGCAACTGCTTTACATGTTTAAATAAAGAAAGGTTTTTGAATGTTCTGGTCCAAAAATGCAAAAATATCACTGGATGGGCTGGAGTTGGCTGAAATATGCCAACTGGATGCCGAGGCTCTTTACCGCTCCGGCAAATACCATTGTGCTGAAGCCGTGATGGAGGCAATTCGCAAACACTTTTCTCCCGAGACAGCTGAATCTGTCGTCGGAGCGGTTTCCGGTTTTGGCGGCGGTTCAGGCGCAGGCTGCATCTGCGGCGCGGTGTCGGGCGGTACGGTTGCCATTGGATTGGTGTTGCAAGACAAAAAAGCCACCGCCCACCTGACGCGGGAGTTGCATGTCTGGTTCAAAGAAAAGTATGGCGTGACCTGCTGCAAAGTTATCCGGGCCAACAACCCCAAAGGCGTCTGCCCCGAGCTGACCGGTGAAGTCGCCGGTAAAATCGCAGAAATGTTGCAAAGAAAATAGAGAGGAAGAAACCATGAAAGAAGAATTCTACATTGAACGCATCGTCAGGATCGTAGCCGGATCATTTATACTGGTTTCGCTGCTGCTGGCCCATTTTCACTCCACCAACTGGCTCTGGTTCACCGGATTTGTAGGTCTGAACCTGCTACAGTCCGGTTTTACGCAATTTTGCCCGATGTTCAACATACTGGCAAAAATGGGGGTCCCCAGATTTCCGCAGAACAGGTGCTGTAAGTGAGCTTCAGGATAACGATCCTCTGTGAAAACACGGTCGGCAATCTCTCCGGTACTTTGGGTGAGCATGGTTTTTCAGCTCTGGTGGAGTCGTCGAATGCCGTGCCGCTCCTCTTCGACACCGGTGGCGGGATGACCTTGCTGCATAATGCGGGACGCATGAAAAAGGACCTCTCTAAAGTGGAAAAGGTGGTTATCTCCCATGGTCATTATGACCATGCCGGAGGGTTGCTGCCTCTGCTCGAAAAGTTTGGCCCGAAGCAGGTCTGCGGACATCCCGGCATCTTCAAAGCCCGGCACCGCGTAAAGGATGTCGGAGAATACATTCCTATTGGCATGCCGTTTGATCGTGCCGAATTGGAGGCTGCCGGAGCCTCTTTCGATCTTTCCGCCGCGTACCGCGAGATTGCCCCCGCCGTCTGCCTTACCGGTGAAGTTCCGAGAGTGACCGGTTTTGAAACAGGAGATCAGGGTTTGTTCTGTGACTGCGCTGGACAGGTGCTGGATGTTACACCGGATGACCAGTCGCTGGTCATTGAGTCGGACAAGGGGCTGGTGGTTATTCTCGGGTGCTGCCATGCCGGTTTGGTGAATACGGTGGAGCATATTGCAGATGTAACCGGAAGGCGTGATGTCTACGCCATTATCGGCGGCACTCATCTCGGTTTTTCCGGTCAGGATCAGATTGACAAGACCATTGCTGCCATCCGCACAATGGGTGTCAGCAGGCTGGCCGTTAGTCATTGTACCGGTTTTGCCGCTTCGGCGCGCTTGTCACGTGAATTGCCAAAAGAATTTCAGGTGGCAATGGTTGGATATTCGCTGGAAGTGTAGAAAAATTTCGCGCACTCAAATTGAGGAGCTGATGCAAATGAAAAGGTTTTTGTTGGCGTTTTTGATGCTGTTGGCGGCAGTGACGCAGGTGTGGGGCGCTGAACGCAATATTACATCCAGGGAAGCAAAATCTTTACTGGCCAGGAACAAAAATATCTACCTGCTGGATGTTCGCACACCACAGGAATACAGTCAGGCCAAATTATCAGGGTCGGCCCTGATCCCGCTTGGAGAGCTTGAGCGTCGGGCGGGTGAGGTGCCTAAAAACAGACCTGTGCTGGTTTACTGCGCGGTGGGTTCGCGTTCGAAGCTTGCATCCAATTACCTTTCACGGCGTGGCATCAGGGAAGTTTATAATATGTCCGATGGAATTGTCGGTTGGTATCGCAATGGATACCCGATCAGTCGCTAGGTGGTTATTATCGGTATGGTGAACGATTAAGAGAGCTCGGGGAGTTCCGGTTTTAGGCGATTGTTCTGGTAAGCTTGACAAAGCGTCAGTTTTTTGTAATAGTTTGCCGCCGTTTTTCAGAGAAACTATTCTATACACAATGTGCGGAGACGACATACTATGGCAACAAAACCGAAGGCAAAACCAGAAGCGGCTCCCAAAGCGGTAAAAAAGAAAATAACCCCGGTACTTGACACTGACGTTGCTGCAGAAGACGTGCAGGAGAAGGAAGCAGAAGTCGAGCTGCAGGCTGAGGTTGTGGCAACTGCGCCAGCAGGTCCGAAGGATCAGAAGTGGGCCGAAATCAGAGTGCTTCTGAATAAAATAAAAACAGATACTCTGCGGGAAATCAGCAAATCGGTCCGGAACGGCACCGAAGCGGTTGCCGCCATCGAGCCGGGAGGCGATATCTACGATCAGGCCTCTTCCGAGCGTGACAGGGAGCTGGGTCTCCTGTTGGGTGATCGCGAGCGTGAAAAGGTGCACAGCATCGACGAGGCACTGTTGCGGATCGATGAAGGTGAGTACGGTATCTGTGAAGAGTGTGACGAAGATATTCCGCTGGGAAGGCTCAAAGCGATGCCCTTTACCCGCCACTGCGTGAAGTGTAAATCAGACCTGGAGAAGCTTCAGGCCCAGACTAAACGAGTCGAGGAAGAGCGCGCCTACCGTGAAATTCCGATCGGCTCCGAAGAAGAAGAGGGCTAATGCCCGCTTCTCTGCTTGTTAAGGGCTGTCAAAGCTTTAAGCAGCAGGCTCTTTTTTACCTCCATCGCATCATACGGGCATAATTCCCGGCAACACCAGCAACGAATACAGCGTGCATTGTCAACTGACAGCACGCTGTTTTTTATTGTAATGGCGGCTGGCGGACAGGCGTCACGGCATATTCCGCAGAGCGCGCACTTGCCTTTGTCGGCATCGGGGAAGGATGTCAAATACTTCTTCAGCGACTTTTTTAAAAAACCGGGTAAGCCGAACTGGACATCCAGGCCGCTTGGGAGTTTGAAGTTAATCGCCGGCAGCTCAGATAAAGCCGTGCCTAAAATTACTATCTCGTCCAAGCTTGTGCCTGGAAGTCCCATTGCGGCAGCTTCCCGTTCTATATGGAGCAGGTCCGAAGGTATTCCTGCCAGTTTGCCTGCCACCAGATCAACGGCCACCGGATTGACTCCGGCCATCAGAATCCCCAGATTGACTGGATCTCCGCTGCCCGGCCCGTTCCCCTCCATTGCCAGAATGCCGTCTACGATATTCAGTGCCGGCTTCTTCAGTAAGAAGATTTCCAGCAGCAGGCGCGCAAACTGCTCACGGGATGTTCCGGCCTTCAGGTGCCAGCCAGCTTTTTCCGTTCCCACAACAGCGCCAAACAGGTTCTTGACAGCGCAGGTCATGGTCATCATTTCATGTGTCTTCAGCTTGGGAAGGTTGATGACCTTATCCGCCTCCATGTAAGCCTTTGCCAGGTGGATCTGCCGGAAAGTGCCCATTCCTTTCAGGCTGATTACTTCATTGAATTCCACAAGGGTGGCTCCGCTTTCCCGGGCCGCAGCCGCAATTCCGCTTTTTTCAGCCACGCGCTGAAAACTTCCGATCCCCGGGCTGTCGCCGATCAGGACGATGCCGCCTGCCTCCCGTACAAGATCAGCGACCACTTGCACCAAAGCGGGGTGGGTAGTGACGGCTTGCTCCGGACTTTTCACCGCAAGCATGTTGGGCTTCAATAAAATCCGCTCACCACGATTTACAAACGCGGAAATCCCTCCCAGCGGCTCCAATAGCCGTATTACATCACGTTTGAGTTCGGATGTTTCATAACTGGGAGCTTGAATCAGAGAAATGATTTCCATTTGGTACCTATGGGTATACATTAGTTTTTTTTATTACTTGCAACTAAATAAAATCCAGCTACACTTAGGCAGATTCTTGAGAAGACGACGTTGGAGAGAACATTGGGAATGCCAGGCCAGGCCAATAAATACGATATATCCTTGTTGTATGTTGAGGACGAACAAAGCACCCGCGAGCAGGTTTCCGGGTTATTGAGGCGGATTGTTCGCACTCTGTATGTGGCGACTGATGGCGCTGACGGACTTGCCCAATACAAACAGCATATGCCGGACATTGTTCTTTCAGATATCATGATGCCCGGAATGGACGGGTTGGAGATGGCGAACCAGATTCGCGCAATTAAGCCCGATTGTCAGATCATCGTCCTGACTGCATACAGCGATACCGAATATCTGTTGGAGTGCATAGCGATAGGCATAAGTCAGTTTGCCCAAAAACCGGTGGATTTTGCGAAGTTATCCCAGACCATCGGTCAATGCAACGAATTAATTCAGATGAAACGTCGCGTAGAAAAGCAGGGTGAAATGATCCAGCTATTATCGCAGGCCATGGAACAGGCTCCGGCGCCGGTTATGATTGCTGCCCTTGATGGCAGTATCGAATACGTGAATGCCATGTTCTGCCGTGTCACCGGGTATGAAAAAGACGAAGTAGTCGGTCAAAACCCGCGTTTTCTCAAGTCAGAAATAAACGCCCCAGAGGTATATCGGGACTTGTGGAGTACGATCACGGCCGGAAAAGAATGGGAATGTGAACTCGCCAACCGGCGAAAAAACGGACAGATTTATTGGGAATGGGTAAAGATCAGCCCGGTATTTGATACAGCTGGAAAAATCATCAAGTATCTCAAGGTTGCGCTGGACATCACTGATCGAAAAAAATACGAGGAGAGTCTGCATTATCTCAGTACGCACGACTCTCTGACCGGGTTGTACAATCGCGTCTATTTTGATGCGGAAATGAAGCGTCTGGCAGCCAGTCGTGAATTTCCGGTCAGTGTTATTGTGGCGGATGTTGACGGGCTGAAAAACGTGAATGACACAAAAGGTCATGATGCTGGTGATAAGCTGATTCAGTTGACCGCCCTGGCTGTATTGTCCATATTTAGGGCAGCGGATGTTGTTTCGCGAATCGGTGGTGACGAGTTCGCAATATTGTTGCCTAATACAGACCTGCAGACAGCACAGGATGCAGTGGACCGAATAAAAGCCACATTCGAGTCAGGTGACACCAAGCAACTGGGCGGTGGTTTGTCACTGGGTATTGCCACTGCGTTCTCAGGAGATGAACTGGTGGCAGCACTTAAAACCGCTGATGAGAGGATGTATCTGGATAAATACAGCAAACGCGACAGGCGAAAGGAACAATCCAAAGTTATCTAAGGATGGTGCGCAATTTTTTGCCTGATAAATAAAAAAAATATTGACTCATGGCAAATAGTATAGTAAACATCTGTTTCTCTTTGAGCCGCTAGCTCAGTCGGTAGAGCACCTGACTTTTAATCAGGTGGTCGTTGGTTCGACCCCAACGCGGCTCACCAAACATTACAGGGCGTTACGATCTGATCGTAACGCCCTTTTTGTTTGTCTCTTTTTCGCTTCGGTCCATCCACGGTTCATTGCCTTAGCCGGTGTTTGCCGTTCAACTTCTAACAATTCAGTGAAAAACCTTGGCAGAAGCAAAAAACGGGCTCCAGGCAATACGCCCGGAGCCCGTTGTGATTGCCAAATGTGCTTCAATCCGGATCAGGCCGAGGCGACCTTGGAGAGTTTTGCACTCTTTTTGCGCGGCTTTACAGTCGTTGCAATCTCTCCGAAACCTATGCTGAAATCGCCACCCTTGGCCACATCCAGGCGGACTGTGGCAGGCATCTCGCCACTGCCCATCCGGGCCAGAATCTTTTCCGAAAGCTGGGGCAGGATTGTTCCGCGCATGATGTGGTCGATATTCCTGGCTCCGGTCTCAACCTCGGTGCAGCGCTCGGTTATGCAGTCCAGCAGCGTGTCCGAATAAGTCAGCTGCATCTTGTGGCTCTCCAGCAGACGGCCGGCCAGCTTATCCAGTCTGAGAGTGACGATCTGTTTCATGAAGGATTGATCCAGCAGGTAGAAGGGTACAATCGTCATGCGGGCCAGCAGCGCCGGTTTGAAATGACGTGAGAGCATGGGACGGATCGCCTCGCTGAGCTCCTCGGGTGTCGGCCTGTCCTGACCTGCGCAGAGTTGGCTGATCTGTTCCGAAGCCAGGTTACTGGTCAGGAACAGCACCGTGTTTTTGAAGTCAATATCACGCCCTTCGCTGTCGGAAAGGCTTCCTTTGTCAAAAACCTGATAGAACAGGTTGACTACATCCAGATGGGCCTTTTCCACCTCGTCCATCAGCACCACCGAATAGGGCTGCCGCCGCACCGCTTCAGTCAGCAGGCCCCCTTCGCCGAAACCGACGTAGCCGGGGGGCGAACCGATCAGTCGGCTGACGGTGTGTGCTTCCTGAAACTCGCTCATGTTGATGGTCGTCAGGAAACGGTCACCGCCGTACAGCAGATCGGCCACCGCCAGCGCGGTTTCTGTTTTGCCGACACCTGATGGGCCCACCAGCAGGAAGATGCCCTGGGGGCGGGTCGGGTCGTTCAGACCTGCCTTGGCGGCGCGGACCGTCTCGCCGATGATCCTGATCGATTCGTCCTGCCCCTTGATTCTCTGGCACAGATCCCTCTCCAACTGCATGACACTGCCTGCCTGGTCGCGCAGCACCTTGCCTAGAGGGATGCCGGTCCAGTCCGAGACAACCTTGGCCACCACGTCCGGATCGACCTCAATCCGCACCAGCGGCGCGCCATCCTGCAGCTTGTTCAGTTCTACGGTCATGGACGCAATCTCTTTTTTGATCTCCTTGCGCTTATCCTCAGTTCCATCCTGCCCCGCCTGAACGCCCAACTCACTGCGCAGAGCCACCAACCGTTGGGCAAGTTCCTGCTCTTTGCGCCAGCGACAGGTCAAATCAGACAGTTCCGCCTGCAGTCCGGTCAGTTGACTTTCGATCCCAGGCATCCGCTCGACATCGAGCTCGGCACCATGCAGGCTGTCCCGCTCCAGGGCTTTCTTTTCCCTCTCCAGCGCCTGGATGGCACGTTCCAGCTCTTCGATGGCAGACGGCTTGGCGGTCAGCAGAATCTTGACCCGCGCCGCACTGGTGTCCAGCAGGTCAACCGCCTTGTCCGGCAACTGCCGTCCCGAGATATAGCGACCGGATAGCTCGGCTGCGGCCACAATGGCATCGTCACGCACAACCACGCCATGCGATTGCTCATAAGTATCCTTCAAGCCGCGCAAAATCAGCACGGCGGTTTCCACTGACGGTTCGTCCAGCTTGACCGGTTGAAAGCGTCGGGCCAGTGCGGCATCCTTTTCGAAGTACTTCTTGTATTCGGACCAGGTGGTAGCAGCCACCGTGCGCAGCTCCCCCCGCGCCAGGGCCGGTTTGAGCAGGTTGGCCGCGTCGCCGCCACCCGCCTGGGCTCCGGTGCCGATCAGGGTATGAGCCTCGTCGATAAAGAGGATAATCGGCTTGGGTGACGCCTTGATTTCGCCGATAACCGACTTGAGGCGGTTTTCGAACTCCCCCTTGACCCCGGCGCCGGCCTGCAGCAGGCCCATATCCAGTCCGACAATCGAAACGTCGCGCAATATATCCGGAACATCCCCCTGCACGATCCGCAGGGCCAATCCCTCCACCACGGCGGTTTTGCCGACACCGGCTTCGCCGACCACAATCGGGTTGTTCTTGCGTCGCCGGGCCAGAATGTCGATCATCTGGGAAATTTCCCGGTCACGGCCAAAGACCGGATCAATCTCGCCAGCCTGGGCCTTGGCGGTGAAGTCAGTGCAGAACTTGGTCAGGGCGGTCGTTCCGGACGGCGCGGTTTCCTCGCGCAGTGATGTCCGTTCACCCGGCGCGCTGTTCTCCAGCGAACCCTGCACAATCCTGCCGAATTGCTTTAACAATGCATCCCGTTCGATGGGCCGCAGGGTCTCTACGTATTTACCTTCGGCCAGCTGCAGCGGCTTGGCCAGCAGCGCAGCCAGCAGAGCTCCCGAGCGGATGCGGTCATCACCAAGATCGATCGAGGAAATCAGCCAGGCATCCTGAAACCACCGGATCAGCAGCGGCGAGAAAACCGGTTTGCCGCTGTTGCCGCTCTGCAATCTTTCAATGGTCTGTTCCAGAGTCCTCCGTACGCCAGGCGGATCAATCTCAAACTGGCGCAGGATCAGCGGCAGATCACCCTGCGGATCTTCCACCAGTTTGGATAGCAGATGTTCTACGGTTACCTCGTAGTGGGTGCGGGAAACACACAACCCGGCCGCTCCTTCCAGGGCGCGGGTGCAGTGGGGAGTCAGTCGGTTGAGCAGGTTTTTGATGTCAACGGTCAGCATGAATATTCTTTCCTTGGCGATTGATATTTTACAAGTGTCACAACATTTTTGCCGCAGCGGCAGGAATTACTTCTCGAAGCCTTCAACATAAGCCTTATTCATCCAGCCATGCCTGGCTGTGTCGCCCTCTTGCCATTTGATTTTAACCCAACCATGTTTGCTTTCAATAACCTCAACCTCCTGTCCCTGTTTGAGAACTTCAACAACCCGACTTCTGGTTGTCGGGGCGATCCTGGCGTTTACGCGAGGCGCCCTGGAGTTGACCTTGGTGATGTTGGGGTTAGACGGCTGAGAAACCACAGGAGCAGCCTCAGTGACGGTCTTTACAGTCTCAGACGCCTTGGGCGATTTGATTTCAGGAGGTGTCTCAAACTTGCCTTTTTCAATAACGGCGCGGCCTGGCTGGTCCGTTTTGCCGGAGATTGTTCCGCCGGTCTTGGTGGATGCACAAGCCGATAATGTTAATACCGACCCGATCAGTATCATTGACTGGATTCTGCTGTTTAATCTGGTTGTCATCATCTCATCTCCTCTTTGCTAATTTTAATGTGCGGCATACTAACATATGATCGCCCAACTTGGACGAAAAAGTTGCGCGTAATAATTGAAAAACATGGATTGGATTACTGTGGGAATGGTGGGGCAGGAGGGGGTTATGTCTTTAAAACCGGGTGGTTAATGATAGATGTTAAGCTTTGTCAGACACTGTATTATTCGGTTGCTTTACTTTCACAATCACACGCTTTCTATCCCAATTATGTTGCCCTTGATAGCATATCTGAAAAACATAACGCCCGGCAGGCAGATGGTCCTGGGTAAGAATGTTCTGCTGTGTCACAACCGGCTGTCCATTAATGCGAACTCTGCTTTGCTCTTCAAGGCTGGTTTCACCCTGCGGGTCTGCTTGTCCAATATATAGATCGTAACTTCAGAGTCCACCTGCGCCTCCAGCAGATCCTCAGTGTAGTTGGTCGGCAGGGGCGAGGAAGAGCAAGAGGAGTAGGCTACATCGAGTTGGTTTAATATCAGCCGATTAAAATCTCGCCGGCTCCAGCAATGACCATACCGCCGTGGGCGGTCTTGCTGCCCAGGATGGCGGCGGCTTTGCCGTTGATCAGCACCATGGCTGCTCCCTCGACAATGATATCAGGACCGCCAACTTCGCACTGGGCCTTGTCGCCCACGCGTGCGGCCGGTTTGCCTTCGATCAAAACATCAGGAGAGCCTTCGATAATCGGCCCTCCTTTATGTGGTCTTCTTCCTTCGTGGGCGGGGCAGGTGTGCATGTCGCCCTGGCGGGCGGCGGGTTTGGCCATGTTTATTCTCCCTGTGTTATTTTTCCCAGTCCTTATAATCAAAAGTAACCTTATTTGATTTCAGTTCCAACAAACCTTGAAAATCAGGAAGTTGAAATTGATGAAACGCGGCATATGACACCGTGTAGGTATGACAGCCAGGTGAAAATCTATAAACTTTATTCAAAATAACAGATGTAGAAATTGATTTGCCAGGTAAAAGTTTTACGACATCTTTAGCTCCTGGTGGACGTCTTTTATAAAGCTTCCCTGTATAAGGTATTTCAGTGCCGTCATAATTTATTGTAAACACATTGTTTTTTATGTTTCCTGTCAGACATCCGTTTGTTATATCAATGCAAATTGTATTAGTTGAGTTGTTTGTAAACACTAGAGTAGCAATGACAGAATTGTTTTTAACATTTACAGACAACATAACTTCTACGCTATTAACCTTCGAATACTTATTTCCAGTACTTATTGTCTCTGAGTAAGAGACTAACAGCCCAAAGGTAATAACACATATACAGGTAATTATAAAAATTGATAATGTTTTATAAATCATCCTATTCTCCAGTGTAGGTAAATGAAATAACATTTGATTTTAAACTGATAAATCCTGGTCGGTCAGGAAATTGATGAAAAGCGGAATAATATAACTTATAAATATTGGTGTTAGGTAAAAACGCATATGCTTTATTTAAATCTACAACAGTACTAATGTTTTCACCTGGTTCTAGTGCCACAACATCTTCGAGTCCAGGCCGCGACCTCTTGGCAAGAACCCCAGTATACTCAATAGGACCATCCTCTGTTTCGAGCGAAAATACATCATTATTTATAACTCCGTTCAAGCATCCATTTATCTTATTGATGTAAATAATTTCTTTGGACTTGTTTATGAAATCTAGGCTAGCTAAAACAGATTGTTGTACGATATTTACACTTAGCCTTACGTCAATAATGTTTGTAGGCATTTCATTCTCCTTAGTTGTTTTATTCGTCATGATTGACTGAAATTAATCAATAATAGAAAAACCAATAACAATTCACCTAATGTTCGATGTAATACTCAAAGTTGTCCGCGTTCATAAGGGCTTTTTCAGGGTGGTCTTTCGCTAGTATTTTGGCGTCTTCCATCCCATAAACATAATCTTTAGTCCCTCCTACCGATTTGAAATGTGACATTTCATGAGCAAGGACACCAGCCTTTGAGTCTGAACCTGACGTTGCGGCACTATTGAATGCTTTGTCTAAGTTAATGATATGGTTTTTATCATCTGGATTTACATAAGCAAATACTCCTTCTTCTGAAGGCGAAGCTGGCTTAAAATCAGTTATCTTCGTTGCTTTGTTGAGGTCAAGCTCCTTATTGATTCGATCAAGCATGACCCTACGCGACTTTTCATCGTTGTTTCCAAACCATTCTTTGAAATTAGCTTTGTCTTTGTCATCCCATGTTTCAATTTGTTTTTTCTTGGCTTCGAGTAGTTCTTTCTGTTTTGCTAATGCTCCTTCAATATCTTGTTTGTGTTCCTTTTGCCATTTAGTTGCTTTTTCACGTTTCTGAAGTTTTTGATTGCCATTAGCATCGCCTATACCAACTCCAATACCACCGCCTATAGCACCCGCAGCGGCCTCAGCTGGTATAAGAGCAGCGGTAATCCCAGCTGCGCCACCCATATTCAACTGAATCGGCTTTCCATCAAGATGAAGTGTATTGCCGCTGACAAACACTTCAGTGCCGTGAATAACAATCTTACCGCTCTTATCCAACACTATGCTGGCACTTCCGCAGATGAGTTGTAGCTGCTCTCCAGCGGTAATGGTTGCTGTTTTGCCAACCTGATTTACAAGCATATTTCCAACAGTCTTTGTCTCGTTGTTCTTAATTGCCACCTTAAAGTCTTTCTCTCCGTGAATATAAACTTCCTCGGCACCAGTCGCATCGTCGAAACGCAGCTCGTTGAAGCCTTCACCCTTATGGGTTTTGGTTCTGAAACCGCTTTGAGTAACGCTCTTTTTGAGGCTGTTAATTGGCAGATTGTCGCCATTGTAAACACTGCCGGTGATGATGGGACGGTCCGGGTCGCCTTCTGCAAACTCGACCAATACTTCATCCCCAATGCGAGGAATGTACTGCGCTCCACGGCCCATGCCGCCCCAAGACTGAGCAACTCTGATCCAACATGAACTCTTGGCATCTTTCTTTCCAAGCCTGTCCCAGTGGAATTGTACCGTTACACGTCCAAGTTCATCCGTATGGATTTCTTCACCCTTGGGTCCCGTAACGACTGCGGTTTGGACGCCAGTTATAATTGGTTTGACAGCGTCAATTTGAGGACGGACAATTACACCTGACGGGATAACGAGAAATTCATTGCTATAATGAAAACCTCCACCTCCTGCCTGTTCTTTTAGTACCTGAGGTTGAGAACCATGATGGGTTACTGCGACAGTCAGATACTTTCCTTCAAAGTCATTGTTGGATAACTCCCATAAATAGCCGGGAGTTATCCGAGGGCAGTTACTTTTGCCTTCCGCGGTTTCACCTAAAACCTGAAATCTTTCCTGACGAATCTGGGCCAGAGAAGCGCCTTTCTTCTGTTTAAAGTAGTTGCCGGGATAATCATAAACCTCCCGTTCAGAGTATTTCTTTGACAGCTTATCGGTTGTAAGATCAAGATTAATTCGGTTGTAGTTATAATCCCGCTGTGTGGTCTTACCTGGATATAAACGGCGCGAATAGATAAAAGCAGAGACACTTTCTTTGTCTGGCACGTTTCCACCGCCGGTGTTGAATCCGATTTGTGATTCGCCTTGCATGGTCAGATAGGCAGTCTGAGTGTCCGCAAAGACAATGACGTGCTTGTCTTCATGATGTTCAAAAAAGTAGAATATCCCTTCCTCTTCAAGCAGCCGCGAAACAAAATTCAGGTCAGTTTCACGGTATTGGGCACAGAATTCACGTTTCCGTTCTGTATCCTCCAGTGCAAGACGAACTCTATCGCCTTCAATGCTGCTATCCTTCAATATCTCGCAGATAATGTCCTGCACGTTCTTGTTCTGAAAAATACGGCAGTCCTGCTCCAGTGAGAGAAGCCACACCGACGGAACAGCCATAATATGAAAGATGGAGTAGTCGCCGTCATCACCGATACAGGTACACTCCTTGACGATGCCGTGAAAATATCGTTTCGTAATGCCGTTATCGATTGTGAGGAGGCATTCCTGATCGAGTAAATCTTCGAGAACCACTTCGTCCTGGGTTGCCAAGATGATGTCGATTTCATAAGGGTGGGAAATCCGTTCGTCAACTGTGAATTTGACTACCGAGAATTCACAATTCGATTTTTTAACATTGAACAGATAGTTCGTTTTTGATGTTTGAGATATAAGGGCTGCAATTGCGTGGGCTTCAGCCAGGGTGGACATGGTCGACTCCTTTTGTGAATAAGTACATTCCATTAAACGATATTTTTTAGCAGTCTATGATCCTTCAACACATAATACGTCATATAACCAGCCATCAAGCCTTTCCAACAACGTTGCCTTCGGCTGATTGCTTGCCGGAGGCCTGCCTGCCTTTGATTGCATGGCTGCCGCATTGCGGGTGTTATGATAATTCGGCGGTGGTGATGGGTTGCGAGCGTTGGTCAGACAACTATAGCTTGGATTACTCCATTTGGGTGTTGATGCCGTGGCGGATTTATTTGCCACTGTCAGGCTGTTTTTAGTAGGTTTTTTTGCAGGTTTTTTGGTTCTCAGTGCAACTTGTTCACCGTTCAACATTCTTTCGATTTTATCGGTATAGGGGATTACTTGATTTTTTGATATTTTTAAACCTTCACTCTTTTGGTCGTTTACATCATGGTCGTTAGCTCCATCATGGTGGTAAACATAAATCTTTATTTCTACATCCTTACCGGCATTACCTCTTCTAATGGCAATGTTTCTATTTTTTATATAGTGCCTGATTAGGGCGTCCGCATTTGGTTTTAGCTCAAATCTGTTTGTATCATTCAGCCCATATCCCCAAGCTGTTTCTCGTACGAATTGACCTAAACTGGAAGCTGTCGTTGTTCCAGCTGCTGCATCCGGATTGAAACCCGATTCCACATAGGCGATCGCCAGTGCGTGAGCTGTTTCCCGCTGGGTCAAACCATGTTCATTTGCCGCCTCTATAATTGCTTCTATCGCTTTTTTCTGGACATCTTGCGATGCATCGCCATGTCTGCGGCTTTCTCCATAGGCACGACCAGGAGAAATTTGTCTCGGCAGGGTGTAATATGATCCGCCACCCCTAAGAAATTTTGTCGAATTTCTTTTACCCTTCTTTATGTCCTCTGGTTTCGGGTCTGGTTTTGCCAGTGGTAGTGGATTATTATATGGCCCACCCTTTGGCGCGTACATTCCATCATAATATATATTGGACATCTTTTAACTCCATGAGACGTTTTGTGCTATTTTTGTTCATCAAGCTCTTTTGGAATAACCCCAAAATCAATATCCCCAAGTGCAGCACTATTAGGAAGACCAAGCTCTTTCAATTTGCGCTCAAAAGATGCTTTTTGTTTTTTATGTCTGTCAACTGCAACCCTGTTGCCTTGCATATCAAGAATACCTTGCCATGTGCACTCATTACAATTACCACCAGTGTTGTATGTCAGAATAAGATAAGATGCTTTTTTACCCTTTAAACATTGATAGTAAGTTGCAGAAGTAGCTTCTAAATCTTTATCAAAAGGCAAGCCCGATGGACGCGTTATTATAGTTTTGCCCGACTTGCTCGCTGTAAAGGTCAATTGTTGGCCTTCACGGTTGGGAGGATCATCTGGTGTGAATTTAAAATATCTAGTCGCAATTTCTATCTTCGTATCGCCGCAAATAAAATCTACTTTAGTTACATATTGTATTTCTTCTGAGTAACCTGCTGAATTAACCAACAAAACCATCAGTACTACAATAACCACATGAACAATAATTCTATTGGTCTTCATTTCTGTTCTCCTTCATTCACGGTTTTGGGTGCAGCAGTGGAGTGATCTCCCCGAATGGAGTCCCTTAAGTGCCAATGTTTCTATTTTTAACGACCATTTATCCAAATTCAGCGGAAGAGGCCAAGTGTTTAAAATTCGAATGGACAAATATCCGGATGTGCCTTGCATGTTTCTTCATCATTTGCAGAAAAGTAATATGAGGCAGTCTTTTTGTACATTTTCCCGGTATAAGTCCAAAACTCTACCTCAGCTGTCCCTGGTGTGCCGCGTGAGGTTTTTATGTTTCGCAAGCTATTTCTTTTTTTATTACTTTTTTTATTCAGCACTTCCAGATTATATGTGACAAAGCTCAATATCACGTTATACTTGTGCCCTTCATTTCTCAGTATCCAGACTGGGCCTGCGCTTGCAGCCCATTCACAAGTGCCGTTTGTGGTAGCTATTAT